>Ga0179593_1608220_pt1 | contig 13080 bp, 10 predicted proteins | sample CZODoug2_1_08_16_FD_185931 | JGI IMG/M metagenome (GOLD analysis project Ga0179593, IMG submission 185931) | Vadose zone soil fungal communities from Angelo Coast Range Reserve, California, USA - CZODoug2_1_08_16fungal (PacBio error correction) | ecosystem: Environmental > Terrestrial > Soil >...
AGCCGACTCGAGAGGCAGTTAGAGCGAAAAGCGCTAGGAAACCCAGGCTATTTCTGGTCAAGTCGAAGCCATCGACAAGGGGGTAGGGGGAAGGAGAGGCAAAAGGAAATATCTCCTAATCGTTCTGGCTAAAAGAGAGAGGGGGACCAAGCAAAAAAGGAGGAATTTTCGACAAGGTCCGTCCGGAGACCTGGGAAAATATCGAATACATGATGAGCCTCACGAAAGGGGGGAGGGGGGAAGGTCAGAGATGAGTCTATAATATGGCCTGGTAATCCGGGGTGTGAAAAGGCAAAGGGGGGGCGGAGGAAGAAAAAACCGAAGGGACGACAGTTGTTAAAGGGTCAAGACGTCCTAGGGCTCAAGAAAAAGTTACTCGCCAACAAACAACCATGACGGCGAACCCGAAAACGATCCTATCTCAAGGGGGAGGAGCTGGAGAGGGGGGGGTGTCTCGGGCTAAGGGTCAACGGAAGTTAGGGGGGGAGGAAAAAGCACTTCGTGCCAACTTTTACTGAGCAGGGGGGCGCCATGGGGGCGAAGTTCTGTGATGAAGGGGGAGGAGGAAGGGGGGAAGTAGGGGGGGGGGCCGCGGCAATACATGCAGGGATTGCGCGGGTCAAGGGGTCAAAGGCGAACGTCGGGGGAAAACGGCATTGGTACGGGGAGGGGGACATGAGTATCAGCTTGGAAAAAAGAACCGTTACATGAGGAAGGGGGGGGGGAATCCTGGACTTCACTAGAGCCGCCCCAGCTTGCCCCCGCCTGTGCTTGCAACTGGGGGGGCCTAAGAAGGGAAAGGGGGTTAAAAAAGATCCCGCCTTCGAAGGGAGTGAAAATGACAATGCAAAACAAGCCGCACGGGTGTAGTGGCTCTCCTGAAGGGCTGGGACGAAAAGGCCGCAAGTATCGAGCGCGCCGTCAAGATCTTTGAAACGAAAAAGGTGCAAAGGTGTGGGGGGGGAGAAGGAACGGATCAGGAAAAAAAAAAAGATTTGGTCTTGCACCTGGCGCGAAGCTTCCAAACGAAAACGGCAACCACTCGATCGGGAGTAAGCTCATACCGGATGGTGAAAAAAAAGGGGGGCTCGGAAGTTAAAGCTCACATCTTGAACAGTGAGAGATCAAACTCACAAACCGACCGGAGGAGGGAGAAGGCGAGGGGAAATGGACGAATTGAGGGCGTTCTCTGCCGTGGGTAAAAAAAATAACTAGAATCCGAATTTTTGGGGGGGAGGTCAGAGCTTTGACCGTAATTGAGTCGGAAAAGCCTCTCAAGAAGGGACCAGGGGGAATACATTTTCTTTGTCCCTGGTGGACAGTAATAGAGAAAAATTGAAAAAGCTCTTCCCACAAAGTCCTTCACTTAGGGATAAAATGACCCATCAGAAAAAAAAAGGGGGGTGGGCTTCGGGAGGGGCCCTAATGAAGAAAAGAGGGAGAGGGGGGGGTCGGAAGCGCGGCCAAAGGGGGTAGGTCAGTGGCAAGGAAGATGGCAGGGACCGGGCGGGAAAAGAGTGGCCGGGGGAGGGGGAAAAGACAATCGAGGAAGAAAGCCGAAAAGATTTCCGCCGACGTTACCGCGCGCCACCCAAGTAATCGGGAGAAAGAGGTATCGTTTGCTTAGTCCAACACCGAAAAAAGGCTCGCAATGAGGGACTTTGAGATAATCGGAATAAGATTTCATCGAGCACAGGGAGATTAATCGGAAGGAAAAAGGACCCGCAGCTCACTGGAAAAGGGTCCGCGCCGTCAAAAACAAGGGGAGAAAAAAAAGATGGGGGCCTCCAGCGGGAGTAGGGGGATGCTCAAAAGAAGCACGACATGAAAATTCTGATATGGGGGGCAACAACCTCAAAGCAGGTGGAATTGGGGGAGACGAATCCTGAAAAGGAACTTGAAAACGAAAGCCGCATTGGTAAGCCCTTCAGCGTCAAGCCGAAATTTGACTTGGGAAAGAGGGAATAAGAGGGGCGTTTTCGGGGAAACTCGTCGCCCCCCACAAATAGAAGCCCTATGATGAGGGGAGGAAGAGGTAAAAAAAGGGGTATCTTCATGAGGGCCTATCTAAAAAGCGGAAAGGGGGCAAACAGTTGGGACCACTCCTCCAACGCGACACAGCATGACAATACTGAAAGGTGCATAAGGTGTGCAACGGTGACTGGGGAATTTGTCCGCAAACCTCTCAAGGGAAGAGGGAAGGCAGGAAGAAAAACTCGGGGATTTGAGGTAAAGAGATGGGGTATCGACGCATTCCCGTCAGGAAGAACCGAAGGGAGGCAACAATGCGGATAACATGGGGGGAAAAAGGACGGGAAAAAAATAACGTTTACTGGAGTGCTGTGGAAGACGTCGACTGCGGGAGGAGGACTTGGGGAAAAAGGTCCGAGGCGCACGGCCAAAGTTCGTCATGTCCACAAGATGTTTTAGCGAGGGGAAAAAAAGCGGAAAGCCAGGGGGGAGCGTCGATTGGGGCAACATGCCGATCAGATTGGCCACTACTACTAGAACGTCCGGACCCAGGAAATCCTACGTATCTATCGCTCAGACCCACGAATATTGGGGGGGATAGCGGTCCGGGAAGGGAAGCTAAGGTTGTATTGGTGACTCAAGAAAAAAGGCGAAAAAACGGGAGCGTGAGAGAGGGCCGGCGTACCAATCACCATAGTAAGACGATAACTGGGGGATACAAGAAAGGGAAAAATAGCGGAGAGCGATAGTAAATAAAAGGGCCTAATAGCGCCACCGGTAGAGACGATAGTACGCCCATAAAGTAATAGGAGTGAAAAAAAAGGCCAGATCCAGGAAGGAAGTAAAAAGACGAGGAATCCTCACCACTCATAGGGGGTGAAAACATCGTTCGTCTTCTTCCGGTGACAGTTACGTTTCCAAAGGGGAGAAAACCCAAAAACAAAACTTCTGAAGAACTCAAAGGCCAAAAAGGGGTGAAAGAATGGAAGCCATCGCAAAAAATTGGTTAAAGGGACCGCCACTTCGGGGAGGCTCTCCTAGAAAGGGGAAGGTATAAGAAGAAGAAAGAAATAACTATAAAAGACGCAATCATGGAAAACAAAACATGAACAATATCAAAAAAAATGGGCAACCCAGGTCACGTGAATGTGTGCCTTGACAACCGGAGGGGGAGGGGGTGTGTCGTCCGAACTGGTAGAGGTACACTTTGGAGAAATAAAACATAGTCCTCGCGGGAACTACCCGCTGAAGATAAATAAAAAAACGACAGGAAATTCGAAAATCTAGTGGATAATGGGGGCCGTTGGGGGGGGGGCGACGCAAGAAATTCTTGAACGGAAAAACCGAAAAAAAAGGGGAGAGGGTCGGGGTGGGGAGCTTACCAAGAGGTCTTCTATGTGATAGAGCACGTGAAGGCTTGAGGGGAGGAAGATCAAGTGAGAGTGGGCGATATCAGCAAAAAAATGCCCATAGGTCGGAGGAGGGGGGGGCGTGGAGGGGACGAACGCGCGGCGCCAAAGGCAAATACCCAGGGTTCAACGATGAGTGAAGCTGCGGGCACGCCCTGGTAACGGAATATTAAGGGGAGCCAAGAAAGGAATTTAGGTCCATAAGAGTTCAACGCAGAAATCAGACGCGCAGGGGGGGTTGGGGGGAAAGAAGAGATCGATGAGACATGCTAACGTGGGGTGTGGGCGCGCGGAGGAACGGGAGCGCATGATACGTCTTGCCCAACGATCTATTTGCCCTCGTACACGGAAACCGTTAACCTGCCACACAGGGACCACTTTGTACCAGAAGGGAACCAGGGAAAACCAACGTACGAGTATTTGAACGGGAAAAAGCGGGGTTCTCTTTGAATTTGAAACAAGGATTAGAGTGCTGCTGGGGCAGTCGGAAAATGGAGTACCAAAGTGACTGACTGGGAAGGGTCCAAAGACATGTTCGTGAAGGTCTCGATTACTGCCAGGGCTGGAAAGTGAGAAGGCTAAGAGTGAGAGCACATGGCCGAGGGAAAGTACGTTCACCCGCTCCTGACATTATTCGTCTAGAGGGACCCGGAAGAGAAAAGAGGTACAATGGACCATCGCCTACTTCGTACTTACTCGTCGGGGGGGGGGGAAAAGTAGCAGAGGGAAGGGAAGTTGGAGAAAGCCCGAACTGGGTAGACCGATAAAAAAGCAGTCGGACAAAAATCATAGAGCTTAGGGTAAAGAAAGGACAAATCGGGAGGGGGGAAAGGGGAAAAAACTGTATGTGGAAGCGAGGGGGGGAAATAGGTGAAAAGGGAAAGACGGATCACGGTGGGCGATGTTGAAGGACCACCTCCACAACTGGTGTGGGGGGGGGCGGGCCAGCAAACTCTTGAAGGGCGTCGTCCAGAAGAAAAAGGGGCGCCGGCGGCAAGTAAAATTGGAAAAACAGGAATCGGGGGAAAGTTTAAAAAGCAACATTCCGAGAGAAAACCGGACGGCGGCTCGGGGTCAGGGACAGGGGGGGGGGCACTCCTTTCACGAAGGAGTGAAAAAAAACGAGGCAGGCCCAGTTGCAGCAAAATGGCCTGGGGGGGCAAGCAAGGGGGGCCGGCCGAAAGAAATTAAAAAGAAATGGAGTTGAAAATTACTCAGCGGCGGATGAGCTGAACAGCCGAAAACCAGTTGGGAAGGAAACCCAAAAAAGCCTGGCCAGTGAACATCGGGGCCATACAAAAGCCGGGGGAAAAAAAAACAAAATCCCACCGTTAAAAGGCCTAAAATAAATCGCAACCATTGCCGACAATCAGTACGATGAAGAAGGAGGGAAGGGGGAATGAGCCCAAGGGCACCACTCGTCACGTGCCAGGAGGAGGAAATGTCCGAGGAATGCATCAGCTCAATGCGCGCCTCCACGCTGTCCGGAGAGACTCCCGTGGGGAAGAAAGAACATAAAAAATCGAGGACGGTCGAGCGGCAACTCTTTGTTACCACTCGTTAGGTTGTATTTCGGGGAATCACGCCGTGACATTCGGTGGAGGAAACATCCGGAAACCAGGCATCATCGCTTCTAGTATCAGGGGGATCATTCCTTCTCGGAGCCACAGGGGCTGCAATAATGTCTGGAGAGGCGGTCCCAGGGCTGGGGAGAAAGGCTAGAGAAAGTTAGTCGAAATTGTCCGACCTTTGAAAAAGTTCGGGGAAAAAGCGAAACGAACGGGGTCGGCGATATTATGAAGCGTATTGGGGGCGCGAGAAGCCATGCGGAAAACTGTCGTACTTAGGGGAAGCTCCTTGGTTTCCCGAGCCAGGGCCTTCCCTGGGGGGGGAGGGAAAAACGCCTTCTCGATACTTGGCAGAAAAAACAAAACGGGGAGGGAGAGAGATAGGCCCAATCTATAAGCGTGGGAGGAGAGAAACAAAATCAAAAAAATCGGAAGAGGTGGCACCCAGCGATGGAGGGGGTCAAAGTCCGACGAAACATGGGGTCGAAGGGGGGGAGGAGAAATCAATACGAGGACGACGGAACGCCTGCGCATTCGTTGTCGTGGCTACACCTTGGTCAACGAAAAGTGAAAAGGGGGAACGAAATCCCGAGAGGCCTTCTGACAGCACCGGTACATCAAGAGGAAATGATCCAGAATCGCAGCGTAAAAGAGGGAAATCAGGAATATCGAGATCGAGATCAGACTGATACTGTATAAAAAAAGAAAGGTGCCATCTACACTTTGAAAAAGCTGTTAAAAGGGCTAAATACACTGAAGGGGGGGGAAAAGAGTCGCACGGAGCCTTAAAAGGGGAAAGGACGAGTGGGGGATCTAACCACCTCATGAGAACTCCCGAACAGCGTCAGAGGTATCTCAATGGAGACGCGAGCAGGGGACTCTGAGAAGGAGGGGTCAGGAAGATTTGGTTCTGGGATCATTACGAAAAGCACAAGCCAATGAGGGCTCAATGGTAAGCGGGGGGAAAGCATTTTTTTCTGCTTTGGATTTCAAAATGCGTCTCGAATACACTCCGGAGCATTGACAAAGGTGCGAAACTGGCAGTCTTCGCGTTCGTAGCGTCACTTCTTTTCACAGAGGGGGAAAATCATAAGGAAATGATTAATTGGGGAAATCTTTGCCAAACTCACGAAAGCCCGTGCCCCAGCATGAAGGGAGGGAAAAGGTTGCAAAAAGGAAATGGGAATAGACTCGGGTCCCCGAAAGAGTGGGATACAAAATGAATGCACGAAGAAGGAATCGCGACTACTTGCAGCTCCTGCTTCGCCAATTACTTGACGAACGGCGCACGCCCCTTAGAGAGGGGAACAAATTGGGAGAAGGCAACCTCAATCCTGAACCTGCCTATTTGGCGTGCACCTGGGCGCTCGAAAAATACAAAAAAGAGAGAACGAAAGGGGAAGAAGTTTAGTTTACATGGCTCATCTCCGATGATGGTGAAAAGACAATGGGGGGGGGATCAGAATAAACGTTCTGGAAGGGTAGGAAAGGGAATCGGTAAGGAAGAGTAAGTACCGAGGCTATGTCCCGGGACGGAGGATTCGGGGAGGAGAAACAAAAGGAGGCAGTATCCGATTTTGGAGGTCAAGGCGGATTGTGAAATCGGCCAGGGAGAGAAAGTTATTTACAGGGGGGACCGACGGCTTCAATTTTCTTGGACGCCCTGTGTTGACTTAATAGGGGAAGCACCTACAAGAGGGGGGCCTACTTGAAGCAAGTCACGCACGGGGCAGGGCAATGTCCGATCAGCAGAAAACGGCCTCTTGTGAGGGAGCGTGTGGTCAGAAGTTAAAAAAAATACCTCGGGGAGAAGGGGGGGGTTTAAAAAAAATGGGGAAATCGTAGGTCAATTTGGAGGCGGCTGGCATGTCAAGGCGCAGGGACAAAGAGGTTTGGAAATTTCGGGTGAAAAGAGAGAACCGTTGAAGGGAACATAAGATTTTACGCAGAAGATTAACCAAAAACCCAATGGAGTTCTATCTCACTATCGTACAGGGACTATGTGCGTATGCCAAACCGAGTGCGCGAAAATTCCAAAGAGTTGAGAATCAGTAATGAGAGGTAAATAGAAGAAGTAATCGTCCGCAGGCTGTCGAAATCAGCTCAAGGTCAACGAGGGACAAGGAAAAAAAAAAAGGGGGGATTGCCCGATTTGGTAATCGTTTCGGGAAGGGTCCAGAAAGTCGAAGAAGGGGGGGATGCTGATATCTCAATCCGATCGGGAAAGGACCTGGAAAAAAAATGGGCGACGAAGATGAAAAGAGACCATCTTTCGCCAAATACCACATAGGAGAGGGGGGGTGGGGGCTCTCAGCGAGAAGGAAGAATTTAAAAGGGGCATAGGGGCAATAATTTGGTCCTTGCGGTGAGAAAGGAAACTGGAGCAAGAATAGATGCCACTATATTAGTGGAATCGTAACATTTGGGTTCGTATCTTCAAGTCGCAGAAAGGGGTGAAAAAGAGAGGATCTGTGATTAAAGAAAAGTTTGCCAACGCTCCAAAAAAAAATTGTAAAAAAAGACAGAAAATCTGGAGGGGATCCTGTGCCCTCAAAAAACGGGGAAAAAAAACCGGGTACCGTGAAAACTTGAGGCATGCGGAGGCATCCTGGCGGAGTTTATAGGGGAGGGGGGGACTCAGAACGCATAAAGTTTCCGCGGAGAGATCACAACGAATTTGGGCAACAATTCAGAGTCGTGGGCGGCCATAGGGGCCGTTGAGTGCTGGGGGAGTCTACGGGAGGGACTTGTTTCCCGGGGGGACAACCGTATAAATGGGCCTCACGAAAAGGAGAATTGTGCACGTCGCCGGCGTGCAAGGGCCTTCTTGGGCTGAGGGGGTGGCTCCTATCAATTGTCCCGGGGAGACGGCCGGATATTACAACCCATGGGGTCTCCTGTCGCTATCCTTATTAGAACTAGAACGCTCTTCCTCAAGGGTTTTTGTGATATTTCTCCTTGTAACAAAATGAGGGGAAGACTCCCTCTTGGTCTGGTTAACTACAAAAAAGCTCCCCCAAACAGCGGCACTTCGGAGGGAACAAAGATCTCTTTTCGTTACACCTCAAAATTCCTCTATAACGCATCCCGCTACCCCCTCGCGGTTGGAAAATCAAAATTTCCTTACCTTCTCGGGATCAGTCGCCCCGTGGATGGGGACTGCTCGGTCATTCTCGGAAAAAAACAGGTTCATAGTAGGGTTCGCCCGCTCCCAAAGGAAAGCCCACGCGACAATCTCACCCTCGGGTGGACATGGACGACCTCTTGCGCACTGCTCCTTGGTGAGTATCCCCCGGGTCAAAAAAACAAGCCGTCTACTGTCTGCCCAAACGCACACGTTTTGGCCAAGCCCGTTCTTCCCATCGCAACTCTGAAATCTACAAGGGGGGGGAAGACCTCGGGATAGCTAAACTGGGAATGCGGTAGAGACACATCGAGATAGGGACCGCGTGGAAGGGGGGAAGATGCATGACTCCATCGAAGTTGGGGGTTGCGCACGGTGGGGCCCATGGCCGCGGTTTTGGCAATTCTTCACCAACGGGGGGGGGCTTTCCTTTCCGGACCTCTCGTCTGCTTCTGTTCCAAGTTAATCAAGAGTTCGAAGGGAAGGCAGTTCACCCTCTCCCAGAGCCCGAAGAGAATTACAGCTCGTACGCTGAACCGGAAACCCAAATTCACTGTGAAACCGTAAAAGCCGAGAGGGGGGGGGGGTTATTGGTCTTTGGGCGAATGGGGGTACAAATGAGGAATCATTCTTTCACTGAGGACAACGATTTTGGCTGGGGGGAAGAGCGGAGTACCAAGCTCGGCTTCAGATTGTTGTGGCGAAAGAGTGGGTCGTTCGTCGAAAGTATAATGTCATTCTATGGAGTTTTGGTGTAGGGACAGGCCCTCAGTCCTCGTCAAGAAATGACGAGAAAGCAAGCGGAATACCAAACCTCGTGGAGAACCTTGGCCTAAGCGGGTGACAGTGAGATGCGGCAAAAAGATGGGAAAAGATACGCCGGAGATTTCGAAAATCGACCAGATATCAACGCAGGAGCGAAGGAGGCAATGAGGTTGGGCCCTCAGAAACATAGGAATCGTATCGAAATGAACTGTGGGTGAAGCCGGTGAAAAGAGAAAATGAACATGACGATGACAGTGCCAAAAGGGGGTGCGGGGGTTTCAAAAAACTCGAACACGAGTGAAAAGAGGGTGCGCACACGGGAAAATGCACAAACCAACTACCCGTTGAACGCGGACGGAAGGGAAAAAACGCTAAGCGTTCTGGGCGCACACGGGAGGAACCCCGGAGATTTCAACAAGGAAAAAAATCAAGGATATTTCTGTCTGGTCGGATGGATTATGCAGCCAAGGGAAACGGACGGGAAAGGGAAAAAGAGTGGTGCGTGAAAAGGTTACTGGTAAAAGTTGAAAGGGGGGAGCCATTCTTTTAAAAAAAATAAAGGATGAGAGCAAGGCTATTTTGCAAGTACCCTTCTGAAATAGGAAGTGCATACGGGGGGTGGGCGGAAATGAGAACCCAGGCAATCGTCCCAGGGGGGGACCTAGCAAGCTGCGTATTCGGTGGAAATCGATGTCACAAACGGAAGGAGCTCCGTCCCTAACTGGGTTAATGTGGCTGATCAAAAAAAAGCGTAGTACATCAATAGAGTAGTCTTAGGTGAGAAGCGATCTATTGGGGGGTAACTGCTCTTATGTGTGGGGGGGAAAAGTCGATAGGCCAAAAAAAAGGTCAGGACTTAAACGTTTCAGATTTTGGAAGGAAAAATTTGGCGGACGCCTTCTGGAAAGGTTCGCTCGTAGGCTCAAAATTCGGGGAAGGAAAGGGACTAAGAGCCAATCCCAAGCCTGAGTCGTACCCATCCGTCCGGGGAATGATTTTGTACTCAATTACAGGGGGCTTGGGGAAACGATAAATGGTCAAGGCAGAGCGCAAACATTGAGAATAAGAGCACCAGGATGAGCGCCTTTTGCGGAGTGGACAGGGGGAGTTCCCAATTACTCTGTTCGAGTGGGGGATCGGAGCGCCGACCAAGAAAAAGTGCGCAAGAAAAAAAAACAGAAACAAACGGCCTTTAGGGAGACGGAGAACGGGTATCGAAAAACGGAAGACCCATAGAGCGGAAAAAGAGAGGAAGACCATTAGAAAGAATGACGTGGGCTGTGTGTGATCGACATCAACAAAAGGGGCAAAAAAAGTAAAAGCAGATCACCATCGCCTGAATCAAACGAAGAATATTCTAATTATCCGGACCTGGGGGGTAGGGAAATCCTTCGGGGGTTTGAGCTGTCCCCTCACACTATGCTTCGTAAAGAGGGGGGGAGCCTGGGGAACAAAAAGAGGTCACAGGGGGGTTTTGTTTCTAAAGCCTGGGGAAAAGGCGGGGCACATCCGGCCAGGACCATCATCGCCTGAGAGGAAGAGGGGGGGGAGACATGCACACCTAAGGAAGAAACTAGGAAAATCGGCGGAGCAGGAGGGGGGAATCATGTCTTAGTTGGGGACGGGGTCCAGGGATCCGAAGGCCGAAAAAGGGGGGGGGAAGGGGTGCATTGGAAAACTTGGGGGCGGGGACCACACCTCACAAAGGGGATCAAAAAGGAGCGGTCGAGCTTCTTAAGCGGAGGGGGATCGACAATGTCGATTGCTCGTAGAGTGGACAGAATATGGGTGGAAAAAGAAGGTTAACAGAGGGGAATGAGGACATCTCCTTCCATTTCTTAGCAGAAAAAAAAAAAAAAAGATGAGGAAAGAGAAGATAGGCACAAAAGCAGAAGGTTAGATCCCATCGACTTGGGACACAGAAAGAGGGGAAGCGGGTCTGAAGTACTAGTAGCAACCATCTCATGGTTCAGAAGATGAAGGAGGAGGAAATATCTCCAACCGTCAGCATCGTTCATCTCAACCTATCGAGGCCCCCCCGGAAAGGGCGGTGGAAGCGGTTACGGAAAAACTCACTTATTCGACAGCAACTCACAAGTCCTCGAAAGGAAAATGGAGAAAGGAAAAGTCAAAATCGGGGGCATGATCGAGATCGAGAGCAGCTAACCTGCTAAGCAGGGGATTGGAGAGAACCTGAAAGGTCAACGTAGGATTTCGAACACGCAAAAACGAGTTTGGAAAAAAATGAGCCAAAAAGAGATGGGGACGCGCAACCAATAAGGCTAGCGCCCCGAAAAAAAATCTCAAGAGCGTCCTTCTCAATGGGGAGTCTCGGCATTAGGATAAAAGGGCTCCCTGGGGGGGAAACGGCAGCTTTGGTGCGGTGGGTAGCCAAGTAAAACCGTGCAAAAAAAGGGGACTGGGGGAGGGGAAAAAAACAAAAAAAGGGGAAGGTTCTGGGATGTTCTAGTCGATCTGCTAACGCCGCGCCAGAAGGAAGGGTCTGTTCGTTCTGGAGGGAGGGAGTCCGGGGAACAAGGGGGTCCCACACTGCCTTGGGGAAAGATTTAAGAGGAGAAAAGGGGTTTTGGGGAATCCTTGGAAAACCAGACGCTCAGGCCCGCCCAGGATCCGCATGAGCAACTGGGCAGGCTCGAAATTCAGAGGGGGGACATAAGTATTGAGACAGGAAAATTCACCGAGCCGACGAGGGGCATCGAGAAGTGAGAGAGCTGCTGGCTGGAAGAGGCCGCCGGCGCATATCGAGAAACGCAACGGAGCTTGGCAAAGAAAAAGGGGGGCTCTCAAATCGGAAAAAGGGGGAAATACGTCCTGAAAAACACACCCTATGCGGTCCACACTACCAGCGCATGGCACTCTCCCCGCGATAAGAGGTTGGTTAAGGGACGGAGGAAGGGGGGGAAAGAGATTTTGAATCGGCGGTTCGGGAAGGTAGCTTCAGGAAAGTGAAACAGTGAAGTGATAGGTCCACACCGGGGGAAGTAGGTATGGTCCTTTGTAATTTCTGAAAAGGAAAGGACCGTGGGGAAAGAGGCAGTCAGATTTTGTAATGTCCAGGAGGAACGAATTGAAGAGGAAAAAAATTTCTCATCAAAGAGGAAAAAGGGAAAGAGCCCTGGTAGGGGGGGTCTCAAATTTTTCTTTCGACCTGTTTTACAGTAATCGGAAACAGGAAAAAAAAGCACCCCTCTTTGACCCTTGAGGTCCGTCACTGGGGGAAAGGGGAGACTAAAAAGAAAGCACAGCACTAGAAGCGTGGGGGTCCACGCAGCTGTGGGTTCCTAGGTTACGCAAAGACCGAGTTGGGGGGGGAAACACTTGCCTAGGGGGGTCAACGTGGGGGCAATGGACGGCTGGCAGGCAAAGCACCGAGTTGGGCACGGGAGTTTGTAAGAAGCGAGTCCGTTTTGGGCAAAGCATGTTCGCGGGTGTCAAAAGGAAAAAAAAAGGCATTTGAGAACACGATAGTCCATGTCTATTAAATGCCTAATTGGGCGGGAGAAAAAAAGACTTGCGTGGAGGATGGTTCGGAAATCGGAGCACTTGGGAGACGTAAGACGGAAGGTAAAAGGAGAAAAAGTCAAAAAGGACTAATGTCACCGAAACTCAGGTTCCTCTCTAGTACACAAGAATTTCGTTGGGGGAGCCAAACGCGGCCGGGAAAGCCACCACACTCGAAGCAAGCCAGAGGAAGGCTTGGGAAGCACAACTAAAAGGAGGCATGACCTTGATATTGCACGCATGTCGTGTCTCCGAGGAAAATCGAAACGGGATCAGGCAGATCAAAGCCGAATTTCGCGGGTAACATCGGGGGAAAAAGATTTTTCAGGGGAGAGGGGCGTTGCAATGGAAAAAAAAACGGAAAAGGAATCCAAAGAATTAGGCGAATCGGGAAAACCCGAAGGTGAGTATATTCATGCTTCTTATCCTGAAAGCAGATAGGGAGTTATAACGGGGTCCAACGCACAGCGAGGGGGCCACTGATGCCGTGCATAAAAGGTAAATCACACCGTGACCATTGGGAAGGGGGGGAAACAAACCCGCAATTTGTATTGTGGACGGACGGGTAATTTTATTAAGGGGGAACATTCACCGGTTCGCGAAAAGAAAAGAAACGAAGTGGAACGGGGGAGAGTGTGCTAGCCTCCCATGATTTCATAAAGGGATGACTTCAGAAAGGACGGGTCGGAGTGGACCCGTTCACGCAAAGAAAGGTCGAAAA
>Ga0179593_1611311_pt1 | contig 13080 bp, 13 predicted proteins | sample CZODoug2_1_08_16_FD_185931 | JGI IMG/M metagenome (GOLD analysis project Ga0179593, IMG submission 185931) | Vadose zone soil fungal communities from Angelo Coast Range Reserve, California, USA - CZODoug2_1_08_16fungal (PacBio error correction) | ecosystem: Environmental > Terrestrial > Soil >...
AGAGGAAAACAACTCGTCAATCCCCGCTGGGGTGGAGGCAAGAAAGAGGAGAATGGTCCCTGTCTACCCCCCCCACGAAGCGCCTGCAAACTGACGAACCCGGGGCAGATTTCTCCACAAGGGAGAGAAAGCATCTCGGCGGGGCTGAACAAAAGGGGCCGCACGGGGAAAAGAGAAAGGCCCGCTTCGGAAAGCACGCTGCTGGCAATCGTATGGCCAAGGGAGCAAGAGTCCCGGAGACAATGAAATCACGGGATGACGAAAGCGTAATGAGGCAAAACCGGGCCTTGAAAAACACGCATTTATGGGGGAATGATAGATAGAGTCAACAACAAAAGGAAAAAATATAAGAAAGTCCAATTCATCCTGAACGGGGGAATTCCACGTCGGTGTCCTTAAGGGCTGGGTCACTGGGGGGACCAAAACTTACATGCAGGGAATTATTAAAAAAGAAAGGGGGCAAGGAAATATCAGGTGCACAGCACCCGCGGTTGGGACGGCGGGCCGGTCGATAAAAAGAAAAAACAAGTGATGGGAAAGCACGAAACCAACGACTGATTTCTGAGACCAGGGGGGGAAAAGAATCTTTCCAATCTCAAGGTGACGCAGCGAAGTGCACAGCCAAGGGCTATTGGGGGGAAGCGTGCGGAAATCACAAAAGAGGGGAAAAGCGTGGAGGGGAACTCTCCTGGACCAGGACCGAAGCAGGGTCGGGCAAGCGGCAACAGATGTATGGATCAAGGGAAGCCTAGGAAAGGGAAAAGAGGGACCGGCATTTCTAACATAGGGGAAGGAACAATTCTCTGTTTTCTAGCACGAACGGGGACTCAGTCGCACCGGCCGAAGCGCAGAAAACAGGGGATCGCTAAGGTGAACCGGTCCATTCCCGAGGAAAAAAAAACTAATGCCGCTAAGAAACTGCCGCAGGAGAAGGGGCCAATGCCGGCAAAAACGTCCGAATTGCAGAATCCCCCATAGGGGGTGAGCGGACAGCTCAGATCGGTCCATCACCGCACGAGGACCATTCGGAGATCTGGTTGAGGGGGGTGGGACCCGGAAAAGAAAAAGGGACCCATGTAGAAGTCGGTGGGGCTGACACACGGTAGCGTATCCTAGATCGAAGCAAAGGACGCTCAGAAACGTGGGCGCGCAGGGAAGGCCGGAAAAGAAAAGGAAAAAGTCTTCGTTGCCATCAGCGGTCCAGGGAGGAGGATTGTTGAAGCTCATGAGACCATAGGTGGTTGGCAAGGCGCGTAAACAGCAATTAAAGGGGATAGAAAAAAACGCCTTCGTCGGATAAAAAAAGGAAAGGAAAGGAATAGCGGGCACGGGTCAGGGAAAAGGAGGCGCAAGACTCGAGGGGCGAGCCAAGTGGTAAGGTGTAAGGCAAAGGAAGACTACCCCTTCGCAATTAGGAGGATTGACGAGGCATAAAAAAACAGGGGGTCTAAGGCTCAAAGAGGAGGTTGATTTATACGTGAGTACAGGGCAGGCACATACATGGAGGGAGCAAAAAACGACAAAAGAGATGTAAATAAAAGTTTAAACGGGGGAAATCAAGGGAAACGGCTTTCCTGGATGGACTGGGGTATTTTCCTCGGCCGCGCTGGAGCCGATTGAACAGGAAAGAGACCTCCACTGGGGGAAAAGTATCATAGTCTTAACAAAAACAATGCTGACTCATAAGAAGGAATCTCATTTAACCGAAGATAAGCTAAGGGGTAGAAAAAATAAACCATTAACCTCTCAATGGCGACCAAAAGCTACTGGGACGTTAAATAAAGAGCACAAAACTCTGAAAAAGGTAATCATTGGAGAATTTGCCGCGGGAAAGGAGGGGGGGAATTTACGTTGCCTATATCATAGATTTGGCAGAGCGAAAAAGAAAGTAGCGGGGGGATAGCCGCTAAAGTTCAAAGCCGAGAAAAAGACCAAGGATACGCTCAAAAAGGGTGAAAGTGGGGGGGGGAAAGGAATTCGCTGATGGAACACCTTCAGCAAAGGGAAAAGATTGAAAAGGGGAGAAGTAGGCTGTCTCCAGCAAAATCAAATGATTGAATCGTATCCTCGGGGAATCAAAAAAAAAAAAAGTCATCCTCGGTAAAAAAGAGAGAGAGAACAAAACAAGAAAAGAGGCAGAGAAAGCGGGGGGGCAAAAAAAGAGGATGACGCGAGGTTGCTTACTTTGCCTGGTTTGGACTAGAGGAGAAGATATAAATCTTCTTAAAGAAAGCCGAAAAAGGAGAAGAAGGCCACCCATAAGCGTTTCCTGGGAGGGTTTAAAAATCAGTTCTCTCCAAAAATGTTCAGAAAAACGAAGGGAAGAGAGAGGCGAAGGGGTCGCTTCGCAGGCAGAATCACAAAAAGGGGAGAGGAAGGAGGGTATATCACCAAAATTTTCCATTGGAAACAAATAAAACCAAGACTGCTGCTACGAGACCGTGGGCGCAAAGGAAAGGCCCAGAAAAGGAGAGAAAGGCAACATACTGTGGGGGAAAAGAGTTGGTTGAAGGGATTAAAGGGAAGAAGGGGGACGCCGAGCGCAAAGAAGAGGAAAACATACCATGTTCGAAAACAAAGGGTAATCAGGAGAAGGGGAGGATATTGACGAAAAAAGAGCAAATCGGAAGAAAGCGCTCAGGCTCTCATGAAACCAGCAAGGCGCCGGGCTGGCTATCTCCTGACCACGCTCAAAGGGGAGGGAAACAAAAGAAAGGGTCCCAAAAAAAGGGAGGGAGGCTTCTGAGCCGACGACAGGGGCCAGAAGGTCTCTTGGAGAGAAAAGCGGTGTTTATGGAGACTGAGGAGAAACGGACAGAGCACGGTTCTACGGATCATCAACAGGGTGTAAACCAACGAAGAGAAATGGTAACAGGGATGTAAAAAAAGTTGGGGGGAAACAGCAAGAGACAGTAACCCACTCTATGCAAAAAGTAGGATAAGAAACCTCCAAAGAGAAAGTAAGCGAAAGTTGTATAGAGAAAGTGAGGCACCTCAAACAATCCAACTTTCAAAAGACTCCATGTAAAAAAGTCCCGCATAAAAATTACCGAAGAGCCTAAACTAATACTATGGACAAAGGTCGCAGAGGAGAAAATAATGCACTTAAAAACCACTGTGATGAGGATCCCTTGGGACTGAATGATCTTCTCAAACCGTGAAAAAAAAGAATAAAGAAATCTGGTGAACTTGGACGGAAAATGCAAAACCGAATTGGCAAAGGAGACAGCATTAGCACTGGTCCAAGAGAAGTGATGGCACCGTCAAACCTAAGAAAAGGTCAAGAACGACGAACGGTAGAAACGAATTTAGAGGTGATTCACACGCGATCGGTCGGCACTGAAAATCGGCACAACGATGCCTTCGGGAAGGGCGCCTTTATAAAGAGTCCGAAGGGTTGTTCGGGGAGATGGCTGACTTCAACTTTTAGACCGCAGATGAATCGATATTGGGAAAGACGGCCGCGAGGACAAAAAAAGCGCATCAGTATAGGCAGAGGAAAAGCGAGAGTGGGGTTGCACGAAGCTCCGGCTGCGCACCAGGCCGTTTCCTGCAAGCTAACCTCAGGAAAACGCCAGCCGCTTAGGAACGGCACAAATCGGTTTGGTTTCGACCGGTACGGAAAGCCAGACCAGAGAAAGGGTGATCAACGGAAGGGGGAAAGTACAATGCTGTTTCACCGACGCTCGTTTAACCATTGTGGGGGAAGCCAAGTGAGGAACAGCTAAAAAATCTATTGTCCTGTTTCAAAAAAAGCTGAAAAAACCTGAGCGAAACGGAGTGCCAGTTGAGAAAACATCGGCAACCCAGCTCGGTGGTGTATAGAAGGGGCTACCGGGAAAAGACCGCTTAGAAAGAAAGGGTTCTGGTCGTGAAAAGCGACATTATGGTGTGCCGGGTTAAATTCCAACCAGAGGATTCAAATCCTAAAGAGAAAACACTTTATTCCAGGAAAGAGAAATCCGATGAAAGAAGAGAACCCGCTGGAATTGGGCACTAGGGGACTCTCAAAAAACCCAAAATTCTAAGAAAAAAGATATACCTCCAATTCGTCGGGGGCTTCGGGGAGGTCAGAGGTCGCAATTCTGAGGGCACCGTCTTGATTCTTGAGGGGTCTAGAGAGTGCCTTATCCTCGACGCACAGGGACAAAGAAGTCATTCTAAAAATTGGGGGAAAGAGAAGGTCGCTGGTTCCGGCCAAGGAGTTTTGAAGAACGATCCACATAGAAAAGATTGAAGAAAGCGGGGTGTCAAAGCGGGAAAGTTTGTAGAACTCTGGCAATGCAAAGGTCACGAGGGAAGAGTGGCGCTCGAAAAACCAACTGTATGGGATGAAACGAGAAAAGGGGGTGGAGGGCCGTATTTAAAATGGTGTGTCTGGGGCAGACCGCTACCACCATTGTTTCAGCTAAGCCCTTCTAAGGAAGGAGAGTTGAAGGAAAAACCGGTGAACAACCCAGGGGATAAACGAAAACCAAGAATCTCCTGGTTTCCTCTATGGAACCGGAGGAGTAGTCCTGGATGTGCCGAGAAAAGGGGACCATGACATCTTTTATCTAGGTTCTCACCGGGGGAGAAGAACCAGGCAAACCACTCCCTCTGAAGCATGCGGGAGCTGACATGCACACGCCGCCTTTATGACGGTGTTGACCGAGTTTTAGGACAAAATGTTAGCAGAAAAGAGTTCGGCTGGGGCGGTGCATGGCCTAAGAACTTACCGTCGCAGGATCCCCAAAAAAGGAGGGACAACACTCGCTCTTCGGTTGGGGGGGGGGGGGGAAAGAGACGCCAAGTGCACCCGGCACTGTCCATTCGGTGTGGATGGCAAGGGGAGCGGAGTCCAACAGAAAAAAAGTAGAACAAACGCCTATGAGAAACGAAGAAAAAGGGAAGCCTCGACCTCGTGCAGGCTGCAGAGGGAAACCAGTGCGGAGGACTTTTTAGAGAAAGGACAAATTTTAGGGCGTCGCCCCTAACAGCAGAAGGAACATGTGTCCACGCCAGGCCCACCCCTTGCGGCGGGCGCTCGAACTGGTTACCCGAGAAAGGGGGATAAAGTCGTAATATCTTGCGGCTCCGAGAGAGAGGGAGGGACGGGCGGTGATTGCGAATACAGTTGCCGACCGTTGGGCAGGCGGCCGAAGACGCCGCTGCAGAAAGAGGGAGTCAGAATCGAGACCCGCATCATCAAAGGAGGGGGAGGTGGGTGGGGGGGGGTGTGGGGGGGGGGTGGGGGGGGAGGGGGTGGGTGGGGGGGGGGGGGGGGGGGGTGGGGAGATAAGAAGTCGAAAGGGATCCTAGGCGAACCGCAAAGGGAGGAAGATTTAAGTCGAGAAAGGGATTTTCCACTCCGGCAGGAAACAAAAGGAGACAGCCGGACCAGCGCCGCTTCAAACAGAGCGCGAGCGCCTGGAAGGACGAAATCGCGTTAGAAAGAAAGGAAAGGGATATCGAATATTGGAATTCGCCAGTTGAAAAAGTTCAGGGGAAAAATCGATCCGCCTTACGGTTCACCTAATCGCGCTCCACAAACATATGGCCCCAAAGAACAATGGGGTAGGTTAGGATCATTTTCAGCGAAGGAACATGACTCAGGAATTAAGAGGGGGAGGGAGGGGACTCGACCCATGTAAATTGACACGTCTACGTGGAGGATAAAAAAAAAACAGAAATAACAGGGAGGAAAGCGATAACACGGGAAAAGTCGAAAAAACAGTCGTACTTTTTAAAGAGCCGACTGGCTGGAACACATGAACTTTCTGGGTTGAACCGATCGACTGAGGAGGGATGAAAAAACTCTAAAAGAAATACGAAGTCATTCTAGGGGGAGGGGAAGCGAGAGCAAAAGTCAAAATATAAGACTACTCTCTTGGTGAAACTCAGAAACAAAAACAACGAGTGAAAATAGAGATAAGTGGGGCCCAGAGATGACGTGAGGTGTTATGGGGGGCCGTGTTTGGACGATCGAGGGAAAATCGGAAGAGGGGGAGTTAGCGCGGAGCCAATTCGACGATCATAAGATTGCGGGAAGTCAGCACGGGCTCTCAGGTACCCCCATGGGTCTTCACACAACACCGAGGGAGGGTAGGCGCGACCGGGAGAGCTGTTCGGATCAGGGATGTGAGAAACTCTCAAAGAAAAGACGCAAAGGTCCAGTGTGTCGGCGCCCCCTCAACCAAGAACAGGACTACTCGTCCCCGATCCGAGAAAGAAGGAAATTGACCAAAATCAATTGCTCCTCAACGCGGTATTGAAAAGGAAGGAAGGAGAAGCACTGACGAGTCAAACGAGGAAACAAATTTTTCTCAAGACGATCTTCGATAAGAGAAAGGAGGAGCGGGCCACGTGCAAGCGCCGCTCAAGCGGGCAGAGGCAGCCTGAGGGGCTGCTTCCTGTCCATGCGGCGAGGGAATCAGAATACCCCCACCTGGCGTCAACAGAAAGCGGCCCAGGGACAGAACTGATAAGAAAACGTAGCCAGCACGTCGTGAGCTTGCAGGCCAGGCGGGGGAGGAAGGCGAACGAGAGAAAGGTCAGCCTTCGGGGATGGCGGTCAAAACAGTACCACGGGGGGGTACTCCGCCCCTCATCAGTCCTCCCGAAGAGCGCCCGTCCATGGTCCAAGCGTACCACGAAACGCGAGGAAGAATATTAAGTATCCGAGGAGACGAAGGCGGGCAAGAATCCTTGGTTTAAAAGCGCGAAAACGAAAAAAAAGAAAGAGCTTGCTACGAAATGACAAGCAAGTACCGCAGAAAAAGAGCTTAGGCCGCCAGAGACGCTGGACCGAAAGTCGGCGGCTGAATGAACCTAAGTCGAACTGGAAAGATAGCCGAAAGAAATACAGGAAGAGACAGTACGAGAAATTTTCAAAAAATAGAAAAGTTTTTCGACGGGGATAAAAAAAAGGAACTTTCCAACAGACTAAACTGAAGGAGGGGGATCCACCCCACTAGCATAGGGATAGACCGAAGTAACGAAAGACTAATGGGTTTGAAAGGAAAACAATCGAACTAGGAGAGCGGCACAACGGCATCCCATGGTGTGGGGATCAAGTTCAAGTAGGGGGGAGATCGGAATTGCCACCGTGATCCCCAGATGGGAAAAGATAAGGCTGTTTCGAAAAAAGCTAAAAGAAAAAAAAGAAGGACTGACCGGGGGGCCCATCGAAGTTCGTGCTCCGACAACAAACTAGGCGAGGAAGATGGGGAGAGGAAAGAACATTGTATGTGTAGAAAAAAAAACTCCGAACAGGAAGCCTTCGCCCTTCTTTGCCGCAAAATCGGTGGAAACGAGAAGTTCAGTAAAAGAAAACACACAAGGGAAGAGAAATTTGCAGTCCAGCTTTAACAAGAAGCTAGGTGGGTTCGGTTGGGTGAAGAAGGACACACTTCCCAGGATCTTGAAGATATGCGGAAAAGAAAGACATATTTCCGAAATTGTTCCACATCGTGCGAGACCAGAGAGGTGTGGATATTATGGGAAACTCGGGGCACAAGAAGAAGGAAAAAAACCAATAAACGTAACCCGGGTGCTGAAAAAGTGAGATGGACGAGGTCGCGGTACATAATGCAGCTCGGAGCAAACTAAATCAACGTAAAGAAGGGAAGAGGACCAAGAAAAGCAGACGAGCCAACCCCTTGGGACTGGGACTGGGGGATCTCTCACAAAAACAGAAGGAAGAAAAGAGGGAAAAAGAAAGAAAAGATCAAAGGAATGGGCGCTTAAGGAAAACTTTCTTCTGGCTCGTCTTCGTCCAAGTCGGTCATATTCGCGTCATTAGAGGGGAGGGAGGTCCTGTGAAAAAGGAAAAACCCAATTTTTTCCCACCCAACCCCACAACAAAACACCAAAAAGGCAACTGGCTGAATACCCACTTCTGGACAAACGGGCCTTTACTCTCTGTTTCGTCGGCCGATTTACAAAATAATAAAAAAGATGACGTACTTGAAGGGAGGTTCGGGCTCTATTTGTGCCGATGCATCAGGGCAGAATGAAAAGGGCGGGGGGGAGGGAAAAGGAACAGAAACCACGTAAACGAGCGTGTCTTTGACGCGCCAATTCACTAGGGGGCAAACGGGAGTTCTGATCAGGAACGCAAAAAATGGTTGACAATAAAGCCTGCTACTTCTACTTTTCGTGGAGCCTTGCATGGGATATAACCTATGGGGAACAACTTTGGCGACGGAGAAGGCAGTCTTCCTATTCGGCCATCCTCAGCAGGTGGGGGTAAGAAACGCTTGGGGGAAAAGAAAGAGGAGGGGCGTCAAATTTATCGCCAAATCGAAAAATCAGGCATCTTGCTCATTGAATGCTCACTGACAGGTAGGAAAGGTTGTAAAAGGACGAGTGTGGTCAGGTAGCAAGGAAGGAGGGCGAACAGCGACCATCTTTTCGTCGGCGGGCGAGGGCGCGCCGGAAGTCAAAAAGGCGGGCTCCCAATCAAACCAGGAAAAAGGTACAGAAGCTCTCTTGGGAAAGTCGGGTTTTTGGGAAAAACATTCCCCTACTCAAGGCGCATTAGTGGGGTTCTTCATCTTGGAAAGGAGCCTGATAAATCGAGAATCACGGAGCTCCACTGTGGCGAGTCCAGGAGGAACGCAAAAAGGATTCAATGTCTCACGGGAATGGCTGCGGACGGGTTGAAGCATAAAGGAAAACCAAGGGTAGGGGGTTGGCAATCAAAGCGAGTTGACTACCGATCAGTTGTGAACGCCTTCGGCCGCCAGGCTATCCGCAATTGGTTGCCCCGACACGGCGTACTGTGTCATTCTCGTTTTCCCAAGGGGAAGTGAAAAGGTGGGGTTAAACGACCTGACTTTGCAGAAGGGCACCTGTGGAAGCAAGAACCCGCAACGTTCCTTCCGCTGAAGGATGAGGCGCGAGGTAACTTCCCAAACCCTGGGGGACTGGAAAATCAAAGACAAGGTCCCGTTATAACGTCTGCCTAAAAAATGGCGTACGCTTTCATTGCTGACTCCAGTCGGTTTCGGTCCATGACAGCTCTTGCGCCATTCATTATAAAAAAGAAGAAATGCTGAAAGCAAGAAGGAGGGATGCGCCTGAAAAAAGGGGCGCCCGCGCCGGAAGGGTCATCCTTTCTATACCGGGGAGAGACTAATTTGTAAATGACCCATCTTTTAAAAGAAAGGGAGGAAAAGGAAGGCGGGGAAAGACGGAAACCCGCGCAAAAACTCTCGATGAGGGGCGGGGGGAAGGGACTGCGGGGAGGCAGCATGTATAAAAAAGGCGTTGGGGCGGCGACCTTGGGGAAAATTTAGCGAACTTGTCTAGGGAAATCATAAAAGACAAGGGGGGTCGAAAGAAACGAATGCCTGACCTCGAAGCAAACCTCATCAGGATGGGGAAGGCCCACTGTTTTTTTTAAGACCGATGGAGGGAAACCAAACAAAAGTTCTTGTTTGATCTATCGAAAGGAGGAGAAAGCAAAAGACAAAAAATTGCAGAGTATCAGCGATCGACGCAAAAACGGCAGAACGGCATCCTCTTTTCCCTTGGAAGCAAAAACAACAACGGGGGAAATATATATAACTTTAAAAAAGGAAAGGCGAGGGGGGGGGACAGGTAAGTTTGTTGAGAAGGACGACAATAAGGGAGCGGAGGACAGCCGATCAAAAGGAAGCGTACAGAAGCACGTTTGCCTTGCCAGGAAGACACAGGCTCTCGAACCCCAATGAATTCACCCCACATTAAGAGGAGAAAGGGTAAGGGATTAGCGCTTTTGTCTTGAGGAGACCTCCACGTAGAACGCTCAACTTGAACATGGAAGACCCTCGCAAATAGATGATAACGAGCCCCGGTGCAAAAAAAGACACTAGAAATGATCCCATCAGAATCAAAGGGAGGTCAGGGTGCAAGATGCACTGGGTGGATTTCATAAAGTAGGCGGACGACAGAAGCAGAGGGCAACATATTTGTATCGGGGAGAAAAGATGGAGGACACGCGCGGCCTCGGACTGGAAACAAGGAGGCGGCTCAACGATCAATCTCAAAGAAAGGGGAGCGGATTGCAATGAAATCTCAGCGCATTGTACGAAAAGCAATCAAGTGGAGTCGCAAGGAAATGTCTCCAGTTCTCAGACTCGAAAAATGAACAATAATACCTTTATCCAAAGAAAGATCTTTGGGGAGGAGGGCAGAAAATTGGGTGTGCAGGGCCGTCAGCAGAGCGAGTCCGGGAAAGGAAATTCCGGAAAACATTTCTACAGATGGGTAAGGCCAATGAGCTCGGCGCAGGGACCACTCGGCAAAATAATCCTTACAAAAAGAGGGGGTGGGGACCAAAAATTAAGCCGAATAGAATGCTGAGCATCTGTTTTCAAACGGGTCAGCAATCGCTCCAGAAATCAGAAAAAAAAATTCGTAAGAAAAGTAAAGAACGTCCACCGACATCAACGGACCTTGCTACAAAGAGAAGGGACTCCAGCGTACTGAATAGCGCAATGAAAAACTAGAAGCCACTGGCTGACACCGTGCTGAGACATCGAAAGACGGGGGCATCAAGAATCTCAGGTGACGGAGGTGCTTTTCGTCTCAAAATAACCGAGGCCAACAAATTGCCAAGTTTTCTGAAGGGTTATGGGAAAGCCCGGCCTAAATTCGAGCAGAAGGAACAAACGCTCTAAGAGGAGCTGGGGGGAATGCAAAAAAGAACAGAACGAAGGCAAGCTGAAATACGAGACTCTTCAGCCCAGCCGGAATTTACATTGTAAAAAGCTGCGCGGAGGAGGTTTTCGGGTGTAAGAACGCCACCGGTGAGACCATTTAACATCTTAAGGGTCACCCATACCAAGAGTCAAAGCAGGGCAAAGGGGCAGGTTCCGATCAAGAGAGGGAACGGGTCGCAAATGGTTCTATAAAAGACGGGTTTTTCACAAGAATCTAGGTGCAAAAGTAAAGAGCCGCCGGCGACTATTCCAAATCGGGGGGGGGGGGGGATCAAGAAGGTCCACATCAAAACACAACTGGGCCCGGACTCTTGACCCGGCTCTTTGTTCGAATCTTTTTTGGGCCGAATGCGCACCCCCCTAGAAAGCCAGGCCTGAAACAAAACGGAGCTGATGTTCAAAAGAGTTCTCAGGACAGCAAGCAGTGTAGTGTAGGGGGGAACTCCTGGGAGAAAAAGGGAGCGCACCGCCGGCGCGTACCATCATCACGAAAGGGGAGGTCCCGTCGAAAAGTATGTCAGGGGGGGGAAGGCACACGCAAATCCAATGCTAAGCAAAACGAAAAAAGGAACGAATGACAGACTCAATCGAAGTAAGTGACCAGAACACGAGTGGAAGAGGAGGGTTAGTAACACAAAAACCTGGGAAATAATACGAAGGGAGAAGTCAGTTGTCTTACGGGGCATAAGTGTAGATCTGTCTGCGGCCAGAAAGGCACTTAGTAGTGACGGAGCGGGCGGAGTGGGAAAAAGTCTAAAAAGTCTACATAAGCAAATCAGATCAGGTTACAAGCAAGGTCGTGTTAAAGAGAGCAGCAGGTCGCGCTGTTTCTTCTTATGTTAAGCAAAGTAGACACAGCGAAGACTATCACTAGGGGAAAAGAATGGAAGGAGAATTTGGTCAGAGGAGGGACAGGCCAAGTTTATTCGTTGTAAGCATGCCAAAGATCAAAAACAACGAAAACGAGCGTGGGTCTTCACAACGCGCAACGGCGAACGGTGGGCACTTGGCGGACCTGAAAAAATTTGAAGCATCCACTCCGGCGTGGGAGAAGGCGGAGAATTGTGGTAGAACAAGAGGCGAAAAGTCCTGTTGAACCACGCTTGCGGGCCCCGGAGGCTGAAACTCGCCGGGGGAAAGAGACAGGGGCTTGGGGAGAAGCTGGCCCAACGGGGCGTCCCCGGGGGGTCGACAGCACTAACGTCACAGGGGGGGGGAAAGGAAAACGCCACAGAAGAAGGGGAGGACGAGTTGGTCAATTTCATCTGCGGAGAGGCAGAGGTGTGTTAAAACATCGCAAGGAGGTGTGACGGACGAAATGTCTCCGTCAGAGCTACCCATGAAAAAAGAAACGGAGTTTACCCTCAAGAAGATCGCTTTGGGGTACACGTTGACAGGAAAAAAACATGCAAAAAAATGATCAGGAGTGTTGCTGGCGGAGCCGATCCTGTCAAAAACCGGAGGCGAAGAACAGGGGGCTCCTGCGATAAGCAGTAGTAAGAAGGACTTCGTGGCTCATCTTGAAGACGGGACGTTGTACGCTCATTTAGCGGAACAGAGTGTGGTTCTTGTGGGAGGAAGGGACCAAAGATGGACTCTCTTGAAGGATCGGAGAGGCGACATCCGCACTGGTAATCCGGTTGTAAGGGCACGGTCAATGACACGAGGGAAAAGAAAGATACGCAGAGGTAGCAGTCTGGGCCAAATGGGCAGAGGTAAGGCGGCCTCCTACATCGCCTGCTGCAGGAATTTAGGCGACGACGGCTCAGCGAAACGGGGGGGAAGAAACCAAGCGACGTGGGTTACTCATGCGGCACGACGCCGTTGGCGCCGATTCCTTTCTTTACTCCGTGGGGGAGTCACGACCCTGGCCGCATGCTCCTTCACCAAAAGGAAAAGGCGCACTGCAACGAAGGAGCGAGGACCGACTGGCAGCGGGGAGGAAGTAGCCGTCTCAAGTTCTATATCGAGCTAATTGTTTTAAAAGGGAGAAAGCGTTTTGAACTGAAGATGAGCCTAAATTCAAAAACGGAAAGGAGGAAAAGGAAAGAAAGAGACGCACCTCTTGAAACCATGGTAAAAGGGTTCTGGGACAGGAAGCGGGCCTGCTGGGAGGGCAAAGCCATTATCCAGAGGGAGTAGGAGCGACCCATGGAAAGTTGCTGAGGGAAAAAGGAAAGAGACATCTACAAGGATCGAAAGCATAGCCTTACTAGACCGAGAAAAGAGCTCAAGGGGGGGGAGGGGGTGTTTGAAGATCATGCCCGAAGGGAAAACCATGCAGGCAAACGCTTACCCTCTTCTGGGGAGGGAGAAAAAAGAGAACTCCAATTAATAAGATCGAAGAAACTCAAAAAGGAGAGGGGAAATCGACGAAAGGGACCACATTTAG
>Ga0179593_1631886_pt1 | contig 13080 bp, 30 predicted proteins | sample CZODoug2_1_08_16_FD_185931 | JGI IMG/M metagenome (GOLD analysis project Ga0179593, IMG submission 185931) | Vadose zone soil fungal communities from Angelo Coast Range Reserve, California, USA - CZODoug2_1_08_16fungal (PacBio error correction) | ecosystem: Environmental > Terrestrial > Soil >...
CCTCTACAATACCACTACTATTGTGGGGGGGTCAGGAGGTGGAAAAAAACAGGCAAAAGGGGGGTTCACAACAGCGGAAACTGATAAAAAAACTCAGGAAGAGCGAGATCTTATCAGGGGAGACCCGCCATCGGCTGTAGCTCACCTGGGGACCCAAGGATAATTTGAATGAGAGGATTTGACAGACAGGAAGATGAGTGAGGTGGCGAAAAAAAGGGGGGAAAGAAAGGGCAGGGTGAGTGGAGAGACCTCTCTATCAAAAGGGTCGTTGAAAAAAAAAAATGAAATAGCGGGGGGCCAAAAGGGGGGGGGGGAAGTCAAGATCGGACCATTCAAAAGGGGGGGGGGAGCCGCCGTATTTGGGAGGCAGGATGTGAACACGGAAAAGGGAATCCTCAAAAAGGGAAGAGGAGACCAAGGATTAAAGGAAGGGGGTGCAAGGGGGGGAATACCTACAAGCGGTTTTAAGAATAAGCCATACTCCTTTTAACTCACCTTGTTAAAAAGTCTTGCAAAAGGGAAGGATTTACTTTTCAAAGGAAGGTGTGAGAAAAAAGGAAGTGAGGGGGGGGTTTCCAATAAAAAAATTGGACGGGGGATTCGGCCTGTACGGGGGCCCTGTGATCACCACATGTGGACCAACCTGAAGAAACCGAGAGAAGAGAGATAACCGAATAAAAAAAAAGGGGAAAGGAAACACATCAAAGGGAAAAAAGATGGAGGAAAATGCCGATGAGGGGGGGGGCGAGGCTTTGGGCAGCAAGGGACCCGTCCACTTCGGGGGGAAGGCACTAAACTTGACAAACATCGCAAGGTGCTTGAAACAGCCGTCGCCTTGGATCAAGGAGCGAACCTGGAAAGGAGGGAAGCGGGAAAAAAGCCAGGAGAGAAAAGGGGGGGAACATTGAAGAGAAAAGAAAAGAAGGAAACGGGGAGGAAACATGTTTTTCTATACTCAGCCAGGCATCACCGATGATGCTGGTTGTCCGGGGAAAATAAGGATTGATAGTGACATGGTTGCAAGAAAACAGATTTTGGGGAAAGGAGACGAAAGCCAGAAAATGAAGGGGGGTGACGAAAGAATGTCTCCTTTTGAGAGCAATGGGTTCCCTTTTACGAGAGGTGCAGGCTCCAATATCCTATGCGTTTTCCAACGGAGAAAGAGGGACGGGAAGGGAAAAAAAGAGGTTTTGCCGCAAAGCGAAGGGGGGTAAAAAAAAAACCAAAGAAAGCGGACTGATTAGGGATGCGAAGAAAAACAGGGGCAGCCATTTGGGGGGGGAAACAGTATCGTCCGAGCCGGCAAAAAGACGTAGCAGGGACAATATTGGAAGGGGAGGGGTGCTCAAGGGAGGAAAAAAAGACGGCAAAGGACGACGGCACAAAGGGGAACGATAGGAGCTGATTGTCCAGTTTAACGCCATCTTCTGATGAACAGGTATCGTCAGAGATCGAAAAAAAAAAAAACGGAGGGGAAAGGATGAAATCGAAGGATGGCGTAAGAAGAGGTAAAAATCAGATCCAGATAGATAAAACCTGTGTCGTTATTGCGCGTATAAGAAAGTGGGGGGGGACGGTGTCGGTATACGGGGGGGGGGAAGGAACAGCTTCAAGAAAGGCTCAGGGCGGGAGGGACAACTGCTGACCATGAAGATTTGCTCCTACCCGTCCATACTGGAGGCGGGTTCTTAGACACGTTTTGGGACACCATTTTGTAAAAGAGAGGGAACCCACGGAGCCTGTCAAAAATAAGGTGGAAAAAGGATGGGGGGAGCAAAGCAGTTAGCAGGGGAAAAAGGGGAACATAATCTTAAGGACGCAAATGGATATACATGCAATCGGCTCCACTCCAAGAAATCCCTTTGGTAAAAGGGGATGAGGTGGGGAGCAGGGAAAGGTTGCATTGAAAAAAGAAAAGAAAAAAAAGGGGGGTTCGCAAAGTTCCATGGACCCCATCAAGAAGTATTCTGGCGTGATATTACCAGAGAACCATATCAATTTGCCAAGGCTGGGTAGGACAAGGAAAAAGAAGGAAGAAATGTACGGTGGCCTTTAAAGACGGGACGACGAAAAGAGGGGGGGGCCCGGGCGATCAATTTAAGGAAAAAGGAAAAGCAGGGAAAAGGCTCAGGGGGGAAGTGGCAAAGGAAGGAAGTGGGACGGGACAACGGGGCCTTCTTAGGAAGTGAAAAATTTGCACCATTAAATGCGTTCTGTAATGGATCCACGGTCAAATGAAAAAAGTGTCCTAAGCCAAGCTGGGTTAGGGGGGGGGGGAAGAGTTAGACAGGTGTCGAGGATTGGGAAAAGCTTCTGTTGTGTCCAAATGTGGTGATCAACGGGATACGGGTAGAAGGACCGTATTTGGAAAAAAAGGGGGGGAGATTGGGAAGAGGGACAAAAAGAAAGGGGATCAAATTCGTGGATTCCTGCACCTTCAAAGCACTTGCGCAAAGGAAGGTAACAAAGGGTTGGCAGGGCCTACAAATGTAGGAATGGAGGAGGAGGGCACACGATTGGAAGAAGAACCAGCCAAGAAAAAAAAGGGTGTGGGGAAAAAAGTCTGAGGGATTACCTGTGGCACAATCAAAGGACGGAAATCGGCGCCCCTATATTACGCAAGGGGGAAGATGGGGGGGGCACAGGACTTGCCCAACATAAAATGGGGTGGGGGCATCACGGCCAGGGCATCAAAAAAAAAAAACAAAGAGGTTGAAAAGCAAGGGTTAACAGCCCTGCATTGGCATCACTCGAGGGATAAACACTATACAAATCCTAAGACGTCTAGTGGGGTAAAAAAAAGGGGGCAAAAGAAAAGGAAAGGACAAGAATAACAGCAAGGAAGAGAAGGGGGCGCATTTTCCGCTGGCTGGGGATGCCTGGAGACCGTGTGTCCGTCCGGGTTTTGCAGATAAACAGGACGGGGGGGGAAAAAATGACGAAAAAAAGAGGGGGATTGCTGGGGGGGAGGAAATCTCAAAAGAAGGGAGGGGAAAGGGAAGAAAATGACGATTTGGAGTCATTTAAGAAAAGGGTGTTCTTCAAACCAACCCTTCGACACACTTATGTGCGCAGAGAACGTCAAGGGGAAAAGAGCGCTCAGTGATAGGGACAAGATACATCCATTCTCTAAAAAAAGAGTCAGGGGGGGGAGGGGGCCTAGGGGAACCGAAAAGGGGGATATTGGAAGCTGGAAGGGCCAAGGCATTGGATTTTAAGACCTCTTCTCTTGGAAGGAATGCGTTGATCCATATACTGCCGCACGTGGTACAGAGGGAAAAAAGAGGGGGAAAGTCCGACAAAAAAAGATGCCCTGTTAAGAGGTACGAATGGGAAAAAGAAACGCCAAGAAGGTAAAAACAAAAGGGGAACCACTGAGCGTTGGGCAAAGGTGGTTTCCTACAAGAGAATCGTGTTCCATAGCACCTCATCCCAACCTGACTGCCAACCCTTGGAAACCGATGCTTGGGAAGGGGAGGGGGGACTGTTCCAAGAAAAACTGGTTCCAAAGAAGGGGTTAGCAGGGGCAGGGGGGGTCCTGCGGTATCGAAAAGAACAAATTGAAAAATACTGTTATTAGGGGGGGGTATACGGTATGCCCGTTGATCACCAAAGGGAAAGGAAGTAGAAAAAAAAAGACTCGACATTCATCAAGAAGATAACCGAAGAGGCACCGGAAAAGGGAAGGTGGCGGCAAGGAAGAAAAGTTAAAGCAAGGGGATAAAGGATGGGCAACGGGCAGTTGCACACAATTCTTCCTTGGAATAACTTGAACACCAGAGAATTTTGCTTAACGTACGATTTGAAGATGATCGCCCGGGCCAACAGAGTTTTGGGGGGAAACCCCGTCGAAACGGCGATTTAAAAGGCCACATGGAGAATGACAGCAGCGCGGAACTTGACCGCCCTGGTTGATAATCATCACGCCAGGCATCACAGGTACTAGGCAGTAATGGGAGGAAGAGGGGGGTTCATGATAGTGAAGGGGGAAAAGTTCAAGGGGGGGGAAAGAGCAAAAAAAAAACAAAAAAGGGGGAGGGAAATCAAGAAGGTATGAAAATTGCGTATCCAGGTGTCCTTTTAACTAGCTAACTTGCAGGGCGCAAGAAGGTATGCGTTTCCAACTGATCAGATGAAGGGGAAGGAAGAAATTTTTTCGAAAAAAAAAGAGGGAAAGCAACGGAAAAGGAAACGCCGCAAAGGAGGGGAAGGGAACCAATATCAACATGGAAAAGTGGTACATGTCCGCAGGAAGGCGCCGCCGAGCCGAAGATTTGCAAGTTCCGTGCTCAAAAAAAAAAAAAATATCCCTACCAGACAGGCGCTACGAGAAGAAAGGTTAGTCGAGGGGATAGATTGGACAAGTACTCATCTTCAGGAGGCTGTATCGCGTCATCAACAACCAAAAAAAAAAGGGGGAAAAGGGGGAGGGATGACGGAAGGTCATAAGGGAAGACAATCAGAAAAAACTGTGACAGGGCGTGATAGAGATTGCCGGGAGGGGTGGGGTCTGGATGTCTGGACGGAAAGCGCAAATATTGCCGCTCAAGGCGAGGGCTCGGCGCTAAGGGGACAGGTAACTGTCTGAAGGAATTGGGGGGCAAGAAAACAGGAGAAGGGTGCCTTAAAAAAAGGATTTCCGTTGGAAAAAGCATGCTTTGAGAAAAATGCGGTAACCAGGTGTCTATTGAAAGTAATTAGGGACGAAAGGATATTTGGGGGGGGAAAATTAGCTCGTGAAAGAAAGGAGAATCAAAAAGGACACCTTCCACGAATCCTTTTTTGCACGGGGAGAGTGTGCTTTTCGCTCGAAACACAGACAAAAAAAAGATCGTTGGCAAAATAATGGAAAAAAAGGGGTCACTAAAGGTCAGACAAAGACTACACCTCGGGAGGTGCGTGATGATGATAAGGGGGCGCAAGTTGGCCGCGCTGCTGTCATTCAAGGGGGAACAAGAAAAGGGGGAAATCCGTGTGTACTGTAAGAAAAGGGGGACTCATGGAAGCAAGGGGGGCAAGAACACACTGGGAAGGCAGGCGACTCTGGTCCTAAACAGATCCGGTTTGAGTTAGTGCAAAGGGAAGAATTTGAAGACGGCTGAAAAAAGAAGGGTGAAAAGGAACGAGGAATAATCAAAAAAAAAGTATTCAGCCTTCCGGCAAAGCTTGCCGATAGTGTTATAGTGCGGGGAAGGGGGGTTATCAGGAGAGCATGTGATTTGTTCAAGAGGTTGGGTCCAAGGACAGGGGGACAAGAAAAGAATAACGGGCAATGGGGGGGGGGTCGAAGGGGGAGATAAATCGAATATGCCTGCGAACCGCCCGGCTTTATTCAGGATCAAAAAGGTCGTGATTCTGGGGAAAAAACCTTCACTTAGAACAAGGGTGTAAACAGGGGGGAATGGAAGGAACGGGGCACAAGGAAGGGGCAAACACAAACGTTTTTTTGCCACGAAGTTCAGTTGGCTGGGAGGGGGAGTGTGCGAAGGGAAAGAGGGGGTCGTCCTTACGGGGGGGAAGAAAGTCGGAAAAAAAAGGGTTAAGAAAATGGTGGGTAACTTGCCCCACAAGGTTGGTGGCCTCCTTTCGGCGGCAGTATAATGTCAAACGAAAGGGGGGGAAAGGAAGGATTTCACAGAAACACCATTGTAAAAGCCCTAAAAAAAGTCCGGGGGGGGGAAAAGGGGGGAAAGGAGCGGAAGAGTGTCATTACAGACAAGCAGGTTTACTACAGGAATGGCGGCTTTTTTGCAGAGAATATCAAGGCATTGTCCGCGAAAAAAACGAGGGGGGGAGGAAAAAGTGTTTCCAAAAAAGGGGGGTGTCAGAATTTGGGGGGGGAAGAGACAAAGGGTGGCTATTGTCTCGGGATCTGGAAAAAAACAACAAACTATTATTAGGAAAAAGAGGCCGCTACAAGTCCACTACGAGGGGGGAAAAGGGGAAAAAAAAAAGGAAGGAAAGGCAAACAAGAACCTCGTAAAACCAACAGTGACAATGCCATCGCTCTGTGAGGCAAGAAAATCCGCCATCGGCTTTCTCAGGGCTGTCCAGGGGATGGAATAGGCGGATTGGGAAATCATGAGGGAGGGGGGGAATGGTGGAAGGAGAGAAGAATGGGAGGAAAGAGCTTCAGAAAAACCTTCTGCGTTGAGGCCATAGCCGAAGTTTCCTGAAACATATGGGGGGCAAGTCCTACAAAGACGGAAAACATGCAGGGGAAGAGAGGGGGGCGCCGAGTGGAAGGTGGGGGGGGGGGGTCAAAGGTAAAAGAAAAGAAAAAAAACTCAAGAAAATTGGGAAACGGTGTGGTTGGAAGGCCATCTTTTTGCAACAGGGATAAGCATAATCCAGTTATGACTGACAACACTTCCCCGAGGGGAAGGAAGTGCCCTGTTGAAGGTGCAGAAGTAAGGGAAAGGAGGGTGTGAGAAGTCGGAAGAGAAGGCTGTGGGAGGGAAAAAAAAGAGACAAAATTGAAAAGGTTAGGCCGGCGATACGGGTAACGCTTTCTCCACACATGTGTACGCAACCAGAGAATAAAATCTCGAAAGGAAGACCGATACAGAAATACGCACCGGGTGACACACTATAAAAAAAGGGGTAAGAGCCGACGACGAGGGAAATCCAAAATAAATCTGCTTCAGCCGTCAAGGTTACCCGGGCCACTGAAGGGGGGAAGGGGCACTAAAACTTAACACCCAAGCGAAGGGGTGCGTAAACAAAAAAATGAATTTAGTGGGGGATATACCGGAAGTAATAACGGATTTAATCCAGGGTGGCCCTCATTTGTCTTTACTGAAAGGGTGTCAACTTGCGCGCAAAGTGGCTGATAATCAAAGAAAAGGCATCACAGGAATAGCTTGTAAGGGGAAGAAGGGTTCAGGGGGGAGGGAATGCAAAGGTTGGAAAGGAAAAAAATCTAAAAAAAAAAGGGGATCGTGTTTAAGGTAAGAAAGTGGCATGTATATCATTTGCTAATCACAGATTGGGGAAAGGGGTTAACGAACTAACTTGAGGAGAACAATATCTTAGCGGGAAAAGGGGTGACGGACAGGGGGAAAAGCTGAGGGGTTAGAAGGAACAAACCATGAAAACGAACAGGGGACTAGTGTGGGTCAATTCGCCAATAGAAAACCAGTTTGTAAATGTCCCATTAAGTCGAAGGCGCCGCAAGACGGCAATGGGAGATTGACAACTCAGAAAACAGGAAAGAAGGACGCAGCGCCCAATAAAAAGTTATGCGCGATCTATCTGAATTTTCAATCTGTGACGAGAGGGCTGTAGAGCACAAAAAGGGGGGGAGAAAGAAGTCATCGAAGATTGCAGACTGGACAATCATATCCAGAGGGGAAGACGTGCTTATTGGCGCGTATAAGACTCACGTGGGGGGGGGGACGGGATCGGGGAGAGGGGGGGGAAAAAGCAAATAGGAAAAAAAAAAAGACAGGGACATTTCCAACGGAACCATGTTGTATTGGCCTAACCTGAGCAAGCAAGACTTGGGATGAGAAACTGGCGTTGGGAGAGCGAATGAAGGGGGACCATCAAGAGGGGGAGGTTAGTGAACTCCAGGGAGGATATTGTGAGCAGCAAGTTCGATGTGGGGGAAAGATGGGGAGATCTGGCAAGGTCAATTCTGGGAGAGGGCTAAAGGGGGGGAGGGGGGTAGCGTATTAAAAGAATCCACGACCGTGTCAAAAATCTTTGCATGAAAGTGGGGAAAAAGGAAGTGACCCGTTTGACTTCCATGAAAAAAAAAAAAATGATGCCAGGTAAGCGGGAGGGAAATTGGGAAGCGCTGTCATTGAAGAAATGGGGAAACAGCGGACGATATCAGTGTTAAGGGGGACTTAATGGACGGGGGGAGTTCAAAAAGAGGGGGGGGGGGGACGCGGAAGATCAAAAAGAAAAGGGAACACTCAAAGGGGGTGTTCCAGGTTCAAGTCGAGAAGTGGAACGTGCAACTTGCGGCAAAGAAAATGGGAAAGGGGTCACCATTAATCGGGGGGGGTAAAGGGGGGGGAGGAAGACTGTGACAAGGGAAAGAAAAAAGCAAAGGGGGCCAGATAGTGTGAACGGTGTCTTATCGGTTATCGTAGGGGTCGAGATTGGGGGAAGGCTAAGGGCGGGGAAAATGGGGAAAGGGACACGGGAAGGAATACAAGGTTGGTCAATGTTGTTCTCTGGGAGGCCGCAGGAACAAAAATAGGGACAACCGACTCGTCTTGGAAAGAGTGGAGAAAAAGGAATTACACGGGGGGGGGGGAAAGGAAAAAATTCAATAAAGAAAGAAAAGATTGCAGCAAGGGGGGGGGGGGGGATGGAAACACGATGATAGGACAACACCGTTTTTTTGCAAAAAGCTTCAGTTTGCCTTGCAGGGGGAGTGGGGAGTGAGCGAGGGAGGGGGCTAGGGGGAAGGGGGGGGATCTAGGACCCAATGGGGAAGGGGGAGATTTTTTGGCAAACAGGACTGACAAGATGTGTGCCGACGGTAACCTGCGAAGGAGAGGGAAAAACCGCAGAAGGGGTGGGGGGGGGGAAAGCTATGGATGGAAAAAAGCCATGCAAAAGAAGAAATCACAAAAAAAAAAGGAACGGCAAGGAATTTCACCTAGGAAAACGTATTCAATTACAACTTGTCAAAATTGGAGACTACGCAGGGGGACCAGGAGGTCTTGGAAAGGAGAGATTGGAGGATGCGGGGGAGAAGGGGGGGGGGGCAAATCCCCTTTGAGGGTTGGTTAATTATCGAACATCGTAGTTGCTATTGGAGAGGACGTCGAAAGAAAAACAACAGCGGAGAGGAGGAAAGATAATCCACTAAGAGCCGATTTTGGGAGAAAAAAGGGCCAAAGGCAACCCGCGGACACACAGATTCGAAAAAAAGAATCCAACAATGCCGCGTCTAATGGCGAAGAAGCCAGAGGATGGAATGCAACATTCATCTGAGGGGGGGTGAAATTGGGAAAGAGAAGGGGCCTCGGTGAAAAGTATAGGGGAGGGGGATTAAACCAGTGAAATCCGCAAACATTCACAAACCTTCTTCTTTGGAAATATACCCTCCGGTTTAAGCGGGTTAAAAAACATATGGGAAGTCCTGCAATCAAGGAATGCCGGAAAAAAAGTTTAGCCCAAGTGGAGAGGGGAAGAATCGGAGAAAGGAATGCCAACTGAGCGGTTGAAAAAACGTGGTTGCCGACGCCAATCGTGTGCCAGAATGCAACATCAGCAAAGTGACTGAAAAAGGGGTAACACAGGGAGGGAGAGGACCTGTAGTAAAAGGGGAAAGGGGGAGAATTACGGAAAAGGTTTAACAGAGGAGGGCCGGAGGGGGGGGAACGAAGGACTCAAAAAAAGAACAAATTTAGAAGAGGTTAGCGGAAGATACTGGGATGCCCGTTTGATCACATTGAACCAAACCGAAGTAAAAGAACCAATGAAGACAAGGAGAAAGGGAACCTAATACTCAAAAGAAAAAGCAAAGGGAGGGGGGAAGGACTAGAACACTATGGGGAAATCAATTCCTGGGAGAAGACGAAAGGTTCCGTCCACTTCATTTGCACTAAACTGAACACAAAGAAAAGGCGGAAAAAAGGCCTTGACGAGCCAGGGAAATAGAAAAGCGCCACAGGAGGGAACCCAGGAAGAATTTATCGGGAACATCTTTGGAGGGTAAAAAGCAGCGACATGGACAAGGCTCCATGTTTTTCGAAATAACTCCAGCCATCACCGAATGAGGCTGATGAGAATTAGGTGAATTGAGAGGGGGGGGGGGGAAGGCAACTCTAGGGGGGGAAAAAGAAAAAAGCACAAGAAGAAAAGGGGGGAGGGGGGATCAAAGCAGGTAGGAAAAGTTTCTTTATCCATAAGATTTTAAACGAGCTACGTGGAATGTCAAAATCAAGGGGGGAAGTTTCCACGAACTGAGCAAGAAAGGAAATGTAACGCATTTTTTAGAAAAAAAAGGAAGTTTTGAGGTGGAAAAAAGTTGAAAAAAGGGGGTGCCAGGAATGGTCGAAAAAGGTTAAATGTCCGCAGTGCGGGGAGCCGCCGCCGAGCCGGCAATATTGCCGTCCGTGAGAAAAAAAACCGACACATACGGCAAAGAGCGTATAAAAAAAAAGGCTCGATCTGGGGGCATCTTGAAAAAGGGACATCAGAAAAACAAACACGGAGGGGAAAGAAAAGCGATTACGCGAAGGGAGGAGAAAAGATGGCGTAAATCTGGACAACAGTCAAAACGAGGGAAAACGGGAGTAGGGGGGGAGGATAGCTCAAGGGGGGGAAAAGATGTTACACGAAAGGGGCCGAAGGCGGCCGGCGATACTTGACATTTAAAACCGGTCTGGGGAAACCATGGGGAAAAGGGGGGGGGCGCCTCATAATAAGAGAGAAACTGGGGAGAGGGGACTGGGGGAAAAAATAAAAGAAAAGGAGGGAAAGGGCAGAGGGACGTGGGGGGAACGCAATACGAGTAAGCAGCAAGTTAGGCTGTTTTAAGGAAAGGATGGGAAGAAATGGATAGACAGAGGGGGGAAAACCAGTCCACACGGGAGAAAGGGTGTGAGGGTCGCTACGGCAAAATATCGTTTCTGGAAAATGGTCACGAGAAAGGAAAATGGGGAAAGGGCCATTACCCGCAGAATAGGATGCCGCGTGATGAGAAAAAAAAATTGCACTAGGAGAGGAACAATGGGAAAGCCGGACGAGAAAGACTTTTAGTACTTGTGGGGATAGGAAAGGGGGAGATTCAAACAAAAAAGCGATGAAAACGAAAAAGGATGGGAAGGGAAACAATGCGAGGGGTTCAAGTGTTTAGTGACGGCAGAATGACCGGGAAAAGGGGGCGAAGCAAATTGATGTGCACCATAAAGAGTTCTCGAAAAAAAAACCAAACAGGAGGCCAAGGGAAAAAAGCTGGGAAGGATCAAGACTGGACGATATTTTTTCGGATTCTGGTTGGGGTAACACAGGTGGTGGAAAGGGCCAAGAACAGAAAAGAGATGGGGGGGAACCGGTCTGGGTGGTACCATTAAAATAAAAATGAAAAACTACTCTTCTGGAATCTGTATCAATCAACGAAGCCGTGGAGGACGGCACCTAAATACAGGCAAGGGGGGATCAAGAAAAGAGGGTAACGGGGGAGAGGGGGGTTAAAGATCACACGATTGTGCAACCCCCAGTTTTTTGCCAATAACTCCATTGGCTGAATGTTGGGGAGTTGGGCTAGTGGGAAAAGAGTTCTGCTGGGACAGGGGGGGGCAGAATGAAGAAAAAAAAATACGGGGGAAAAAACATTTATTAAACCATGGGTACGCTTTGGTGTGGGCAGGACCCAAAAGAGGGGGTCCTACGGGACTGCATAGGGGGAGAAACGCGGGGCATAGAAAAAAAGCCATTAATGGAACAATCTCGAAGCATATACAATCCAAAGGGCCTAATTGGAAAAGCACAATCCCGCTATTAAAAGGAAAACTGCAATAAATGGGGAAAAAGATGGAGGGTGGGGGGGGGGAAGCGGACAAGGGGGCGAATCATTGTGTCCGAGGTTTGTGCATAATCCCTTTGAATGGGGGGGGAAAAAAATGACGAAAAAAAAAGAGGGTGGCTTGGGGGACGTAGAAACGGAAGAAAAAGGAGGATCAAAAACAAAAGATTTTTGTCGAAATTGGGACAAAAACCTGTCAATGGACTGCACAACCGGCCCAACCTTTCGGAGAATCGTCACGAAAAGGAAGGAGATATCTTGGAAAAAAAGGGCTGTAGAAAGGGGGAAGAGGGGGGAAGAGGGGAAAAAACTCAAAGTGGTAGGGTCTGGGACGCGTGTTACTTGAAAAGGGCATGGGCTGTTAATCCTCGGCGCTTAACCTGGTGCGGAAGGAATAAATGAATTACCGGGGCCGGGGAAGGGAAACACAAGGGTGGGGAGGAAGCAAAGAAAAGAAAGATATGGGGCGGAAAAGGTAAAAGGTAAAGCCGCCAATAAGACCAACTCAACCTTAACAACCAAAAGACGTTATTGTCAAAACTGTGGGGTGAAGAATGAACAAGGGACAGATGCAAAAAGAAGCCAAAGAAAGGGGAGGACTGCAAAAGTTACACAGGGGAAGGTCTGGGGGAAAAAACCGAAAGAAAGGTTGGAAGGTTGATGCCACGAGTTACGTTTTGGAACGATTTCCATCCGCGTCTGTTCTCCAAGGGTTTTTGGCCTGAATCTCAACCCTATAAAAACAAAGGGGGAGACTTGGAAGGGAAGAATATCCCGTTGATAAACCGAAGTATAAGAGAGGGGGAAAAGTCAAATAACAGACAAACAATATCTGCCATCTTTTCGTCAGGTGAATTGCCTTTGGTTACGCAACAAGACCCGAAGGAAAGGGGCACATCAATTCTGAGGAAGAGAACCGTCCACTGAAGGGAACAAGGAATTGAACACAAAAAAAAAATAAAAAAAAAAAAAAAAAAAAAAAACCCCAAAGAGCCTTGCGATCAATTGATCTCCCGGAAAAGGGTCGTTTGAACTTCCCCGCTATACCGCAGAAGAGGGGATTTAAAGGGGGGAAGAGGTTCCCATTGTAGTCGAAATTGCAAAAACGCCAAGGGTCAACAGAAAAAAGGGGGGGGGGATGAAAAAAAAATGTAGGAGGGGGGAGAGGGTTACATTTTCAAAACTATATTTTTTTCCACTCAAACTAGCACAAAGAGAAAGAAAAAAAAGCATAGCAGGGGGAAAGGTGCTAAAAGGGCATTTATAAACAGGGGAAAACAGATGAAGGGGCTGCAGAAATAAAAGGCGGCAAAATAACGATAAGCTGTCCCGAGGTTGGGGGTCCAAAAAGTCAGTGTTATCAACGTGAAAAATACAAGGGAACACAAGAAGAGAGGTGCTGATTAAAGGTGTATGAAGAGAAACATTGGGGGAGGGAAATGTCCAAAGGGCCGAAGAAAAAAAAGATTGGGAAAGGATGAAGGCTAAAAAAAAAATCCAGAAAAGCCGCCAGGGGAAGAGGCTCGCAAACGTTATGCCCATCTGGATCTGTATTGGGGCAAGCTCGAGACTTCTAGAGGGGAATC
>Ga0179593_1638737_pt1 | contig 13080 bp, 20 predicted proteins | sample CZODoug2_1_08_16_FD_185931 | JGI IMG/M metagenome (GOLD analysis project Ga0179593, IMG submission 185931) | Vadose zone soil fungal communities from Angelo Coast Range Reserve, California, USA - CZODoug2_1_08_16fungal (PacBio error correction) | ecosystem: Environmental > Terrestrial > Soil >...
GGGAGCCAAGAAAAAAAAAACTGCACTTTCCTGAAATTTTTGAGGGAAAAGCATAGGGAAAATCGAGGTGGGAACACTAAGATGGTGGGTGGGCAACCGATGAAACATAAAATTTCTCCATCAACATAGGGACCGCGCAGCAAGGGTCTTCAACAATATCGTATCAATAAAGGAAAATTGAAGTTCATGAGTACATCTACCATCTAAGGCCCGGCCAGCTACAAGCCAAAAAGAAACCTGGAATTCCGCAAAAAACAAGAAGGTGACAGGCTGCGGTGAGTGCCATCGAGGGGAAAGAAAACCAGGGCGTGTGAAAACATTTCTAATGAAAACGGGGGGGCAGACCCCAGAGATGTCCCGTTCAGGGTCGGTGGATGCCAAGGAGGGAAAGATTCAGAAGCTTCAACAGGCAAAAAGGTTACCTTGCTACATTGGGAAGGAATGCTAAAGTCCCAAAATACAGAGGTTTTCCTAGCCTTGAAAAAAAAGAGAAATACCCGAAACGTGACCAACTGCAGGCTTTTATCTCGGGAGGAACAACAAGGAGAGGCTCAGCGAGAGTCGGAGATCAGACGCTAAATATAACGTCCACAAGTCCCCCCGGGGGACAGGGGGGAAAAAAAAGAGCAATAACCTTCAGGTACTGGGACCTGAGGAGGGGGAAAAACACCCCAGGAAAGACAAGAGAAAAAGCTGTGGGGGAACATCCGGGAATAAGTTGCAGGAAGGGAACTAAGATCGCAAGTGAATCCAAGTGGATCCGCTCGAAACTGAAAGGACAGTTACCTACTGTTTGACGATGAAGGAGGCGAGAGGCAAGTCCTTTGTGAAGGGGAGGAAGGAGGCCTAACGGCTGAAAGTGAACCATCCTGATGAAGAGCTGCCCACCTGATAGCGATCGACTTTGAGAGTTCCGCAGAACGTTGTCGTCAAGCCGAGGGGGCTGCGGTTCGATCGAACTTTTGAGAAGGGGAAGGAATTTGAGAACCAGCACACAGAAGCCAAACTTTAAAGGGGGACAGAGGGGGATACCGGAAAACAGCAAGGGCATCGAACAAGTAACGTACTGGTAAACGTCTTCACGACCTGCTGGTTTGAAAAAAAAGCGGACTCGCTTCGGAAAGGGTGGTAAAAGTTACTAAGTCCGGTTGCACAGGTTTACAAGTTAGGAAAAGAGGGGATGGGTTCTCAACGGAAAATGGGCGCTGGAAACCGTTTGCTGATAAGACGTAGCGAAAAAAGTCCGGGACAAAGGGGAAGCCCATGAGGTCATTCCAGCCCGGTGCAAGCGTAAAGCTGTACAAAAACCACGGGAGTTGTTGCCTCAAAGTAAAAAAAGAATAAGAAAAGGGGGAGCCACGTAAAAAAAACACGCAATCACTACAAAAACGGAGGATGAAACGATAGAAATAGGAGGGGGAGGGTAAAGGGAAAAAAAATGAGATCGACGAAGACACTTTATAGCAATGGTCAAAAAACCGCGGGGGAAGAGCGTAAAAGACGAAAAAGTGAACCAGAACTTGCCTCGACGCCAGACTCCCAAAAAGGCGACATAAAATGACACGGATCCCTGTCCGAATTGGAAAGAGAAGGAATGGAGTACAGTGAGAATAAAAAACAAAAAAAAAAAGGGGGGCCGACTTATCTCTTAAACAGGGGACCAAAAACATTTCTCGAAGTGACAAGAAAAAAAACGAAAGAGTACGAAAGTGGAAAAAGAATTTAATTGGGGAGGTTTTCGTCGGGGAGAGAAACGCTGTTGGAGAATTTGCAAAGGAAATCCTGTCAAAAAAAGGTTTGAACAGTTCAGGGGCTGCTGGGGAAGACCATGAAAAAGGCTAGAACTCAATAACCTGCAGCAAAGAATGTAGAGAAAGAAAAAAAAAGCAAACATAGAATCAGCCGTATTAAAGAAGAAGGGGGAGCAGGCAGAGAGTACGAGGGAGAATCTAGACGCGGGGGGAGAGAAACTTCAACCACGTAAAAAAAGGAACGTTGCTCAACAAAGGGTAAGAGAAACCAAAAGGGATACTGAGAGAAGAATCTAACTCAAACCCGCAGTATAACTTAGTTACTGAGGCAAAAAACAGTGAGGGGGAAAACGGAGAAAGTCCGGGAAAGGGAATATAAAAAACCGATTTTTTCGAAAAGATATGAAAGGAAAGAATTGGCGAGGGGAAACCACGAAGTAATGTTAGCTTGCATAGCCAGGGGGAAAAATGGGGTCGGAACGTAGCAGTAACGACTTGCGCGCGCCTCCGTTTCATAGAACGCTGATAAAAAAAAAATGGGAAGGCGGGGGGGGGCGGGGAGGACCGGATGGGGGCTAAAAAGGTGCAACGTTATTATTCAAAAGGATTAGGGTGAACGGGAAAAAAAAAGAGCCACTGAGCCAAAGTAAAAGGGGTGGGAAGTGAAGGGCCTAAAGCGGTTTGATGGGGGAAGGATTCCATCCACCGGAATTACAGCGGGACGAGAGGGTGCGCAAAAGAGGCACTACTTGAAAGGAAGATGAAGTACACCTTGGACGCTTGGGCAAAAAAGGAGGAGCACGTAAACACTGAGCCCATTGTTTGGAGACAATTGAGATTGTAGGTCTGGAAGGAGACCGGCGTAGTTGTCAGTAAAAAAGAAGAACGAATGATAATTGTGGAAATTTGTCAGAACAACAAAACAAAAGGAAAAATGACGGGTGAAATACAGAAAATTGGCGGTCAAAAAAAGAACAAAAGTAGCAAAATAGAAACTCAGGCAACAAGATGAGCTCTATAGGAAAACGTTGGGAACATGAGCAGGGGGAAAACAAGTATCTCAACAAGAGTTACGTCGTAACCTGTCTCTCAAGATGAAAGTTAAAGAAAAAACCCCCTTGCGGGCACAGGGTGACTAAATACTCTGACACCTTGTTTGGTCCATGAACAAAAACCATGTTCATTTTGACGCCGTTACCCATGGTCGAGGGGAAAAAATCATAACGAGGAACCGCTACTCAAGAAGGGTGCTTTTGCTCAGATTATCAATAAAAGGCCGGGACTCACGGAGGAACAAAGCCTCACGCTGCAGACATAGTGCAAATAAAAAGAGAAAAAAGAAAGGGGCGGTGAAGTTGCATCGAGTCGCTATCAATGGTGGAAGACAACCGAATGGTCCCACAGAAAGGGATTCTTCAGGAAAAATAAAGACTATTCCGTTTCAGTTGGTATTCCAAAAGGAAAGAAACCACCAAGGAGGAACGGAGGGTTAAAGGGTCAAAAAAGTAAAAAAGGGGTTAGCCGGGGAAAAAAACGAGAGGAAAAGAGAAAAGGTTTGAACGGGAGTTACCACGTTGAAAGCCCCAAAACTTTTCATTACGACGAAGAAAAAAAGTCTACGGGGGGGGGGCAGTGGAGGACTGGATACATAAAAAGTAAAGGGCTATATCTTCTAAAAAAAAGATACAGTCAAACGGTTTCACAATGGCTTAGAACACAAGAGAAAAAAGCCTTGAAAGAAAGGGTGGCAACAAACCATGACGTCATGGACCAGTCGCTACAATCGGGTTTGGGACCTTGAAAGGAGGAAGAAAGGTGAGCCGATGCTCGTTAAGCCTTAGGATCCAGGGGGAGGAAAAGGGACAACGTGGACAAATCTCGAAGTACGTTAACTGTGGGACTCTGCAACATTGTATGGTGATAAAAAGGGAGAGGGAAACCGAAGTGATGGAGAGATTAATCACCCCATTGGGATTAAAGCCTAAAACGAAGAGGTGTTCTTTGAGCGGTCGGTTCCGTTGGCAGCGAATGGGGGCTGATGTGAGATCGGGACTTAGACGGGGATTTTACAAAGGTCGGAAAAGGAAAATCCCACTCAAAAGGGGCGGGAAAAAAAAGGGGTGGAAGTGGGGGGGAGGCCAACAGGGGGGGGAGGGCCGAAAAAGGAAAACTTCTGGTAAACGTCTCAGCCTCTTGGGGGGGGGAACAAATAGATCGATAATTTTGAGAACGGGGGTAAGAAGCAGGACGTTTGAAGAGGGGGGTTAAAAGAAACGGCGATCAACAATTGCGGATACCTATACGGAGAGGGCTTAAAGGGGGCAAAGGGAGAGCTAGAAAAAAAAGGGAGGATCAAAAACAGGGGTGTTTCAAATGGTCATCTTGAAGAAAAAAGCGGGGACTGAAAGCGCCAGACGACTGCGAAGCAATTTGAGACGTAATATATCAAGGGGGGAAAAGACCATAAAAAATCGAGAAAAAAACGGAGGGAATTAAAAAAAGAGAGATCGCGTGAATGGTAATCCGTGGAAAAGAAGAAATCGGGAGGTGGAGGCAGACCCCTGCGAGGCAGACCCACAAAAAAAGCTTTTAACCAGGGAAAAAACGTGCCAAGAGGGATAACGCATGAGGGTCCACATTGGCGACAGAAACATGAAAAAGAAAGATCGACAAAGGGACAAGCAGTGAAGAAGAAAAAAGATAACAAACAAGATTACCATTGAAAAGAGGACTGAAGAAAACAGGACCACAGTGCAGTAAAGACGAGTACGTCAACAAAAGGAATTATGAGAAAAGAACCAGAACTTTACGCGGAAACTGTCGGTATCATCAAAGGAGGGGGGGGTGCCAAAAAACCGCTGTAAAAAAACGGTAGGTTTTCGGGATGTTGGATGAACAGATAAAGAGAAAGACAGACAAACTAACGTAGCCGGGGGGAGGCAAAGAGAGTCGCGACTAAAAAAAACTTAAACCGACGCTAAAGACCCATGGATGGCTAGACTCAGTCAGTAAAGCGAAGAGTCAAGTGGTAGGGATCGACGGCACACGTAAAACAAAGGGTGCTGAGAAACAAAAAGTAAAAAGTAAAGAAGTCCCAAACTTATGATATAATATAGGCGCAAACTATCTCAAGTCTTCACAGGGATATAAGCAACAGACGGGGAAAAAAAGGACATCCTGGAAGGGGGGGGGGTCTCAAACACCGGGGAGATGAAAGGAAAGTAATTGATTCAAAGGTCACATTCCCTAATTAGCGGGGGAAGAGGTTGTGGAAAAGGTGGGAGATACGAGATTCTTATATAAGGGAGCTGTGGACGCGGATCCATCTTCCAATGCATTGGGAAAAACGATTTAGGGAAAGGGGGCTTCTTGCCAAAAAAGGGGGGGAAACCTGGGATTCTGGGCAAAAGTAGAAAGGGTTGGAGAAAGACACTGTTGGGGATCAGATGAGAAGAAAGCCTAGTTGTGGAAGAAGGGGAAGGAAGAATACCGGGGAAAAAGAAAAGCGGGTCTGGGTTCGAACGAAAGACAGCAAAACACTCAAAACCTGAAAAATGATGGGGGGAGAAAAATGGGAATGGAAGGGCCAATATGCGAGTGCAAAAAACTGTCCAGACTGGGTGGCTCGGGGGGGAGTCAGTATAGGGGAGAGTTCTGATGAAAAGGGTTGTTTCAGTCGGGAGAAAACGGAAGTGGATGATGAAGTTAGAATGTTCCTACCAAAAAAGAGGCGAGTAAGGGCTCCAGTTGGGGGAGAAAGAAAACCATTAACCAAGCGAATTAGGAGAAGGGAAAAAGGAAAGATTGCTATAGAAACGTTAACGAGGTACAAACCGGGAATAGAAAGAAAAAACACAACGGAGTAGAAAGGAAAATATAGAGAGAAAAAGCACCAGGGGAAAACGGGTCATATAGGAGGAAGGGCAAAAAAGGAAAGAGGTGGCAATGAATGGGGAAGAGGGGGGAAACCTTGATTGAGAAAAAAAAACGTAGCGAAACAGCTTAAAAGAAGAAGATTTGTTGAACCCCCTTCAAAACGTTGAAAAACGGAAACTGAACAACTAAGGAAGGAGAAAAATCGAGACTAAAAGGCAAAATACAACCTTGAGTCTAAAAGGAACAAACGAAAAGGGGAAGGCCTGACTGTGATTTGCGAGACTTTGAAAGAAAAAACAAAGGTGGAGGGAAAAGAAATGAAAAGAAAAAAACGGGAAGCAGGGAGGGCCCCCAGAGGGGAGTGAACGATGCGGGAGGCCCTGATCCGTCGAAAAAAAAGGGGAGCGTAGTCAAACAAGGGAAAAGGACACAGTGGATGGAGGATGCTCCAAAACGTATGCACGAAAGAAAGGGGGTACTAAGAAAAGGCCACCAAGGGCAAAAGACCCTCTAAACGTGAACAAAGGGGGGATGAACGAAGGGGATTATTGCACAGGCGGCGGATAGAGAATGCTGCGGGAGGAACCCGGAACTGCCACAATTGCTGGCACCGCTAAACCCTGAAGATCAGAGGGGGGGGGGGAAAAAACAAGAGAGAGGACCTTACTGCTCCGTAGTGTGTGGAAAACACCAAAGAAAAGTTGACTAAAGGTCTGCGCAGAATCACGGTAGCGTGCGCGAGGAGCCGTACAGAGGACTGGACGTTACTTTTGACGGAGGGCTTTTGGGGGAATCACAAAGGGAAAGGGGGACGACGTGCCGAAACCACTGGAGATAACAAAAAGGAGGGACGGAAAAAAAAGAAGAACACCTTAGGGTAGCGAATACAACGTTGGGGAGGATCCCGAAAAAAGGGGGGGAGACATCGGATTTTCAAAGGTTCGAAGGGGAGGGGGAAAACACTAAGATTATGGGAAGGAAGAAGGGAACGAGCAAAATAAGTTGACAGAGGTTGGCGAAGCAAACAAAAGGGGAGAGGAGAGACAGTACCCAGTAAAAACGAAGTTCTTCTACTTTGCTGGGGTGTTTGCAAAAGAAACGGAAGTCCGAAATGGATTACAGGGGAAGAAGACCGTGGAAAGAGTTACTTCGGACTTGGGGCAAGTCAACGATCAGCATCTGGCGCTCCTAAGGGGGGGCAGGAGAGGAAAAGGAAAGGTCCAAACGGGGAAGAAGGTGCGTGGCATCGGCATTCAAGGGCAAAAAAGCGGAGAGGGGAACGCAGGTTAACAGCGTGGTGGGGACGATTCCTACAAGGGGGAAGGAGAGAAACGGCAACTTTAATACGTCAAACGCGCGGATAGAAAAAAAAAACGAGAAGAAAGAAGAGGCGGTTGGTTAAGTTGCCGGAGAGGCGGAGCGTTCATTGTGACGGCACAAAGACAAGAGGCTGTCACACGGTCAGGAAACTCAAAAAAGGAGGGCGTGTCATGATGTTGTCAAGCTTGAGGGGGGGGGGGGGGCCGAGGGAAAGAAATGGGATGTCTGCTCCGACGAGAAAGGGCATGAACAGGAAGGAACTGACTAACGTGACATAATGTATCGTCAGAAAACGCAACACAAGAGTAAGCTACTGTGTACACGTTGTCAGGTAATCTCTCACGGAGCGAACGAGTCAAGGGAAGAAAGAGTGGCATGAGAAGGAGATGACCTTGGTACTGGAGTCGATATGAGAAAAAAAAAGTGCGCTGACGTCAAAAGGAACAAAAACGTCTTTGAAAAAAAGTGGGGCTCTTTTTCAACGACTTGAGGAACCATCGGATACACACCAAGGACTCGAAAACAAAGAGGTCGTCAGGGCACGTAACACTGAGAGTGATCATGAGATGGAAAGAAAAAGGAGGGGATGCGAGGGCTTGAAAAGGCGGGGGTCCCCATTGTTGTAAAAGGTGAAAAGAGAAGGATCTGGTGGAGGACACACAAGAAAAAGCGGCAAAAAATAAGAAGCAGGAAAAAAAGTAACGTATCTGAGAGAAATTGCAAGGAGAAAAAGGGGGAATCTGCAAGATACAAGAAAAGGGATATGCGCATAGGGAGATTAAAGTTTCCCCGGATAGGCCAGTGAAAAAAAAAACCATTTCGAGAGGGGATGGAGGGAAAAGGTGGCGGGACAAAACCCTTTCAAAAAAAAAAATAAGAAGTGCCCGAAGGGGAAAAATGGGGATAAGGGTTTTGAGGGGGGTAGATACGGGAGCAGCCGGGAAATTTACAACAAGCAACGTTTCAAAAGCAAAGGAAAAATCAAAAACAGGAGGAAATTTTTCAGAGGGAGTCGGCCGTCTACTGGGTGGTTGGGGGGACACGGGTGGCAAAACCTGGATAACGGGGAGGGTTGGCGCAGGCGCGGGAGGAAGGCCTCTAGTTAAAAAAAGGTGGAAGCGGAGGGCAAAGAAGTGTTGGGGGAGACAGGTCTAAGTAATCAGAGGAAGAGGAAAAAAAATCCTAAGAAATCGGGAAGAAACAACCAAGGGGGGTCATCCTTTTCACTCCTATAAAAATTAGGGTACCTGATGAAATAAGGGGCTTTACAAAAATTCTTTGGGGTACACGGAAGGGAAAGGGGACGCAACAGGGGAATCTGAGTAAGTCTTGCCTCGCCGTTGGATTGGCCACTAAAGGGGAACATGGAAAAAAGGCCCAGGAGGTGTGTTCATGTAAATCCGCGGACTGAGGGATAAGGTATATTTTTGCCTACTCAGCAGAGGGGGAGAGGCGGGGGCCCCGGGGAGAAATATGAAAAAAGTGTTAAATTGTACCCCTGAGAAAGAAAAAGAGGAAAAGATGCCTAGGATGCAGTAAGCAAAAGCCAAACGGAACTTTCTTTCTCAAGACAAGGGGGGGGAGAGTGAAAAACATAATAAAAAAAACCTTCTTAGAAAACTAAGGATTTATAAGGGGATCAGTGAAGGTGGGATAGAAGGGGTAAAGATTCTCTGGGCTCGGGTGTGTGCACTGGCCTACTGGGGGTGAGGTGACAAGGGATAATTACGAAGTATTACTGAAGAGGCATCAGTGAGGGAATCAGATAATTTTTGACTGTAGTTTCGAAAAAACTCCTTGGCCCGTCTAAAAACATGAAGAAAAAAGAAAATCGCACGGATCTCAAACTCCGGAAAAAAAAAAAGGGGGAAAAACAGTCTGAGGGTGTCGACTTGGGAACGATAAAGGAGTCAAGAAAACAAGGTGATAAAAGGGGGGGGGGGGGGTGGGGGGGGGGAATGGGGGAGTACAAATCTTGTTACTGGTCTTTAGAAAAAGAGAAAATTAAAAGGGAAGGCCACGCGTCAAGAGCTTCACGGCTGGAAAATCGGGCGAACAAGGGGGGAAAAAAAAAAACTGGCGGGCTTAAGAAAAAAAAGTGATACGAAACCAGGGAGGGAAAAAATCCAACGTTACGGAGGCAAAAGAATGCCAAAACGAACGTGTGAACAGAATGAGGGGCGAAAAGGAAAAGGAGAAGGGAAGTTTTTCAGGAACGCGGCCTATGGGAGGATAGAAAATATAAGGGGATAGAGAAGGAGTCCAGCCCGAAACCCTGACACACTGGGAAAGTAAAGGAGATTAAAACTAACTGCCTTATAGCTGGAGGGGGTGCAACAGGACCCACCCGCAGAGAGGACCATTACGCTAAAATAGTGGTTAGGGAAAAAAGCCCTTAATCCGGGAAATGATTCACTGTCTCCTTAGAAAGTGCCAGGTGAAGAAAAAAGAAGGGTCAACGGGGAGCCAGTAAAAGCGGATTGGTAAGTTTAAGGGGGGGGCCGAGCGTGCCTACCAGAAGGGCGCTGAGGGAGAAAAAAGGGCACAGCCTAACCATGAAGAAACTAGCGGGCGTTGATCTTAGCTCTGTCGCGGGGAGGCAAAAGGAGCCTCTTAATCGAGGAGGGAAAAAGAGGGAGGCAGACGTGGCTTAATGAAGACAGGTCTCCGACATTCATCTAAGAAACGTTTAAAAAAAAAGGAGGTGGCAGAGCCAAACAGCAACAGGGAAAGGGGTGTCAGTTCTATCGGGGAAGTAAAACCTAAGGGAAGCAAGAAAAGGCCCCAAAAAACCAACCAAAAAAAAAAAAACAAAAAAAAACCACCAAAAAAAAACCCCCCAAACCAAAACCCACGCCACCCAAAAAGAGGGAAGCGGCTCATATAATTGGGCCAGGGGACAGTCACTATAGTCCTGGTGCAGAATAGGTGGAAAGGGTATGTTTGGAATTCTGAAAGAGGGAGATTAAAGGGGGGGCGTCGGGCTACCGTTGAAAAAAGGTATCCTTTTAATGAGAATGAACGGGGAAGAAGAAAAGGAGACTAAGGGGCGAAGCAAGAAGAGTTGCCAAGGGGAAAGCTTTATCTGCTCTGCAGGACGTCGGGGGGAAGCAGCCGAGAAATTGATCACTCGGCAGACTTTGACCCGCGATCTTCGGAAGAAAAAAAAAACAACGAGGGGGAAGGCGGGAGGGAAAGAAGGGAGAAAAAAAAAACCCGGGGGGGCAGGAAATGGGCAAAAAACAGCCAGTCTTGTACCTGCGCAGAGAGGCAAGAGAAAAAAGGGATTACTGAAGAAGGGAATGCTGAGGGGAAAAGTCAGGGAAAAACAGATCCTAACGATAAGAAAAACCCTGTAGGTCAAAACCATGATATCGATGCTACAAGAGGGAAAACAAAGACTAGGACGGAAACAACCATTTCTCGAAGGCGGACACACAAAGAAAGAAAGTAAAAAAAAGGTTAACCAGGAAGGAGAGGGGGGGATTTCTGAGAAAAGAGTGGGGGGGTCCAACGCAGGACAAAAATAAAAGTTCTGGTGTATCTAAGGGCTGTGGTAAAAGGGGAAACTTACACTGCCGTAAGAAAGGGAGCAAAAAACGAAAACGAAACCTCAGCTATTAATAAAGGAAACGAAAAAATAAGCAAAGGAGGAAATAAAAAGAAATGAGAAGAAGGGGGAGCTACTAACGGGGATCAAACAAGCGGGTGGCGTAATAATGCGTCGAAAAGGGGAAGGAAAGGAAATTCGAAAAAAAAACTATGCTCTCGAAAAGAAAAAAAAAAAAAAAAAAGCTTCAAAAAACAAAATCTGTACCTTTTACCTGGGACAAAAAAAATACGAACTCAAGGGGAAGGGGGGGTCATAGCATGGACTGGGAGTTAAGGGTGTATGCGCAGATGTATGAAAAAGGGATCAAAAAAGGAGTGACGAGCTAAATGTACTAGCAGGGGGGGTCAGGGGGGAAAAAAGGGGACACCTAGTCCGAGCGGTGCCAGGGGGGGGGGGGGGGGGTGCAGGTAGGGCGGGGTCTGATAGCCGAAGCATTAGCAGGGAAAAAAAAAGGGTTGCAAAAAATCGGGGGAGACTTTTCATGTTTCTTAAAGTTACGATGGGGGACGGGGGTGCCCTGTGGTGCACGGTTAGTAAAATACGCATGTGGGAAGGCGGAAAAAACCTATAGGCGGGAGAAGGGAGGGATCAGGTTTTATAAAGGTAAAACGTTAAAAGATCGGAAAAGAAGGAAAAGGGGGATCGAAAACGGGAGTAAGGGGGAAAAAACGACCTGGCAGGCGTAGATGAAAGGGCACTAGTTAGCAGTGGTGTAGAAAGAGGTGCAAGGGGAAACCGGGGGGGTGCCAAAAGAAGGCCTGTCATCAATTCAACAAGGCTGGTTTTGGATCATAGGGATCTCGGAGGAAAAAGGGGGGAGGTTGCATGGGGGGAAGGGAGGATGGCGCTATGGGCGTTCAGGGGGAGGGTTGCAGAATCAGAAAGGGTTATTGATAATCGTCAGGGGGAAAAAAAGATCAAAACGGCGCTCAATCAAGGGATCTGAAAAGCATATTTGGGAAAACGAGCGGAGAGGGGAAAGGTCTGTAGATGGGAGAATACGTGGCCCGCATGTCCAGGATTGGAATCAGGCAAAACAAAGGGAGAGAGTAAGAGAATGGAATGCCCGGAAAAAGCGGCTGTGAAAGTGGCGGAGGCCTAGGAGGGGACCAAGAAACGGTGGCACTGCGGAAATCTAGGTATGGAGGGGTTCAATAGGGGGACACAGGTGACACCATATCGTGAAGGGAAATTATCTCAAACAAAAGCGGGGGAATAGAAACTAAAAGGTACTAAAGCGCGGGGAAGGTCCTGATACAACTCGTCCACGGTCTTGATGCAGAGCCATCTAGCGAGAATAAAAAGGGGATCAAGAGAAACAGAAATTAATGTGAAAAAAATGGCTGTGGAAGTTTGAATCGGTACTGAGGGAAGGGATGATCCTAAGTCAAAGGCTCACAGGTGATGCTGCCTTGAAACGGGAAGAGAAAGGCTTGGAGGGGGACAAAATAAACTAAGGGAGGAACCAACGTTCGCTGTTCGAGGAAAAGTCAACACGCATTAAAAGGGAAAAAAGGGAGGTGGGCTAACAAAACAGGATAAATGGTTTACTAATTAGGTCAACTGCAGACGGTCAAAAAAAAAAAAGATACAGACGAATCAAAACTCAAGTGATAGAGGGGGAGGTGGCAAGAGGCGGCTGCTGCAAAGAGAGGGCTAGACCGGGAGAAAAAAGCGACGGTACTGTCTCAGCCCAGACTACCTCGTGGGGGAGAGGGAAAGAAATGGAGGCATCGGCGCTTAAGGTGGGGGGGGGTTGTCACTGAAAAACATTACTGTGCAAAAGAAAGGGCGCTTTGAGACAAAAAAATTCTAGTCGGCTGAGAAAAGCTGGAATATCACTGTTTCCGCCGGGGGAAATGCCTAGGGGGAGACGCATTACGGGGGGGGGGGGGGGGGAAGGAGGCTCTCAGTACCAAATTTGTACTTCTTGCAAAAAAAGTGCTTGTTGCCCTGGAGGGAGGGGCTAAATCAGATGAAGAAGCGGTTCGCAGCTTGTAATAAAATAGGAAGAAGAGAATCCAGTCCAAGGGGATTATTCTCGGCTCGTGAAAGCGTTCTAGAAAGAGGAAAGTGGCTGGCGGGGGGAGCCAGGAGAGAGGGAGGGGAGGGAAGGGGGGCTATCAAAACAGGGGCAGCAAAAAAAACGTTTAAATAAGCGGGACGAGTTTTGGGAAGGAAGAGTGCCAAATTCAGGAAAGGAACAAGTACCAGGTAACGATACGTCATCACCGAAACTCTTTGCAGTTGCGGCGGAACGACGGAGGGGTGTTAAAAGCGGAAGTCCCGTCATACGGGTTACCCGGATGAAGAGGGGGGTATTGCGACAAAAAGGGGGGGCAAGGGGGGAGAGACGACAGGGGCTTATATGTAAGGTCAAATCGCAAAAGAGGAAAGACCAAAGTGTCGGGCAAAGGAAAGGCGGTGCAACGAGGAATAAAAGAGCAAGGGGTGAATACAGAGGGCCTAACGAAGAAGGAGAAAGAGTTGGTCGTAGAATGCATTACGGCATAGCCCTCG
>Ga0179593_1286931_pt1 | contig 13079 bp, 17 predicted proteins | sample CZODoug2_1_08_16_FD_185931 | JGI IMG/M metagenome (GOLD analysis project Ga0179593, IMG submission 185931) | Vadose zone soil fungal communities from Angelo Coast Range Reserve, California, USA - CZODoug2_1_08_16fungal (PacBio error correction) | ecosystem: Environmental > Terrestrial > Soil >...
AAAAGCATAGGACATTAAAATTTTTTAAAAAAAAATACCAAAATAAAACCAGAATTGTAGAAAGGGGCCTAGGAAAATTTCAAGGATGAGAGGAGGGGGGCGGGGGGGTTAAAACTTGGGGGAGTGTGAAGGAGGGATCTTTGTAGGAAGGTCGAAAGAATCAGGGGTAAACCGAAAAAGGGCAGGGAAGGAAGAAACTTGGCAAACCAGAACAGAGTAAGAAAAGGGAAGTACTTGGGAGGGTGTACAAATGAAACAAGCACAGGGCTTAAATGGGGGATGATGCGAAAATGGTGACTGTGGGGCTAGGGGGAATAAGTTGTCAGAGTATGAAGGGAAAGGGGGGGACCCCCTCGAAATCAAAATAGGCGTGGGGGTTGGGGATCAAAAGCTCCAAGCAAATAGGGGGAAAATCAAAAACGAATTAAAAAAAACAATTGGGGGTAGATACATGCAACGGGGTCCAGGGGGGAAAACAGGAATTTTCCATGACCGGGGGGAAAATTTTAACAGAAAGGTGAACAAATTTTTTCAAACTAAACAAGGGACAAAAACTAAAAACTCGGGGAAAAAAAATGAACAAAAAAAAGGGGAACAAAAAACTACATAATAAAATGGAATGACGTGGGGGGGGGGGGTCACAGGGATGGGTGGTCCAGGGAAAAATCCCGAGGGACGAGAAAAGAAAGGGGGAACGAACCCGCATGGGGGACGGGAAGAAGTAAAGAATGGGAGAAGGGCCGGGGGGACATCAAAATACTGGGTAGGGATCAAGAAAAAACGGGACGAAAATAACTGGAAAAAGACATCAAAATATTGAAGTAAGGGGGGGACACATTTTGCCGTAAAACTTCACAAACTCCATGAACCCAATAGAAAAACAACATGGGGAATGCCGTCTGAACAACACATGGGCCCCAAAATCCACGAGTAAAATCGGGGGCAAGGTGGGGGGGACATCAATAAAAAGTCATCATGAAAATCTATTACAATGAAAAATGGACAAGGGGTACATGGGGAAAAATTTGATCGAAGAAAAGCCAACCAGAAAAGAAGGAAAACAAAACAGTACCAGAATGGTCAAATACAAAAAAGGAATGAACCTGGGGACAATGAAAAACCTATTTTCAAAAAGAGGGGGAGGTGGGCTGCAACTGCATGTGGCCAGCAGGAGGTGGGACCAGGGAAACAGTCATATATTTTAAAAAGAAAAAAAGGGAGGGTGGGAGGGGGTAAAGAACCATGGGTAAACAATAAGCTGATTGGTAGCAAGATGATATTCGAGAAGCCGGGGGCTAAAAAATTCACAAGTGGGGTTGGGGAAAAAAAAGAGAGGCAAAGAAAGTTATGATGTCAAGGGGGGCAAGGTAAAAAAAAAGAAAAACGAGGGGAGTAATAGAATCATGTTGCCAGGAGGCAGGGAATTCTCGCAACAGGATCCCGGCAAAGTGGTTTTCAGGGATGCCAGGTGGGGGGGGTAAGGGGGTTTCTGACGTGGGGGTTTAAAAGGTCAAAAAAAAACTCCAAAATTTGAAAAAAAAAGAAAAGCAAACAAAATCCAAAAAAAGAGAAAAAAAAAAAAAAATCCGGGCAGGGGGCCACCAAACACGAACAGGGTGTGGGGTGAGAAAATTTGTGAGGGAAAGGGGTCAAACGGGGGTTTTTTTTTTGGTGGAATGAGAGACCCCAAACCTAAGTGTACAAAAAACTGGGGAAAAAGTCGGGGCACAAAAACAAAAACAAGGGGAAAGGGGTGGGGGGTGGAGGAAAAAAGTTAAAGGGGGGTGGGTTAAAAAGTGGGGAAAACAAGTTAAAAAAAGAATGCAGGGATCCTATTGGGGTGTTGGTTTCAAGATTTGGAAAAAGGGACAAAAGACTGACTGAAGCAGGGGCTAGTTTGTGGGTAAAAAGTGGTGGGGGGGAAAACCAAACAAGGTTTGGTGGGGGGGAAAAAAATGCAAAAAGCAAAATGACAAAAAGGTGAGCAAAGAAAAAAAACCCCCCCCAACACCCAAAAGGGGCCCCCAAAAACCTTTGAAAAGATTTAACAAAAAGAAAAAAAAGGGGGGGGAAAAAACATCAGCAAAATCAAGGGGGGGGGGGGGAAAAAAACTGAGGCAGGGGAAGAGCAAAAAAAGTAGACAATGGGGTCAAGACGATGGCAAAACAAAAACCAAAGGCCATGGGGTGATCACCACCCCTTTTCGAAAACAAAAGAAGAAAAGACCGGCACCATGAAGGGGAGTAAAAACAGAGCACAAGTCGAGAGCAGGGGCAGGTGTGAAGAGAGACTGTTGGGGGACCGGCAAAAGGGGCATAAAACCATCACAATGTGCTTGGGCAGACGCAAACCCAGCCAAAGGGAAACCCGGTTTTGGGGAAAAAACCTGAAAAGAAAAGGTGGCAAAAAAAGTAGTGCCTTGGAAACGTGAAAACACTGTATGGGTGGGAACTTACAATGAAATTTCATAAAGGGGTGTGGGGGGACCAACAGTAAGAGGCCCCAAAAAAAAAAAAAAGAAAAAAGGGGGGAAAGGGGAAGTTACGGGTGGGTGGGGGGTCAGAGAGGGGAACAGCAAAAAAAAATGTTGCAACAATGCAAAGAACGGGGGGTAGAAACGCAACTTAGAGTTGCAGAAGAAGATTCAAGGGTGGCAAATGCAATGGGGGGTAAGGGTGAAAAGTTAAAGTACAAAGTCCTAAAATGGCCCGGGGGGGCCAAAAACCACACCCAACACCCAACAAATTGGGGGGTGAGGAAAAACACCGGGAAAAAACTTGAAAAAAACAAATGTAATACCATACTAAGAAAAAAATGGTTGAGTTGCGTGAAACCAAAATCGGCAAGCAAAAAGGACAAAACCAACCAGGCAACTACGAAAAACAAGGGACTGAAAAAACAAAAAAAAAAAACCATTAACCTAGGAAACTTCCCCAAAAAGTTTTAGGAGTCCCGGGATAATCAAAGGGGGGAAAAAACAGGGGGGAAAGGGGAACCAACCACAAGTCCATGCCCCCGGGGGGGGACCAACACCCAAAATGAAAATGGGGCATTAAAGAGATGGTAAAAGACGTATCAACCCCAATGGGGAACAAATACAGTGGGGGGGGGGTTAAGAATTGCAAAGGCCATCACAGAGAAAAAAAATACCTTCCTTTGTTTTAAGAAAGGAAAAGTTCAGGGGAACCGTTGTTGCGCCGAACAAAGCCAAGTTGGAACAAAGGTAGAGAAAGGGGGAAACAAGGGTCAAGGCAACAAAAAGGGTGGGGGGGAAACAAAAGACCAAAACAAGGGTTTCCGGCCCAGTAAAAAATTAACAGTGAAACGGGGCAGGCAAACATTGTGGTGGACATGAAAGGGTACCAATTGATGGGCAAACAAAAATTATCAAGGGCTACATTTGGGACCAACCCCAGGGAACTTGAAGGTTCCACAAGCATTTGGTTTTAAAAATGGCAACCGCAGCGCTGAGAGTTCATCAAACGGTTCACATGATCTGGAGGGGGGGTACTTTCCAAACTAACTCTCACAAAAATCAACACGGGGGGAAAAAAGGGGGAAAAAGGGGGGAGAGGGGAAAAAAAAAAAGGGGGTCCCGAAAAAAGAAGGTTGGGTTCATACGAACACAACCCACAAAAAGCTCAGGCTCAATCAGTGGCTGGGGGTGGGGGGGCAACTTCAAAAAAAGAACTGCTGGAAATTACAAAGGGGGTCCCATGGGGTAGTTAAACTGGGAGTTTGTCAGGGGGGGAGACAAAGGTACAAAGTTTGTTAAGCAAAACCAAAAGGGGGGACAGCAAAACCTTGTTTGGATAGGTGATGACTGGGCCCCACCAACGGGGGGGGGGGGCGGTACACCACAGAGGAAAACTGGAAATGGACTCAGGGGAAAAAAAAATACACTCTACTTGGTTTTGACCTGGGAATTTTTTTTGTCTAAGAAACGAAAAGGGGTGAGGGAAAGAAAAGGGAAAAAAAAAAAAAGAAAAGGGAATTGAAGTTGAGTACGCCATTTCTGACAAAAATGTAGTTTTGTTTGATCCCCAAGGGGGGCCTTTGGGTTCACTGCACTAAAGGACAGGTTTCCTGCTTTGCAGGAAAAGGAAAAATTCGTGGGAAAAAGGGGGAAGGAAGGGGGGAAAGCCAAGGGGAGGAAAAGAAGAAAAGGGGGGTGGGGTTTCAGAAAAAAAAATTGGGGTGTTAAAAAGTGAGTTGCTTGGTGTTGTGTAGTGTGGAAGAGGGGGTTTGATTCACAGATCCACGGCAATCTTTGGGTGAAAGTTGGTTCAAACAAACCATGTACAGGGAAGGCAGGTGTTTGGGGGGGAATTGCCCACGGGAAACGGGGGTTTGGGGGAAAAGGCTAGGAGGGATAGGTAGAACCAAAATGTGGGGACATCCCCAAAAAAAAGGACCAAACTCACCCCACCACCCTGACTTAGGAGACCTGAAAATCACAAAAGGGTAGCAAAGTTTTTGTGGGAAACCATTGGGTTGGGTTTTGGTTGCAAAAATCCACCCCAGTACCCTCAGCGGAAAACAGTTTGCAACCAAAACCCCCGTAAGGGAAAATGTGTCCATAGGGGCCCCACCCCTGGTTGTGAATGGAAAGGGGGGTCATGAGTACATATTCAGCCAAGAAAAAAACCCCCCAAAAAAAGCCAATGGGATTTCCTGAAGTTTTTTAGGCAGGAAAAAAAAAACAAGAATGGGGTTTTTTTGTTGGCCTTTACAAACCACACCCAAGTTCACAAACCCAAATGTGAAAGACTCCCAAAGCAGAGCGTATGGGGAAGTGGGTGTGAAACTCTTTGTGAACCTTTAACAGACCTTTGGAAATGGGGGTTCACGTGTCATTAGAAAAAATTTGGATCCATTGGCATGTGATTGGGGGGTTGGGAAAACTTCCCTGGAAGATGTACTGGGGGAAAAAAAAAAACTTGTTGGAAAAAACCCGGTTTTTTTGTTCCCACCAGTCCTCACAGTTTGGGCATCAAGGAAATTGCAGGGTGGGCAATGTATGGCAGATCAAAAGAAAGGACCTTGAGTGCACCCCTCCACCAAAAACTCCCAACAAACAGAATGGCAATGATCCACATGTTGGGGGGACAACTACGGCACCATAAGAAATGGAATTACTGTGGGGGGGGAGGGGAAAAATATGAATACCCCAGAAAAGAAAGTTGACCAACCCAGTCAAAAAAATCCGGTTGTTTTGGTAAGGGTTGTTTAATCACCGGTTCAAGAAAAAAAGTGAGAGGGCCCCCCCAAGGGGGGGCCCCAGAGGAAAAAAAGTACAACGCATGGTTGTGGTGGGAAACAGAAGGTATTCTTTTCAAAACTTTGGGAGCAAACAAAAAACCACCAATGAAAAAAAAAAAAAAGTACAAAAAAGGGATCACAAAATGGTCCGGCTCCCAGGGAGGGGATAAAAAAAGATTTTTGTTGGGGAAATAATAAACAAAAACACGATAAAAAATAATTCAACCAACATGCCACAGGAACCATGAAAACAGGACAAAGATAGGGTATGGTATAATGCCATGCCTAATGGGGGGACAACGGATCCGGACGTTCCTAGAAACAGAGGATAATTGGAAAAAAAGCCCCCCCTTCTGTTGTGAAATATTGGAAAGGAAAAACAAGGAAGGAAGACGCGGACACTTACAGTACATTTGGGGGGATTGTTGGGGGCAGGGGAGTGAAAAGAAAAGGTGGCCCAATACCGGTGTTCAAGAGGAAGGGGCAAAGATATTGGGGGTACAAGGGGGAAATAGACCGGAAAAAAACCCACGTCACTTTCAATGGGAAAAAAAAAAGAGATGAAAAAGGGGCCGGGGCACAACAAATGCAAATGGGCAAGGACCCACAAAACAAATTCCCCCCACCACCCACCCCAGTTTTTGGGGGGGGGGGGACAAGTGAAAGCCCCGGTAAGGTGATAAGACGGTACCCAGTGGAAAGGCCTTAGGGTAGGAACCACAGATTGGGGGTAGATGGTGGCTTGGGCTGGAAGGCCCCAAGGGGGGCCCAGCCACCGTGGAAAACCCTCCATGGGGGGAGGGGTAGAGAGGAATGGGATAGAAAAAAGTAAAAAAAAATGGGAGACTTGACAACAAAAATGTCAAATTTGGAAGGGGTCCAACGGGGAACCAGAATGAGAGAGAAAAAAGGGGGGTTGTGGTGGTTGGCCCATGGTGGAGGGGTTTGCAGGTCCATTAACATGTTGCCCACCCCCCTCAATTTTTAAGGAAAGGGAAAAAAAAGTCCAGGGGCGGACCCAGGGTATGCAGAGACCCCAACCGGGTATGTGATATTCAACAGTATTTGAAAATGGGTTCAAACCGGGTAAGGTCCGAATTAGGTCAAAGTTCCCAAGGTCAGGGGAACACCCCGTGTATGGGGTGGATCGGACCGAGAGGTTGTTGGTGAGGGAGGGGACCCATAATGTCAGTAAAGCATCAAACCCACGGCAGCCCCACGGTGAAAAAAAAAAGGAAGGTTTCCAAGGGGGGAAAAAAAGTCCACACCACCAGGTGGAAGTTTTGGGGAAAAAAAAAGGGGGGCCAAACCCCACAACAAAGGAAAGATGGACACTGTTTTTTTGAGAAATAAAAGGGCGTGAAAATTTTAAAGCAAATGAAATAATTGGACAGAGGAACGGAAAGGGCAGGTTCAAGCACCCAGGGGGGGGTTGAAACAAACAGGTGAAACATCTCCATGAAAAAAGAAAAAGGGTGGACCCTAAAAAAAACCACGAAAAAAGGAGTGTGATTTTAGACAGGGGGGGCCGGACAGGAATTTGGAAAACAGTGACTCACGAAAGAACAGTAGACGCAATTTCATCAAAAAAACATGTCAGGTACCAATGGTGTCCCCCTGTGAGGGGGACAAACACCAAAAGTTTAGGGTAATTTAATCTATCCTGGAAAAGGCACAAAACAAAAGGATGGGGGCCAGAAGGGATACATTTTGGGGGGGGGAAAGGAAAAAAAAGAAAAGAAAATTTAACTGTTGGGCACTACAAAAAAAAGGGCTTACCAAAACACACTCAAAGGGAAAAACCAGTAAACAAAACTCCAAAACCCCCCCTCCCCCATCATCAAATATAGGCCACCCTCCGAAATAAACAAAAGAATGGGGGAGCCGACTTAGGAAAATAATGTGGAAAGATAATTATCGAAAGAAGACACCACCACCCAACCAAAAAAACGAAAAGGAGACGAAAAAAAGGGGACTATGAGGGAACAATGATGTGGGTCGGAAAAAAGGCCCAGCGGACGCGTATTGGTATCGGGGAAGGGGAAGAGTAAGACTTTTTTCAATGATTGGAAGAGGGGGATTGGGTTGTGACTTGAAAAGGGGTTGGTTGAAGGCAAGGAAGAGGGGGGGGGTAGGACAAAAGTAATAGAATATCAAAAAATGGGTTGTTAAGCCCCTTCCGGACAAACAAATCAATCAGGGAATAAATAAAACGGGACCCCCCCCACCAACCAAGAGATAGGTTTTTAAAATTTTGGAAACTTTTTTGAGTTTTGGTGGGTTTAAAAAAAATAGCAACATGTGGGAAGTCAAAAAAAAACCAGGGTTGGGGGGAAATGATGACCCGAAAACCAATGAAAAAAGGCCTAAGTGGGGGTGGGGAGTTAAAATTCAGGAGGGGTGAACGTCAAAAAAATGCTCCCCCTGGTCCCGGGCCAGAGAAAAAAAAAAAAAAAAAAAAAAAAAAGCCAATTTATGAGTAATGAGGGGGGTTATCAGGGCCCCGGCCATAACTACAATGGAGCTTTGGCAAGTTTGGGGGGGGGGAACAAACCCCAACCCAGCACAGACACTTTTTTGAAAAACTGGGGAAAAATACATTAAAAAGCAAAGGTCCAAAAACTTTATTGGTCACCAAAGTTACACGGGGGGTAAAAGGGGGTTTTGGTAAAACACCACCACCAGCCCCCTTTTTAAGGTCGTAACAGGAACATCTGGGGCGTTGTAAACCAAAAAAAAGTAAGGTTGAAAAGGGGCGAAAAAGAACCCGGGGGACCCCCCGAAACTAACCCAAAATAAATTTGTAACGAAATACGGTGGGGTTGTTTGGGAGAATGGAATTTTAACGGGTTGATACAACGGGAAATGCTAAACTAACGGGGAAACGAAGCAAAACAGGGGACACCAGAAACGGGAAAGGGGGGGAAACCCCCTAAACACGCAAGGGGGAAAGTTCCCAAATCGAAAGGAGACACCAACGAATACCCTTTGAAAAGAAAAATGGGGGAAAGGAGCAAACCATACCCGGGAAACGCTTCCGACTTGGACCGTTCCTGAAGCTAAGAAGAGGTGAAAGGTATTCAGAGCCACAATAAACCCCTGGCAAAAAAGCCCACCAAAAACAAGACAGCAAGGGGCTAAAAAGAAACCAACAAGGGTGGTGAAAACAACCCAGTGGTCAACCCAAATAAAAAAGGGAAAGGCAATGTGGCCCCATCCCTTCCAGAAAAAGATGAGAGGTTACATCCCAGGGGGCTCGGGTTTAGAGGGGGGGGGGGGGGGGGGACCAACCCCAAAAAAAAAAAAAAAAATTGTTGCAGAAAAGAAAAGGCACAATATCACTAAGAAGGTCAAAAAAAAGGGGAAGACCGGTTAAGTGTTAAGCAAAACAAAAAGGGGAGGGATGGACCAAAAAGTGCACCTTGACAAAGGTGGGCCCCAACCAAAAAAGTGAATGTTGGTTTGGCACCCGGAAACAAAGAAGAAAAAAGAGGGTTCGGGGAAAGGAGGGTCCGGGAACGAAACAGGTAAACAGAATCATTTGAATTTATTCTAGACAAAAGGCACAAAAAAATATGAAAAAGTGTGAACGCCCAGAAAGCCAGGTCACCAGACAAAATACCATTGCCAGCGTGGGTTTTAAAAACCATGAAGGTATGATGTCATGTTGCCAAACCGAAGTAACACCACAGCCAAACAAAGAATAAGGGGGGAAAGGCATAACATAGTTTCCATTGGTAGGAAAAATGGGGAAAAAATTAAACTCGAACGCAAGGGGAAATCGCGTGGAAAAGCGGACGGTGGCAACATGGGGTGAGTTTTGGTTAAACCGGAACACCCCCGGAACTCCTTTCCAACCCCAGAGGGGGGTGTCGCGCCAAAGCTTTAAGGAAGGATAAAAAAATCACGCAGTCAAGACCGGGGAAAAGTGGAGAAGGTTCAATGGGGGAACCCCCTGGGGAATGCCAGGGGGGGGTCCCCCCAGGTTGTTTTTTGGGGGGGAAAATTGAAGAAATAGGAAACCAGAAATTACCACAAAAATTGCGCGGGTGGCCCGCCGGAACACATTTGTGAGTGAGAAAAAAAGGGGTGGACAAACCTTTTAAAAAAAAAAGGATGCTGGGGACATCTGATGGGAAAGGGTCAAAGTTCACGTGAGAAAAATACTAAACTGATCAATGCGGAAAGGGTAAAAAACATGTGGTGAGTAAAAAAAGAAGGACTCCATAGAGGGGTGAGACAAAACGTTAAAAAAGGGGCCTGACCACGGGAGAACCGAAAACTCGCATGCATGAGGGAGCGTTCCAAACTTGTACACCTTCTTTGACCCCCATTAAAGACAAAAGGTCAAAGACCAGCGTTTAAAAAAAACCCTCCAAAAGGGGGCCCATTGGGATTAAAGCCCACACCCCCCAACAGAGACCAAAACCGCAACACAACAGTGTTGGGCCCCGGACAAAAAGTACCACAAACACACAGCAAAACACATAAAAAAAAAACCAAAAAACCAACCAGTCAAAAAAAAAACAAACTCGGGGGGACTCGTTTTTTTTCAGGTTTGGAGGAGAAAGGGGCTGGTTTAACACATTCAGGGTGCCAAAAAACAAGCAAAAAAAAAAAAAAAAAAAAAAAAATTTGGGGCACATTTTGGGCACCGACAAAAAAAAAAGTCCGACCAAACCCAAGAAACGAAAAACATGGTGCAAGTTGCGGGGGGTGGTTTTGCACCGGGAACAGTTGAATCAAAGAAGGATGTACTAAACCTTTTGGACCCCCCAAACCAAGGGTTGGACCAAAAAAGAAAAAAAAATGGTGGGGAACCAAACTAAAAGGGTAACCAACAAACCCCGTTTGGTTGAAAAATTCAAATTATGGGACCCAGGACTGTTTTGGGGGCTGTGGGGAAAAAAAAAAGTCGAGGTCCAGCAAAAAAAATGCCCAAAAAAGAAAAAAAAAAAGGATACTCACAATGGGGAGGGAGGCATAAGAGGAGGAGGGGGGGGAAAGTTGTTTTGGGGGGGGGGGGTTTTACTTACCCACCTGATGTAGATTCACGCTAAATGAAAAAAAGGTGGTGACCAAACCAGTTTTCCAAGGCATTACAAACTTGAAATGACCAACAGAAAAAAGAAGGAGGAAAGGGAAAAAAAATCAAAAAAAAAGGAAAAACGTGAAAAACTACAGAGAACCACCCCAACCCCCCCAAAAGCCCCAACACACTAAACTACTCCACAATGTGACTGAAACCAAACCCCAGTAAAATCAGGTAAAAGCCCAAATGGGGGAAGGACCAGGAAAAGCGTCCTTGGGACCCCACAAAGGGGGGAGCGACACTGAAAAAAACATTATAAGGAAAGGGGGAAAAATCATGAAAAATCCAAAGACATTGTGGCAAAGTTTTGGGTTCAAAACCGCAGCAACTTAGGGGGGTTAAAGAAAAAAAAAGAACCAAAAACCCGTCGCACGGGGGGTTTCCCAAAAACAAGTTAGAAAAAAAAAGCCCCCAACCTATGGAAAATGTCACCAGCCAGTGAAATGGGAGCGTGTGGTGAAAACCACGACGTCATAACAAATGGGGTGACCAAAAAGCCCATTTGGGGGGGGGAATTTTAAAAAAAGGTACCACATTGAAAAAAAAAATGAGGGGGGGGGGGGGGGACCCAAAAGAACAAATCATTTATCTAACATTGGGGGAACAAAAAACTCTCAGAACATTTGTTTTTGAAAAACAGCAGTTGGGGGGCAAGAAAATTTGGAAAAAAAGACCAGTGGAAAAGCTGGTTTTTGGAAAAGACAAGAAAAAAAAAAAGGAAAAAAAAAAACGTCGGTTTTTTTCTGGAACGATCTCTGACCAAAAAGGGCCAAAAAACAAAACAGTGGTGGGGGGAAGAGAAGAGAGGGGAGCAGAACCAAGACAAATGGGGTCAGAGGAAAAATTCCAAAATCTCAGCGAGGGGGAGGGGTGCCACAGGTTTGTCATGACAACTTGACGGTGTTTAAATTGAAAAGGGTGAATGTAGAATGAAATTTGGGGTTGGTCTGCAAGATACGAAAGTGTAAGGCCCACCAAAAAAATGGAAGCCAGTGTGGAATGGGTTACCCCCCCGTGGCAGGGAGGGGTTCCCAAACTCCAATAACTTGTGGGTGGGGGAACCCATGGGGGCCAGCGTATACTTGTGGGGGAAAAAACTTTGGGCCCACTGTTCGAAATGTGGTAAGATGGATGCCTTTTCACCAAGAAAGAAGGTGTGCCCCTGGGGGAGTTTGGCCCATGCTAAAAAAAACTGTAGGGGGAAAGGGGCCCTTTGGGTTGGTGTTGGGCCAATTGGGACAGCCCACCGATGGAACAGGTCCCTTAAAAAATTTTTACATGGGGGGGGGGACAAAAAGAGGAGGGAACCTTGAAGTGGGGAAATGTCCAGGGTGATGCCAAAACAATTGGAGGGAAAAGATAAGGTGGTGGGGAGACCGGGGGGGGGGGTGGCGTTTGTATGATGAGGGGGGGGGGTTTGGGAGTGGTGGGAAAAGAAGAAGTCCCCTCACCATCTTGTGAAAGGTCTGTCGAACCCGTATGTTCAGGTTGAAAATCAGTGGAAAAAACGTGGTTGGGTAACCGGGGGTAAGGATCCGTTTGAAAAATGACCACAGACCACAAAAAGTGGGTCAGCATTTCAACCCGGAACAAGAAAATTGAGACTGCACTGGAGCGCCCCCCATGAAATTGAACCCCCAAGGGTGGGGGGGGTAGGACCCCCCCGGTTGTTTGACCCAGGGGGGGGTTTGCAAATTAACCCCAAACCTCGACAAAGACCCCACACCCAACAAAAAAAAACCTTCGGGATGTATAAAGTTTCCCCTGGAAAAAAAAAGAAAGAAAAAAAAAAAAAAAAGGGAAAACGCGATTAATTCAAGGGAAGGAATTAATTCAAAAGTGAAAGAACATGGGGGGGGGGCGTAAAAAGGTAAGTTTTCAGGACCCCGTTCCCCCCCCAACAGAAGACAAGCGGACAATCGGTTTTTTTTGTTTGTTGCCCTCAATTTTGGCGGCCAAACAGGTTGCTTCAACAAACTCCAAGAAATCCCGTCCCCTGAAAGTTGGGGGCTCGTGGTGTGACTTAACCAGAACCGGGGGGGGCGAGGGCCAATGAGTAGATTTGCATGGGGGAAAGGGTGTTGGAAGCCAGGGAGGACCTGACAAGGTGTGTGTGTTCAGGGGTGGGAAAACATTGGTCCCTTGACCAAATCCCAAACTAAAATTTCAAAAGCAAAGTGATTCGAGTTGACAAGGGTGTGTGGGCAAGAGGGGGTACCAAACAGGGGAAGGTTACCCTGGACAACAATGACTTACATAAAAACCCCAAAACCCACCCGTAAAAAATTGGAAGAACAACCGGGGGGGTGAAAAAACAACATAGACCCCATGATGCAAATCCTGAATGTGGGGGGGAAGAGGCATATTGGTAAAAAAAATAAAAGAAACCCGAAACACAAATGCCGACAATCTGGGGGGTTAGGGACGTCAACCAAGTGGGTTGTGTTTGATTTTAAAGAAAAAAAAAAACACACCAAGTTCCATGGCGGAAAAAAGCGACAGTTCGAAAGTGTGTTGACAGGGGGGAGAAAAGCCAAATTAAAAAACGACCACAAAAGTTTGGCCAAGTCAGCAAAGTTGTGTTTGGGTACCAAACCAACATGGAGCCAAAGGAACGGAGGGAATAAAGAACCAACCCTTTGGTGTGGGGTGAAAGAAGAAACAAAGGTTTGTTCCAACCCCACCAAAACAGCGGGAAAAAAGGAAACACCAGGCTCTACTGAA
>Ga0179593_1335600_pt1 | contig 13079 bp, 11 predicted proteins | sample CZODoug2_1_08_16_FD_185931 | JGI IMG/M metagenome (GOLD analysis project Ga0179593, IMG submission 185931) | Vadose zone soil fungal communities from Angelo Coast Range Reserve, California, USA - CZODoug2_1_08_16fungal (PacBio error correction) | ecosystem: Environmental > Terrestrial > Soil >...
TGGTAAGGGGGGAAAAATCGAAGAAGGACCGAAAAATACTGCGAAAAAGAAACGCACTCAAAAGAAAGGCCGGCCGAGACGCGGGGTGAAAGGCGGGAGTAGAAAATCAAGTAGCACATCAGGAGTCGGGATTCCCACTCACACCGCAGTCTGCTGTAGGACTGGGTTAACAGGAGGGGGAGGATGAGAATGGAGCGGTCGTGTACGACTCAAACTTTTAAGGAAGCGCGGGGACGGGCAGGCATCAGTCTTCATCTGGGAGAGGGGGCGGGAAACTCCACAGAAGAGTCATGGGGACTACAAAAAAAGAGGGAGGAACCTCTACCGCGGCGACGACGGCGAACATCGAGAGAGGGAGAGGAAAAAGAACAAGGGGGTGCAGCTTGGGACATGAAGAGGGTCAAAAAAGGAGCGGGACAATCGGGTCGGGACACAAGGACTAACAGGTCTGGAAACAGAAAAAGCTCTGAAAATGAACTATAATGGAGAAAGGGGAAGTCGCGGAAAATCATCGTCATCCGAGGGCCAATGATCCAAAACGGGATCGAGGAAACTTAACGTACAAGCGCGGAGGGAAAAAGAAGAGCAAACAGGAAAAGGTCATGGTCAACGCTAGGCGAAAAAAAGGGGGGAGAAAAGGAGACGGCAATTCGCGAGAAGCGAGCGCTGGAAGGTAAAAAAAACGAAAAGACCCGGAGTTAAAGGCGGAAGAATCGGGAACGGAGCGAGGACGAAGGACAATGAGACGAGACCAATCCCGCTTCAGGGAGAGAAAGACAGAAAGTGGGGAACAAATAAGAAGTGAGGGAGGGGACGTTGGAGGGGGTTGGTTCGGTCGAAGGGAGAAAGGAATGGCTCCCGAAAGTACTGTTCTCCAGGAACAGGCGCGGGGTTAGAAAAGGAAAACAAAACAGCCGATGCACTTCTCAGGGTGGGCTTACTCGAAATTGGGGGCAGAAAGAGGCAAGGTGGTCACGCGAGTACTTATGCGAAGACCGCCGGGACAAGCGACTAACAACGAAGAAGATGTAAAGGGAGAGGGGAGCCAAGAGACGTAGAAAGAACGGGGGCTCTTAAGTCCATCGCGTCGGAAGAAAAGGAGGGGACGGCCTCCTGAAAGAGGGGAGCGAACCACTGTTTCGCAAAAAGAAGGTCTCCTCCGGGAGATGCTACTAAAAAGAATCAGACGGAAATAGAGAGAGGGCTGTGAGGAAGAAGGCCAAAGACCTACAAAAAAAAAGATCTACCGGCTCATGAGGGGGAGGGAGGATCATAGAAACCTGACTTTGGGTCCTCTGACGACAGAGAGAAAAAGAAATCAGCAGGCGACACGGGATGGAAAGAAAAAAAAAAAGAAGCGGGGGTACGACAATACAATAGCATGCGCTGCAACTAAAGGCGGTGCTAACGGAGGACGGGAGGGCTCTCTGCACGGGTGGGAACATGAGAACTCGGTAAACCGCCGGCAAGGAAGAAACGGGAGACGCGAAATCCGACTCAAACAACGCGCGAACGCAGGCAGGGAAGGAAGGACCAGGGGCTCTCCACGGGGGACTACAAAAGCGTTGTGGATCATCCGCTAGGAAAAAAAACGCGCCGTGGGAAACAGGAGGCACAAGGACGCAAAATTCGAGCGAGATAGGAGAATCGTCGACGGACTCGTCGAGTACGCAGAAAGGCGGACTAACAACCAAGGGGGAAAAGTGGGAAGGGAGAAGAGGAAGAACGAGGTGTACTAGGAAGGGTATTCAGGCTGCGGGAGCACGCGGAGGGGAAATCATCGGGGGGGCAAAAAGGGATGAGATCTCGAAAGAGGGAAAGGCCGCGGGGTAGTTAGGCCACGCGGGGTGTCAACATGGAAGGGGGGCATCCGATCAAGAAGATCGCTACTTGGTGTCAACACGGCACAACTCGAGCTCCCAGACGTGCTTCGCGGAAATAAAAAGCATCTCAGGGAAGAAAAGAACGCGCAACCTAGAAGCGCCTCGTAATGAAAGGGGAAAGGTGGACAGGGTTGGCGCCTTAACTTGATACCGACGAGGTCACGATCGGGGTCCTGATAGGGATGCTAAAAAAGAAATCAAAGAGTTAACGGCCTAACCCTCTGTGCGACTCTACGACGCGTGCCAGAGTTTCCGAAAGCGACATTTGGAAAAAGACGTCAAGGGGGACGAGGGGGGCTTGCGGTGGTTGGCTGGAGCGGCCGACAATCAATTTCTTCGCCAAAGGGGAAAGGGAAATCGGGGAAAAGGTAAGCGACCGGGAAAAAAAGGAATAAAAAGTAGCTCGACAAGAATCTAAGAGGCGTCGAGGGAGCGGGGAGAGGGTGTGGCTCGAACTGACGTGGCGAAAAAAAACGGTCGATGCGCACGAAGGGGGTTCTCGTTCTGGCCTACGAGGCGCAAAAGACGTAAAGGCGCAAAAACGGAAGAGAGGAAAGCCTAGGCACTCAGAAAGAGAGAGGATTCCAAGGGTCGCGGCGTCAGCCGAGAAGAAAAGCTCAATGGGGCGAAAAGAAGAGGGCGCCGCCAAACGATCGAAATAGGTGAAGACTCGCTGCAGAGGAAGAACAGGGCATTAGTAACCAAACAAGGGGGGGAAGATAGGAGAAAAGAGGGGGAAAAGAAAACGACCAATACTATTTCGAAGCTGGCGTCGAACGCAGGAGACTTTTGCGGAACGAGTCGTTTTCGATCCCATGCCGGCGCCTCGGCTCCTGCTACTCCGCGAAACTGGGAGGGAATCGAGGCGGGTGCGATGAAAGAAAAGGAAAAGACCGAGACCCAAGTCGAAAGCGGACGCCGAATAAGTAGGAAAGAACAACGACCTAACATCTTCTTTTCGAAGAGAAAAAGGTCGCCAACAAGCGAAATGCTAGAAAAAAAACAGATACACGGGGACGACAAACCTGGAACGTCGATTATGTCGATCATCATCCTCCGGAGGGGAACATTGAACCGTCGCCTTCCGCGGGAACGGAGATGCCCGAGGCAACTTGGCGACGCAAAACACGTAGAGGTCGCTCCAGCCGAAGCACCAAAACCGCCCGCCAAGTCAGCACGGCGGCCAAAAGGCAGACAGCTGCGGCAAAAAGAAGAAAACGGACTTCTAGGAGCAACGCATGGGAAGGGCAACATGTCGGTACGAGGTGCGGGGATTCGGGAGGTCGCTCGAGGAGAGGGGGGAGGGGGGGGAAAAGGCGGGCCAGGACGTTTCACCTGACCCACGTCCAAATTACAAGAAGAGAGAGTGCAAGGTAGGGTATGTGCCAGCCATCGTTTTCTGCCGACCTAGGAAGAGGGGGGCTGTCAATAACAAAAGCAAAAAAAGGAGATGCATGGGTTTCTGACTGGTGAGATACAGCATGCGGGGAGATCTAAAAGGATCAGAAAATACCACCCCTCAAAGGGGGAAGACCGCACACTCAAACGGCGAAAAAGGGGGGGGGGGGGCTACGAAAGCCTCCTGATTCGTGCGCAACAAAACGATGCTCTTCCCGTCCCACGGTCCAAGAAATAATCAAGCAGGGGGCCAAGAAAATCGGGGGGGGAAAAACGCGGAGGAAAAAGAAGGGGCCACTATCATCTTTGGGGCAGGAACTTAGTCGTACTCGACGGCAACCGTAGAAGAGAGAGAGATACGAGCCCGGAAAGGCCAGTGATGGTTTTTCCACGGAAGAGGTTTCATCGGGACCTAGAAAAACACCGAGAACACGCGAAAGGAGGTGAAGAGCAAAAAGATGAAAAAACCCTTTCCGACTGCGCGAAGAAGGGGGAAAGCGGAGTGAGTACCCGCCGGAGGTTGGAACTGCAAACGGCGGCGGGGTCGGACCGGGGTCTGCATAGAAAAAAAATAGCACACGAAGGCACACCCGGAAGAGCAAGACGGGAGGGATGGCAAGCGCCTACTGCGCGGTCGTGGGACGACCTTGATCGTGGTGATTGTCCCATCGGCAAAGGGACGGATTGAGGGGGGGAGAACCGAGGGGTCGAGGAAGAAGCGTCGGAAGGGGAGGAGGAACGACGGGCTCGATCAACTTTGCGCTTCTGAGGGAAAAGGGGATAGCGATGCGTCGAAGAATGGGGGACGAGGGAGCGAAGATCCGGCTTGGATAGGAAACCACGGGGGGACTCTTCTCAGCACATGGTTAGTTGGAGGGACGCGGTCAGGAGTCCTCCGCGGAGTATTACGCGGCTCCACATCCTCCGGTAGGGCACCGGGGAAAACTACGAAGCATGGCCGAGGACGAGGGGACGGAATATCGTGCCAAGGAGGAATTAAAGCAATACGACGAGTTCCTAAACTCCGGACATAGGAGCGAAAAACGTTGAGGAGGCCCGGTAAAAGCACCCGTGGCTCGGGAGGTTCGCTCGTACCTGAAAACGACCTTGAGAAAAGGCACGCAGAAAAGGAAGAGATCAGGAAGGGCTCTAAGACCCGCGACACGGACAAAACCAAGTCAAGATCACGGAGAAAATGGGAGAAGTAGCGAGTCGCTAGCCAGACGACGCGTGTTATCAGGGAAATGGGACGCCGCTCATCCGCATACAGACTCAAAGAGGTACGACCTCAATAAGGTTGGTGGGGGGGTTGGCATCAATATCGCGGATTCTCGAAGAATGCAAGGAGGCATAGATCTACTTCGCCCAAGAGGTGAAAAAAGAGAAAGGAGCCCGCTGAAACTCTAAAAGTGAGAAAGGATCGAATAAAGTTGAAAAGATTCCTTGGCCACGGAAGAAAAGAGAGCGTCTGCGCCTGTAGTCGGCTCTATCGAGGAGCGAAAAAAGTAGTAGCGAAGGAGCGGGGGTTAAAAAAAAGAAACACGTTCTCATTGCCTCGAGGATCAAAAACTGGATTGGAAAGAAATCTTACTTTGAACATCCGAACGCACATTTGGGGCTTTGTTACGAGCCCGCGAACGAGAGGAGGCCGGAAAGGGGAGGTCACTTGGGCCGTGAGAAGAACACAAAAGAGTAAGACCTAATTACCGTCTTCTGGAAAGACGTTGGTACAGTTCGGGAAAGCGTCCCTAAGTAGGCACTAATAGGAATGGCATTTACCAATGGTCACTCGAGAACCGTTACACGGGCAGGGAGTCCCACGCAAAAATTCCCTCGGCAGTAAGCAGAGGTAACTTCGACTATACTGAGGGGAGTGTGAAGGAACCTCTACGCCTGGATTCCGACAGCCACTCGGGGTAAAAAGAGGAAAAAAAATCGTCCGAGGAATTAGCGATGGGTCTGCTCTATGCCGTCCATTCACAGAGAGAGATTCTGAAAATCGAAAAAACAAAACGGAAGGGATTAGAAAGGGGTGGACCACCAGGAAGTCAGGGAATAAAGAAAAAAAAGAATTCAACGCTCTCATCTCAAATAGTCCCGAGTGGAAGAGGGGGGAAAGGAGGGGAGGCTACTCAAAGAGCTCGGTCCCACGCAACCGCATACCGAAGGGAGAATGTGAAAAGGGGGGGAGCAGGAAATATAGGACGTTGAGCTGCACTTGGTCCGTATCGAGGCAATTAAAAGCACTTCTCGGCTGGGGAGAAGATTCGAGGCAACTCCTACATAATCGTCGGTCAGGGATATCGACAGGAAGGAACACCTTGGCTACGCTCGGATCATCGGAACGGCACAAGCAATCGAGAGGAAGTTAGTCCAAAATTTTGAAAGGAAGAGTTCTTCACCAGTTCAGGGTGACAACGCGCCGACCGGGGCTCTTGAAGGCACCTGCGAAGGGGGTATGAAACCGACCGATAGCCAGTCGGGACTGCGAAAGATCGAGGAAGACAACGGCGGGACAATAGCTAAAGAACTGACCAAACTGGAGGGCCAGATAGGACACTTGAAAATTAGGGAAAAAGTCGAAACGGAAAAAAGCATACGTGAGCCGAGTCATTGCAGTTCACTTCGGGAACGGGCGAAAAGAACCGAAAAAGCTAAAAAGGCATTCGGAAACACGCGAACGGAATTGCACTAATACACGGACCATCGGAAAAGGTCAGCATCTTACGGGGAAGAAAAGAGATCAGGGCTACACCACTCTACAATCCAGTAAGGCGTCTAAGCTAATCAGAAGTTTGACTAACAAAAATGCAGGCTTGAAAAATCTTGGGGAAGGGAGGGGGGGTGTTCTTTTCACGCAGTTTCGAGAAGGGAGCAAGTATAACTTTCAAACGGGCGACAAGACCGCGAACCAGTTTCGAAAGGTCAATAAGGAGACCACAACAGCGATCAAAGGAGCAGGGGGGCGGACACTCAAGAAAGGTCCTAAAATGACGTAGTTCTTCGAAAAGAGATAGAAAACGGGGGAGAAAAACGAAGGTCCCCCCCAGCACGCTGATATAACACTACAGAATGATGGCAAGGAAGGAAGGGCATCGACCGACCGTAGTTCGGGCGGCGCATCGCAGGGAAAGAAAAGAGACGGCAAAAAATGAAAACTCAGGCGCTGCACGACAACGGGGCGAGGAGCAGTAACTCGCGGGGAAGAGCTGCACAACCGAGAATGACTTCGACTCCTTCGGAAGAGGAGTCGAAGGAAGGGCGAAGACCGACAAGCCGATACAATTAAGCGTCTCGGAAAAGCGACCCAGGCCTCAAACGTGTTAAAGGACATCGGGAAAAACCTCAGAACCTCGCGCGTGGGCATCACCAGATCAAGGTCAGAAAAAAAGAAAAAAAGCAAGTGCCTGCAAAACTAGAAGGGATACTTCGAGGGTTGGCAAGGACTGATTGACTCTAATGGGGAAAAAGGCCGACAGAAAACGAGGCCTTAAAATCCACCGGTCCCCGGGCGAAGAAAGGAAGCACCTAAGACTAGTAGTCGCGGATGAAGTGACCTGAAACAGAGGGGGGCTCGCAAAAGAGCCGGGGGGGGGAAAAGGGTTAGGAAAAAAAAAGTGAAAAAACTCCTTGGACAACCTACCGACGCCGCGGCCTTAGGTCGGAGAGAGGAGAGCGTAAAAAAAAGGAGACGTTAGTACGTACATCGGAAAAAGGACCATCCGATGGAAGAGGGAAGGCGAGCGGCGATCCCGAGGTGGAAGATGGGGTCAGAAGGGGGAAGGGGGAGGAATAAAGAAAAAGAGCCGGCCGTATTTAATCATCGGTGACGCAACAGGAGGGAGAAAAGAGTCGCATGGGTATCGAAGTGGTTTGAGGGAATTCCAATCGGTGTTGACGGTCGGGGGGGAATAATCCAAGAAAAGAAGATATTTGTTTTCAGAAAAACCCATACCGAGCGATCTCCCGCGAGGGAGCGAGGAGGTAATAAGGACACAAAACGAGAATCTGCAAAAGCGAAGAAAGCGGGGGACTGGGAGGGGGGGAATTGGAAAGGTGGGCGACGGAAAGGGTCAGAAGGGAATGGAATCAGGTCGAGCGAGAGCCGAACAGAAAAAAAAAAAATGTCAACTGTCCAAGGGGAGTTGCTTCCACGCAGAAGAGGACCGAAGCCTGGGGAAAACTAGACGCGCATTTGACCGCCGTGAGGGGACACGTGCGGGGAGGGGGGGGGGGGGGGGCTGATCTTAGCAACGAGTCTTCTTAAAAAAAAAAAAGAAAGGACAAGAGAGGGAAAAAGAGCGAAGTTCCCAATTGGTACCCAAAAGATCGGAATGCTGCTCGACACCGGGAAGCGAGGAGGGAAAAAGGGGGGGACGGGCGCGGGGCGAGGAAACTACGACGTTGTGGTGCGAATAAGGGTAACGCGCCAAGGGTTCGGAGTTCGGAAGAGCTGGCGGCCCGCTCGGGAACGGGAGCAAAACGGAAGGGGAGACAGCACAGAAACTATCGGCACTCGCAAGACGCTCTCATCTCCTCCTAGTGACGGGGCGGCGTCGCAGAGAAAACGGATCATCGAGGGGGACGCGCCAACCGGAAAAGAAAGCCAAGAGAATAAGCATTCTCCCTAACAAACTTAGATCGCGGCGCTCCGCATCGAGAGCCATAAACAAAAAAAAAAGGGGAGGGAAGAAAGAAGCAGCAGAGAAAAAAAGATTGCGACTAATGGGGGAGGCGTCGCAGGCACGGACCCGGAGGGAAAGGAGGGGGGGCTATCCCCAGAAAAAAAAAAAAAAAGCGGACCGGCGACAACGCGCAAAACGTGGATGGAATCGAGCGCGGGGCGAATGACAAGGAGGAAGTAAACGAGGAAATGAGCTTCGCGATAGGGACGCCGGACCTTCGGCAAAAAAAACAAAACGCCGAAAACAACGACGAGGGCGCAGAACCCTGATGGCAGGCACACAAAAAAAAGATCGGACCACAAAAAGAAAAAGAGTAAGCACCTCGAACCTCATCCGGGTCAATTTCGAGCACATCCAGGCGGGCGGGAAAGGACGCGACTAATCGGTCTCAGAGTGCCAAAAAAAGGACTGTGCGAACGACCACTTTAAAAGGGGGCTCTCCCTCTAAAGAACACAACAGGAAAAAGGTCAAGGAGCGACCAGGAGGAGGAATGCAATGCGAGGGAAAAATTGCGGAACAGGCCTTCTAAACCTCGTGCGGGGATGACGGGTCAAAGAGATATCTCTAAAAAGCTTTCCCGGCCCAGGTCGTGGAAAAGGATAAAGGACACCACGAAAAGCCATCAGAAAAAGGGACAGGAAGTAAACTTCGAGTCGAGCGAGAGTTTAAGCTGCAAAAGATTCCCCGAACAGAGACCGAAAAGAGCGGGGGAAAGAAAAGGTCAGACAACAAAAGGGACGTCGTCTCGGGGGGAAAAATACGTGCAACGATAAGTGAAAAAAAAAGAAAGGTCCGACCGAAAAAAGAAGCCCGGAAAAAGACAGGGGACTATCTAGAAAGGATCCAACCTATCTTGAACTCCGACGCCGTCGAAGGAGACGAAATCTCAAAGAGAAAACCGACCATCGCACCACCGCGAGACGCTCGCCTGCAAAGATTCCATCGGATTTAAAACATGCGATCCGGGTAAGAGGGGAAGCGGACGACGATCTCAAAAAGGAAGAGACCGCAGGCCGCGGGCGACCGGGGATCCTTTGCCACTGCGCGTTTAATCGGGAGGAGCACAAAAGTCATCTACTCTATAGCGGACAGCAACAGCGGTCGGAAAAAAAAAGGGTCGACTAGAGAAATAAGCGAGTGAAGGCCGGAAGACAAGAGGAAATGGGGTGGGATCAGGCCCGACGTTCTACCGGTCTGCAGGCAAAAAAAAAAGAGACAATCAGAGAACAAAAAGGGGGCCGAGCACCTCCAAGAGTTGATGGGAAGAGCTCGCGGGAGGGGCGAACCTTTTTCGTTGGATGAACCCGCAGTGGCGCGCTGAAAAGGGGAGGGCCGAGTCGTGGAAAGGACGGTCCGGGTAATTAAAGAGAAGCACCTCGAATTTAGGAAGGTAGATCGAGTAGGGCTTGCTCATTCCTTCAAACCGAAAGAATGACGAAACGATGACGAGGGGAAGGCGGGACCATTACGTCTGGGAACCCCATTAACCCCGGACCAGTTTTTCCGTGGAGCCGCTTGGACATAGTCCGTGGACTCTCATGCGAGCGGAGGGGCCAAGAAGAGATCAGCTAGTCCGACTTCGAGCATTGCCCAGTATCAGGGGGCTCAGGGGGAGAGCGCGGAAAAAGCTGCAACGCCTCCGCGAGGGGGAGCGATGTTGAAAGAAAATAAGCATCTTGCTAAAACAGGCAGATGGACGGAAAAAGCGGCCGGGAACTAAATGAGGCTCGAAATTACCTTTGATAAAGGAGCAGGCGGACCCCGATAAGGTTGAGGATCGGTAGAAGAAACGAAAACCGACCCGCCAACCAACCGGAACAAAAGGATCAGGAAGTGAAAGGGGAAACTGCTACTGCTATCCGCTCCTGACCATGTGAGCTAGGAATGGTTCTCGCGACGAAAGAGCATAGGAGGCGCTTACCGATAGAACGGGGTCTGGACTGGAGGGCAGGGTCAGCGTCCGGCGCTGACCAAACAAGGGTGTCTCATTCTAGATGTCGCCACAGGGGAAAGGAGAATGAAAAAGGCCCTGAAATCAAGAAACGGTCGGCCTTGACGCGACGGCCATAGAGCGAAAAGGTGAGAGGTCCCCCTCAGATAGGCTATTCTCTTAGCCCGGCTTCGGGCAAAAGAGAGTCGAGGATGGAGTTCGGGAAAAAGGGAAAACACACTTTCTCATGGCCACCGAGGAGATCGGCAAGGGAGGTGAAAAACAGATTAGGTTAAAACATCACAGGTTGCTTGGGGAAAAGACCAGGCGATTCTGAGGAAGCGGAAAATTGGAAAATCGGTAAAAAGGGAAAGGCGTCTTCTGCTTACTCGACTGGAGGATGTCGGAGGTGGAAGCCACAACGATAAAATAAGACAGCAAGGCAATTAAAGGGAACGAAGGGCGAGGAACGTGAACTTGAAATGAGTAAAAAATTACTTCTCCCTACAAAACGCGGTCGGATACTAAAAAGGGGGGGGGGGGGGCGGGCGTTTTAGAAAGAGGCGGCTCCAGGAGTCGACTCCCCGACCGGGACACAAGGTCCCTCGCAGCTGAGTGAAGCATCGAAAGAGACGATTCGGCAGATCAAAGACGCGTAGGGGGCCGTCGAGAAAAAAAAAAAACCGAGGCCGGAGGAGAAGGGGGGACCGACTGGATTCTATATCACTCATCCTGCGACGTCAAGGCGAGAAAGAGCAGGGAGGAAGGGGACCTGACCCAGGGGAGGCATCAAAGGGCTCTGCAGCGATCAACACCGCACCGCGGAAATCGTACGGGGATCGAAACGCGGGGGAGCGTAAATTCTCGTCGGGTTGAGACTGCCCAGGAAAGTCAGCCGGGAATACAGGGCACTGCCCTGCCTCGGAAGAAAACTCGGGGAGGGGAAAGCCTAAGGGAAAGAAAAGAAAGGGACCTGAACGAGAACCTTTTCTTACCAACGAGTGCACCCGCGCGCCGAAGGAAAAGGGGAAGAAAAGACACGGGGTCGTACCCCGCAAGGGCGGACGTGTTGATTACACTCAAGTGAAAAACCGAGGAAGGGATCTCAAGAAAGGGAGCACCGTCACTGTGTCAAGGACCCTCTCCGACGTCGAGACCGGCAGAAAAGAGAGCGCTGACGACGATAGTCGAAAAAAAATTCTCCTTAGAAATCTTTCAAGGAAAGACGCATCAAAGTATAAGGCTTAGCAGGAAGAATGCGTCAGAAAACATGGAAATGTTCTATTTAAAACCTCGGCGACAGCGAAGAGAGGAGGCCCAGAGGAGTCAAGGAGCGCGAACGTGACTTAAATCCTACACGGACCAAGGATGGGGGACCGGATCGGGCACAGGGGAATGAAGCAGCAGAAAACAAGTCTACCAAGCCCCTTCTCTTCAGCGAAGCGAGTGCAGGACCAAATAAGGGAAGGGTGTCAGGGGAATGTGGTGGTCTTGGCGCCTTTCGGAGAATTTCCAGGACGAGTACGAACAACAGAGGGGAGCCACGACAGGAGCCTTTCGCAAGAAAGAAAAACAGTCAACAGCCTCTGGTCAAAAAAGGATAAAAATTGGGCACTCGAATGGGGGGGGAAGCGAACGATTCCGGATATCAAAAAAAATGACGCGGAAAGGCGACCGCGTTCACGTATCTAAACCAACGAGATCTTGCAAGGAAACGGGAAAGTATCCCAAAAGGGGGGCTGCCAAAGAGAAAGGTTGAAAGCACTGCCGCCTGAAAAGAGAGCATACCGACTCGGTGAGTTCAGCGGATATTCACTAAAAAAAAATCAAGAAGACGGAACATCAGTAGGAGATTCCTGTAAAGGAAAAATGAGCATCCCAAAAAAAAAAAAGCCGCTCACCTGCGATCGGCATCAGAACCGAAAGGCCGACAATTGTTCTCTACGACCTAGGAGAAACCTCAAGCCAGCGCAGAGCAGATGGGGCAGAAAAAGAAGATCGTTCAGAACACTACCGCGCAGGAGCGGCAAGAAACTGAACTTCTGCGGGAGGGGGTTTGTAGAAGATGGAAATCTCTGGATGGGATAATGCAGAAAGCCAAAAACAAAAAACTCAAAAAAATTCCCGAGGATCCGGACGACTAAGAGAGGAGTCGCGCAGGTCCCCGTGGCTCGAACTCAAGCAGGAGAAGAGGTGTTGAAACCCATGAAAAGAAGCCGTGAAAAAAAAGGCGCCAGAGCAGGAAAAAAAGGGAAGCGACCCGACGATATTGAGAAGGGAGTTCTGAGGACACCGACACGGCGACGAAAGACAGAGGGAGGGGAGATGAAAGGCGACCTAGGGCTCGGAATGGGAGGGGCTCTGGGATGGAATGTGCGCGCGGGACGCCGTCTCAAGTCAAGGAATAGGGGAGAAAAAGGCTAGGGAGATAGTCAAAAACAGAAACCGAGATTGTTTGCTTTCAAAACGGTGTGGGGTCCAAACGGAATTGGCAAGATCCGAAACGAAATCGCGATACTGCTAACCCGTGATACCCAGAGAATAAAGCTTCGGGGAAGGAATAGGGAGCGAAGCAGCTGAGCATACACGAGCGCGCGCACAGAGAAGAGAATAGAGAAATGGAAGGGGACCTACGTTACGGCCAGAAGGGGAGTAAGTCAAGAGAGCCCATGAGAGAACTAAAAACCAAGAAGGGAGGGGTACCTAATACCTAGTTTAAACTAAAAACCTCGAACAGCGGTGAACGAGAAGGGGTCCGAAGAGAGCGCGTGTTCCAGTGAGGACATGAGGGAGGTTGTGGGAAGGAGGGAAAATACCATGCAGGAATAAAAAATGCTTTCCAGATTGACCGAGGAAGGCGACGGGGAAAAAAAAGGGGCACGACGAGGGGCGTTGCCACTCGGGACGGTCAATCATCTGCGGAGGGGGGACGAAGGGTAAAACGGTTGGATCTAGAGAAGTTTTGAAGAAGGAGCTCGAAAGACTCGTTGTTAACGTTCTGCAGACGAGGAGGCGTAAAGAGAGATAGACTTCGGGGGGGAAAACGTACCCTGATCAGGAGCTGCACTCTCTATCTCGACATACGGGGAGGGCTGTCGAGAGGAAATCAAGGAGAGAGCAACCTACCTAAAGAAAAAAAAAACGAGAGCAGTCAGGCCCTCTCTTGGAAGGACCGCAGTGTC
>Ga0179593_1480779_pt1 | contig 13079 bp, 15 predicted proteins | sample CZODoug2_1_08_16_FD_185931 | JGI IMG/M metagenome (GOLD analysis project Ga0179593, IMG submission 185931) | Vadose zone soil fungal communities from Angelo Coast Range Reserve, California, USA - CZODoug2_1_08_16fungal (PacBio error correction) | ecosystem: Environmental > Terrestrial > Soil >...
AGAAATTGATTGATGCCGAGGTCTGAGGAAACGAAGTGTAACTTTGCCGTCAGATGGCTGATTGTGGGGGGAAAAACATTGGGGGGGGGGGGGGAGCCCAATAGAATAGTTTGCTGAGGGTCTGTGATTAAAGAAATGCCCAGAATTATTTGCTAGGGGCGTCACGCACGACGCAAACAGGGGATCACACAATATGGGTTTAAAGTCTGAGACTTAAACGAATGCACTGTTATGCCCGGGGGGATACACAGCCAGTTCAAACATAAACGTGGACCGAAATGAAAGCTGTTCTGGGTATTTAACGATGGGCAGGGGCCAACTTGCGGGGACAAGCGCTGGGGATTTAGAAGGTCGGGCGGGGCAGGGCACGAAGAGGCGGCGGGCCAAGAAAAAAGCTAGGGTGAAGTGATGGGGAAACCGTTCGTCGGGGGAGATATTAGTCGTAGATTCACATGAGGAGGCGAGCGGAGTAACGCTGCCATAGGTTGGAGGGTTTTTGTCGGAAAAAAGGCTCACGGAAAAGTACTTCAAGGGCCCACAGTGGCACATGTGTTCGATGATGCGTGTAAAGGAAAACGCGTCGATGGGTACTATCAAGAGTACAGGAAAAACTGCCGGGTCGCCAGAAAAACCCCACAACAAAAAAAAAAACCGGGAAAAGCTGGAAATGGAAAAAGAGTCTGGGTTTTAAAGCCCTTCAAGCAAGGGTGACGCAACAAAAGGAAGGGCACGAATTCCGGCGACGTTTTGCGGGGGGTACTCGTGTCTGTTGGGGGATGGAAGGGGCGTTCGGTGGGGTTGGAGGGAGATCAGCATTTGGTCAAATTCTTCTGCATGGGAAGGGCTGCCTGCGCATGGGCGTCGTGGGTCGTTTGAAAGAAATCCAGTTATCCGCATATACCGGATTCGGTGGGTTCATGGAAGGCCGAATGACATGATGCAAAAAAATGATGGTGGGCATGGGGGGGAAAGTGCAACGCGGCTGGAGGCCGGAAAGCAGTTGTTTTGCGGATAATGGGAAGTTGTAGGGAGGTTCGGGGGGGGGTACTTGAGTGTTTCCCATCTGCTGGAGTATGGGAGGGCCGAGCAAAGCATAGCTGTAAAGAGCGGACGGGGTGGAATGGGACTGGGGGGCGTCTGTTTTAGATGCGCGCATTAAGGGGGAGACGAAAAAGAGGGGTCGGAAACAGCGTAGCGCGCGTAGGGGACATGGATGGGGCGTGAAGGAAATGACGATCTAAGAGACGGGCAGCCAATGCGGGAAAATGGGGTGGGATTGCGTCCTTTAGAGGAGAGCGGCTCAGAAGTTCCCAGCAGTGGTCTTATGATAAGGACTCCGCTGAAGATACAGGTCCAGCTCAGCGGGTGTTGTAGTGATTGTGTCGGAACGATATTATAGCGAAGGGGGAGAAGGCCAGACGTGGGAAGTGCCGGGTGCCATCACAAAAAAAAAAAAGGAAAAGCGGTCGGGAGGGTCTAGTGATCCGGGATATGAAAGGGCCTCGTTGTCGAAGAGGTAGAGAGGAGAGCGCGATCAATATGAAACAACATAGCGTTTTGGATGGAATCTGGGTGAGGAAGAGGAGCAAGTTTCGATTAGTGGACCAGAAAGTACGCATCTAGTGCCGGAGGGGGGGCCGCAGTCCAGGCCGGGCCCGTTATAAGCGCTTGTTCCGTTAACAAGGAAGAGGGGGCCTTTCCAATCCAATACGGCAAAGGCGTTGTTTCCCTCAGAGCAGCGCAAGTTATGGAGCAACTAAAGAACGTGCAGAAGAAAAAGAGGACTCAAATGCTTAGTTGGGCAAAGTTTCCTACCGCGTAAAACTAAGGAAGGGACGAGGGAGAACAACGACCAGGAAGAAACCAGAGTCTGACGCATTTTCGGAAAAACACGGACGGATACATTGGGAAACGAGAAGAAAAAGGGAAGTGATGCGCAAAACGATTGGTTGGAGCCAAAAGAGTGGGCCGGAGGGAGCAGGTGATCACATATGATTGGAAGGGCTCGGGGGAAAAAAGAACATCATTGAAACTGAAACTTGGAAGGTATACCTATCGATAAAACCTACATAAGAGGAGGAGGGAAAGCGATCGATAAACAACAACAACGATTAAGAGGGAGTAGAGACAAGCGCCAGGTCCACGTGTCTTGATAAAGGACGGAGAGGAAAGGCCCCCTTTCATCCTCGAAAAGGCATCCACGTATTTGGAAAAAAAGGAAAGCGATACAACTTCCTCTTCGGTGGAAATCAAAGAAGCATCCCATCCGGTACTTATAATACTGTACTAAAAAGAGGGAGTATTCTCCAAACTGGGCTGGAAAATGGTAAATCTACCGAAGCGCGCCAAAAAAATCAGGGGGTAAGTGATATCCTATCTTAATTCAAGACGAAATTCCTCACTCGATCTGGCTTGCTAACTCTGCACCACCTGTCCAGGGGTTGGAAAAATGACTGCTCAATCTTTCCGATGGAACTGTGTAGAACCCTAAAGGGGGACGAACCCTTCCTGTAGGCCTTGAGGCAACTCTAGTAAACTCGTGGTAAGTGGGATACGAAAGGGACAACTTCATCAAGTGCGTCCATCTGGGATCAGGTCTCCATGAAAGAGGGTTCCCCAAGGCCAGAAATCGTCGGGAAAAAAAGTCTGTCGCGAGCCTATTCTCTTAAAACGAGAGAAAGCTTGTACACGAGCCTGTTGAGACTCGCGCAAAGGGGGAAGAGGAAACCACTTATTCGACTAACCAAGGAAAAGGGCCGCTGACGAAATACGACAAAGCCCTTCGTTGAAAGCAACCCTCCTACCGCGATCTACGAAAAGTCTCTTGAAAAGCATTAAAAAAACGAAACCAGAACTCTAGCGGAAAACATACACCCGGTCAAGGACGACGCGTCAATCATTACAGGGGAGGGGAATCACCATTATGCCGCTCGGACCTTTGGCCTCCTCTTCATCAGGTTCTTCCGAGGCCTCGCATGAAGAACATTGGGGGGGAGACTCGAAAGACGCGGCCTAGAATCCCAGTCGAAAAACGCTAAACGAAAAGGGGGCCCTGGGTAAAATGGCATCTAAAGCTAAACCCGCATACATATCACAAAAGGTCGTCCGCTGACTCCGTGGAAACCCCTACACTCCCATCTAGTCAAGCGGGGTCAGGGTAAAACCTAACCACCAACACCATAACAATGAAACACAACCAAAACAACTATAACTCCATCCGCGACCAGAAAAACCACCCACTGCCGGCCTACTGCAATAGCTTCATAATTTGAAGAAAAACGATAAGTAGTTATGCGGATATTAGAGGATGTATACTTAAGAAAAATACGCGTTCCGCGGGTCACTGCAGCCACAAGGAAAAGCAGAGTAAAAAAAGACGAAAAGCAGCACACCCACTTCAGCCGCCTAAAGGAATCCGCCCTCACCGTCCCAATACACCGACAACATCACAGGAAAAAAGAAAGAACTTACCTCAACCATGGAAAACACAGTCGGAGAAGTCGAAGGTCTATGGTAAAAACACCAGCTAAAGCATACAGCAGGACCTAGTCGCCAAAGACAAGAAGGGCCTGGGGTCGTGTGAAAAAAAAAGTCAAAAAGAAGCGATCCCAACCAAAGCACCCACATCAAAAGGTGCCGCAAAGCAGTTCCTATAAATTCCGCCGGGGGAATTGGTGGCTTATTACCGAAATAAAAATGCAGTACCACTCACGAAAGGAAGCCTACATATTTAAACTAACCATCGAGACACCACGACCGGTAAAACATCCCACGCTCCAAAAGGTACTCGCCATGGTGTGGGTCGTCAACTCTGACCGCCAAATGAAGCCCAGTAGGGCAAAAAGACAGGAGATCGGTCCCGAAAAACCAATGGCCACAAAACAAACATCCGTCTGGGAGATATCGAAAAATCTTATGAAAGAACTGAAAGAGCCAAACTCAAAACAGTCCGCCCAGAAAAAGACATATGCTCAGGCAAAAGAAAAGCCAGGGGGTTGGGTGTCCGGGCGCGTCCCTCAAAGCACCATAAAAAAGAAAACAAGAACACTGGAGAAAGAAATCCCTTCCTGAACGCCAGAAGCTCTTAAGGAGAAAAAGAAGCCAGGAAGGAAGAAGGGAGCACCGGGAACCCTTGAGTCGTATCGGACAAAAAAGAACCAAAGTTCGCAGAAAAGAAAAAAAGAAGATAAATTTAGGAGAAAAAAAAAAAAACGGGAGGAGGATATGAACGCTGGTTGGATTGATGTTCACGACCCCTGCGGTCAAGCGATGACATATACATTAGTCAGATTTCAAAGTATTAAAGTTACTGGAAAAGCCGAGAGACGAATAGTAAAGGGGATTGGTGCTGATCCCGAGGTCCATCTTTGGGGGCTGATGCAAAACGAATGCAATGCAGAGAACCAACCAGTTGGGGGGGGGAAGGATCCTTGGTGTTGGGGTGAACCTGTTGGAGAGCGTCGGAAGTCCTTGTAAGCATCTCACGGGCATTCCCCACGGCTTTATTTTAGTCAGGCAACTGGAAGACGACGCTTATGCATCAGGATGGAGGCTAGGGGGGCGGAGTAGGATAAGGGAGGCGGACCATACTCTTGAGTGTCCGAGGAGGATAAGGTTCACCGGGGGGGATTCAGAGAGGGCGGGGGAGAGAATCCACAGGGAAAAAACTCATAGGGTTTACCGGTTAGATTTGGAGGGTTGGTGCGGGCCACGGAAACGAAAAAGCGAGTACAGTAACAGGGTGTAGGGTGTTTCTCGGGAACCTGTTAAAAAACACAAAAAAAAAAAAAAAAAAAAAAAAAACATGCGTTTGGGCGTGTGTCTGGATCGGCGTATTGTCGAGGTCGCGCAAGAATGAAGGCTCGGAAATTGTTCGGTTCCTCTTGATGCGCTGAGCGCTGTTCTACCATAAAGGAAAAAACGGCCGAACTTCGAAGGGAAACAAGCCAACGTGGGTTGGGGGGAAGTCGTCTCGGCGTACCTGGGTGCGGGCGGACTCCGGGGCGCGAACGTTGGGATGGGGAGGAGATGTCCCTCGGGCTGGTAGGGAGGACAAAACTCGTGGGGGGGGGCGGGTTAAAAGGTGGGGGAAAATCCAGCATGTAATTGGGAGCCGCATAACCCATAGAATCGGTTTGAAGGAGGAACTCATTCAACTATAGAGGAACGTGGGGAGATTGCTGCGAGGGGGGACGAGGGCCTGGTGTAAGAGGGGAGGTGGGGGGGGTACGCTAGGGTGGTGGGGGGGCGTGCGAGGGGGTACTATGGGGAATGCCCCTGGCCATTAAAGGATGCAGGGTAACCGACGCCGGGAGGACTAGTCGATCGGATGGGGAATTGTCGAGCCTGGGGCCCGGGTGGAGGACTGTGCATGCAATGGAAAAGATCGACGGAAAGACTGGTTTAGGAGGGGGATGGAAAAAGCGGGAAAAGGCTCAGCTGAAGAGTTCGCGATAGGGACGAATATGGGGCCGTAACTTTATAGGGAAGAAAAAGGAAAAGTCGAAAGAAAAGCCATAGTGATCGCTACACTTAATAGGTGGTGATGGGTCTGAGGAGAGCCATCGTCGGTGGGGAAGTTTGATTTCTTGAGGATGATGCGAAATCAAGGGGGGAGTAAGAAGTGGGAAGGATATTCATCTGAGAAGCAAATCAAAACAAGTTGAATGGGGGGAATGGGGGGCTGGGGGAACGGGGTGGGGGGGGGGGGGTGGTGGGGGAAGAAGGGGGGACTCCTCCTGGATGCTGAAAGGAATGGCCGTTGTACACGCGGGGGTTAGAAGAAGAATTGAAGAAGCCGAGAGGGAAGATTGCAGATCAGGAGGCAAGACCGGTACCATTAAATGAAAATTGTTAAGGAGGAGGGGGGAATATTTAAAAACCCCCAGACGAAACCAATTGGGGGAAGGAAAGATAGTAAGTCCGTGCAGATCCATGCGATCCGATGGTCCATGAACCTGAGGTAAGGTTTATCGAAGAAACGAAGGACAAGAATCAACGGATGAGCTAAGGAGGTGTATTGCGGTCTAGGAAAAGGAAATGTCTACACAAAAAAAAAAATAAAAAAAAAACCGTCTGGCATCCTGGTTTAGCGATTTCCCCCGTTGGCCTCGCAGACGAATGGGCTCGTAATCATAAAGAAACCGACAGCAGAGTGAGCCGCAGATCGTAGGGGGACTAACCTAAAAAACCGACTACCGAGAATCTTGTCTAAAACGCGCGCAATTCGACGTGTCGCCATACTGTGGACGCTCACGAGAGAGGAGGGGGGGCTATGTTCCTGGAGGGAGAAAGAACGAACAGCGGTTTAGGGCGAGACGCAGGGCTAGAAAAACATGGACGTGCGAACTCACGCGATCTCTCTCAAACAAAGAGGGAGGGATCTCTCTTGCAAGCAAAAAACAACTCGCCGTGAAGGTCATGATAAGGGTGGAGAGAAGCGTAGAATCACCCGGACTACTCGCCCTAGGAGGCACTGATGTAGTGCCAAGAAAAGAAAAAAAGGGTCCAACTTCCTCGCGGGCTGCAAGCCTTGTAAAGAAAAACGTGAAAAAGCCACAAGCATTGACTCCATACCACTGGCGCAGGATTTCCAATGGTTCTCGTCAGAACTGTTGGTGGGACAAGGCCTGTAGGAGGCTAGGACGCTCGAATCAATAAAGGAACGCCGTGGCATGTTGAGGATCGAACGTCCTTCATCTACGTCGCCGCAAGTGCAGTGCAAAGCGGGAACAAACAGAGGAACCTTAGAGAGGCTGTGCCCGATTTCGAGAAACGAATCAGAGAGTGAACGAGCGTGCACAACTGACTCCGCCGATGGCAGGAGGGTGGAGCCAAGGGGAGATTCCAACGGACAGAAAGGAAGGATAGAAGAGGGGGGGACTACTCGGGAGAAAGGGTTGACTGGGTTTGGCACCTCGGGGGAACTCATGACAGGGGCAGGGGGAATCCTCAGTGGCTAACTTGCCCCGTTTGCAAGTATCCAGCAGCGGCGAGGGGTCGTCACTGAGCCAAAACGAAAATCAAGAACGCATTCAGAGGAACCACTTATGGACCCCGCGAGTCTTCGAGGGACTGAATGGCGCGACAACCGAAGAATACAACCTTCGCAATACAAAAGATTTATGGGAAAAAACACAGAACACAGGTCTCTCGAGGATACCCGGTTCAAGCGCAGGGCGAACGCGTAATAGAAAACTTGTGAATCTGCTCCTGATGACGTACCTTTTCCTCCTCATAAGAAGGGGGAAGTGTCTTAACCGTTCAGAAGAAACGAAGATCGTCCGCTGAAGGCATTCTCTGCCACGGGGGTCATCAAAGAACAACCTACGGCGCGACCCTCCGATCAGGGGACAGTTCTTCGCTCTGCCAAGGCCCCCGCACCAAGAAAATTCCCTACCGCCGGAAGAAGCAGGATCCAAAAAGTGCTTAGGGGGCCGAACCCCAGCTCATGAGAGGGCAGCGTCACGAGCTGGAATCATCACCCTATGGGTAAAAAAGCCACCATAGAGACAACCCACACCAAGGCCCCAGAGAAGAACCTCTCGGCCGAAAAAGAGCGAAATTCACGTCCCACGCCACGAAAGCGCAACGGTCGCATCAATACGAAAAGAAAGGAGGTATTTCAGGGAACTGCACCAGTTTATAAATTTCATGATGGACTCATACGCACTGCCTCATGGCCTCAGAAAAACCAGTCCAAAGAAGTTAATGAGCTCCGGGTAAAAAAAAAAGGGGGGGAAGAGCCACGGGTCACCTTCACCAAGGTACGCGACTAGTTCACGACGCACGAATAAAGAAGGAAGGCTACTCCAAGCTATGCGGGAGGAACGGTAAAAAATCGACCTCCCTATCAGCAGCAGTGGCGCCGAGGGAGCCGCCCCATATGTACTAAACGCGTCCGAATAGAGACGATCACTCCACCAGGGAAAAAGGAAGAACATTGTCATGCCGGGAGATGAAAACCGGAAACAGTACACAATCTTACGGTATCCCGGGGGGTAACCCCAAAGTGGGAAGCTCACTGGAGTTGATCGATAGGGGGTCGGGTGATCTCGACAAAGAACCGGTTAAACCTCGTACACCATCGGCGGTCGGTGGGGTTACTCCCATGACAGCTCCATCACAAAAAAACCCCTGCTCCCACCAGTATCGGCTCAATATACAGCGTCAAGGATTCACACGTGTCCGCACGGACACCGCAAAATCATTGGATAGTAAGCAGGGAGCCCAGGAACTGCGTCAGATGTCCGTAGGGATCCCATAAAACAGCACAAGGGATGCCGGACACAAAGGGGTGAGGGGGCTCTGTAGAGGTGGGGTGACGCAAGGTAGCCAAAGTAGCAGAGCCAGCGCAGGAGCATAAATCCTGACGTGCTGCGTCGCCACAGAGGGGAGGAACCCCACCAACATAGTAACATTCAAAAGAAAAAAAATAGGGTAGCAGTTAAAGAGGAAAGAACAAAAAAACTCAGGCACAAGCATCCTCTCAACCAGTAACTCATCATAAGGAGGGAAGTACTAAAAAGGGGAGGAATGAGAGGAGAAAAAAGGAGCTATTAGGGGGGGGGGGGGAATTGAGGAAGGTCTCCGGAGGGGAAGTCCTATACGACTCACATGGGGTCTCCGTAGTACGCTTGTCTGGGGAGTCATTTGGCGGGGGTGCAGCCGACGGATCAGGGAAGGAGAAGGGGCTGAGTCTGGATTGAGGAGAGGTGTCTAACGTTGGGGGCGATGGCGACAAAGTCCTTCCAAAATACAACAAATGCACCTTGGGGGTAAAACTAGGGAGCAATTCTTTGGTCGTTTAGGAAGTTATGCGGTCGGTGCATCTGGCTAGTTGTGGGGGACAGCAAAGGTGTCGGTGACATTAGGGCTTGAACTAGGGAAGGGGCTGGGAAATTGCTAAAACGGATTAAGGGGTTCTAATGGTATTTGGAGCGAGAGGGAGGAGAGGGGGGGAGCGGCGGGCAAAATTCAACACCATGCGGACGTTGTCGCGGTGGGGGACGATGTTGGCTGAAACTTGAACCACGAGCAGGACACCTATCGGTCGATGGAATTCGGCGTGATGCGCGCTGCCAGAGGGTTGGGTTGTTTGGGCGAAACAACGGGAAACCCTGGTATAGGAGGGGGGGGAGGGGCCTGAACGCTTACAAAGGTCTTCATTAGATGGGGTGCTGGCGCGGGTCGTACTTTTTTAATGTCGCGCCGAACGAGTAAGACGGGTGAACCTTTGCGGGGGCGGGCCGACATTTTATGGAACTGCTCGTAAGCTATGTTGGCCGGAAAGAGAAAGGGCAAAAAAAACACTGGTAGGAGAGGTTCAGAAGGGAGGCTCGGAAGGGTCGCCTTGGACGGTCGCTCCGGTTGGAGCTACGGGGGGGGGGGATCTTGTTCCAACGGTAGAAGAGGGGGAGTGGCAGCGGACACTCGTCGGGGTGGCGTCGGTGTTTGGGAAGGAATCATTCGCTTCTGTCAGGAGGATCTAGCGACAACGATATGGCGGGGATGCGCTGAAAGTTGGTAGGAGGGGGGGAGTGAGTGAGTGGCCTGAAGAAAGAGGGGAGGGGCTTAATCTGTGGAGTTTGGCGCTGTTGTGGTGGCGAAACAGCGGGGTTTTGTGACGAGGAAAAGGGGATGGGCGAAACGCTGACGAAAGAACTGTGAAGAGGTGTTATTGGGAAGGGGAAAGGGGGAAATGACGAAGGAGCAAAAATCGGGGACGGTTCGAACCGAGGGCTGCTGGGGACCGGTTGAAGGCAATGGGAAAAAAAAACCTGGTACAGGGAGACTAGAAGAGGATTACCAGGGGCCGTCAGCGAATCAAGAGAAGATCGCAGCAGACCCCGTAGGCGTTTTTGGGCGGCCTATAAGAGGAGGAGGCGTCGTCAGCAGGTGGTTGATGATACGGCAGGATGAAAGAGATACCCGGTGGAAGTCATCTTGGCAAACCAAAGGGGGGCGTGTTAAGGATGTCCATATGAGGCGAGCGAGAATTTCGTCAGGCGAAGTGAAGTATACTCTTTGGAGGAGGTCGGTCATCAGCGGCCCTGGACGCGGAAGCCCTCGCTGTGGCGATGTATGCAAGGCCTGGCCTCGGGACAAGCGAAGGGGGAGGGGGAACTGATAGGAAAAACGAGGGAGATCCCGTATGGGACATAATACCTGGCGTCATAACAAAAAAAAAAAAAAAAAAGAAAAAAAAAAAGAAAAAAAGTGGTAGCTAGCCCACCGAAGACACTTCCTGAAACTTTGGTCGCCTTAAGTTGACTCAAAGGGGGCACAACCCAAAGGGGAAACCCCCAGAAAAGGAGTCAATAGTACAGAAGAAAGCACCCATTACGATCTTACGCTTCTGGTGGGGAACGAGAAAACGGCCTTGAGAATTGAATCAGAAGGGGGGGGGGAGTTGTGGGGGCCCTCCACCGATGCGGGGAGCGGAGAGAACTAGCCAACTATGCAGAGAGGGCAGCCCAGTCAGGGGCACAAAAGAGGCCGGAGAAGCTAAGCTTAATAGACACTGCCACCGACGTATACTCCACGGCTGTGGCGAAGTTCGACTCGACAGGGGGAGAAAGGGAGAAGAAAGGGCAAACTTAAAGGGAGGGATTGAAGTCCCCGCGATGGGGAAGGGCCGATAGAAGGCGGTTGCGCAAAAGCTCCAAAGTTGGTCGACTCGATTGAAAGAGAGGGACTGGAAAAGTGGGACTCGTCTTGAAAGGGTGCGAGACAGCGAAAGAGTTCTAAAAACACAGGGCCGGTGCTACTGCGCGCCAACAATACCAAGTACGGGAGGAAAGAAGGAGTCGAAGAAGAAAAAAAGGGCTGTTTTCAGTGTCTATCGGCGTATCGCACATGCCTTTCAAACTCCCCTATCTCGACGTTTCGTTGGGGGACAAAGGAAGAAGGGCGACCAAGAAAGAGTGGAGCCAGAGACATACACCGGTAGAGGGGAGAGAAGGCATACCCATCGGTCATCTTTTAAATGCCTCGTCTTCCGGGTTTGCGAGGTTCTCCTTGAGGCAAGGAAGACTGCCAGAAAAGGGAAGCTGCGTCTACGGGGGGGGGAAGGATGGAAAGACTTCATCTTAGGGCGACTGCCAAGCGTCATTAACTAAAAGTGGGTAATCGTTGAATGAATCAAGCATGCCTGCAACACGGTAGTAGCACGTTCTTGGAAGATCTAAAGAAAAAAAAACTTATTAGGGAACAGTAACGGAAGGAAAAAAGGGGGGAATTCTGGGGAGAACGGCCATATCGAGTTAAGGAGCCCTTAACCAGTCGTCACTGTAATGTAGGAAGGATGTGTTCACCAAATGGGGCAAGTGTGTAGAAGGGGTTTCTATCACGTGTACAGTGAATAAAAGGCTGGGGGAGAGCGGTCATGGGAACCTACTAGGGTCCAGACTCCAAGGTGAGCAAGGTGAGAAAATGCGGGGGTCGAAATAGTCTCGCAAGCTCAAAAAAAAAAGTGAAGCTGTGTACAAAAAGGCAGGACGGAGAATGGTACTGGGAGAAAAGCGCTGGTCCCGACCGCCAGGTCCGAGGCCGCTGATTACGGAATAGGACAATCGGACAAGAATCTAAGCTACTCCACGGGACGTACGAAGAGGCGGGGAGAAGTTAAGTTGAAGAAGTTTCAACAAGGAAACACCTACACCATGAACTAGCAGCGTCCGATTACATCCATGTAGTTCGCGAGAGGAAGAAACCATGGAGGGACTGATAAGATAAGAGAAGTTTCATCTCACATGGATTCTACCTACCTGCCGCAAATTGCAACTATTGCTGAGATCGTAGAAATCGGACAAGAGACATCCATCGAACCACGGCGCAATAGGGTTCATTGGAAAACAGTTCGTCTCCCAGGACCATAGGCTCTTCAGAATAACCCAAACCCATCCAGGTCTATCAGTCCAATCCTAAAAACAAACGGGAAGGAGATGAATAAAAAAGAAAAAATCAGGCAGAGTAAAACGTGGACAGAGAGGGGGGGTACACGCCGAACTCTGGCCCACACGCATACACACTCAAAACCATCCCTATCTCCTGACATGAGGAACCCAGAAACGAACCCCGTTCAGTTACCACTGGACTCAAAGAAGCAGCATATCCGAGTAAGGGTCAAAAAGAAAACGAGAAATAGGGGGGGGATTATTTGGGAAAGGGAGGGCACGAAAAGCAACGCGGCTTGTCGCTCAGCACCTCCCCTCGTCCGCTTACAGAATTATCCAGAATAAAAGGGAAAAAAAAACAGGGAATGCGACAACAAAGTGCCAAGCCGCAACCGTAATTACAAGGGCAATCCTCTACCATTGAGGGTGGGGTGGTCTGTGAGGTCAGGGCTCCGGGGTATTGAACAAAAGACAGCAGATGCGAACAACCGAGGGGCGAGGCGAGGCGGTCACTTGCCTGACATAAGGAGAAAAGAACAGAAAAATACAAGAATCCAAGAGAAGAAAAAAAGCAACAGGCAATCACGGGAAAGGCGCGAGGAAAAACCGCGGAACAGTACAACAGTACTGTACCGGAGTTCCACCCCAACAAATACCTCAACACATCTGCAGCGCGGAAAGAAACAAAATAGGGGGAAAGGCATAGGGTGGAGAAAAAAATAAATTAACCACGAAGGAAAAAAAACTATAAACTTACACGTCACTCCCATGGTTTGTTGGGTGAGGGACACGGAAAGACGGATCAACATGAAAAAGAGTTCGGGGCCAGGGACAAATAAAAAAGAGGACGCATAAAGGAGCTTCCGCTACTCCAAACGAAGCCAGTTAACCTCGCAAATAACAGATAACCTCGGGGGAGAAGCTGAATGGAAAAAAGAAAAAAGGAAACGGGAAACATCTGTCCCCAGCGAACACAAAGCGGTCGCCGAAAAAACCAAGTGTTGGGGGGGGGATCTGAATGCGTAGCATAGCCAAAATAGCGGAGCCAGCGAATGAGCAAATGAAATCCAGACTCCTCGAACTCGCGAGGGTAGCGCGAACCCATACGAGGCGCGAAGCAAAAATGACCAAAAATAGATCGGCCACAAAAAAAACCACAATAAACAAGCAGCTGCCAGACCT
>Ga0179593_1416544_pt1 | contig 13078 bp, 9 predicted proteins | sample CZODoug2_1_08_16_FD_185931 | JGI IMG/M metagenome (GOLD analysis project Ga0179593, IMG submission 185931) | Vadose zone soil fungal communities from Angelo Coast Range Reserve, California, USA - CZODoug2_1_08_16fungal (PacBio error correction) | ecosystem: Environmental > Terrestrial > Soil >...
GTATACACTACCTCCTTAATTTGGCTTCACCGTTAATCATGGCATTTGTCAGGGTCTGCAATCTATAGGGTCATACCGAAATCGGCCATTACCTCACCAAGACCTCATAGACGGCGATCCCAACAAACAACCAGTTATGAGAAGGGAAATCTCACTCGTCTTCGCCATCCGGTAGTTTGATTGTTTGTCTTAGGTCATCGCTGAAGACCCGGCCAGCGCCCAAAGACTTAAAGCCGGGGCTTTATATTGATGAAGGCTCCACCCCCACATCAACGCCAGTGACAATGAACCGAGTCTACCTAAAAGCAGGTTAGCACTGTTCTGCTGAGCAAGGAGGGGGGTTAAGCCTTGAAAAAAAAAGGAGGCGTTAAAAAAGGGAAAGAGCAACTCCAATCTACTTTCCGTACCTGCGGGAAGAGCGCTAGTTGTCGAGCTATAAATCGACCGATGAGCAGTAAATATCGTTGACCGAGCAGGCTGGTAACGACAGTGAAACAGCAGGGCTCGCGGCTAAAGGAAGGGCTCGGGTCGTATAATTCCTAGGGAACAGGAAAAAGAGAGCACTGGAGTCTACAAAACAAAACGCTTGCTCCTGAGAATGAGGACCAGACGTCCTGCCATAATCTGGACGGTGTGAAAGTGTGTACGAGGGCCAATGGAACAGGGATTAAACTCGAAGGGACCTAGTACGCCTAGTAACCAGGGAAACCTTACTCCGAAGCACGCCTTGTCGTAGATTTGAAGGAAACGAATGTTTGTCTGCGGGGGGGGGAGTACAAGTCTATGTGCCTGGGCTGTTAGGGCGGGGAGCTGCCGCGTTCACCCTCCTGGGGGGGGAAAGGACAGTTAGTGGACCTTGTGGAAAATGGGTTAGGCACCTGGTAACTCCCCGTTTCAGGTAAGGGTGAGGAGTGAGAATCTTTTTTCCCTCAGACCTCAATCGAAAGGACGGAGCCTGACAAAGGTCTCGTAGGCAATGTACTGAGAGAATTTCAAGAAGGAAAGAGAACACAGAATCGGTAGCGTGGCATTCAAAGAGGAGAATCCTCCCTGGAAGGATGGGACATTCGTGCGGTCACATGGACTTGGTGCCCGAGTCCTTCCAGCGTGCAAGGAGGGCCCAAACCCCATGAGGGATGTGGGAGAGAAAGTGTCTAAAGGGTTACTTCGGTTTTAGGGTCCATCTCCGCCTTTTGGCGCAGATTGAGCCTCACTCCGACTGCTCATACGGACGGGTGTCCGGTCTTGCGGGGTGTGGGAAAAGGGACCGGGATTACCCGAGCCCCGCGAGTTGCCATTTCGCAGAGGGGTAAGAGGGGAAGGGGGAAAAAGATAGGCAAGGACAACCCAGTTGAGGAAGAACTTAGCCCTGCCAATAAGCAGAGAGGGGGGGCCGTGCGGAGGAGCCATCGGGGAGAGAAAACATTCCGTCACCGCATCTGCTCAGGACGGTCTATCAAGCAAGGGTGGGTAAACCTGGCGAGAAGGCGGATCAATCTCCTCAAAGAAAAGCGTACCCCGTGGTAGGGGTACAAGTAAGTCGTCGCCACCCTGTGCCAACACATCAGCGGCGGTGCACACCTACAGCAGGGGCCTGCAAAGTGACGTTAAGCACTCCTTCCTACGAACAAGAAGAACCGCCGTGCTGAACGCAAACAAGTCAAGTAACTTAAAGAGACGGAAATCGCCTGGAGAATCCGTGAGAGATCTCAGGAACAATCGAGACTCAACACAAAATTTGGTGTATTAATAATATGGGAAATTTAGATCTAGGCGAAAATCCTGGCTTTCGAAGATGCCCGAGTTCGTGGGCCCCGAAAGGGATGGGGATTAGCTGGAACTGGGACGGATAACGGTATTAAGTCCTGGGAAAGGAATAGTAAGCTTGCTCCGGCAGAAAGTTTGCGCAAGGAAGTGCGGGCACTTGCTTAATCGAGAAGGAGGGGGTCGCTGCAGAAAGGGACACTCTGTGGTGGGCGGTGACGCGAAGCTCGAAACACTGGGGGGCAGGGCGTGATCTGCGCCCATGCTGAACGGAACGGGCGCCTTCTCACCCGGAAGGAAGGAACGCCGGGAGATAAGGTATTCATTGTCGATGGGTTTACGATTTTGGAACAGGCACAACAGCTGTTTACATTGACTGCCGAGCCCCCATATGGTTAACTATCCTGGACACCGGGGACGCAGTTTGCATGATGCTGTACCAAGCAGGTTCCACGTGCAAAGACCACAGGTTACCGGCAATCTCGAGTCTTCGGGCGTAGCGGGGGGGACCCCTCTCTCATAGGGGACCGCCTGCCTGAACAGACTGTCAAACCCGGGAGTCCAGATGTCAACAACCATCGACGGGGCACTCTTGTCCTAGTGCAAGAAGAAAAGGAGGCGTCCGGGCCAAAAGTTCGCTGTTGGCAACTGAGTCGACGACTGACGAGTCCCTTATACTGAGGGGGCCGCTAAGTGCAAGAAACCAACAGACGAAGGGTTTCAGCGGTAACGATTAAAAGTCGATCCTTCAATGTCCTGACGAAACCCCACCTGTTCGACCTGGCCGGACGGCGAATCAACTCCTCTTTCCGGCGAAGCACGGCGAAACCTAAGGGAAATACAGAATGAGGGGAACAGAAAACGAAGGAAGGTGCACAGCATGTTAGATAAAACTGTGAAAGTCGGGGGGCCGCTTTCTCTAACACACTCAGAAAATGGGAATGCATGCAACAGGTATCGATTGAATTGTCGCCCTCAGAAAGGCAACAGTCGGTCTGAAGAGAACCATCGGCAGGAGGCTGTCGGAGAAAACGTCTAAAACTTGTCTCGTCAGTAGTGCTAGTAATCAACCGTACAAGGGGGGAACGCAGGCCAAGTCGGTCAACAAGACGTGAAAAGAAACGCCAATCATCCCTGGAAACGATGCTCATGCCAGCGTCCTGCGAACTGGGAGACATGAAATCAGCTCCGAAAGGGGAGTGTCGGAAAGTGCACTCCAGGTCACAGGAAGTTAGACAGGCTAGACCCTGATCGGTCCATAGATTTCACGCGGCTGAACACCCCTTTATAACTGTACTGAAAGGACTATACCCGCTAACGAACTCCTCATTCTGGCCTAACCAGGAACCTTAAAGAGAGGGACGAAATTCGCATAACTAGGGGGCTTCCGAACAAAACTATAAGCTCGACAAAGGTAAACCTGCGGTGGGGAGCCGGTCCCGCCGATTATATTTGGGCCATGGGAAAAAGTTGAGTTGATGGGTTCTACCTCCCGGATCAAGAAGGCGGGAGAAAGGTCCCTAGGGGTCCCCCGGGTCTTCAGAAATACAGACCAGCCCCGAGGAGATCAGACCGAATCGGACTCTCTCATACAACAATGGAGGGAAGAGAGCTGGGGAGGGAGGATCCGGTCCGGAAGGGCAGGAATCTCGGTACTAGCCCGGACCGAGCGCAAAAAACATGGGGAACTAAAGGGACCACACCGTCGGGATCAGTAATACGCGGCACCAAGAAAATAAACAATTCCCATAGGGAAAGAAACCGAGGGCGGAACGGAAAACAGGGGCATTGACGGTTTCTAGCCCGGCAGGTGAGGAAGCAGTCCAGCGATGCAAAACATGAAAATAAGAGAAAGCCAGGGCTCCTTTCGCTGCAGTCGGCGAGGAAAGCGAGCTTTCTAGGAGGGGCTTGCCGCAAGAAAAGGAGAGTAGCCGTGGTACCTCGGGCTAGAGGGAAAGGGTGGACCCAGCTCGGGAGGCAGACGTCAGTGAACTTTAATGTTTCAGCCAAATGCCGAGGAAAAGCTCAACTGAGCAGCGACTCTATTCTACAAACAGGGTCCTGGAGAAGGAGAACAGGTGTCAGTCAATGGGATGGAGATATTGGTCCGCGGTGGGAACGTCTAATATCAGTCAGAATGAGAAAATGGTCATTTTTCATTAATACGAAGCCCCTAAACTTTTTTAATCTCCGTCGGGACCTCCGCACACACCCGTTCTCCTAGAAAGGCCTTTTGGAGGTTCGCTTGTGAGCTTCATAAGAACTGCCGGTGAACTTGCCAGATCAGTTCTTCGGGGCCATCCAGCGTCAAAAAGGGCACTCGTAGTTGTGTAAACGTGATGTGAACACCAGCTGGGGGCGTTTAAACCCGTCTCAAATTTCAGTTAAAAGGGTGTCAGAGCCGGTCTGCGGGACTACAAGGGCTGCGGCCTGCCAAGTCAGTGGGGGGTTAAGGCACGAGAGGGAAATTACCTTGGCGACGAAAAAAAGACTTGAAAAAGGCCGCGAAAAGTCTTAACTTCGGGAAAGAGGCAGTCCACTCCGACGAAAGGAGGGAGTTGACTTCTCGGAAAGCGGGTGGGGAATTCGAACATTGTAAGATAAATTAGAAAAGAATTGCAAAAAAGTACAGCTTCTTCTATTTTTGAGAAAGAAAAACGGAAGCGAGTTTTAGGGGGAGGCTCAAGCAGGGACCGCGCGATATTTAAAGAGAAACATCAGCCTACGACTCCTGGTGGACCTGGCTCTGGGGTCGACTTGAGATTTAACCGTCCTCTCCACATCATGTAACAAGTCCGGTCCCATGATTTTGGGCGGGCTTCAACGGAGAAGACAAACCGGGCCCACAAGTTGATTTAAAAAAGCTTCCCAAAGAGTCGGTGCCGAACCCAACACGGAGGATGAGTACTGAAGAATCCCGTAATTGGGAAGAGACAGTCAAACGGGGCATTAGGAGAAGACTTCATCACTTAACCTTTTCCAAAAGAAGGGTATGATCCATCAGAGAGAAGAACAGAAGCCGGGAAACCATTTTGATTGAATCTGACGAAGTATTAGAGACACAGTTTCACAAACCTCGCGTCGTGGAAATACGTAGGCCATCTTTTTGGGCAGCGCACGTGCTATCCTCTCAGACGAACACCAGCGACAAAGAGCACTACCCGCATAAGGTAAATAATAAAGGAAAGTCAGACAAGTACCGGCTATCACAGGGAGGCCACCCGAGGCTAGAAGTCGAGTGAAGATCGGTCAAAAAACATATGGTCATTAAAATAGGATGTGCTTTATCTGCGAGGACGACACCGGGGGGGAGTCTCGTGGTGGGCCGCGGACTCAGTGGTTCTTAAGGATGGGGAAGGTCGATGACCTGATCTTTTCTAGGAAGCTTTGACTTACTCAACTCAACTTGGAAAAAGGCCAGAGACGTGGGTACAATGGTGGGAACTTCAAGTCCAGAGGTATTCGATTCCAAAACTGGAAATAGCATGAGGGAGCTCTGCTCCGATCGTAAACACTTGTTTGACAGCGTAGGGTAGGGGGGTGAATCGCAAGTAGCTTGAAGGAGGAAGCAAAATAATTGGGGGAGCCGCCGGCCCCAAACTATGCCGTGAGGAAGGGGAGGGCCGAAGTGCGTTGGTGAACTGCAAGCGGTGGGGTGAAAAAGGGTTCAAAGGGAACGGCCGTCTGTAAAAACATCCACGGATAAGTGGACAACTCTCGGCCTTCTGTTACGCTAACTTGGTAAACCGTGACTACGAAAGGGAAACAAGGCCCGCTATTCGGCGGGCTGAGTATGACCTACAGAGTGGTCCAGGAGGAACTCTTAGACCGGGGCGGACCTGTCAAATTGATAGAAAAAATAGGTCCTCTGGGTAAGGCAACTCAATACTCGTAATGGGCCGGAAAGAAAAAGGTTCCTTGCCACTATCGACGCGCTGACCGTAAGGAAGGGCAAGAAGGGGGGATGTACACTCAGAACCACCGATTTCTCAAAGATGACCGTCAAGAAAATCAGGGGAAAAAACTAAGAGACCCGGGACCGGGGGTGGCACGAATGAGGGGACGGAAGGAAAGGCCCGCTTCGACGGCCGCCTGCGTAACGCATGTAACTGCCGGTAAAAAACCTTAAACGACAGCATGGTGGAACATTACTAGAGGGAAGTCGGGGGTGCGCGACTCTAACCGCCTCCCTGGGATCCGGAAGGAGGGAGATGTAGGGAAGCCCCATCAGGGACCCTCCCTATTGGGGAGAATAAACCGGACTGTCTTCTTCTGAACCGGTTTGTGGGGGTTTGTGTGAAAAAAAAATTGGGAATGAGGCGAGGTCTTCTAAATCAACCTATTTTGACAATGGGAAAAGGGGAATCGGGCCTTTAACAAATCTTCCTCCCCTAGAAATGGAAAAGCTTGCTCATTCTCTGGCAGACCAAGGGCTGGAAAGGGGTGCCACTCACGCCCTTGTTCGCTCGGGAGTTAAAGCGGCCACTGGGACTCGAAAGGCATACTGACGCGAGCGCCGGTAACTCTGGATAGGGGCCACGAGTCCAAAGAGGGACTACCAACGGGCTACAGAAAGTTAAAAACGCAAGCCTGGAGGGGAACCGTAGATGACCTTATCCCTCCAAGCGCCAAGAACACCCGGATTTCATCTTGCAAGGGGATGAGGCCTCGGAAGGACTCAAACCCAGCGTCGCTCTAAAAAGGGGCCCGGAAAAGGGAACGGAGGAAATATCCTGGTGATAAGCACTGTCGTCGCATTGGAAGGGGTGAGAGTAGCAAGAAAAGGAAAAAAGTTAGTCTCCATCCCACTGATGAGCTACTTGGCCGTCTTCAGTCTATATCAAGACAAATCGAGGAAAGGGAGAGAAATAAAGAGGGCTAGAATACAACAACAAACAAACGTATTTATTAAATACGGAGGGATTGAAATAGGATGTGGGTTCTTGGACAATTACCCGTCATCCCGACTCTTTATGTTCCTAAGGAAAAAAGGGGGAAATTGTCTAAAAGAAATCAACGATGACGCCAGCGGCTGATCACAAGTCCTACCCGAACGGGAAACCTTGTTCATAGGTAGGCCAGGATTAAAAACGAAATGGAAATGGGGAGCCTCAATCTTCAAAGCAAAGGCGACATCCGTCTCTTTAGATCGATCGGAAATCTAAAGGGGGGGGGGACGGCCTTCTAAATGAAGTCTCAGCCCTGGGGCGGGACCGCGGGATGAAATGTGTTAAACAGAAACCTGGAGCCAAAAGTCCATGTCCTTGGTCAACATTGCCTCTGCAGAAAATGGGGGGACGCGCGGAAGTCTGGACAAAGGAACGTCCTGGAGAGCTTCATGCCAGGATTAAGGGGGCACTGGGGAAGTTTTACCGGCAGGGGGGAACTGGAAAAAGCCACATTTTCCAGAGACCTACGCCTAAATGTGCTCGTCATTCTCAAACGCCAAAGCCGGGGGAGTATTACCGGGCAGGGGGGTGCTGGGGACGGCGGGTCGACATTACACATCTGGTCGTGAAAGACAGGTCCGGCTGGGACAGCGGCTTGCCCACTGGTCCATCGCTTGATGTGTGAGGAGTCCACAACTTTAATGAACGCCCGGTCGCTCACAGTCGAGGAGAAAGAGGGACAACTCCTAAAACTCAAGAGTGGTCATTACCATAAAAGGTCGCACTTTGGGGAAAGGGGTAGAAGGAAAGAAAAAGGGGACGTGGAAAGGCGCGCCGGATTCGCCGTTAACTCAAGGAGGTAAAAAGGGAATCTATTACCTATCTGACATCAAACGGCCTGAATCGGGAGAGTCATCGAGAGGGAATACTGGGTGGAAAAGAGCACCATTGCCCCTGAAGGCGGTATCCTATTGCCCGACCACAGGAGATTTTAAGACAGAGGCGACAGCAGGGGGACCGAGGTCTTCCATGGAAAAGAAGGGGGGCCCCGGAGGAGATTCTAAGATCCCGATCGGCAGACAGACCTCTTGGGAAAACGGGGTTTCCTTTTGTTCGGGTGGGGAAACTTGGAAATAGTGTCCACGACGCTGACCCCTCTGAAAGAGAAGGGAAACTTGTAGTCATCAAAGGGGGATCACACCAAGGTTCAGCAAACATAGGGAAGGGGAGAAAGTCTTCCAAATGACTAGACAAAGCAAGAGATAGGGTCTCCGTTCTGGATCTCATTAACGGGGGAGCCTAGAAGTCCGGAACGCATCACTCGGCTCTCTATCATCCTCTGTCAAAACACAAATTGAGCCTGCAAGTGAAGAGCGCCGCACGGGTCAACAAAGTGGTAGGAGCTACCAAGGCATTCTTCTTCCAAAAAACAGGAAACGGAAAACTTTGGACACACAAAGGGAAATCGTCTGCACTATTGATCGTTTCCGAAGCACTTCTCCAAAAAAGCCTCACAGACCCGCAAAAGGGGCTCCATCAACCTTCCCGCCAGGAGGAAAAAATCTGGAAAAAACCTGGAGGACATGCGCTTTGCCACAATGCTAATGCAAATCTCTAAACAACCAAATTTGTATTATTAAGAGAGGGATTCAAAGTTAGCCTCTAGGGGAGTCACATCACTGGCCGCCATGTTACGCGGTCTGGGAAGACGAGGACGCTTTATCCTCATCCTTCGGGGGAAAGGGGAAGTTCAAAACGGAAGTGGAGGAGAAGGGAAAATAAAAGTCGACATGCACCCGGAGAACAGGCCGCGTGCGGGTGCACTCTGGAAGACGACGGGGTTAAGGAAAAACAGAACACGGGTTACCTCTTCTTGGAGGGCTAGCTTCACGACTCTACATTGGTGACATGAGAGGTTAGCCGTCCTGAAATGACCGTCCGTAAGAAAAGAACACCAGGAAGGGGAGCCGCCGGAAATCTCACTATGCTGGGGAAAAAAAAACAAAAGTGGTCTTTCCCATGCAGCTCTGTGCGGATCGTACGGGTAACCAAAGCTCAAAAAAAAAAAAAGGGGGCACGTAATAAAACAAAAAATGATAGGAGGGACAAGAACGGGGTCAAAAAAAGGTTGACCCACTACCAGCCCTTCAAAGCAAGAGGGGGAGAGTGGGGGCGGGGGCGTCCCGCGAAAGACGGTCCTCTGAAATTACTACATACCGTCCCCGCATGAAGGAGGAGAAACCTACGGAAACAAGGGAAACACTCATAGACTTAGCGGCTGGGACGCCTTAAAAAAAAGTACCACTCTCGTACGCCTGTAACCTGAAGGAACGGAAGTGATTATTGAAACCAGAAAGAGTGAGAAAACACACTCTGACAACGGGAAGGGTCAGGCTGCGGTGACTCTCTCCTGATCCTTTCCTAAGCGACCTGTCAAGGGGGGGAGAACTGGCAAAAAAAAAAACCGAGCAGCATGTACGCGGAAAACCTCTTCCTCTCCTCGAGGTAACTGAAAAAAAGGTACAAGCTACCTCCACCGGGGGTAAATCAATTTCCAAACTACTTCTATGGCCAGTCCAGGAAAAGGGGGGGAGGCCACCGTCTCCAGGGAAAAGCAGGCACGACGTAGGAATGGAGCCCCCCACCAAACAGGGCGGAAATGATGGCGCTCTTCGAACTCTCCACCAGGTCGGAGGAGGGGAAAAGTCGTCGAAAAAATGCAAAAGGTGCTAAGGGCGCACTTTGGGAGCGTACAAACTACTTGCACAGGCGGGGCCACGTCCGCAAGGAAAATACCCTCGAGGGCGTAAGGAGTCGCAAGGAGGTTCTCATCTGGGCTCGCCTCTCATGACCTCTGGATGGAAGACGAAATTGGGGAGGACTCTTGCCAGAGCGCCTCAGCAGAGTTTCACCCAGAATAAGGGCCATCTACAAAAGGGAGGACCCGAGACGTTTGCGTAACTGGAGGGGAAAAAAAGCAACGCCAAAAACGAAAATCTTCAAGAAGAGCACGGCCCCTTGAAAGGACTGAATCAGAAGAGAAAAAAAAAAATTGCTTAGATTAAAGGTTCATCCCCCGCAAAAAGGAGGTCATAAAGGAGAAATGTACCCAGGCTGTGTCTCCTCTTTCCCTCCTGGGGAGGAACGCGTAGGGGCCATTGACGTGGGGTGGAGGGTGGGAGCTTAACGAAAGGAAAGAAAGGGTCTCAAAGTTTACCGGGAAATTGGGGCAGTCTGAAGGGGATCATCAAAAACGAACGGGACGGGCCCGAGGATGAGGATCAAAACCACCGAGGAGGAGAAATATGGGCGCTTCTCATTCGATTTTTCTGGTTAGATCGCGGGAGGGAAAAGAAGGGGATCTAAAGAAAAAGCAGAAAGAGTACGGGGAACCTGAAGGTGCTACTCTCAACATAACCTAAGCCGTTACTCCAGCTGCGGATACACTCTTGAACCAAGGGGAAACGAGGAAGTCCATTGTCTCGGAAGAAGCCTTCCGGACGACATGTCGGCCAAAACTTAAAAGAGAAGGGCCCCGGTCGGACGAGCTCGCGGAGTTCGAGCAGGGGGCTCCTCGTGACGTCTAGGGAGCAGGTGAGCAAAAACAACGCGGGATTCCAGGGAAACCGCTCTCTTTCACTTTGAAGGGGGGAATTTCTAAAAGGCCGAGGCCAGCCCTATCGAACGTAACGGCGCGGAAAGAGATGCCACAGTACAAGGAAGGAATGCCTACTCAGTAGGAAATTTAGAGGAAGGGGTAGAAAAGAAGAGGGGTGAAAGGAGTGTCGCATTAGGACATGAGACACGGAGGAAATCGAAATACCTCGACGAACCTTTTCGCAAAGGTAAGAAAAAACGGCCTCCAGCAGCCGGTTCTGACATTAAGAAACGTGCTTAAGTAAATCGATACGAGTCGTGGAAGGGGGCATTAACGTGCGGTGGGCAGGAAAAAGAGCTTCAACAAATTGGCAGAACGTAGTTGGGACAAGGAGGGGCAAACCAAGCAGTCTTTCGGGGGATGACCCCAAAACAGTTAAGCGCGGCTGAGGACAGCGGGGAAGGAAGAAAGCGAGTCGCAGGGGGCAGGAATCATCTGAGGGGATCCGGGGAGGGTGGCTTCTCAACCGACTACTGCTAGGAAAAAAAAACGGGACACCGAGACACGTGGAGGCGTGGGAAAGAAGAAACTAGGAGTGAAATCCTACTAAGGAAAAGGCAAGGCGGAACTGGGGGAAGGCGAGGAACGAGGGTGGGGGGGAAAACATTGGATCTTTCTCTGATGACGTAGGGGCAAGGCAAATTGCAGAAAGTAGTGAACCAGCGGAAGGGGGACTCTGTAGGAATGAAACAGAAGCCCGATGCGCAGAGTTTCGCGCAGTCAAAGGAAAAGCGACACGGCAAGCCGTTTGACAGAGGGGTCTGGTCCAAGGGGAAGGAAGGGGACCCAGAAAAACGGGGCACACGCCTTTTTCCGGGTCCTACCTCGGGGGGACGGCAGGGCCAAAGGAGAGAACCCGGCAAACGGGCCCCCCAGAGCAGGTAACCGACGCCCACGGAGGAGATCCCAGCCACGGAGAGCGGGGTAGCAAAAAAGAGGTCATGTTAGCCTTCCTTTGGCTCCTCACAAGACGGAAACATGATCGTCGCAGGACCCTGGAAGTCGCGTCACACAACACTTTCTACGACGTAAAGGAAGTCCAAAAGAAGACCTTTCCCCTGTTGTCATCGGAACAGGAGTTAAAAAACCTAACTTACCTGCAGGTTTCACAACGGGGGGGCCGACAAAGAACTCTTGTACGAGGCCCTTCAATCAACGTTCCGAACCTAAGACTCCGCCTCAAACGAAAGAGACGCCGATACCGCTTCATCCTTTATAACAATCTCGCCTATCGGCGAAAAAGTGCAAAAATCAAAAGAAAAGAAAGGGTGGTTATATTTGCAATTTCGCCGGATTGAAGGGAGACGGTCAATGGCCAGAAAGGTATATAGGTTGGCACGGAGAGCGTGCTTTCACAGGGGAGAGTTTCTGGGCAGTCTGGGGTGAGGAGAAGGGAAGATTCCTGAAAAGCTCTGAACAGAGGAAACGGTTGGGGGACGCCGGGAAATGTTAATAGGGCTGGACTACTACTGTAGCTGTCCCTACCAGGGGAACGGAGGAGTTTCTTCGAAAATTCTCCGACCTACGAAAGTGGGGGACAGAGTATTTCTCCGCCCTAAGAAACAGGACGGACCTTCTCACCAGGAAGGTCCCTCAATCGGCGCTCACTATCGCGGGAATGTTCAGGAGGAAGAGGGTCCGCTTCCAGTAGGGTTTTGGCTCCTTTTTGAAGCTGCCGCGTCCCACCACTGGAAGGATAATTAACCGCGCTTCGATGGAGAACACTAAAACCGGACCCCCTTTTCAAAAGCGGAAAAAAGAAAAGAAAGAGATTCGCTTTCTTGAATACTAGCCAAAGAACCATCTGGCCGTCAATTTACCTTCGACAGAAAAGTACGATCGCGCTCCACCGATTAACGGGAGCTGTCTCCTACAGGACGGGCGTGGGAGAACCGCGGTTACGACGCTTGACTTCTACGAAGGCAGGCAGGATTAGGGCCAGCTAAAGGACCTCTCGCAGGCAGGTTCGCGGGTACGTCTTAATGGAGAGGTCTTCCTACCGACGTGTCACCGGGCGAAAAGTCCCTGAAGCAAAAAGGGAGCCTTAGCGCCGACAAAACTCTCTCGGCCCGGTGCTGAAAGGTCCAACGACGCTGTGTGGAAAAAAAGCAAGGTCAAAAACTCTCTTTTCCAAGCTTTGAGCGCAAAGCGAAAAGCCGCCCTTAAAATGCAAGACTTTAGGAGAGAATGGCTCCCGAGACCCAAACGGGGAGGGAATAAAGTCGGGGAGGGAGGTAAAACCGGATCCGGGGGTTTTAGGACTCCTTCTCGACGTCCAACACTTCAGGTTTTGGCTTCTTGCCTCCTTTCTCGTCCACAGAGTGAAAACGCGGTCCAACTCTTAAATATGCAGGACGAGGAAACAGTCCAGTCGGGCTGAAAAAAGGCCTGGAGGGACGAGCCGGCAGAAAAGCCTATTGCATCCTCCATATACGCCAAGTAAATTGACGCGAGCGAAGCCTGGGACCTAGATGTACCTCGCGGCGAAATGCCAAACTGTTTGCGCCAGAAGTCGATACCACGAACTCCATACTCTGTACACCAAGAAGAACGGGAAAGAGGCCTGGGAGCTAGGGACTCACACAAGCCGGCTAGTCTCTACTGGTACCCTTCTGTTGCGAAGGGGCAGAGAACGGTGTGATAAGGCTTCCAATGGTCGAAAGAAGTGAAAGGTTGTTTACGTCCGAAAGGATAAATAACGTCCATTGAAATACTGGAGGCGGCGACGCCTGAGAGAACAAATCTTCCCTTAGAAACAATTTTGGAG
>Ga0179593_1467402_pt1 | contig 13078 bp, 17 predicted proteins | sample CZODoug2_1_08_16_FD_185931 | JGI IMG/M metagenome (GOLD analysis project Ga0179593, IMG submission 185931) | Vadose zone soil fungal communities from Angelo Coast Range Reserve, California, USA - CZODoug2_1_08_16fungal (PacBio error correction) | ecosystem: Environmental > Terrestrial > Soil >...
TTGTACGAGGTCAAGAGCAAGGGAGTCAAAAGCAAGGCAAATGCGACTAAGTACAAAATCACGGAGGGAAGAACCGCAAGGGGAACCTGAAGGGTGTCAAAGCAACTGGCAAGAACAAGTTCACGGAAGTCGGAAAAAAAAAGGAAGATAAAAAAGCTCAGTTCAGCAACGAGAGAACTATGCGGCAACCGTTCACCACCCAAACCACGGGCAGGTGCGGGAAAAGCAGAAAAAAGGAGAATTGCAACGCAAATATTGGTTAGGAAAAAGGAAATACAAAGGTGGGACGGGGAGGCAAGTTGAGACGCGGGGAAAGGCGTGGGACCAGCAATCTGGAATCCTACATGCCCTGGGAAAGGGGTCGGGGAAGGGATGGGAAGAGAGCTACCCACCGTGAACATACAAACACCGACGGGGTTGGTCCAAAAAAAAAGAGGGGGCACGAAAGAAGAGGGGTTTATCCGGGCGACCTGGGGTTCAAAAGAACTTCCCTCTTTGAAAAAAACGGAACGCCAGGGGGGGTGAAAAGACCGACAAGAAAAACAAAGGAGGGAACTTCGAGCTCGCCCTTACGGGGAAGCCTGGGTGGCTGGGGCAGAGAGAAGGGAAAAAGAAGATCAATCAACAGCACAGCAAACAGCGGGAGCGGGCGGAAACACCTCACACCCAGAAGGTCGTGGACCAAAAAAAGGTGTGGAAAAAAAGTACGAGGGGGAAGTGAGTTTTTCGGACCGAATAATGAGAAAGGACCAAGGGAAATCCAGACCTAGAGTGACGAAAGCCAAAAGTCCTTTAACAAACGACAGCTGATAGGTCCAGGCCTCCGGCGACGGGAAAGGACAGCGAAAAGCGGAAAAGGGGGTTTGCCGGGGGACTGGAAACACCGTGAGCTCCGTGCAACACCACAGGAGGGGGCAGGGGGGGGAAAAAAAAAGAGGGAGAAGAACGAAAGGGGACCCAGACCGGACCCAAGTCGTGAGGTGGAAACACGGGCATGCAAAAAAGACGGCAAACGTTAAAGATGAGACCCAAGTGTTCCCAGGAGGGGGGGAGGGAGAATTGGGAAGGGACCTTTTTAGTTCTTGGGCCTGTGGCGAAGTAGGACAGGGAACAAAAACGAAAGCAAAGCCGGGGACCAACAAAAGGGAAAAGACAAGGCCAACGTCAAAAGAGGAACAATTGGGGGAAATTTTTTTTTAGGGGAAGTTCAGAGTTGCTGAGATGGGCGGTTGATGGGGAAAAAAAATAGGTTGGGGAAGAGGGATAACCCACAGAGTCCAAAAGAAATAAAAGTCAAGCGGTTCTTCCCAGCGAATACAACTCTAGGTAGGACATCCTTAGTAGAGGGGTAGGAGAGCTGGTGGAGGTGGAAGGCACCGGAGGAAAGTTCTGGGAGGGGGGAAAGGAAAAAAAACCAGGGTGAGGAAAGAAAGACCTGACGGCCCAGGCCTCCTAAAAAGGGCGAGGGGAATGGGGGAGAAAAAGGAGTGGGGTGGGGGGAAAAACCAAAAAGCGGTCAGGTGGGGTGTGGTCAGGTTTGCAAGTTATGAGGATAGAAACGTAGAAAAAAAACAAGGGGCTTCCCAGGGCATCCGTAGGAGAAAGGTGTAGACCACAAGCCCAAAAGACGAACTGTGGGCAAGGAAGACCGGTAAATAGGGGGATGAATAAAAATCGCGGTAGCCGCCGCCAAACTAACTGGAGGGGGGGTGCACAAACCTGGGTGGGGGGGGGGCCTGGAGGGTGGATGTGGGAAAAGTGGTGTCGGTGCCTACGGGGCTAGTGAAACTGTGGGTCTGTCGTGGTAATGACCGGGAGAGAAGCAGAAAAAAAACAACTGCGTTGAAACGTGGGGAAATCTAGGGGCTAAGGTCATCGACAGAATTTACCAATCAGCATGCCCTGCCATACCGTGTACAGAGGAAAATCAAAGACTGCGTGGGGGCCCCCCCGGAAGGACACGTCAAATCAAATTTCTGATAGGAGTATTGCCTTAACAGTCTAAAAAAAAGAGGGTCCGAGCCACCTTGGGGGTCGCGGAAGATAGGAAGAGAAAAAACGGATGCCTGAATGCGGCTGTTCACGGGAAGAGGAGCAAAGACAATAAATCGCGCGGAGGGTTCGGTGAGGAGAGGGTGCAGGCAATTTGGGGGGGACAGTGCCTATACGGGAAAGACCGTGTGCACTGAACACTTTTGACGAGGACTTGAAGAAGATTCGGGGGAGAAAAAAAAAAGGTCGTTGTGAAGGAATGGGGGTGGGGGGGAAAACACGCAGGGCACCACCAAAGGAACCCGAAAAAACGAACCCACACCGGGAGAACAAAAAAAAAGGAAAAGGACAAAAACATGCCCAGGGGCAAAAGGCCAGCCAGAAGCCCTGCCCCAAGTGAGCGAACTTGAAAAAAAGCAAAAGCCAGTGTACCATGCAAAAAGAAGGAGACTTGCCAGCACGAGCAGAAGAGGAAAGAAAGTTTTCGAGGGTGTCAAGAGAAAAGGCCCGGGGAGGAGAAGGTGCGGAGGGAAGAGACTAGGAACCGGGGAAAGGGTCTGTGACTACTTGCTCATATTCAGAAACCTGTCCTGGGGGGGTTGGGGAAGGGGAAAAGGACTGGTAGGGGTACGTTATGCATCAGGAATGCAGGCAGCGAGAGGAGTCTGGGGGGTTGCGGATAAAGTAAAAGGGGGGAAAGGGGAAAGGGGCAACAGCTGAATTAAGGGAAAAAACGATGAAGACGTTGAGTTTCTGAGATGGAAAAAAGAACTCAGAAAAAAAAGGCCCAAAGCGGAAAACTGGGGGCGGCGGAAATGACGGGGGTCCCGGTGGACAAAAAGAGGCCCGGAAGGTTCTCTGGGGTCGGGTGAGGTCTGCAAGGGGTGGGTCATGAAGGGGACTGGACAAAGGGGGGGGATAGATGAGATAATTTGGAAACTAATTTGGGGGGGAAGAAAAATGAACCGGGCCAAAATTTCAAGCTAGATTCAAGAAGAGAAAAAGCAAACAGGTTTAGGGGGAGGACGTCAATGACGAAACGGGGACAGTAAACAATTGCCGGGGGGTCATGGAGTCGCGGGAAAACCATGGGAATAGCCATGCTGCACAAAGCAGAAAAATTGGATTGAGGTGCTCCGTTAGCAGGGTCTCGGTCTGGGCGGATTCCAGACGTCGCTTGTAAATGAAGGACGTGCAGATTAGTAGTCTGTGGGGCCGTAAAAAAGAGGGGTTCCATCGTGGCCGTGGGACAACCCAAGGAAACGGAAAATACAAACCAGAGAAGGACTCCGTTAACCCTGCAGTTTTGAAGTTTGGTTGAGGGGGTAGGAGGAGTGCGGGTGCTCAGTCGCAAAAAGGGACAGGGGGGGGGAGCGGCAAAACAGGAATGAACCGAGCATCCCGAAGTTGTCTAAAGGGGGGGAACCATCCTTCGCAAGACTTCGGGAGTCGCAGGGGGGGCATCCAATAAGATGGAAGTAGACCGGGGATAATTTGTTGGAAGGGGGCTGGGACCTGAAGAGGGGGGGATGAAGAACAAAAAGGAAAACCGAGGACCTACCCAGGGGGGGGGATAACAAAGATTGTGCCAACACTTTGTCGGCAGGAACGGGGGGAGTTAGGACTCGGGCCAACGACCACAACCGGGGTCGGACAGGTGGTCTAACACTTTTCAAAACCGAAAGCAGTAAGGACGCAAGGGAAACGATAGGGGTTGGCTTTCTCTCTCGGCCGAACAGCAAAGAGCGACTGGGATGACTGTATGTGGGGGAGAGAGCGCAAACCACAAGTGAGTTCGTTGGAACGGGGGCGGGAAAAAGCCCGGGACCCCGGCGTCTCACTTGCTGGGAGGGTGGGGGGGTGGGCAGGGGAAACTGCCAAAAGAACAAGGGGAAGGGAAAGGGGGAAAATTGTCGTAGAGAAACGGGGTGTAAACCGGAAACCCGGGGACACGATTCGAAGGGGGGCAGGGTCGCGGGTAGGAAGGACAGAAAGAGCTTGATCGCCCCAACAAGAACAACGGGGATTCGGAGACAAGGATCTAAAGGGGTCCAAAAGGGGGAAGGAAGAAGGACCGCGCAGAGACTGGGGGGGGGGGAAAGAAACTGGGGCCGGGGTTTTTTAGAAAAAGACTTCTACGACAAGAGGGCGAACCTGAAAAAGGAAGGAACAAAAAAAAAAGACGGGGGGGAAAAGACACGGCGTTTTTGGAAGGAAGTCCCAGAGAGGAGGAATAGTAAAAAAAACAGTCGGGTGTGCCTTCCAGAAAAGCTTTGGGTGAGGGCCTGCTGGCTCTACGGGAGACTCCCGGGGGGACAGAAAAAAAAAGAGTTAAGTGTTTGGGTGTGGGGGAGAGAATACGTCAAATAGGGTTCCTCCAAAGGGTCGGCTACCTGACCCAGGTGGGAAGACACAAAAGTGTTTGGGGGGAGAGACGGTGGGGAAGGGGAGCGCAAAGGGGTAGTACTGCAAAACTTTCAGGCAAGGGGGGGGGCGGGTCTGTAGGGGGGGTCGGTTGCGGGGGGGGGGAAAACGGGGTTCTCGGGGGGACCTACCGAGTAACAAGGCCAAGAAGCCAGAAAGGCATCATCTATACTAGGTGCCTTCAAAAGAGGAGGAACGATCAATGCGTGAGGTGAAGGAGGTGGTTGGGGCGAAGGGCTCGGGTTGAGGGGAGGACGAGGGGTATGTTAAAGAAATGCATATGGGGGAAAACCAAGAGCAGAGGTAAACGAACATCACAGGGGGCACCAGACCTAAAGGGCAGTGGCACATATTCCTACGGGGGGTGGGGTTTTTGTCAACCCCGGGAAAGACGCTAGTACAATCCGAAGGCGGGGGGAGAACGCCAACAGAAAAAAACAAGCCTCTACGTGATGCTCGTTCATAGGAAAAAAGGAGAGTGGACAAGAAAGGGACGGAGGGGGAATGATGAGGGGGAACAATCCAAAGAAAAAGGGAAGTCTTCTTCCAGGACGAGGAGATAGATCTAACCCCAAGCACTCCAAAGCGCATAAAAAAGAAGAACCTGGTAGAAGGAAGGTCTAACGAAGGGCCCTAAGGCGGGAGGCCACAACTTCGTAAGGGACCTTGGGTGACAACTCAAGGACCGATCAGGGCCCAATCCTGCGCGAAGGGGGGGACAGAGCCGCCAAAAAAAAGGAGCACGCGTGGGGACCTTTCCTCGAAAGAATCGTGAGGGGGAGGAAATGGCAGTCCATTCCGCGCAAGGTTAGGAAAGTAAACGGAAGAACTAAACGAAAAATGAAGAGGGGATCCTGGAGACCTAACCTGGGGAACAATTCTAGGGGGAGGTGCACCCCATAAGGGGTGTTCCTCTGTGGACAGAACGGTGTTGCTGGACGAACAGCTACCAGGGGGGGAGGGTAAAGGGGGGCTTCAAACTGAAAGGAAAGAGGTTTTTATGACTCGGAGGAATAAACAGTCAGACCGGGAGGGTAAAATCTCGAACGTTGGGGACGAGGTGTCTACGGGGTGGGGGGACAACAAAATACAGAAATCCCATTCAAGAGGGCCGATGGGCGGGGCTACTCAACAAATAAGAATCTTGGGTCCGGGTACAACAGCGGAACTTCGGAGGGCAAAGTACGACTGAAGACTGTGAGTTGGGGGGAATTTTCTTGGGGGCGGCCCAGAATGGGACCGGTGGGGGGTTGCGGGGGTTTGCATGGTGTTGGTCGACGGGGGTTTTTGACAGGGGGGGGACCACGGGAGAAATATTCAAAAAAAGAGAAAAAAAAAGAATGGAAAGGCCGCACGAATTGAAAAAGTTGGCACAAACAGGGAATTCAGGAAAGGCAAAAATGAGTAAGCAGACAAAAAATGTACAAGTATTCTGTGGGGTTTATAGTGGCGAAAGGAGGCTGGAACAGGCGCTCAGGCGGTGGAAGGGCTTCGGAACGACACCAAGGTGGCGAGGGGGGGGTTTGGAGGGGGGAGGGAAGTCCCAGGCGACTAAATTACACGATGACTGGGGGGGGGTTCCCAAGATCGTTGGGCCGCCAAAGGGGAAAGGAAAGGGGCTTTGGACTCTCCAACGAAATTTTCAGCATGAGCGCGATCAAAACAAAATTGAACTACGTAGGGGGGACGCGGATAATCAAAAAAACGGAAGGGAAAAAAAAGGTGGACATCAAACGTAGCAACGGCACGGTCACACAACCACAGACCGAAGGAGGAATCAAACCTGCAACAACACGGGTTGCTTACCAACAAGAACATTAAAAGGAGGGAGAGATCAGAAAAGGGGGTATTTGTCCGGGTAGGGGGGGGGGAAGGAAGCAATTTCGAAAAGAACGACGAACGGGCAACAAGGTCAACGGGGTAACACCTTCCTACGCTATACCGGGGTAGAGTTGTGTCGAGAGGGGGCACTTTAAGGAGAGGGGAGGGGACTCTAAACAACGGTTAAATACAAAAACACCAAGCCTGGTTTTGTCCCAACCACCAAACACTACTTGGGGGGGCAACGCTATCGGGTGCACTTCGGGGATGGCAAAAGGAATATAAGGGGAAAACTGGGGACAACCTACTCGGGGGAGGGAAACGTCTGCCGGATAACAAGATCAAAACAAAGCAAAGAAAGGATTGACTGGGAGGGGGCGAGAGGAAGTAAAAAAAAGACAGGGATCCCCATAATTTGAGAGAAAGAAAGCTGTGGGTTCGGGGGGCAACGTGACTACCTCAAACTTCCGGCCAGGAGAATCTCGCAAAAAAGAACTTTGGGAGAAAAAAAGTAAAGCAAAGGAGGAAGGGGATAACGAGTAGAAGGTTACACTCAACAAAAAAGCCCGAAGAACCGGGAAAAGCCCGGGGCAGCCTTGGGGGTGAGGGACAAGGACCGGGGTTGAGGAGGAAGAGTTGGGGGCAAAAAAAGACTTGGAAGTGGCGGAAACGCCTACTTGAAGGGACGTCAAAGAAAAAAAGACTCGGGGACAACCAGCCGAACTGCAAAAGGGCACTGAAAACGGCCTATCGGGGGGGTGGACAAAGAGGCGGCTCGGGTCACACCTTGCCAGGGGGAAAGCACAGACAAGGGGCCGGGAAAGGGGGGGGGTTTTTGGGGAAAAACGGAGAGTTCACGGTCTCGAGTACAACAAAAAAAGGGGGACCAACGGATTAATGGGGGGAAAAGCATAGAAGATACGAGGCAACCATCCCGGAAGAGTCCACAAGATCCCCGGGGTGGACTGAATTGGGGTACAAAGGACCCCCGAGGGGAAGTTACTATGAGCCAGAGGGGGGGAAGAATGCGGAGGAGGCACAGGACTGGTCCTTTGAAACGGTGACGTAGTTTCTGGGTGGCGGAAAGATACTCAGAAGAAAACACTAGCGCCGACCCTTAAATGGGGAGCAGCCCGGCCACGAAGGTAAAGGCGGTGGGGCGGTTGTTGACGGGGGCAAGTTCGCAAACTTGACTGGGCCGTGGGGAAATGGAAGAGATAGGAGTGCACGGATTAGAGAGAACCTACCAGGGGGCCAGAAAGTCAGCCATTATCCGCGGGGCAACGGTAAACGCCGAATACGACCTGGCAGGAGGGGCGGACAAAAGACCCAGGGGTGGGGGCGGGTGAGGGAATGGAGATGTGGTTAGCCGGGCAGCCGGTTGACGGACCGGGGGGGAAAAGGTATGGCCGGCGTAAAGGGGCGCGGAGAGGGTTCTCAAAGGGTCCCCAAGTGAAACGGGAGCCAAGAAAAAGATGCTTTTGGAGGGTCAACCCAGTCTGGATGAAAGGGGGGGTTGGGAAAGAAACCCAGAGAGGGCACAGGGGGGTGTCCATTTTGGGGGGGTCAATGGGAGGACGAAGAAGCAGGCGTAATAAAAGATCGGCTACACAAGGGGGAAAACAGAGCGGGGGGGCACATGTCAATTCACCCGTAAGGATCCCGAGGGGGTACACTGGAAGGAACAGGAGGAACACTTTACTTTCAACAGGGGACAGGAGAGGTGGTTGGGTTTGAGGTAGAAGATACGGACGGGACCGCCGCTAAACGAAAGGGGGGGAAGGTGGGGGGTTTTCAAGGGGGACCGGTGGTGGGTGCCGGTTGGCGGTGGGGGGAAAAGTGGCCCTTGTGGGGAGCGGCAGGGTGGCGGAGAAAGAGGTGATTCTGTTGTTGGGGAGAAACCGCGGGACAGGAGTACTTGAAGATTTTGGGAATCGAAAGCAAGGGGGTGGTTAGAAAAAAAAGGCGCCTGGAATCGAAGGAACCCGGGGGGGAGAAGGGAAGGGGGGAGGGGTAGCATCGATCTTGGGCGTGGGGGAAACCGAGGGGGATGTGGGCGAGTATAGGCTGGCAGGGGAAGGGGGGGGCTGGGGGAAAGGTGAGGGGGGAGGACGAAAAAAAAGTGGGACCGCCCACCAGTGGGGTGTTGTTCAGGGGGAAAGGGACAGCACCGGGAAAGTAATACTCCCGGGGGTCCTCCTGAGGCGGACAACGAAGAAACGAAGAGAGGGGGGTGGGGTCCTTGTGGATGAGGGGTGAGATGGCTTGGAACCGGAGGGAGGGGTGTGATCCGGGGGGCTAGGGGAGGTTAAACGCAGTTGAGATACGGAGGGGGCTTTCAAACCTGGGGAGGGAAACTCCTGTAAAAGTGTTATAGGGGGGAATTTACAACTTTGTAAATATGAATCACCGGGGGGGAGAACGCAGGAAACCAGTTCAGAAGAAAAAAGGGGACACCAGGTCAAAAAACAGGGGTCAACACGCGGGACCCAAATGAGAACCAAAAAACAAAGGCCGTCGTCAGGGTCAGAAGGGGGTTGCCGAATTCAAGGGGGTGAAAAGGTTGGAAAAAGTCAACACAATCGGGCAGGGAGAGCTCAAGAGGACAAACTGGTGGAATCGCTGGTCGACCAGGGCCCTGAGGGGGGAAAAAAAGAAGATTCAAAAGAACACAACGGCCTGGCTGCTGAAGCGTAGAAATTATAAAACCTTTGGTGAAGGGGCAAGGGGAGCCCCCACAGAAGGGTGCATTGACAGCAAGGGCCAGGTCCAGTGAATGTATAGGAGCGTGGGGGGGTTCGAGAATGGGAGGGGTTAGCTCCAAGATGAATCCACAGCCCCGGTCTCGTCGGAATGGGGGGGGAATTGCAAAAGGCAGACTCGAAGTGACAAGCCGGACTCAACAAAGTTAAAACGTGGGGGGGGGGTGGGGTCACGTGTCACGGAGAAGAGTGCCGGGCGGAACAGCAGGAGGTCCTCGACGGGGGGGACGGGTAAAAACCTGGGATGCATTCTTGGCATGAAAATCGGGCTAATGGGGGTGTGCAGACCTTCAACATGGGGAAAGCGATGGGTCCGGCTGGGTTATGACGGGCAGAAGCCCTGCACTTCATGTGGGGAAAGGGACGGTGTAATGAAAGAAAAGGGGAATTGGACGCTACTAACTACAAGCATCGCATGCAGCAAATCATGATCCTTTAAAAGGGGAGGGTTGGTTTTCAGCGAGGAGTGATTGAGACGTTCCGAAAGGGCGCCAGTTTTGTTACGAGCTTCCAAAAGCCAGGGCCAGGGGGATAGGCTGGAAGGCGGGAACCATAGGGCGCCCGAATGGTCAAAGAAAGGGGCCAGGAGGAGACAAAAAACCGAAGGACGAAGGGATACCGACAAAACGCGCCGACTGAAAAGAGGGTGTTCCGGGTTGGGGGGGGGGGCACAGTTAAAGAAAGGTGGCCTTTGAAAAAAACGGGGCTCGGAAAAAAAGGGAACAAAAAAAATGAACTCCCGAGAAATATTCTGCCAACACCCCCGGGTTACGTACGGGGAAATGAGGGTTTAAAGAAAATCCTATGAAAACAAGGTCAGAGAAGAAAAGATGGAAGGGGGGGTGTGGCTGAAAACTTGCCTCAGGCAGAGATAGAAAAAACCGCGATAAAGGAAACGAAAAAGGGCCCGGGGGGTCGGGGGAAGGGCCACAAAAAAAAAAGGTAGATGGAGAGGGAATGTGACCGAAAAACCGGGGGGAGGGGGGGGGTGGAGAAAAAAACGGTGACAAAAACGGAAACAAGGGGGGGCCATTTTCGCAGGTCAAGCCGAAAGGCGCAAGGGGACGCCGATGTTGGGAAGTGAGAACTGGAAAGCAAAAGGATAAAGTTTGCAGGCGAGGAGGGTGGAACGGAAGGGGGGCGCAAAACCGGGGGGGGGACGAACGAATGTCCGAAAAGCCGGCAGTCGCGAAACGTCCATCGTCCCCCAGAGAGGGAGGAGGGCGGTACAGTGATTGACAAGGGAGGTTGGGGGAGGGGGGGTCGTAAGAGGAAGGGGAAACAGGCCCAGGGCAAGGACAGCAGTCGGGGGGGGGGGCGGGGCAGGGGTGAGGCAGGGGGCATATGGAAGGAATCGTAGAAAACAACAAAAGGAAAGGAGGGGAAGGAAAGAAAAGAAGATAAGAGGGGAGGTACTTCCAGTACCCCGCAAAAAGACAAGACACGAAATTTGTTTGGGGGACAGAAAGATGCCGAGGTTGAAACACGATGTCTCCGAAAAGGTGCCTCTGAAGTACGCAAAAACCGACACCCAGAAAGAGACAGTTGAGCGCAGGGAAAAAATAAAAACAGTCGTGCACAAAAAAGGACCAAAGTGGTGGGCGCCGCGGGAGCCTACAATAAGGAAAGAACGACGTGGTTGATGACGAAAAGAGGGTCCAAATCTGAAGGCAGTGGGTCGGAGAAACCGGGGGAAAAATGGAGAAGGAAAAACAAAGGGCCGTTTCGACTTGTGTCGTGCTAGCAAGATCGGGGTAGCAACTGAAAAAAAGAAAAAAAATATCAGGGGGAGGGGGTACAGGGGATGACGGAGGTGGGGTTGAAGATCGGAAGGAAGGACAAAAGGGTCGGTAGGAGGAGTAAGTGAGGGGGGGACGGAAAAGGGACAAAAGAACACGAAGTCGTCGAAAGGGGCGTGGGGGGGACATAACGGGGGCTGGTGGAGGGACATGGGTTGTGGTTCAAAGGCAGGCAAAGACAAAACAAATCGAACCTACCCAGTACACAACCTGAGGAGAGGGAGCGGGATAGGGTGGGTGGTGTCAGCCGAGGGGGGCAACAGAAGCGGATTGGAAAGAAAAGACTCCTACTGAACGAGGGATAATCTTGAAGAAGAAGGTGGGAACAGCAAGAACGAGAGCGACAAAATACATCACGGAGAGGGGATGTGAGCAAAAAGCGAGGGGGAGTAGGCAGAGCCCCGGCCAGATCAATCGGGAGAAGAAAAGAAAGGGACGCCCTTGCGGACTAGGGGAAAAAGAAAAGGGGCGGGGCCAATTGTCCCGAGCATTAGAGAAAAGTAGAAACGCAGCGAAAAGCCTTCTCCAACACAGGGGACGCCGAACTAGGGACCAGGGGGAAAGGAAATGACTTTGGGGAAACAATCGCACGGGAAGGGGTGGCAGCGGGCAAAGGCGCGCCGTCACTGCGGGTAACGGTCGGAAAAAAACAACTATATAAAAGAGAAGCACCTGGAGACCACAAAAAAACCTTCAGGAGAGCAACCAAAACAGAACCGAGGGCCCCCGCAAGTGCGAAAAATCAAACACTTCGAAACTTCTCGGTGACATTGAGACCGCTAGAAAGAAAGGACAGGCGCGGGCAGGGGTAGCTCATGTGGGCGGGAGAGGCGACAGGGAAAAGCCGAGGGACAGCGGGAACGAATAAGGGAGCGCCAAGAAAAGAACTGTCCACCTTCCTGCCTTCAGGAAAAGTTTTTTCGGAAGACGGAAGAGAAGGGGAGGGAAATTTATGCGGTGGGGCCTAGAACAGTTGCAAGTTGGAGGGGGTGTGCAGGGGGGGGGGGAAGCGGTTCCATTGGGGACAGAAGAAAAAAACATTAACTATAGGAAGCCTCAGGAAATGAAAAAAGAGACGGGCACAAGTGAATTCAGAGCAAGGAAAAAAGGCGGGGCATATCCCAAGACAGCAGCGGGGGAGGGTTTTGAGGAACAAAAAAAATGCGAAGGCGCCGGCCAGGGGAAGGGGGGTGGGGGATATCGGAGCCGACACACAAGTTGGGAGACAGATTTGTGACGATGTCAACACTGAAGCAGGAAAAAAAGGACAATTCGGGACAAAGGAAGAGGGATGGGCCGCCACAGTAACCCTTCAAAAAAGGGGGGACGGGCGATGTCAAGCGGGCAGAAAAAAATGAATCCCAGACTAATAAGGACGCTTCTTTTAAAAACACCCGGAGAGAACACAGACGCACAGGTCAATCAACAAAGACAACACAGAAACGGTCAAACACAGAAAAAACTAACCACAAGGGGTGGGGGCTGAACCAACCGAAAAGTATATGATGGCGGGGCGTCCCAGCGGGGAGGTCAATAAAAAAAAAGCAGGTGAAAGGGGAAAGAAAAAAGTGAGACGAGGGTCATTCACACATCCGCCAGAATGCCCTGGGGGAAGACGGGGGTCCGAGAGTCAGGTAACTACGGGAAGCTAAGATGAAAAAAAGACAACAAAACCTCCCGAACTTGGGGGGAAAAAACCAACGACTTGGGGACCAATCAAAGCGGCGGGTTAAATATGGGATTGGGAGGGCCCCAGGGAAAAAAAAAAAAAAACTTAGCGCCCTCGGTCAACTGCAAAGGATCAGGGGTCAGAAATCAACCTACTTTGTCAAAAATACGGGTCGGGGGGAAGGAAAATAGGGCCGTGAGCCCGCTTACCTGGCTTGGACGCTGGGTTGGAGGGGGGGGGAAGAACCAGTTACTAATCAGGAAAAACGACATCTCAAGGCACGAAAGAAAAAAACATAATGGCAAGAAAACAAAAAAACAAATAAACAAACATCAAAATCCAACACCAAGGAATTGGGGTCATTTTTAATTTGTTTGTGAGGGGTGGCGGTCCAAAGGTGGTAAGGAAGTCTTGACGTGGGGGGGATTCGACCCTGGATGTTCTACTCCAAGAAACTAAAAAGGGAACGTCAAGAAGAAAACACATAAAAAAAAAATAAGGGGCTTCACCACAAATAGGCGATCCGGCACTGGATGCGGGCATCCGTGACAAGAAAAAAGGAATGGAACAAAGGAACTTTGTTGGGTTCCAGGGGGTCACGGGGCACTCGT
>Ga0179593_1484492_pt1 | contig 13078 bp, 10 predicted proteins | sample CZODoug2_1_08_16_FD_185931 | JGI IMG/M metagenome (GOLD analysis project Ga0179593, IMG submission 185931) | Vadose zone soil fungal communities from Angelo Coast Range Reserve, California, USA - CZODoug2_1_08_16fungal (PacBio error correction) | ecosystem: Environmental > Terrestrial > Soil >...
AAAGGAGACCAGGAAACGGGAGAGCCTGTGTTGCTACTCGGCAGGGACTGGACTCCACCAGAGGATGCAAACACACTCGATTCGTCACGGGGGAGCTCGGGGAAAATGGTCGGCAAACAGCGCGGGGGGATTGAGGAAGGAAGGAGAGATAAGGTGATGCTACGATAGGAAAAGAATCGAAAAATGATCGCTATCGGGTCTGTAACTCACGGGTCCAATGAAGTGAGAGGTGGTCCATAAAAGAGAGAAAACCAATACCACACTTACTCAGGCCTATAGAATGAACCCTTCGGCAACACATTGTAAAGTTCGATTCTCGAAACGCTAAGTAAAGGTTGGTGACGGTGCACCTGTGTGGCGAGTTCGGTTCGAACACTTGAGCAAAAGGCATGAGGAGGAGCTGGCGCAATCCACTCGAAAAAAACGGGTTCAATTCAGTCGACCAGGGAGGTCGTTGACAGGATTGTTTAACGTCAGGAAAAAAAGGAAGGAAATAGTCGGAAAGGGCTAGACCGAAAAGAAAGGAGGCATCCGTAGAGTACAAAGGGAAAAGTGAACGACACACCCAGGGCTTCTGGGGGGGAAAAAAGAAAAACCGAAATACGAAAGACTGACGCTAAGGGGTAACACCGGTAAAAAGGAATAAAAAAACCAGCCGGATCCGCAATGGGTCTGGGGCCAGATTGTAAGGGGAGGGGGAAAAACAGGGGGCGTAAACGCGTCAAACGCGCGTTGAAGGCTGCTCCTACTAGCCTTGGGGGGGGGTAGAAGGCCGCTAAATCGAAACCTGGTCATGAACGGGGCAAACAAAGAAAGCACGACAGAGGAAAAAGGTGGCGTGGCATGCGATCGGAAAAATCTCTAACATCAAAGAGTTGAAAGGGGGTCTCAATGGGGGGGCCAAAGAAGAAAGCACCGGGACGTGGACTGCGTAAGAAAGCTAGACGCGGAAAAGTCAAGCGCACAGAGTTGTTAAAAAGGGGCAAATCCTTGAATTCATCGTACGGGTCTAAAGATCGGGGTGCAGAGAAGCTTGTCATAAGGCGGAAAAAAGTGGCGCGGCTTCCCAACCTCATGGAGGAGGGGGGGAGGGGGGTCGGGGGGAGGTAAAAGAAAACGTGCTGGGGGGTAGTAGTCGGGGGGGGGGGTTAACCATCTGAATAGCACCCTTCATCCGATGAGGGGATGGCGCGGTGGGGGTAAAAGACTTGGGTGAAGAAAAAAGGCGGCGTATTGGGAACCGATTCGGCGGAGGGTAAATTCATGTCACGGGGAAGGACCTAGGCACAAAAGTCACTATAACAAAAAAGAAATTACCTTCAGGGGGGAAGAAAACTAGCGGGTAAGGCCCCGTCCGTTACAGTTGAACCGCTCCGAACTACGTTGCACAAGGTCCATAAGGGTCGTAATTGATCAAGTTTGTTGGGAACCAGAAAGAGAGGACAGGAAAGGGAGGTGCTATCGTGCAAAACGCCAACTGACGGCACCAGGAAAAAAAAAGAGCCCGCCTCGATTGAGTGCAGCCTAGGTCGAAGAGGTGAGACAAGAGACGGAAAAAAAAAAAGAGGAGAACGACGTTCGAAAACGATCAAGAGATCGAAAGACAACAACAAAAGGGGGAAAAAAAAAGTAGGTGGGGGCTAGGTGACGCTGTCGCACTCTCCCTGCGTTCTAGAAAAACTCTTCAGTAAAGAATTTATCGCGTCTTAATCAAGGGTGAGTAGATTTTCCTCAAGAGAAATCCCATGGCGAGGGGTCTGCAGTTCTCAATCAGGGGCAGAACTAGATGCACTCCAGGGAATCATGAAGGTCAAGGGGATGGAAACATAAAAAAAAAAAAAAAGAAAAAAAAAAAAAAAAAAAAGGGGATGAAATCCTCTGCATCGAGGATATGGATCGGGGGGACATTATCGGGTGGGCGGGAAAAAAAAAAAGACAAAAGAATGGAGTACCCTTGTGAAAAGAGCTGGTACTTATTCGACGAACAAAAAGAAAAAGGCAACAGACCAGGAAGAAGGGAAACGAGGGCAGGGGAGGTAGAGGGGGCTTTCCTCTGTGCGCTACGCGGAATGGTTTGTGTTGTTTGGGAGCGTCAAAAAAAAAAAAGAAAGACCAGCTAAAGCGGTGCAAACAGATACTAAGACGCGCCCGGGCGAACCTTGGGAGTGAAGGATGATGAAAGGGGGATAAAAAGACAGCCCGCTGGGGAAAAGAAGTCCGACCGGGGGGGGGGGGGGGGGGAAGGGGGGGTGGGGGAATAAGAGGACAGCCTTCAAAAGGGGGGGGGGGGAGGGGGGAGGGGGGTGACTGGGCATCGACTCATCAAAAATAAGATTACCCAAAAGATGGGGAAGGATTCCTGGACTGTAAAGGATAGGGGTAGAACGAGGACTCATGGGGGGGGAAGGGTAAGACCTACTATTGGTCAAAACCAGGGGTGAAATGGAAAAAAGACGTCAAGGGGGCGAGGGGAAAAAGAAAAGAAATGGGAAGCGGGAACCGGAGTGCGGAGGCCGAAAAGGACAAAAAGGCGGTTTCGCTTGCCGCGTGAATGAGTTGGCGTAAGGAAGCAGACGAGCAGCCTGAAATCCAGAAGGGGAGGAAGGCAGAAAAGGGGGACCAGAGAGTCATGGACTAAAGCGACTCGAGTTTTCAGTTACGTGGGAAAACATGAGGACGGGATTAGCGTGGGTCCGAAGAAAAAAAAGGAAGAACGGGAAAAGCGTAAAGTCAACAGAGGGGGAAAAAAAAGACTTGGGGGGGAAGTGATAAGCTGTCCTATGTCATCGTCCATCAGAAGGAAAAACCTCGCACTCGGTTAAGAAAGATAACTGGGACTCGGGGGCCCGGCCAGGCAACTACAGGAACCGGTGCAAAAGGGGGGGCGGAAACAAAAGCAAGCCGAGACTTTATATAGGGTGAAGAAGAGAAAAATGAAAGGGAAGACCGCCTCAAGGGGAGAGGGGGTAGGGAAAGAAAACATGGGAAGCGTTTACTGCTGCCCGAAAAAAGTGCAATGTCATAGGGGACTGGTTCGAAAAGCGGGAGGGGGAAAAAAAAAGCTGACGCAAACAGGGGACATTGGGAGGGGGGAAAAAAAACCCGCCGGGGGGGTGGTGGGTTGGTGGGGGTTTTGTGGTTGGGGTTTGGGGGGGGGGGGGGGTGGGTGTTGGGTTGTTGCCGAAAAGAAGGCCGGGTGGAGGGAAGCAAGAGTCCCAAGGGAGGGGATCAAAAAAATGCGAGAGCATGACACATCCCATGAGGGGGGAAAGCTTTATGTCTAAGTGAGCGAGACAATTTGAGGAGGGGAGATGGGACAAAGTGGACACGGCGGCAGAAAAACAGCGGGGAGAGGAAACTTTCAACGGCTGAAAAGTAATGAAGACTTTTGAATGTATTGTCTGGGGGAGGGACGGAAACAGGGGAAGACCAAAACGCTGGGGAAAGCTGCGACGGGTCTGGAAAGGCCGGTGAGGGGAATGCAGGGGAACGGCCAAAAAGATATCAAATACGGGAACGTCCTGTTCGTGCGAAAAAGGGACGGCTGGTTAAACATAAAAAGGGGGACAGGGAGGAAAGAACTGACTCAGGAAGGCGGCAATCAAAAAAAACCGGGTTCATTCTAGAAGTTGCCCACATAAAAGTCTCGCTCCACGAAGTACAAGGGGATGAACGCGGGGATCGCGTGGCGGTGAAAGACGTGGTAGCCGTTCACCGCGGCGGGAAAGAAAACGAAGAATTCAGTCTGACGAAAAGGACGGCGCCGGCGAGGGGGGGAGACCGGTAAGAGATTATCGCGGAATGGTACTAGGGAGGGGGAAGATAAGCTGCATGGTCAACAACCTTTCGAGGAAGATACCACTGGCTTATTAATTGGGGAAGGGGGGGGGGGGGAGAACAAAAAAAACAAAGGTTGAAAATAGGTGCTCGTCAGGGAAAAACCGGAAAACACAGAAGAAAGTGAAAAAAAAGAACGTAAAAATTACGACGCTCAAATCGAGGCAAGAAACCTGTAACCTCTGATAGGAAGGAAGGATGCTTGAGGAGGAATTGGGTGCGGACTCTTCGTCAGGTTAAAAATTGCCTGATCGTTCTGATCAAGGGCAGGAGACTCGGCTACCGACAACTATAAGTTTTTGGCAGGTCAGACGACTCTAAAAAAAAGACAGAAACTGAGGAGGGAAGCAAGGGAAAAGAAAACGGGTCGGGTAAGCAAAGCGCAGAACCGATCACCGGGAAAAAGAACCCCATCCTCCACAAAACTTGGATCAATAATGCCGAATTCATAAGGGTGTACGCAAACCGAACAAAAAGGGCGAGATTCTTGAGGATGAGGGGAAACAAAACGGTGACACTTCACGAAAGCGCTTTGTGAGGTAGGCCCTTGGGTGAGGGATGAGTTCTTGGACGTAAGAAAGATTGGAAGGCAAAGGGCCGGAGACCTCAGAGGTCAACGAGGGGGGGGGGAAGGGGTATCGTCGACAGGTGGGTATAAAAAGATGACCCGGTACGCACACAAAAAAATCAAGACGATGTCCGAAATAAAAAACAATGGGGAAGCAGATCAATCAGGGGAAGCAGCGGTGAAAAAGGTCAAAAGGGACCGTGCAAATTGCCCCTAAACACCAAAACGACTTAATGAAGGCTTGTAGGCAAAAGAAAACCAGGCGCCAGATGACAAACCACGATGTACAAAAAAGTCCGATCACGACGGGTCGAAAGGGAGAAGGGTCTTTAATTGCATGAAGCAAATCGGCCACATAGAAAAACATCCAGGAACCTATGTTGGGGGAGTCATCGGTAAAACTTCCGCGGGCTGTTATGACTTCAAAGGGCATGTCCACCGTCACCTTAAAAATGAGAAAGTGAATAAAAAAGGGGAAGGAAGAACACAAAAGAACGTGAAAAGCGGTGCCGCCGCGACAAGGGCCGGGCCGACCAGCCATTCGTTCTCACTTCAACACGTGTCCCATATTAAGCTTTCTAAAAGGGGAAACATATCAGTTAAGAGGAGGGAAAGAAAACAGGACTGTCAGACAACTCAAAACCCCAGCCAAAGAGACACCTTCTGGTTGGGAAAAAATTACCCTAGGCTTATCCTCAAACCCGAGGGAAGGGGGTTTCGCGAGAAGGAAGGTCCTCATGACTCGGACGCCAACAAACACAGTCCGTCCTCCTCGCTAGACGCACTGTACTGGGACCAATAGTCTTTGCTCAAAGAAAAAACGGGGGGGTGCATCTGCCTGATCGCCATTGAAAGAATAGGGGGAAATTCGCTCAGACAGAGCCGTACGGGGAGGAAAACGCCGCAAGTAAAATGGATTTTCAGGCTTTGTTTTCTCCGAGTAAAAAAAGAAGGATGCGTCGGGGAAAGACGAGTAAGAGGTACCAGCTGGAAAAATTTAGCGAAAACCAATAAGTATCGTGAAAAAAGTGGCCCGTCGGCGTGGACTTGAAAACTTAAAACGGGAGGAAAGGAACAGCAATCCGCGGGGATGGGGCAGGCCGCATCTATGTACGGGGGGTGCACGTCACGACGGTAAGATCGCATCTAGGGGGGAAAGGACAGGGGGAAAGGAAGGGACAGGTCAATGGGACAGACACCACTCCCGAGAGATAACGAAAAAAGGTCTTGAAACAAACGTTACGGAAGAAAGGGCGGCCGGGCGGCGCGGACCGAAAAAAAAGCGTCACTTGACATGTCAAGGAAAGCCCAAACCTTTTGCAGTCGTCGTGGACACTCTGGGTCCGGGCACTGAACGGCGTAAAAGTCGGGCGGCGTTCGGAGCTTCGGCGGGAAGACGAAGAAAAAAAGGCGCAGAAAAGGGAGCACGGAAAAACAGCAGACGTGTTGAAAGAAAGTTAACACAGCAGACAAGGGCGAAACAGGGAGTCTTCTGCAGGGAGCAAACTGTGGGGGCACAGAAAACAAAAACACTCGAACCGTGAATAAGGGGAGACCTGAAGGATCACCCAAGACGAGAGGGAATAGGGTTAGACAAGTGCACCAAAGTAAAGTTCTGCAATGGACAAGAGGGGACCGTTGAGAGGGACTTGTCCATGCCGGAGAGGAATCAGTGAGGAGGAGGTCCTCAGTTCAGGTCGGCGGGTCATTAAAAAGAGCCAAGAGGAGGTAGCCGGAGGCATCCCTTCTACAAGAGGGGGGGAGGAGTCTGAGCGGAGGGGGGGGGAAAAGAAGGACGATTGTCCCGAAGGAAGGGGGGCGGATAAAAAGGGCTCGGACGATCGTCAAGTTGGGACCGATACCGAAAGAAACATCCTCGTGACGTGCCGCCGAAGGAGAGCTTCTTAAGGGCAGTTGGCGCTTGCCGCTCAAACGAAAAAGCACATCAATCCGTAGGAAGGATAGGCTTGGTGTTACTAGGGCAGAGAACAAACAGGGAGGTGCTAGAGAAAAGCGCACAGGCTAACGCCGAGTGCGTCGGTCAAAAAGAGAATTATCAGTCCTGACCGATAACTAGTTCATGGGGGGCACAGGAAAAAAAAAGTAGTAAACGAGGCGCGAAGCGGAAAAAAAGGGCAATCTCTCAAACAACTAACGTAAATTAGAGATTGAAACTTCTTACCAGCTACGCTACTATTCTCGGAAGGAAAAGATACAGGATCAAGTCTTCCTTGATACGCACGCTCCTTGAAAGAAGGCGGGATGCCTGGAGGGGGACCGAAGCAACCGCCATGGTCTTAAGACAGCCCTGTAAAGGGGGGACGATAGAATAATGGCCGGAAACTAACCGTGGGGGGGGGGGGGGGGGGCGGGCACGGGGGAATACTTGATAAAAAGGGTAGGGAAGGCGTAGAAAGGTAACTCTTCTTGCTGAGGAGGGGACTGGGAACGAGGAAGGAGTTAATAGTGCGTCATCCTGTTGCGGATCGCGAAACGTTACAATTCTAAAGAAAACCTCATCTGGCAGAACCTGGGACAGGGAAGTTAAAACCGCGCAGCAGGAATTGTAACGGAAACGATACTGTAGGGATCTTTAGAAGAAAAAGAGAGCCTGAGAGACCGAATAGCTACTTACGAGGTAAAGGGGACTGTCTTGGAAATGCTCTGAGAAAGGGCTAACCACATCAGGGATGGGGAAAGATCCCGCCGACGAAGGGTTGCCGAGCAATGAGAAACCACTTGAGGGACTGATTATAGGGTAAAACAGTTGTTGATAACGCGGCATGGCGGATGGGGGGAAGGGCTTTTCACCTTGGTAAACCACAGTGGGGGCCAGCTTGAAAGGACCGGCAAGGGAAAGATTGTATAGTTTAAGTTCGCTACCAGGGGGAAAACGCTGCAGGGGAAAGGAGAGAGGGGTGAAGGGGGCGAACGCTTAGAAAAAGACCTCTCGAAAGAAAGCTGGCTTAGCATAAAAAGAAATGAAAACGGTTCGCCGGTCAGCAAAGGGGATACAGGGGTGGACCTCCAGTCACCGCGGATTCCTCATGTAAGAAATGCGTGGTGACCTTGGGAAAAAAAAACAATTACGTGTAGAAAAGGGAGTGAACGAGAAGGCCTCCATCGTAGGAACTAAACGGAAGACTTGGCAATTCGCTTGCAATGTGGTGCTAAAGACGAATCCGGGGGGGTCCTTCCGCTCACAGACCGCGGCAATATGAAAAACAGCGGCTCTTGACACGGACCTGCACCCACTTTGGGAGGGGGGATTAGCGAAGGGGAATTTCCTGTTCACAGTCAGTCTCCGGCAAAAAGCTGGGCCACCGGGAAAGGGATACAGACTCCTTCAGGAGGGAGCGAAAAAGGTACTGTTCTTCAGGAAGGGCCATGGTCAGGGGGGGGGAAAGCGGAAAAAACGGGTGACAAAATCGCTGGACGGCACGTCAGGGGGGAAGTGCATTTAACCCTACTGGCTATAGAAACTCATCGTCCAAGCGGAAAGACAGCTGAGAGGAGCACACCAGGAGGAAAGTGACCGGCCGGAAGACTGCGAGGACCGAGAGGAAGGGGGGTGGTTAACGCGAAAAGAAACGCGATTCAGTAGTGCGGGTATCTCGATCAAGGTCTTATTGAATGAAAGAAAGCTCTGGTTTGGGAGGAAATGATTCGTGCGGGGGTCGGGGAAACAAGGCGAGGGACTCAAGGAAAGGCGAAGTTGCATGCATCGGGGCACTAACCACCATGACGTGGGGGGGCGGGTCCCTGCAAGGACGGGCAGGAAAAGGGGAGGGAGGGGGGCGGTGTCGACGGTATCCATCTCACGGACCTACAGCGCTAAAAAAGTACAAAGTCGGGGAAAAGAGGCGGCAGAAGGGGTACCACACCCAAAAACCAACTAACAACAAAAAACCACAACCTGGGGGGGACCAAAAAAAAAAAAAAAAAACAGAAAAAAAACAAAACACACAACCACCAAAAAACACCCACCCCCCAAACACACCCCCCCACAAACAACCAAACCCCACACACAAAAAAACACAACACACCAAAAAAAAAAAACACCCCACAAAGAAGCAGAAAAAAAAAACCCACCCCCAACCCAAACCGCCGGGGGTTGCATGTCGGAGGCTTTCGGATCAGCAGGAAAAGAAGAAAGAATACATAAAGTGGTCGTCGTGGAAAATTGGGACACCTAAAAGAAAAAAAAACCCCGACACAGTTCATCCGGATGAAAAGAGGGAGTGGGAGGGTCAGGGGGGGTAACTCCCTAGGCTCGAAAGGGGGGGGGGGGGGGGTGGGGAAAAAGGATGACGAAAAAACGCTCTGTGGGTAAAAATCGGTCGGCATAGTAAGAGGGACCAACCGGTCAGCGCGATGAACCTAAAACCGGACTACGACCAAAAAGGAGAAAGGGTGGACTGGGCGCCATTAAAGAGCCAACGTCCATACGCCTCAAAAAAAGGCAAAGTATCACAAGCACAAAAAGACGCGCAAGCAGGGGGGTCACAGATGATCAGTCCGATCTACGGGAAAGATTCCGTCAGTCCCTCCGACGATCTGGGCCGAATGATCGGCGCGCATGCGGAAGACCCGGATGAAAGACTGGGCGTGAACAGGACTCACCTAAAAAAAAAAGGAGAGGTAAAATAGTCCCTTTTTTCAAAAGACGATCATAAAAAGCCCATAAAAAAAAGAAAAACAGAGAAAGAAAAAAGAGAAAAAAAAAAAAAAAAAAAAAAGGAAGACCTAGTTCTCAAAAAATGAACGAGAGTCCCTCCCGAATACTCAACCGTTGCCGCGGGGGTGACCACTCCACAGAGATGGGTGCTGGAGGGTGGGCCGGGAATGTTGGGTTGGCAGGTTCAAGGCGCTACGGAAATTGAGGGCTACGAGAGCCACGATCGCACCGTCCGTGGGTGGGCCTTGTCGGTAGAACAGGGTGGGGGTAATGCGGGAGTCTGAACAGCGTTTGGGGAAAAGCATTCGATGCCGAAGAACAGCGCTAGACGCATAAAAAAACTAATAGGATCCCGGGGAACCGGAACAGACGGAAAGACAAAAAAAAACACGGGGGGCGGGCATAGCAAAGTTAATTGGTGGGTAGGAAACGAACAAACTCACCAAAATCACGCGGGGGACTGCAGTAGAAGGGCGGCGGAGAAGCAGCAAAAAACCATGCGACAATGAGGCGTCCAAGGGAGAAGAAACCTGGAAAGTTGTCTTGAAAGGAAAATGACGGGGGGTCAGTGTACGTCCACGAACAATGGCCTGCTCACTGACTTGGGGAAAAATGGGGGTTGGGGGGGGGAAAAGAAAGCGCTCCAAAGGAATGGACGAAAAGAGGTCTGTAGAAAAAAAACCAAAAAAGATCTCTCCGGCTGGTAACCCCGAAGAACCGACCGGAAGAACAAACGGTGACGACAGCACGGCCAGAGCGGTCACGCAGGGGGAACTGTTCAAAACAAAACGCCAAACAAATGCAACCCAACTATGGTGATCTTCGAAAAAAAAGAAAGTGTTCGTCACGAGACCTATCGCACTGGGGGGGCATGCTCAGACGGGGCCAAAAAGGGACGCAGTACCTCAGTCAAACAAAAAAGAGAGGAAGGGTTCCACCAACTTCTAATGGGGACGGTCTCCTCAGAGTAGGGGTCTGATGACAAGAAAAATAAAAGGGCCTCGGGCCTCTTAGGGGAAAAACCTGGGGGTAAGAGAGACGGGGGAAAAATGACTCATGGAAAAAGAAGACTATGCACAAGAGAAAGAAAAGATACTCTAAAGATCTGGAACCAGAATGAAGAGCCCGGGGCTTTCAAAAATTTAGTAGCTAAACTACCTTATGGGGATTTAAACTTGTGCCGAAAAATCATGGGGGATAAAAAAACAACTGGCGGATCGGCAACAGGGCCTCCGGCGGGAAGACTTGGAGGGTACGTCATCAAATTTTCCGGGGAAGGAAGGGTCACAAAAAAGATTTCATATTAGTTTCAAATTTGCTGGGTGGAAAATATCATTGGAAGACAAGAAACGTCCTGGAAGAGGACCGGCAACAGGTCTCAACGCGTAAGGGGAGAAGAGGGGTCTTCCGCTGTCAGTGAGGGAAAACAAGACGAAAGGAGAGTGGGACCAATGTAAACCGGTGAAGACCAACGCCTTAGGAAAAAAAAAGGTGGCGTGCGTGAGGCAACTCTTGAGAGTAAACAGTGTGACCGTCGGACCGTCAGGAGGGGGGGGATTTAAAAAATCAAGCGATCATTATGGAGGTCAATAGCGGTGCGCGAACGGAAGGCGTCATTACCGGGGCGAAGCAGCAAAAACTAAAACCATCAAAGCACCATCCCGTACAAGGGACCATGTGAGGGTCTTCTGAAAAAAAACTGGCTCCTGGGTACACAAAAAAGCAAGGTGGAAGGGGAAACACAAAAGAAAAAAGAAACCAGAAACCCGCCTTCACACTCTGAATCTAAAACCTAACTAAAAAGGTACCAAGGTGACAAAAGGCTAAGTCAGCCGGAATGAAAAAATCAAAAGCAAACATCGGGGTCAAGGTAGAGTAGTTGGGACCGAAGGACATGGGAAGAAAACGGGGCATAAAGGGAATGAATGCTTTAAGGACATCTCAAGATTTCTTAAATTGATACCCACCACCAGTAGGTCGGATCATGAGGAAAGGGCACACCCAGGAAAAAGATTGAAAGGGGGGGTTTGGAAGGGGATAGTCAGCTGCGCGGGGGTGGGGTAACGCTGGTAAAAAACGGAGTTGTGGGGCCTAGGAAAAAACGGGAATTCCAAACTTAAATCAACGATAAACGGCAGCACCGGGATAAAAAAACGTACAATCCCGGTCTCTGTGCTGTGGAACTTAAAGCGTGATTAGGGTACCCCGCTCCTGAAGAAGGGAAAGACCGGGGAAAGCACGTTCAAAGAAATGAAGTGGTATTGCTGAACAGACACGAAAAAAGGGGCGAGGCTACCGGCTCTCTTTTGGAAAAAACTCCGAAAAACAAAGAAAAAAAAAAGAAAAAAAAAACAAAAAAAAAAAACCCACGCAACAAGGCCTGTCTGGGAGATACAGTCCCTGGAAAAAAAATTCATTTCGTCGTAACGGGCGAAAGACAACCGAATCGGATTCCTCTCAACCACAAAACGGGGGGAAAAAAAATAGGGCGGCGGGGGGGGGGGGGGGGGGGGGGGGGGGGGGGGGGGGGGGGGGGGGGGGGGGGGGGGGGGGGGGGGGGGGGGGGGGGGGGGGGGGGGGGGTTGGGGAGACGAGGGGGGGGTGGGTGTTTCCCCGTCGTAGACTCCTCAACCTCTCAATCAACGGATGGACTTACGTGCGCCTGCAGCCTAGCTGCCCGCTCTTGTTGGCTTTCTTTTTAGCTGGGTTGGAAAAAGGGCTCTGCGTGTACGCGTGAAAAGAAGGCAACTCACATGGCGGGGAAAGGACGAGCTGTAAGGGGGTCTGTACCAGCAGTGGGACATCAAGATTAACTAAGAGTATTCAGGGAACCGTAACTCTGGTAACCTGCTCGTCTCATCCTAGGACAGAAAGGGTGCGAAGGTGCCGCCGTGGGCGATGAAAAGGAGCGAAACGTTAGCATACAAAGACGAATCTGGAAAAATAGGCTGAGGCAAAAGAAAGATAATACAACTATTATAAGTGATGGAGTGAACTCAGGGATAAACGACGGACCAACTGATGAAGAAAACTTCGAAGAAAACGGGGAAAAGATGAACTGAAATCCGGGTAGCTAATGAGAAAACAATAGAGACTTTACGCCCTAAAGAGTGGGCCAGGGGGGTCCGGGCTAAAGTGGCTACTTGAAAGCTAAAGTCACGGTGAAATCCGAGGGCAAAAACGTCCTAGGATTGTTCCACGTTGAGTGTTGTCACAACAAGGAACGCAGATTTCAAAACTAAACCACACAACAAAAAAAAGTCCCCCAAACCCAAAAACACAACAACCTAAATGGTCAGCTGGGGTTGTGGCTTTACGAAGTGGGATCAGGTGCAGCTCACCGCGCGTTTGAGGCAATAGAGTTGCTGCCAAAAGAACTTGCCTACCGGCCTGCGCGAAGCAAGGAGCATGACAAAAAAGCAGATGTTTAAAACCGAAGGCCAAAAAATTTTCTGAAAGCTAAATTTCCTCGACGAACGAACCCCAGCGGAAAAAGAACTCAGGTTCGGGGGGCAAAAAAAAGGTGGGTAGTCAGGTGAAAGGGGACATCAGGAGGGTTAGCTGGCAACGACGCAGCGCCAAAGTCGTCATCTAATTGTCAAAGGGAGAGTGACTGTCGGTGGATGGCCATCACGAACTTGGAAGAGTTGCCCAACCGAGAACATCCACGAAAATCATGGATCAAAGGGCCCTCTATACCAAAAAAAAGGTGTATTATGCGAAGCCCGACCCGGGTGCCAGCAACAGTAATGGTGCATAGCAATATCCTGCTCAAAGGAATTGAAAAAAAGGGCACTGAAGGTATGGGGGGGGGTCGGAGTTAGCTGTTACATTTGGCAAACTTTATAGCGGCGGATTGACGGGACGGTCTGGTTCGACGTCAAAAATGTACAAAACCTAGATGACTAGGTCGGGGGCGTGGTTAAGCACAGTAAAATCCGCGCGGAGAGAGAATCGTAAAGTGGGGGGGGGGGGGGGGGGGGGGGACACAAGTG
>Ga0179593_1486270_pt1 | contig 13078 bp, 20 predicted proteins | sample CZODoug2_1_08_16_FD_185931 | JGI IMG/M metagenome (GOLD analysis project Ga0179593, IMG submission 185931) | Vadose zone soil fungal communities from Angelo Coast Range Reserve, California, USA - CZODoug2_1_08_16fungal (PacBio error correction) | ecosystem: Environmental > Terrestrial > Soil >...
AAATTCAAGAAATGGGTGTGTTAACCAACAACAAAAGAAATCACACAGGGACGCCGGAAAAAAAGGACCAAGGTAAAGGGGAAAGAAGGACGTGGGGGCCGTAGGGCAACGCCTCAGCAAAAAGAAAAAGGACCTTGACGTCAAACCCATTAAGCCAAGGAGCCGAAAAAAGGTGAACCAAAACAGACGTCAATACAGACACGACGAGGGAAAAAAAAGAGGGCGAACGCAGTAGACGAAAAACTGCAGTACAACAAAAAAAAATCTAAGCAAGCAGGGGGGCGCCCTGGGAAACGCAACGGCAGAGATCAAGGAAATGAAAAGTTCTCGAAAGAGTTCGCGGCAAAAAGCAGCAAGAAGCCTCGCCCCCAACGAACCGACGGCACATCAAAAAACCACGAGCATGGGGGGGAAAAGGAACGGAGGTCTTAAACAAAAAAAAGTTACCGAAACATATAGGGGAAATCAAAAAAATTGGGGCCGAAGAAATCAACGGATCAGCAAGAAGGATGCCCTCGTGAATCTCACGATCCACGAAAAAAGAAAAGTCGGCTCGCGCGCCGCCCGGGGAAAAAAGGAGGAAGAATCAATAACAACCATAACGGGCAGAAGGGCGGGGCAAGGGAAAAGGGGGGACATTTTGACAGCAAGTAAGGCAGGTCAGATCACAAGCATTAGGGAACAGTCGAAAGGAAAAAAGGTTCGGGGAAAGGGTCAAAAAAACAAGAGGAAGGAATGACCCAGACAAAGCCAAAACACCGTTACCAAACACCAAAAGCAGTGGTGATAAAACGGAAAAAAAAAAAACCGGACAAGAGGGATTGGGGGGGAAGGTACAGGGGGGGAGAGAGAGGAAACTTCGAGAAAGGAAAGTCAAAAAAAAGAAGGAAAGCGAGATAGTTGGGGGGAAGGCTTGGAAAAGACAACATGCAAAAAAAAAAGAAAAACGGGGGGGGTTGGATCTAACTCGGCAAAGGAGTCGGGTGACGAAAGACTAGCAGTGGGGGGGCGGGAGGCCACACAAAAAAACAAAAGATATTGAAAAACACCTGCCCGGGGGTGACTCAACACGACGGGGGGGATAAGGGGGGTCGTGGTTAGGAAAAAAAGACAAAACCGTGTCTTCAAGGGGGGGGGGAAGGGAATCTTGGGGGGAAAGACCTGTCAGCAATCCCGGGGGAAAATTTAAAAACGCAGAAAAAAAAGCAAAAAGAACGAAGATACAAAGGGTAGGCAAGGAAAGGAAGGAAACTAAGTATCAGACGACTTCGTAAGGGGGGGAGTTGGGACATATGCAACAAAAAACGCCATCTAGAAAAGATACCGGGTACGGGGGTGTCTACGAATTAAAAAGATCGAAGGGAAACGAGGGGAATCGGATGAGTGGGACCTGAACAGACGTCAGCCGGCAAGAAGGGACCAAAATCAGCCATCAAAAAAAAAACGAGGTGAGCGCGGCCCAAGAACGATCGTCATAAAGAAAACTGACGGTAGGGACAAAAAAAAAAGGAAAAGACTGCGGAGGAAAAAAAAAGGCTCCGGCCCTTCGGGGACAAGAAAAGAGGATCGTTTGGGTTCGCCTCAAGGGGGGCATGGCTCGGGAAGGTGGAAACTCGCGAACGGGAAAGCAAAAAAAGAAGCCAGAAATCCGTTGGGGAAAAAAAAAAAAAAAAAAAGAAGAAAACCGTCAAACAAAAAACCCGAAGGAACTACAGAGCGAACTAACAAAAAAAACCACTAAAAACGCCAAAGAGAAGGGGAGAAGGGAATACCATCAAATAACGAAACGGAAATGAAGGGTCGGAAGCGTAATAGAGAGCAGAGGTAAGGAAAAAGTGTTGCTGTGGAAGGAAAAAAAAGGGGCATCCACGACAGTCAAAGAGGGGGGAATGTCACGAGCACGGTTCGGGGGAAACCTATTGGAAAACTGGTGCGGCACGGGGGGGTAAGTTAAGAAGAACATTTCAACGGGGGGGAAAAAACATGACAACACTCAGATAGAAAGGGAAATAAAAAACAGGGCGGAAAAGTAAGGCTTTTAATGGAGGGAAAGGCTCAAAGAGGAAGGACAGACGGGGGGGTTCTGAAAAAAGCAAAAAACCCAAAAGAGGTGGGAGCGAAGAAGGGGAAAAAAAATCATACGCGCCTCTGTCGAGCTGGCAAAAAAGAAAGAAAGGGGAGTAACAAAACTGCAAAGGTTGGAGGAACCGAAAAAAAAAAACGGGGACGTCAAGGACCGGAAAAGACCAAGAATCACAACCCTACAGAAAACTGTCAGACGGAAAAAAAAAAAAAATGCCAGCCGCAGAACGAAAAAATGACAGGATGAAGGAAACCGAAAGGAAAAAACAACGGCAAAAGCAACAAAGCCAACCCTGAGCTCACCAAGGGGCCGACTTCTGAAAGAAAACGAAAAAAAAGAAACCACAACCTAGGAAGACGCAGGTGGCGATAATGGGAAAAAGGAGACTAACAAAAACCAAAACTGTACCGACTTCCAGGGGTGATAAAAACGTGGAGGAAACACACACTTCAGAAAAGGAGGTTTCGGTTTTCAAAATGTGGATGAAGCAAGCAGGATTGGTGATTGTTAATAGAAAACACAAAATCCCAAAAAAAAGCCTTGGGGTCGGGAAGAGTTCTAACAACTCTTGGAAAAAAAAGTATAAAAAAAACACCTACAACCATGGAGCATAGGGGGGTGGGAAAAAGGGGGAAACTAAACCTCGCTCCGAAGCAAATTCTTTAAACGAAGGCTGCAGATTATCCAGGTGATGCTCAGCTTGGCTTGGTACGGCAAAGACAAAAAAAAAAAACCATAACGACACTCAAAAACGCCTAGAAGAGTCCACAATAAACATCGGTACAACAAACCTTTTCGAAACTGGAGGCAATCGGGGGGGGGGAAACGAAAAAAATCGGGATACGAGGGAAAAAATAAAGAAGGGACCTCCTACAGAAAGAACACCGCCCCGGAAGTGGGGTTGCCAAGCGAAGAACAAAAACCAACGAAAGAAGTTGGGCACGTATTTATCGACTGACTTTAATAAAAAAAAAAAGACGGGCCAAAACACATGAAGCACAGAAATCAAAAGTAATGAAAATCGGTATAGAGCCCTGTAAATCATTAAGGGGTGAGGGGAGTGGAGCCTGAAGGATAGAATCATCCAGCATGTCCTTGGACTGGATAGGAAGGGGGGGAGTTATGAAAATGTGAAAGGGACATTCCTGAAGAAAGCCACATGTTCGGCGGGGGTGGAAAAGAGAAGAGGGGGGGATTACAGGCAGATGGGCAACCGGAGAGAATCTGGAAAGAGATGGAGTATGGATTGGCTGGGGACATGATGGAAAGGTGGCAAAACAAGACGGAGAAACAGGTTCACTACTAAGTCAATCGAGTGAAGGAAAAGTTGAACATAGGACGGGGCGCAACCTCCAATGAAAGGGATCATGAAAAAGGAAATCAAAAAAACCGTAAAAAACAAACAAGGGACAGAAACTGTGGCCTAAGTGGGTGACGTGGGGGGGAGTGGGAAGGCGAGCCTTAACAAGCCCGGAACTACAGAATAACGGGCAACGAAAGACCGGGAATCAGGTCTGAGGAGGGTAACATCAACGGCTCTTGGGGGGGGGTACGAAAACGCCGCTGGGGGGGGGGGGGGGGGGGGGGGGGGGGGGGGGGGGGGAGACGGGTACATGTGCAAAACCCAATGCCTATTTCCGAGTAATCAAAAAAAGAGTTAGAGAAAACTCAAGGGGGGCACCAGAGACCAAAAAAACCTTGCGTGCGGAGCCAGCACTTAGAGCGCTTTCACGTGCCCACGGGGACCTAGATATAAAAAAAAAAAACGCACCACTAAAAGCTATGAATTCAGCGTGAGACCAGCTAGGGGGGGGAGTCACAGCAAAAAAACACAAAAGTCCTCTGCGTGAAGGGAAAGCTAGGGGTGCAAACGTCCGGAATACGTCGCACTGGAGGGGTCCGACCTCATCCTCTATAATTGGGCAGGAAGAAACAAAAAAAAAAAAAAGAAAACGCGCTACGCTGAGGAGGGGGGGTGATATAAAGACGGAACGTCGAAAAAAGATACAGCAATATTGAACAAAGGGGAATCTTAGAAGGGTGGGCCAAAAAAAAAACCCCCGGAACACCCAAAAAAAAAACGAAACAGAAGACAAAAACTGTAGGGGGGGGGTTTTCAAGAAAAGAAAAACAGGGATAAGTAACGCAAGGATATCAACGTCACTCCTAGGCGTCAAGCAAAAAGAGTGCTTCCATAGGAGGCGCCACGATCCAGGGACTATTGGGGTGACCTGCGCACTGACTCATGTCAAGAGGAGGCATGGAAAAAAAAAAAAAAGTACATCAGCACATCCTGCTGGAGGGTGGGAAGGTAGAAAAAAAAAGAGTTTTGGGGGGTGGAACAAAGGGTTCTCAAAGGGGGGACTAGGGACACCTAAAAAAGGATCAGATAACCACGAGGCAAAAAATACACACGATAAATAAAAAAATGATATCAAGTTGACATACTCTACATACACATCTGAGCTTACCAAAAGCCAAACTCAACAAACACCATGTCGAGACTAGACATAACTACACCGACAACCACTCACCCTTTCCAAAGGAGATACACACAAACAAACAAAAAATCCCTTTATTGGCCGGACTTCGGGGGCACCGGACGTCAACGGGGTCGCGGGGGGGGGGGGTTGTTCGATCCGGCAACGAAGCTGATACCTCTCTTGAGTAGGCAAAAAAATGCTACAAGGAGTGTGCTGCGGGCAGAAAAATGCTGGTAAAAATCGCAATAGAATAACCACGTGACTATAAAGAAATGAGGAAAAAGTCAGAAAACAGGGGGTGAAAAATGGGTAAAGGTCAAAAAAACCGCGTGGGGCGAGAGGAAGCAGCAATCAAGACCCTGTGCAAGTAGCAGCGACTGGCCACGCAACGGCTTCTCAACCCGTCAAAAAACACGGGGACTGACCAGTGACTCACCTTCAGGACGACCAGAGGCAGTCGGCGCTCAAGGTAGGTTTCGCTATGAATGGGTTAAAAAGATGGACCTCAGAATTCACAGTTTTCAACTAACGGATAAAAAACAAACCAAGAATTTTACTTTCACTCTGTTCTTGATAACATCTAAACAAAATATTAAACAAACTTCATGTCCAGTTCTAGATGGAGGCAAATTTTTCACAATCGTACTATGGGGGAAGGGTGAGTGTAAAATATAATTGCGCAGATTTTGTCGGTGTCTGGACTGTAAAATAACGTTGGCTGCGGAGCAAATGTTGGGGTCAGACGAAAAACATAGTATAATCTTTACCTGGAAAGGGGGAACACAAGATAGTTACGCAGGATCATGACAGTAGGGATCCCCAAAGAAGGTAGAAGTATGCTTCCTCCGATTCTACTATGATCCGGGCAGCGGCAAGCCTTGAGGGATGCGGTGTAATGTTAACAGGATTCCACGAAGGGGAAAAAGAATCGTCATGCTTATCTTAAATCTAATTGGAAAAAAAAAAAAAAAGCAAGAAGATGAAATCAAATGAAAAGGGGGGGGGGGCTGTATGCGGTCGGCCAGCAATCTGCTTCAACAGAAAACGCACGTAAAGAGGGCAAAAAAAATAAAAAAAAAATCTCTTAAATCTTACAAGCGGCTGCCGACTGATCTGCAAAAAGGGGGTAGGGCATGCGAGCGTAAGATGCAGGTAGCACCTCTGGGAAGAAACAAAAAAAAAAGAAATTTGGCGGTAGAGGAAAGGCTGAAGTAGAGGTCAGAGCCCGACGTGCGCTATAAATGGGGTACAGGGGAACTGGGGGGGAGGTCTAAAACGGTCTATTAACCTCGTAGGGCCGCTTCTTAAAAGGAAGTCAACCCGTAAAACGCAGAGAAAGGGGAATTTCGTGGGAGTGCAGAACTGGATCGCAGTTGCGTGAGGAATGGGGGATCCTAAGAAAAAATCGGCGGGGAGGCTTGTTGCGGAAGGGGGAAAAGTTCCTATCGGACGGAAATCTGGGGGAAAAAATCATGGCATGTTTACCGCTCTGGGGTCGAAACGGGATGAATCCATAGGGATGAAGGGACAGGGTAACCAAACCGGGGAGTAACGGAATACAAGAAAAAAGCAAGACGCAACAGCACAACGAAACTGACGGTACGCAGGAGGGAAGCTTGCATGAAGACCGGCTTTTCTGGGCTGGGTATATGAGGGAGACCGAGGAATGTTGTACTGCGGGGGGTATCAGCGGCTAGGGCAGCTATTGCAAGAAATAGTCGAAAGGAGAGGGGAATTGGCGGAAAACGAGGAAAAAAAAAATGCACAATTTGCGGCACCGACATGGCTCTGTGAGTGGAAAAGGTTGTGGCTACTTTTGTAAACGGAAAATTGCAGGGGCGGGAAAGGCGATGAGGGGGGGGGGGGGGACATACGAGCATCATAAAAAAAGGGGGGCTAAAGGAAGTCCTAAAACGTTCATTATCAGACTATCCTGGTGCTACGTAACCACTGGGGTGGGGCGAAGTTGGGTAAGTGGGGGTAAAAAAACAGGGCCGCGACGCAGAATGCTAGATAATGGTTGATGAAAAGGGGTAGAGTAAAAGAAAAAGGAGTTTCCGAAAAAAAATGGACTAAAAAGAAGGGGGCAACAAAAAATGGGAGAAGGGGGTAAGACCACCAGAGGCGAAAAAAAACGAACTGGTGGAACGGAAGGAACCTTACAAGGGGGGGGCAACGGGGTGCCCCTGGGGGGGGTTGGGGAATGCACACTATGGAAAAAAAAAAAAAATATAAAAAATGAATGCCATCTGAATAGCAATGGGGGGGGGGAAACTCCCTGACGCTAAGGCAAACTCAGGGATCAGATGTAAAAGGAAAATGGACGCGAGGATACCGTCGTGAATAAACACACCGGGGGGGACAAACAAGCTCGCAAAAAGGGGGTCTTTCCTGGGAAGAGCAGAGTGACCGCAAGGGGACGGGAAGTCGAGGATTGCTGCATGAAAAGCACTGGCTGACTGGTAAACACAGTCTCGGAGAGGCTCGGTGGGGGGTGGTGGGGGGGGGGGGGCTCGGCAAAGTGCTGGGCTTTTTTGAATGTGCTAGGGGGGGGGGAGCGTGGGGAAAAAAACGAATCGAAGACATAGCAAAAATCCAAAAAGCTCACGCGCTGGTGTGTCTGAGCCGTAAGCCGGTCGGCGTGAGGAGAGGTAGGCGTGCGAAAACCATAGGGGGGTGGGGCGCGACATGACGTCTAAAGGGGGTGGGTGTGAAGGTGAAAAAAAACGGCTTGTCTGAATCGGGGCTTTACTGCTAATTGCACTGCCTCAGAAAAAATGTTTCTGCAAATCGAGAACGGCAGGGTAAGAATTTGCGCATTGGGGTTGGGGTGGGGAAAGTACGACAGTTGTAGGGGCAATGGTTCAGAGGGAAGTTTTAAAAAAAAGAAAAAAGTGAAACCTGTAGCAGTAAAATAAAGTATGATCCATGGGCTAGTTTGCATACCGCAGGAAAAAAGGGGGGGGGTGGGGGGGGGGGGGTGGGGGTGGGGAAGCACCATATGCACGCATAGGTGCTGGTAAAGTACAAGACCAATCGTAGAGAAGAAAGTACGAAAACAGTAAAAACAAAACTTGTACAAATTTCTGTGTCAGCTCTGCGGGGTTCACAAGGGGGTTTTCATTAGTAAGAAAATCAAAGGTGGGAAGAAAAAGAATGAACGAAAAAGGTCAATGAGCGTGAGTACCGGGTGCGAAAAGACGCGAATGGATAAAGAGTTGCACTCAAAAACAGAACGAATTGGTAGAAATAGAAAAAAAGAAGAGGGAGGGGGGAGAAAGCACTGGCATGAAAACAGCGGGTTGAAAACAGTAAAACAAAATAGCGAAAGGATATTGCTTACCTTAAGTCTAAGGCAAAGCAACTTTTATTGTAAAAGAAGAAGGAGGCGAAAGGGTGAATGCTAATCAGTAAACAATTCTGTCTGAAGCGCAGTTCAGTAAGGAGTCTCCAGAAAAGAAAGATGGTTCGGGACAAAAAATTTGTCGTATAACAAAGTGTGAGGGGGGGGGGGAACCAGGTGGTGGGGGGGATGCGTCGGAAAGTGGGGGGGGGTCTCCAAAATAAAGTGCAATGGGACTACGACAAAATGGAAGAACGTGGTAGGTCCCCCCGAAACGGTGAGGAGAGGGCACGGACTGGGGGGGGACGGGGGTGGACGTGGACGGGAGTTAGGAGGGTTCTTCTCTAGTGCTTCCCTGTGTAAAACAACGATAAAATTCGAAATGCGCGTTGAGAAAAGGGGGCTGCCTCTCGGGGGTGCAGAAAAAGAAAAGGGTGAAACAGTAGGGGGTGGTCAGGGAATGGACGACATTTGGAATGTACACCCATGGTACGCTCAGGATAAGAGTGAACTGAAAGCGTGAAGTCTTGCGGTCCATACCAGAAGGTCAGCATTTCCTGGAGGACCCAGGCAATTTGAGAGACGCAAGTAACTTTCTAAAAAGCGTAAGAATTTTCGCCACTTCCCTCTGCAGACAGGCGGTGCAAAAGGGAAAAATATAGGGGGGATTCCGAGGGTGTTCAAGGGCTGACGTCATCACAAGAGGCGAACTGGAGTGAACGAAAGCAAAAAATGGGTGCCTTTCACTCGAGCTTGGTCGAACTCGCGGGAAGACACGCAGTGAATCATGTACACAGTAGAAGGACAGGCCAGGGAACAAACGAAGGTCAGGGGGGGATAGTGTGGATCTAGACAAAAATTTAATTGGGACAGGTAGCTGTCTCCATGGGACTCAGGGAAAGAATGACGTGGGTGGCTTTAGAATAGAACAAAACGAGAAGGAGATCTTGGAAGACGTAGGTGAATAGCAGCAGTAGGGGTTGTCCAGGCGCAGGGAACAGGAGATCTTCTTATAAAAAAAAAGGAGTGAGGGGGGAGCGGGAAAAAACAACGATGATTTAAGGGTTGTTTTTACACGGGTGCCTTCTACCACAGCGGGGGAGGAAAATGGGGAATCTGGAGGGGGAAAAGGAAACGAGTACACAGGGGTCGCGGAACGGGGAAACTGTGTATGTTATCTGATACAAAATAAAAAAAATGAATAGGGGGGGGGGGTAAAAAACATATTTGAAAGAAAGGTGGGCAAGAAAAACGAGAGCGCTTTGATGCCGGGGGTCGCACGCTCTATATAAAGACGTATGAGCGGGCGCCAATCACTTAAAAAAAAGGTTCGGAGGGGGAGTTTCTGCTAGACCGGGAAAAGACTGTCACAGGAAAAAAAAAAGTTTAAACACGGTGGAAAAAAGCCGCACTCGGCATCGGCATACGGGGGATGAAAAAACGGGGGTCAACGGGAAAGGGGCTAAAGAATAAGAAGGCCAGTCCAAAGTTGACATGGTCGCCTGGTTTGTACGGACATCTCGGTCGACAAAAAAGACAAGGCGTGCCCGGAGGGGACAAAAAAACGCGACGTATTACCAGGAAAGCTGACAGCAAAATCTGGCGCCGAGGGCTCGAGGTCTCAAAAAAAAAAAAAAAAAAAAAACAAAACACACACACAAATAAAAAAAAAAAAAAAACCACAACACCAAAAAAAAAAAAAGAAAAAAAAAAAAAAACCACAAAAAACACACCCACCACACCCACCCCCCCCACCAAACCCCCCAATAAAAAAAGTTAGTAGGGGCGGAGAAAATGAAGTGGTACGGGTTCTGTGAAATGGCGCCGGAGAGTATTGTGGGGTGTGGTCAGGGGGGGGTTCAGACGGGGGGGGGGGGGGGGGCTGTGCTGGCAAATAGATGCTGGACAGAGGGAGTCACATCGGGGGGGGTCAAATGTGGGGCAAGGGGGTAGCTTGGGGTCAGCTGTTGTTGGGAGGGGGGGGGGGGGAGGCGGGGGGGTCGTAAAATATGAACTGAGGACAGAAACACGTTTAAAAAAATACTTTCCATATGGTCATTTTCTACAAGTTAGTGAGGCGAAAAGGGGGGGGGAGGGGGGGGGGGGGGGGGGGGGGGGGGGGGGGGGGGGGGGGGGGGGGGGGGAGGGGGGGGGGGGGGGAGGGGGGGGGGGGGGGGAGGGGGGGGGGGGGGGGGGGGGGGGGGGGGGGGGGGGGGGGGGGGCACTATGTCTTGGAAAGAAGGAGGCGGGCACTAAAATGCCAATGTAGGGGGTCAAAAAGTTTTCAGTCGAATTGCAAACATGCTGAACGTGACTATACGGGGTGGTTGCAGATTGAATCAGGGAAGGGCGCGGAAGGTCAGGGAAAAGGGAAAACCGAAGGCATAGCCTTCGCATGGAGAATGGGATAACAAGGTGTGCACATTTTGCCGTTTTAGCGGGGGAATGATATAAAGGGGAAGAAAACGGAGCCGAGGGTTGTCAGAGCAGCGAAATCCACAACAAACGTATTTCAGGGAACAAGCTAGAGTTAGTCACTTTGAACCGAAAAAACAAAAAAAAAAACTATTGGAGGGAGGGGGGCATCAAAAAAACGGGTTCACTACAATAGGACGGGTGGAAAATTCACAAAATGGGAAGAGGGATTGCGAATCAAACGCAGGAATCGCAGAAAGTTAACGTTGGCATCGGGGGGTTTGTCAAGGAGACGTTTTTTCGAGGGTGGAGACAGTAGGTGGGGTTTAAGACTCACTCCGGGGTATCGACAAGCGGAAATGAACAATAGCCAGTGTACGATGAGGTCACTATGGGACACGGGAAAAGAATCGTTTGCTTGAACTGCGGGGGAATATGGGACTCAAAAAGGGCCGGACGATGGTTGAAAGGGGGGGGTTATGGTACCGATGACGCCCGAACAGTCACTTTCTCACTTACGTGAAAAGAAAAATTTAGGGTTCAGGGGAAGGTGAGAGAAAACCGGTGGGGGCTTTGAAAGCGAGGGTTACCCAAGCAGGAAAGGCACACGAAAACCAAAAAAAAAAAAAATCGTAGGAAGGGGAAGGATAGAAAAAGGTCAGACTTCCGAGGCCTGGGCGATCAAAGGAAAAAAAAAATAAATTCGCTCTTTGGGCGAGTGAAGGGAGAAAGGGGGGAACTAAAAGGGCAAGTGGGTTAAAAAAAGACAGGGGGTGGGGGGGTACGGGGGGGGTTGGCAAAAGTCGGCATAGACTTGTGAAAGAAGGGTACTTAAAAGGGGAAGTGGCACTGAATGGGCCAAAGTACTGAAGGAAGGAGAACTTAGAAACAAGAAAAGGGGGAAACCGGACTAGACGCTCAAGGGGACAGGGGGGGGAACTCGGCGTGACCAAAAACATCGGGAGTGTTTCACGGGACGGGAGCAAAAGAATCAAGTTGGAAAAGGGGGGATCAGGACGGAAGAGAATGGCGTCAGGGTAGAAGGAAAATGGGAAGAGGCATGAAAATAGTGTCACGAGGGGGAGTACTGGCAATTTATGGGGTCCCGGGGGGGGGGGGGGAGTACCCGACTCGGGTCAACAAGGGTGGAAGTGAACTCGTGAGCTAAAGGAAGGGCTGGGACTGACGCTCTGGGTCGGTTTAGGGAGATGGAGCTGGAAAAAAAAAAAAACTCAAGGGAAAAAAATGCGGAGAAAACTTCGGCGAGGAAAGGTGAAATTGTGTCAAAAACATTAAAAAGTGGAAACCGTCTTGAGAAAAATTTTCTCTTAGCGTCAGGTGAGGAAAGGAGCAAACGGAAAGAAAGGCTGGGAGCCAGGGGGGAAAGAAAGTGAAAAAAAACAGGGGAACAATTATTATTACAGGCCGGGGACAGTCTTGAATGGGGACTGCAAGGAGGTGCATTATGTAAATGGGGAAGAAAAGAGGGGACTGGGAAGAAAAACTCGAATCTCATTGGCGGGACAAAAAAAACTTGGGAGATGAGAGGGGGGTAAAACAGAAAACCATGGCATGCAAGACAAAAGCCTGGGAACGCAGTGCTGGCTACTGTGATGGGCTTAAATGTGATGCAAAAAAAACAACGAAAAGGAGTTGAGGAGAAAAAAGAAAAGAAAGAAGAAGAATGTGAGTCATAGGGTCTTACATACTCTATCTTTAACTGGCAAAAGTCAGCTTAGACTGGTTTTGTGTCTACCTTTATCAAGGACTCAATGAACGGAACAACATAGAGAGTGGGCATATTATAATGGGAACAGTAGCCAGGGGGGAAAAAACAAACCGGATCAGCATAAAAAGAGAATCAAAACTGGACTCTGTTTAACATGAGTAGATCCGAAGTCAAAAAATGAAGGAAAAAATTTGCAGATATCCAAAGCGGCGATCAATAAATTACAATGACCCGCGCTTTCGCACGGAGTACCTAAGGTTGATAACAAAAACACAGAAAGCACGTGGCCAAATTCAAGGGGGACCAAAAAAGGGTACGCAACATTGTCCGGACAGGGTTGGTCGGGCTTACGAAAAAAAAAAAAAAGGGGGGGGGGGGGCGGAAGAAAAAAAAGGGAGTCAAGGAGAAATCTCGTTGCGCCGAACATTTTTATCACGGTCAAAGCTGCGAACAGTCTCTTATTCTCGGAACTTGGGTGTGGTTAGAGAACTCGGAATGAGACAGATAAAAAAAAGGGAAGTTAATGAGTCTAAAAGGGGCTGGTCACCCAACCATCAAGGTAAAGAGTCAGTTGGTATAACAAACGGGGCCGAAGTGACAAAATATAAAGGAATAGAGTAACTGCCAACAGGCACGTATACCACCGCAGGAAAAGGTAGTCGACTGGGGCTTTGGAAAAAAAAGATGAGAAAAGAAAAACACCAATTGTAACAAAAATACAGAGTATCGCCATTCGAAAAAGTGGTAAAATCTTGTATTAGCCAACTCTGTTCCCCTGGGGGGGGGGAAAAGAGGGAAAAACTTGAAAAAAGGGGAATGGGGAAGATGGTGTGAAGAAGTAGGCTTTAGGTGGCAGGAAAAAAGGCATAACTGTGTTGCAGGGTGCAGCAAAAAGGTAGGGGGCGTCGGCAAAATTCTCAAACAAAGAGGAGAGAGAAAGGACGGGGGGGTCAAAAAAAAGTCGGGGCAAAAGAAGGTCGCCCCAAAAAATTTAGAGCCAAACTTTCCACAACGAAATCTTCTAT
>Ga0179593_1285648_pt1 | contig 13077 bp, 21 predicted proteins | sample CZODoug2_1_08_16_FD_185931 | JGI IMG/M metagenome (GOLD analysis project Ga0179593, IMG submission 185931) | Vadose zone soil fungal communities from Angelo Coast Range Reserve, California, USA - CZODoug2_1_08_16fungal (PacBio error correction) | ecosystem: Environmental > Terrestrial > Soil >...
ATTCGGGAGCAAATGAGGCTCGTCCGATGGGAGAACAGAGCAGGACGATAATGCGGAATGGCCGGACACCGGAGACTGAAATCTGGACAGGGGAAACCTCGCCGGATTCCAAGACATCTTAAAGAGGAAATCGCTCATCAACTGTTCTAAAACAAAGCCCACAGGGCCGAACAGGGGCATTCGCCGGAATAATCGAGAAAAAGCGTTAGGACACGAAATGACACTAAGCTGCAGGAAACGGTCGCTGTTCTTGGTGTTTCAAAAAATGGGCACAAACCATGGCAAACCATTAGAATTGTTGGGGTATAGAGGGGAGGAGGGAGTGGGGGGCTCGACCCGGGTTGGGGGGCATCGCACTCTTGAGCAGGAGAAAGACACGGGGCGAAGGATCCGAGACATTGGTTAGGGGCTCGTGGCAAACCGGGTCTCAAAGGCCCGGGTAAGGATTCCGCAAATACCATACTCGGGGGGGGGTAGCACAGCCATAACAATCGTGGAATAGTGAAACAAAGGTGAGGGAGGTGGGGAAGAGACAGTTTTGCAAATTTGCGGGAGGTCGGGGGTTTCGAAAAAACGCACTCAGGACCGTCGCGAGCACAGGTATCGAGCTCTACTAGAGAGGGGGAAAAAAATTAAGAAAAGAATCGGGGGACTTCCAATACACTTTTCACAAAAGGGGTGGGACTACGGGTAAATAGCCGGCTTCACACCTTATGAAAAATGTCTACCACGGGAAAACAATTTATGGCAAAGGCAAAGTCCTAATCATAGGCCCGCGTCAGGATAAGGCGGACATGAGAAAGCAAAAAAGCTCAAAAGGTTAGTCATAGTGGTCAATAGATAAGTGGCCTTAACCCATGGCACGCAGCTTATAAAGGCAGGGAGGGTAAGGTTATACTGCGGCAGTTATGGTCCGCGCTACCTAGTTTGCAGAACGACTGCGGTTTCGGTTCCAAAGTCAAGCCCTCACCAAGACGAAGGAGAATTGGAATCTTACTACAGAACGCCGGTAGAGAGAAGAATTGTCATTGAACCACCGCGTTTCAACATCAGTGCCGGCAAAGGGCAGATTGACGGGGCCTATTAGAGGAGGCAGTATTCCAAGGGGAAAAAAAAGACAAACAACACGCAATATCGAGGGGGAGCTTCGATCAAGGGGGGAAAGTACCAAGTGCGCTACCTTTTACATTAATTAAGTCGAACACTGAGTTGGGGTGGAGTCGAAATAAGGACACAAACCCCGCAGAAATTCTCGAAAACAGAAGGATATAAAAGGTCCTCAACAGGTCACGCTTAATTCGGGTGGAAAGAAAAGGGCGTCTCGGAACAAGCGGAGCTCCTCTATCTACAGAAACCCCGGCGGATGAGAATCGTTGAAGGGTGTAAACAGCATGGGGGTGGAGATTTAAAACCAAAATACTTTCTGCACGAGTATTTCCTAGAAACCCAAAGAAGCAAGGAAAAAAAACCTAAAGAAAAAAAGGGGAAAAAAAAAAAGGCGGAAAAAACGAAATCGACGGCCTCTACGCCGCAGGGAAGGAGGGTCCGAAGCGAAAGTAGGGTTCATTCAGCGAAAAAAGAAAGTTGAAAAACGGCGGTAAGAAGGGGGTACTTTGTCTACCACAAGTAAGGGCTGTGAGGGGGTACGGGCAAGAAGTAAAGGGAAGAAAGAAAGGCCAAGACAAGCTAAAAACAAGTGAACGATTGCTGCTCTTAAGAGACAACATCAAAAAATCCCAAAGGCGGGACTGGGGGCAATGTAAAACTTCACCAAACAGGGAAAACGCAAACATCGGGAGCAGGGGCAAAAAAAACTAGTGGTTAACAAATTAACAACGATGAACGCAGGGTTCAAGGGGCAAAAGTTGAGACACGACGAAGCCAGCAGCCACTGAAGAGTCAAATAGCACCTCGGGTAGATTCGGGCTCTTAACAAAAAAAAGAAACCGCCATTTCGGAGGGGGGGTGGGCAAAAAACGCCGTTGCGTGGAGCGGCCACGACGAAAACCAGGGGGTCCTTGAGGCCCGGGGCGCGCGTTGGCTAAGCAAAGGGCAAGAAAAACTCAACGAAATATTTGGTTGGCTATCGGATGGTATAAAGACGAAAATACGAATTGAACGTCAGCCGTAACTTGGGTCCTGAACACGACATGATCGAGCAACTACGATCCGAAAGATCAAATCAATAGTGGGAAAATAGCGACTCATCAAGGGGAGCGGCGGCGGACAGACAGAACTGTCGCAATGCCAATGGTCTCGAAGGGGAGAGGAAATGATGGGAAAAAGGTGCATCGGAGGAAAAAACCTCAGGAGCGGCAGTTGTGGGGAAAGGAATTCCTCGATAAGGAGGGTCAAGGAAACTCCAAGGGGTTGGAGCGTGGAACTTTAAAGCCAATAATGGGAGAAGACGGTCAACATGGCCAAAAAAACCAGAAAGAAAGAAGCCCTCGTGGCATCGGGGAAACGCGGGGGGATAAAAATTTGCAGGGTGGAAGGAAAGGATCCGGAAGTTTCGAATGAGGAACGGCTTTTGTTCGGCAGCGGAAAAATGTAGTGCAAACCCGGAGGCTAATCACCTAGGATATCGATAAAAAAAACAAACGTGAGGGGGGTGAGGAGAAAAGAGACTAAATCGTGAGAGTCATACTGGGAGTCAATACATGTGGTCGAGGCCGCCAAATAAGGCCCTAACATAAACCGGGAAAATTCCTGATACAATCCATCACCTGTAACTGTGGGAAACATAAGGAGGAAAAAAGTGCCCAAGAGACGGGGAAAAAACAGGTACTTTAAGGGGAGGGGTTTGGGGGAAAAGGAAAGGCGTCAGGAGAAAAGGAAAGGGGAACGGCCGCGAAACACAAAGAGAGTGGAAAGGGGAGGAAAGGGAAGAAGAGATTTCCCTGGGCCCCCCTGAAAAACATGCTTCAAACGGAAAAAAATGAAACAATGGGGGCAGCATTTCCGGAAACAATGGCGAGAAGGGGAGATGAGAAGGTAGGGCTGCGAAGCAGGACTAAAAATGGGGGATGAAATATGGGAAAGAAGGAAGTGGGGAGGAGACGCGAGTGCAGACGATCAAATTGGAGAGTGTGCCCGTAAAACAGTAAGGAGAACGGGTCAAGGGAGGAGGAGGGAAATCGACCAAAGATCAAATCTTTCTTTATTAAAGGACCTAGGGACCAAGGCAAAGAGCAGATTCAGCAATAAGGGGGGGTATGGGTGGGTAAAAGACGTTTCTCGAAAGGGAGCTTGGGGTTCTTCAACACAGGGGGAGAAGGGAAACGCGGTCGGAAGAAGGGGAAAAGAACGAAATCTAACACGAGCTGAGAAAGAAAGGGTGCCGTCCTTTTAGCTTTGAAATCAGTGTCCGAACGGTGACTAACCAGTGAACACGTTCATCCGGTTGTCACCAAGAAAAGAGGTTCACGCAAACTGGGGGGAGAAGGGGGGGTTTGAAAGTGCGGTGGGAGGAAACAATACGAGAATTATTGGGAGAGAAGACTACTAAAAAAAGGGTACTTCTCTTGTCTAACAAAACTTGGGACGTAGGGACTGCATTATGCCATTCAATATTTGCTAGGGAAAACAGCCTCAGAATTCTTGGGTGGGTGGGGGGGAGCAACGGAAAAATCTACGCAAAAAAGCGTGGTAAAACGCTGTCGCAAGAAAAAAGAGGGAGCGAAGCGCCGGGAAGGCAATGGAGGGAAACGAGGCGTTACCTTAAGCTTCGGTTTTGGTTCCGCAACGGTTGGTTTTCATCGGGGGGGGGAGGGTGGGGGTGCGTACTTGGGGGGCTGCGGGCAAGCAAGAGGGCCGGAAAGGAGGGTGGGGGGACCAAAAGCAGGCTACCATTTGTAAAAGAAGCCGCCGGAAGGGGGGGAGGGAGATCAGGGGGCAAAAGCTCAGGTAAACTCGCAGCCTCGGTGCGTTCTCCAAAAAAGAACTATTGGGCCATTGGGGGGAAAGAGACATCCTCTTCAAAGGAGAAAAGGGGGTCGCGAGGGGGGTTGGGTCTGATATACGCCAAAAAGCTGAGTGGCGCAGGAATTTATGGAAGTTGGTTACGGGGGGGGTTCAGTCAACCCCATGATGGGACAAAAGGCTGGGAGTTGGGGGGGGGAAATTGTGCGGATGGGCCTGAGCTCTTTCATGAGCGCATAGGAATTACGGGACAAGGGGGGCAAGGAAAGATGTGAACAAGGAACGAAGCACAACTCTTGGGGAGGAGGGCCGAAGAGTGGGGGAGTACGAAAGAGATGTTTTCGGCTTAGGGGGGGTAAAGAACTAAAGGAACGCAACGAGTAGCGGAACATACAAAAGATCCAAAGAAGAGGAATAAGAGCTTATTACATGTAAGGAGCCTGTCTGGGCCGCGGAATCGGGGGGGGGGGCTGGGTACATGTAAGAGTTCCTGACTCGGGGATAAGAATGAAAAGGGCCTTCGCAATAAAAGGGTTTCCGGGGTAAACATTGTCTACGGGTGAAAGAAGAAGAGACCGGAAGCAACATTGTGGGAAAGTGCTTGAAGTAGCCAAAGTGCTAGGGCTAACTTGTCAAAAGCATATCCCGGGTCGCGGGATAAGAGACACTGTTGACTCGACACTCGTTATCTTAAAATAAACCCAAGAAAAAGAAGGCCCAAAGGCAGAAAATGGGACAAACTGAACTCCGTTTGGTTCAGAAGAGTACAAGGGGTAGGGAAAGAGGAAGAAAAACAAAGAGGAATCGACGGGGCGCCTTCACACTTTCCTTGGGATACCGGGCATAAGAGAAAAAAAAACGGATCGAAGAAAGTCCGAAAGTCAGGGGAGGAGAATCGAAGCCGAGGGAGAGAAAAACCGGGCAGGAAAGTCTAGGGCACTTTCTATAACACACGGTAAGGGAGGGGGGAATTGTTTTGGCCCGATGGAAACAAAAAGTAAATTCATATACCGGGGGTACTGAAAGCTAGGGTAAAGTCTGAAAGAAAATTAGCAAGGGGAGAGTATCCGGCGACAGGTGAAAGTGAAGACCGGGGGGGCGTGGTGTCAGTTTATCAACGAAGGGGGATGAGTCGGGAGTCAGTTGGGCATGCACGGGTCGGGGCAGGTATATGATTGGGGAGGGAGGAAGCATAGGGGCGCGTCACAAGGACCACCTAGCCCTTTACCTCCAAGTCTGGAGAAAAAGGGGGATGCAATCTCTGGACAAGAAAGAGATCATCGGGAGCAGAGCACTATTGGAGTCCCTCGAAAGATCTGATCCGAAAAAAAAAAAAGGGGAGGAGAAAAAAGGAGATCAGGTTCAGTATTTTAAAAAAGGAGGCTATCCCGAGGGAAAACTAAAAACGAGTCCAGGGGCAGTCCGTGAGAAGAAGTGTCGGAGTAAAGGAAAGGAGCGATGAAAGGGACAAGAGGACTCGAACGAAAGTCTAGAAAGCGCATGCAAAATTCCCACTGCAGACATCTCAATTGGCATAAAAAAAAATAAACACACGGGCGAAAAAAGTGCAGCTGAAGGGGGAGAAAAGGAGAATCGGGGGCGGGTGACACTACCTGACCCGAGCGATCTTAATTCCACGGGCTCTTAAGGGGGGGGTGGGGAATAAGAAAAGAAATTGAACTCAAAGTACGAAGAGGGGGAATCTAAAAAGGGAATTCGAAAGTGGGGGGTCCGGAATCCGTTTTTGGACAGATACACCTGAGGAGGTGCGGTCACGACAAGGAGGGCAAGAGGAAAAAGACCATGTCGAAGGGTCGGGATAGGTAGGCCAGGGAGAAAGCACTAGGGAGGATTTAAAAAAAAGTAAGGATACTCTTGTGTACGTCCAGAACTCACGCGGGTGGGGCACAAAGGGGGGAAGGGAAAGGGGACAAAGATCAAAGGGGGGGAAGGGGTCGTCGAGGGGGGGTTCGCAAGAAATCGGACAGGAAAATATCAAAGTGAGATATTCTACTTCTATATGGGGGGTCAAAGTGAATAGGGGAGGAAAAACTCAGCGTACTGAAAGGGAAAAAATGGTGGCCTCGGGGGAATGAGTTCAAGGGAGACCATTTGTCAACCACTTAAAAAAGGTATGGCGAAGGCAACGCTAGGAAGGTAGGGAAGCAAAGAGGAAAGGTTACGGCTTAACTCAAGCCAACGAGGAAATGTGAAAAAGGAGTCAGAGGTGTCAATTAATCCACTGATAGATGCGGGGAGTGGCTAAAGGTATGGGGAAATAGAAGAATTGGCAGAAGAGTTACGACATCATCAAAGAAACATCACTACGGAGAGGGGGTGCACGGTAACCAACTATCTAGAAGACAATTTTTCTGTAAAAACGGGAAGTGAAATAACGTCTGAAAAGGGGACCAGGAGTATATGCGAGCATTAAATATACTAAAGAGTCCAGCGAAACGGAGAAAAAAAGCAAGCCATCAAGAAAAAAAACCTTCACGCAGACATTTTTTTTACTGCCAGAAGCAAAAAGGTTGAGATGGAAATGAAGGGGATCACGGGCAACGGTTTTTTCTGAGGATACCGCAAAAAGCCTAGACCATTAGAAAAAAGAAAGGCTTAATAACGGAAAAGAAAGGGTGCAAAGGGAGGATTACTCTCTTGCAAGTGGGATTCTTCGTCTGGGAGAGGCTCGCCCGAGCGAAATGTCATCAATGCGATGAGATCAGGTCAAGGGGAAAGCCAGATGGAGGGACAGCCCCAAGAAGGGGAAGAGAAAAGTGCAAGAAGACAGAAAATACGCAAAGTGCCAAGGACACCCGATTTGAAAAAAAAAGTGGAGGGAACCGGAAGCAGTAACTCCTAGAAAGAGCAAATTGGGAAGGACGACCGGGCCGAGAAAGAGGGGGTGAGTCGCACATCGGGGGGAAAAAGCAAGGAAGAGTAATTTTCAAAAAAACAAATTACGTGAGGGGCCTTCGGGGGGAAGAGCATAGGAAATGAAGAAAGAAAAACGAGCCAGGCTAAGGACAGAGGTGAAAAATGTAGGATATGATAAGCGCAAATCTAGCGGTCATTCACTCCACCGAAAAAACGGGGGGAAAACCTCGAGGCAGTTGGAGGATCCGATGAAGAGTTGAAAAAGGAGCCGATTCACGCAGTGTCAAGGTAACAGTGGAGGGGAAAAGGGGATTCAAAAAGCTGACCAAGGGGATAGGGAACTCAAGCCAAAGGAGTGAGTAGGGAGTTGAAAGGGAAAAAGAAGGCCACGAGCAAGGGGTGGGGGACCGCCAAAAGACTTGCTGCAGGGGTAACAAAACGGAAAACCAGGTAAAAAAAAAAGTGAAGACGAGCTGGGAGACGGCGAGTAGGGACAATCAAAAAGAAAGATGGGTGATCGATCTAGGGTAGTAGGGAGTATTGGAACGTGACGCGGAAAAGGGGGGCGGGGTTCCCTTAAAACAAAAACGTGAGCGAGGGAACGCGGAAGCCGAAGATAGAAAATAACTAGGTCCAAGGAGATATGAAAGGGGGGAAAAAAAAGACGCGAGAAAGGAATAGAGGGGACTATGAAAAGTCCCACTCGAAACTTGTTTACGACGGAAATGGGGGGGAAAAATTGCCGTCGCGGTAAAGAAAGAAGGGTATCGGGGCCATGGGGTAAAAGGGGGGGAAAGGACTCTCAAGGGGAGAACACAGAACGGTTTTGTGTGAGCGGTTAAAGGGAAAAGCAGAGGCGACAAAAGCATGGCCAAACAAAACAAAGGAAAAACCTGGAAAACGTTATAGGGGGAAAGTTAGGAAGGCGAGGATACCAGTTGCGTGTGAGGGAGGGAAAGAATGGCGAAAGTTCTGAGAAAAGGGGAGGGTGGGGAGGAAGAGCAAAAGGAGGTGGAGAAAACAGATGCATCTAAACGAGGAGCGAAGAGGAACAAAAAAACGGGAAAGAGAGATCGTGGGGAAAGGAGGCAAAGGGTGCTGCCGCAAACCAAAAAACTCATAACCTGGAGCACATTCAACCTGGAAAAAAAATAATGCCAGAAACTGGTAAGGACAGAGAAAGGGGAGAAAACGGTGAAAAAAAAGGTTTAACCACAAAAGAAAAACCTTGTCAAGGCGTTACGGGTGTTATGGGGGTTCAAAACCATACTCTAGGGCGAATTCTGGCAGTTCAATGGACCGGAGAAACCAAAAAGCGAGTGTTCCGAAACTCAAGGGGTGAGATTCAAGTTCCCTGGGGCCCCAACTTCCGGGAAAAACCTGAGGCGGGACCGGGGGGGAGATGTGAAATCAAGTGGGTCAGATTGAAGAGAAAGGGCAGAAAGGAAAGAGGAAAGTTTCTGTCAGACGCCTCTCTCCAGAAAAATGGAGATTTTGAAGTTGGGGTGGGGGGGGTCGGAAGGGGAAGGAGCGATTGGGAAGGAAATAAGGAGCGGGAAGAAAAAAACTAGGTGAAGAACCTTTCGATTCGGAGTGGGTCGAGTGGCTAATAGTCGAGAACACTCTTTAGTGAGTAAAAAAAAAGAGAGAAAACGAGCGTGGAACCGACGGGAATGGTGGTCAACGTGAGGGGGGTGCGGCTACTAAACCGGCAAGGAAAAAAACGGTGGGTGCAAAAAAAAAAGAGAAGAAAAGGCGGGAGGCAAGGAAAGAAAACCGATCTCCACGACTATCGTTCCCGGAAAAAAGTGGGGAAATGGGGGGGGGAGATGGCCTAACTGGGAAAAGCAATTGAAACATCGTCAAGCGGAGGGAAATTGGGGAAAAAAGTCAAGCGGGGCCGAAAAAGGGGGGGGATCGTTTGGTTATTTGGGGGCTTGAAGAAAAAACTCGATTAGGGTGCGAGAAGACCTAGACATAACTAAGGGCACTCTGTCCCTTAGCAAGGGGCGTCGCTTGAGGGATGCAATGTCATATTGAAACGCTTTCAAAAAGTCAGGCATAAGGGGAGGGGAGGGTGGCGAAAAAAGGTACAATCTTTCCGAAACCCTGAGGGGGACCCGCTGTGAGAAAAGGAAAAAGAGGGTCTCTTCCCTCGAAGCAAATTAACTTTCTATTCGGGAGTTACCTGGGGACTGCGGTTTTCAGGGAAGGGGGGGGAACGTGAAAAAAGAGGGGTGTCTGGGGGCGGGGGGGCGGTCATTGGGGGATTTCAGAGGAGAAAGCTCGGCCATGAAGGCAAGTGGGGGGTTACATACCTCGCTTCCAAATTGGGAAAACTGCTCATCCAGGACTGGGTGACTGAGCGGGAGAAGAACTGAAATCTCCTGGGACAGAGGGGGATGTAACCACAGAATCCCGCGTTGGGACAGCTGAATGGCTGATTCTAGCCCCTGAGTAAAAGAAATAGAGCGATTGTTGGGTTATTATCGAATCCACCGACGGGGAAGCAGGTAGGAACGGGGGGTTCCGGTTGTTGATAAAAAACTGGGAAGGGAAGGAAAGTAGGCAGGGGGGGAACTAGGGATGGAATCTTTGGGCTCGGGAGAAGAAAAAGTCGAAAGGAAAGATGTGAACCGAGGGGGTGGGGAAAAAAAAGAGATTCGCCGACGATTTGGGCGAGAAATACATATCCGTGAGTTTTGACGCGGAGGGCGGAAACGCAGAGGGAAAAGGGAACGGGAAAAAAACCGGAAGCGCAACGCAAAGAATCCGAGACATCTATGCATCTGGTCAGTGACGTAAGCAAGGACTGAACCGCAGGAAGAAGGGGATCAGTGTGGCTGGGTCGAGGTCCGGCGGAAGAAAGCGGGATGACAAGGAAAAAGGAAGGGAATTCGAAGAAATGGGGGGTGGCGCGTTTTCATTTCTCAGGGGTTGGAAGAAGGCGATGAAGGAATACCACAATGGGGGGAAAGTTCTGAAGTCCTCGGGATTGGGAAAGAGAATTAAATGGACCTATATACGTCAATATCAGAAAGTGGAAGACGACGAGGAGCGAAAAAAACACGCCGCCAGGAAAAAGGGATATCTTTTAACATAACGGACCTCGTTGGGGAAAGGCCACGAGGTGGGGGGGGGGGGAGATGACGCTAAAAAAAAAGTATCCGACTGTGGGGAAGGAATCGAAAGGAAGGGGACGAACCCTGTCAGAGCAACCAAAAAGAGGAATCGTAGAAACATCTATCAGGGGAAGCATGTGGTCGTGAAATCGAAGACCGAGTGGAATAAAAACTGTCAGGGGGAACAAAGGCAGGAAAGGGGGAATAAAACAAGCTTTAAAAAAGTTGGGGTCGTCACTTTTGGTGAAGATTGAAAAAAAGAAAGCAGAAGGACCCGGCATGCGATGTGTCAGGGCTGGGAAAAGAACGAAGGAAAAGAAGGAGAAATGAAAGCCGTGAAGGGGGAACTGGCGAAAAATTTGTGCGGTGGTGATGGGGAAAACCGAGGATGAGAAGGTGGCTTCTGGCAAAGAGGGGGGGAGAAGGGAGAGGGAAGGGCGAGGGGAGGGGAAGAGGGGAACGGGAAAGCGGATCCATTCCGTTCAGGGGGGGATAAGGGTCTGAGAAGGATGCAAGCGTGGTCCATATCAAATCGGGAAAAAGCCTCGGGTCTTGAAGAGGAAAGGGACTCTAGAAAACCAAACAACTGAGAGAAGGAAAAGAAAAAGGGGAAGGTGAGGAGGGGGTATGAAAAAAAGGGATGCTAGAGAAGGTCTCCCGATAGGGGCCGAGGAGTGCATGCACATTAAAAAAAAAAAAATTGGGGAGAGGACCTTAGCCTGGGGATGACAGGGGAACAGAAGGGAAGCGCCGGAAAGAATCTCCAGAAAAAGAAGACTCCACTTCGAAATCATCGCTTGGGGGAAACAAAAAACTCCAAACAGAACAGAAAAAAAACAATCGAAGGAATAATCGCACGGGGCGAAGCGGTGGGGTGACAACAAGGGGAAACGAGAGGAGGAAATGACACTGTCAGAGGAGTCTTTTGTTCAGTCTGGGACAACCACTTTCAAAAAAGGGATACGACGGGTTTTAGAAAAAGGCATGAAAGTGGAAGGAAACGGTTGGGGGGAGATAAAGAGAGGAGTCTAAAGAGAAAGAGACATTGGGAAAGAAAATTCTATTTTGTCGCTCGTGAGGCGAAAAAATACCGGTTAGAAAGGGATGACACCGGCGTAATAATAGGGGGGGTAGCGGGGTACAGGAAGCCAGAAAAGGGGAAATCTAAAGAAAACAATTATCATTTATGGGTCAGGGGGGGGAAAGGGTTGCCTTTTCGGCGGATGTTGTTGTCGCAACAAAGGAAAACGCGACAAAGTGAGAAGTGAGAGAGGAATAAGGGGGGGAAAAAGTTGGAACAAGAAAAGCAGAAATGTGAAAAGAAGAAAAAACAATGGTGTTAAGCTAATCAGCAGGGGAGTCCACTTATACTGTTATCAAAACCGGGGGGGGGAAAACTCATGTAGGCAGAAGGCACAAGAAAATCCGGAAAAGAGGTCAGGAGTTACGACTAAAAAGCCAAGAAGCCTGGAAGGAAGCGGTAAATAAGGAAAGAGGGAAAGGAATCGCGATTATAAGAGAGTCTTGCAAGTGGGAGAAAATCTGAATTGAGGGTTCCCGCTTCAGGGAATTTGCTCCGAAACGTGAACCTCAAAACGCAAAAGAAACTGTATGGAATCGGAGACAACCGGAAGAAGAAGAGGGGGGGCGGAAAAAAAAGAGGAAAGCCTAAAAGGTCACGTGGGGAAAAGGAGAGCTCAGACCATGAACGAAATAAGAGCGAAAAAGGACTCCCCACACAAGCGACTGCGAGAAGGCAGTTGTGGAGGGGAAACAAAGGAAGAAAAAAAAAAAGTTTGAAAAGGAGGAAGTGCAAGGAGATTGGGGTCTTGCGATAAATACCCCAAATCCGAAAAAAGGATCTAAGAAGTGCTAAGAATTTAATCGAGGTCACTCGGGATTGAGGTGGAAACAAAGGGAGGACTGGCCGCAGGTGAGAGCCCGAGAAACAATACGAGGGGGAGAAAGATTAAGGTGGGGGGAGAAGTGTTGGCAAAAACAAAGGTACATACTGATTCCTTAAGACCAATAAAGAAAGAAAATACAACCAAGGTGTGGTGGTGTGGGGTGGGGGGGGGGGACAGCGAAAAAAACCGAAGCAGTAACGCCCAAATCAAGAAAGGAGAGGGGAGGGAGGCCGCAAAAGGGGGTCTGGAGAGGGAAAAGCAGGGAAACCGACGGATAATATTCAAGGGGGGAGAAACAAATTCAAATTAAGAAGCGGGTGGACGGAGCTGAAACGCAGAACGAAAAAGAACGGGGCTACAATGCTAGGAAGGTGCAAAGGAAGAGGTGAGCTCTAAATCGTCGACCAAAATCAAGAGTGGGGAAGGAACATCCAACCTAACCAGGAAAAACAGAGAAATACGTGCCCACGCGGTAATTGGGGGGGGAACAAATTCGCCGATTCACGTTGGGGTCAATGGGAAGGAGCAAAAAATTTCAAAGGCGCCAAGGATGGAAACAAAGGAAAAAAATAATTAGGGCCTTCAAGGGGAAAAACCCAGGAGGAAACGTGGGGAGGACAAAACGACAAAGTGCAGGGTGACGCCACGAAAGAAAAAATTTCCGGGGGAAGTCCTGCAGAAAAAGAAAATCCGGGGATCAAGTCTTTCCTAACGAATAAGGAAGGGGGGGCTCAGAGGGGATAAGAGGAAGGATTGAACGTTCAAACCGTAAAACGAGGGTGGTACTGGAACACATAGGATCGTAACTAAAGAGGGCAGGGAAGAGAAAAAAAAACAGCGGGCCAACCATGGCGTCTAGGGGACAAAGGGGAGTAGGAGGCGCAGAAAAAGGAAAAAGGCGCGGGAAAGTCTCAATTGGTGACAGTAAGAGGAAAAAGTCATAGGAGGCGAACAAAGGTAAAGTCAAAACAGACGCAGGGGGGGGGCCAAGTTAAATGCATCGCTAGTGAGGGACGTCCAAAAGGCGGGTGGGGGAGGTCCATTGAAGAAGAGGAAACTTTCATTGGCAAAAGAAAACCGTAGGAATGAAAAGGATATTGGGCAGGGAATAAGTCAGAAAAGGATGAACCAGTGGGGAATGCATGAGGAGAAAGAAAAGGGGCGCAGGTAGGAGAAGGCGTGTTGGGGAGGGAGGGAGGGGACACCATGTATTTGGGCAGACACGCAGGGGGGACTTAGCAAAAGGGTAA
>Ga0179593_1489436_pt1 | contig 13077 bp, 21 predicted proteins | sample CZODoug2_1_08_16_FD_185931 | JGI IMG/M metagenome (GOLD analysis project Ga0179593, IMG submission 185931) | Vadose zone soil fungal communities from Angelo Coast Range Reserve, California, USA - CZODoug2_1_08_16fungal (PacBio error correction) | ecosystem: Environmental > Terrestrial > Soil >...
AAGACCAACTCCGCAGCCAGGCAAAAGGAGAAAAAGACAGATGCAGGGTGACTGAAATGGAAACGGCCAAAAAACGCCGTGAATAGAATCGCGGGGATGGAAAGAAAAACTATCCGAGAAAAAAAAAGGGGATTGCCCAACCTGAAAAAGGAAGACCAAGGTTCGTGAGGATCGGAAACGGTGATCCCCAATCCACATGGGGGGGAAGGGGACACTGAGTGCAAAAAGGGGCCAAGGGAAGAATAACAAAGGGCCATCGCAAGAAAAATGTCACCCGAGGACGAGAACCCCCCAACAAAGTCCACGTTGCCCACTGCGCATAAAGATAAAAAAGCCCCGGGGACTTAGAGAAGGGGGATTCCAAAGGGACAAGGGAGATGACAACGGGGCCAGTCCTACCATAGTCAATCGGCAGAAAAACATGGGGCAGAAGTCTGGAAAAAAATTGCGCGGGTGGGGAGAATGTAAGAATGGACCGAAGAACCAAGCAAGAAGAGTCCATAAGCATCACCCCAGGAATCCTCGTAACGCGAAATTTCTGGAGAAAAAGAAGCTTCGCGAAGAAAACCCTAAAAAAAAAAAGGTCCTACGGCGAAAAAAAGCGGCAAGCCTGTCCACGTCTGGGGGGCTTGCCCAGAGGGGACAACCGCGCGAAAAAAAACGCCAATCCGATCTTAATGGTCAAGACTGACGGAAAAGTACCTGCAAGTTAGGGCCGTAAGAAGGTGGCACCACTCTGAATGGGGGATTTGGTGAAAATTCGAAGCTTACCACCAAATAAACTTGTTCTCCCAAAAGGGAAAATTGACGGAAGAAAAAAGCAATTCTGAGGAAAGAGCGGAGGGAGCCTGGGGTTCTATACCTTAAGTCACAAACCCGGGGGTCAAAAAGGAAGAAAGCCGATCAGACACCCAAAAATGGTAAAACCACGAAAGAAAATTGTGGTTCGGCAAGGGATACAGCAAAAAGGTTTACGCAAAAGAAACAAAAAACGAAAAAAAGACGAAGGGAAGATTCCTTAAGAACGTGGGGCTCGCCTGAAACAGAGTTCAGAAAAAAAGAAGAAAAAGCAAAGGTCTTGTGAAATTAACACAAAAGAAAAGCGTAAGCCTCCCTGCAATACCATCTGGGGGAAATGGATTTGGGGGGGGAAAAAAAAAAATGGGGGGGGGAAGAGACGGGGGAAAAAGAGAAACAGGGGGGCACTTTTTTTTCGCTCCGGAAAACAAAACCAACTCCCCGAGTCCAGAAAGAAAAAATGAAAAGTTCAGTGGGGAGTTTGGGGGTAAAAGGGGCGGTAAAAGAACCGTCCCAAAAGAAACAAGAAAAAAAGACAAAACAAAGGGAAATCTTGGGAGGAAGCACAATACAAGGGTCAAAAACAGGGGGAAAGGGGGCCGTACAACAAAAAAAAAAAACCGTTGAGCCATGCCTCAAAAATCGGACGACAAGGGAAGAACGCCAACCGGAAAAGATAAAGGTACTGTGAGGAGGCAGGAAAAAAAAGATAAGAAAAAAACTGGAAGAAAAATAAAGGAGGAAAAGGGGGAATAAGCCTCCTACGACATCCTCGAAAAAGGAAAGGGGAGAGAAAAAAAGGGCGAGGGTTGTCGGTCTGCTGGGGCCAGACAATAACTCAAATCCTCCATGTGTCCCCTCCGGAAATAGTATATAGTAAAGAAAAAAAAAAAGAGAATCGAGGCTCCAAGGGTCCAAGGGGGGGAAAGCGCCCATCAAAGATGAACGAAAAGGGTTTGAAAGCCCAAAAAAAAGTCAAGAAGAATTGGGGGGGGGGGGAGTCAAGGGGCTGGGGAAAAAGGAAAAGTGGTAGCGTTTGGCCAGGGGTGCCCATCTAACCGGGAGAATTACGTCGGGGAAGGTCGGTCGAGCCGCGGGAAAAAGCAGGGTGGGCTGAAAAAGACAACGAACATTTACTGGGCCGAAATAGGAAAAAGACAAAGTGTTTGCAAGGGAGTCGGGAAGGAGCAAACCCTTCTCATCAGAATCACCAAATAGAACATGAGAGAAATTATAAAGCGGGCCCACGGCCCCCACTGAATTGGGGGGGTGGTGGGGGTGAAAAAAAAAGAGACGGGAGGTATCGTTCAGGGAATAGAGAGGTAGATGAAAGGGGGAGAGGCGAATGCAAAAAAAAAACGGGGGGTACCGCCGACCTAAATAGGCTCAATCGGCCATGAGTAGAAAAATAAGCAGGATATGGAGTCATTTCTCCACCAATCTCCGGTTATGGGAGAACCCAAATATCATCAATACCAGGAGCGAAACCCATGGACGGGAGATACTCCTACAAACCACCACGAGGGGGGGAGGTCTGACCAAGAAAGATGGGGCTAAGTGGGCGGGACCTATGCGGGTGCCTGAAACGCTTTGGTGCGACAGCGACCCTTAGAGACATACAGATTTGCAAGGTTGAACAGTGTATGGTAAGCATTTTGAAGCAAAGACTACAAAGGCAATTATCCCCTCGCCGATTCCAACAGAATATGAAAGGACAGGAGGGCAACGGAATAAGGTGCATTGCTTACCTCTTATCAAGATGTGGAGGGGGTCAGACCCGGGGGCCAACTGAAACCGCAGTGCAGGGACCACTATCTCAGTATTCCCTATGAAACAGGCAACCACAACGCAGGTCGCAGTACTCGACGATCACCAGCCTTCGAGGAGGGGAGGCCAAGAGGACAACACGGGACCGTAGGCGCGAATCAGGCCCCTTGGGTACCTGAGGGGGGAACGCACAGGTGAGGGGTAAGATTGTGACGGAAGGAAGGGTTACGAATTGATTTATTTTCAAAAAAAAAGGGGGGGGGGGGGAGGAACCAAAAAAAAAACCCTGACTGTCCTCGAAACCTTTGTCCGAGTCGAATGAACAAGGTCGGAAACTGTTGGGGAAAAAAAAGTTGAAAGAAGGTTCGATGACGAGGTCCTTTGAAAGTAGAGTGTCTTGGGCGGCTTCCACCCGTTGTGGGGGGAAAAAAAGACAAAGAAACTGGGAGCACCGAAAACCAGTAGCGAGCTCAGGAACAAATCCAGGAATTCAGGAAGGGTTGGAAGGGGACCGTGGGGGGGCGCACAAGAAAAAATACTGAACACAGGTTCCATCTGAGGAAGCCGGGCGCAGGTGCAATGGGGGAAAAAGGAAAACCAAGATTGAGAAAAAGGAGACCCCACACGAATACCAATGTCACCGTGAGTGAAGTGGGGAGTTATGTGAGAAAACTTGGATATACAAATGGCAGGCACACACGAATGGAAGATGGTGTCATTGCGAGCCTTGTAATCCGGTTCGTACGGGATAGCATTCGGGGGAGGGTGTTTGGTGGGGGGGAAGAAAGGGTGGGGTGATGAGGTCTCCAAAACGGCTTATAGAACCAAGGGAAAAAAGCATGGCCAGTGTTGGGGCGAGCGAGGAAAAGTTGGGAAAGGTGTCGTTGACCGGACCTTTTGAGGATCAAAAATAACAGGCCAGTAGTCTCTCTTGTCCGCGAGCTCCGAAGAACTCAGGGGTGAAGGGTAAAGATTTAAGCGACCTTCTGAGCCCCAATCAAACCTGGGAACGCCGGGGGTGGAGAAGGGAGCAAAAAAAGCAGAACGTAACAAAGGGCAGGTAAAAGGGGACATTTATAAACGCTCAACCGGAATTCGCAGGCGGAAAAAAAAACAGAGGGGTTTGGGGTTGGGAACTGAGCCTTAACCAGAGACATGCAGTGGACGTGGACGGAAAAAAAGAAAAACAAAGGGGGGGGCTTTTTGGGAGAACCAATGGTAAGCCCCGAGGGGGAACTTCAAAGAATGAGGGGGAAGAAAAAAGAAAAGGGGAAAAAGCATGGCAGAAAGGCTTTCGGAAACGCTTGTAGGCCTCAGGGGTACCAGGGTAACGGGGAAATCCAAGAGAGAAAGCCAAGGGGGGAAACCATGTTCGGAGAATAATTCACGCAACGATTACAGCCGTTCTGCCGAGAGCTGACGAAAGACGAAAGGGTAACGAAAAAAAGGATTACTGAAGGTGTTCGCATATTCCTCATGAAATTTCATGCTCAGGGGGGAAAAACAAAAATGGGGGGGGTCTAAAAACGGGGGACACAGAGAACGGTTCTCGCACGGTGGCAAAGGAATAGCACGGAGGGGGAGGGAGGGGGGGGGCATCAATCAAAGTTAGTGACAACTTCTTAGAGCTATGATGCGCAAGAAAGGGGTTGGGGGGGTCAATATGGAGAATGTGGGGGGAAGAAGCTGACGAGTGGAAAAACGTTCTTCTGGGGTACTGCTTCCTTTGGGGAATTCGGAAAAGAAAGGATAGAAAAAAGCTGAGTGGGGGGAGGGGGGGACCGTGGGGGGGGCGCGGCGTTTCCCTTGCCAAGCGTGTTAGCGTGCGAAGGAGAAGGGGGGACAACAGAGGGGGATTGGGGAAAAAACAACGGGCGGAAAACCGATCGCAGGGGGTGACTATTGCGGCAATCAAAAAACCGTGTTCAAACGGACCTGGGCCCCCGGAAGAAAAGAAAAACGCGGGGAGCCACAAGAAACGGGGAGCGCAAAAGGGTCGGCGGAGGCGGTGGCCCGGACCAAAGGGACTTCAGGGAAGGGCAGGGGGAAAAAGGGAACCGTGTCAAAAAGGGGGATTACCAATACCAGCTCATTTGACGTCCGAGAAAGAAGCAGGTCGGAAAATGTACTTCTACCCCGAAAAAGAGTCTGGGCCAAGCATGGGGCTATAGAAAGCACAAAAGGGGGGAATGGGTGAACGCAGTAGGGCACAGAACCGTGAGGAGAATGCTAAGTTCAAAAAACGAAGAGCAACCGAAAAGGGGACCAGTTACGGGGAAAGAAATAGCCAACCGGGAAAACCTGCTGGTCCATGACCGTCGTAGGGGAGGCATAGGGGGAAAAAGAAAGGGGGAAAAATCAAACCAAGCAACCGTTGCAAACTAACGCACCAGGAAAAAAAAGACGGGAACCGAGAAGGCGGGGGCCAACCGGGGTTGGTCCAGCGTCTATGGTAGCCCCAAAGAAAAAAGGACCATCACGAAGGGTGACTAGCCCAAGGGAGTGCAAAAAGCCAGGGGGTGCAAAGGAGTTTGAAGCTAACTACCTATGGAAATCCTTTCCATCATCAAAAAAAAAAAACGCCAGGAGGGGTGAGGGAAAATAATTGCGAGAATAAAGACGAAAAGAAACAGGAAATCCCCGGGAAGGAAAGAAGAATTGCTCTGAAGGATCTCTCAACAACAAACGGGGGGGTGTATGAATTTCTTAAAAAGGAAAAAGAAAAAGAAATTGGGGGGACCTTCAAAGGTGTGATGGGTTCTGTTGGACCTCCTGGGAGGAGGAAGAGGGGGGTAGGGGGGGGGCGGACTGCCAGGGTAAAGCAAACTCCCGGGGGGGGGCTGGAACTGGAGGGTTACCGCTGGTCCCATGCGGACGGAGGAAAAAAAAGAGAAAAAAACACTGCAAGAAAACGGTCCAAACTCCGCGCGTGAAATCCGCCATCAAACGGTGTGGGGGGGGAAAACTCTCCCCAGAATGGGACCACAAGTTGGGCAGGGGCAATGGAGCTTTGCGCGTGCGGGGGATTTTCGCCAAAACGACGGAATGGGAAAAAGGGAAAACGGGGGTGCAAGGGGGGGAGAAAGTCAGAAAGGGAAGGGGAATTGTGCAATAAAAAAAAAAAAACAGCCACTAGACGGTGTTTGAGAAGGGGCGGGGGGGGGGAGAAGGGGCAAAAAACCATCGTACCAAGAAGCGCAAACCGAAGGAGAGGGAAGGAACGGCCTCCAACCCGCGCCCCAACGTGGATCCGGCGTGCCTAATGCACCAAAGGAAAAGTCACAAAAAAGGAAGGAAAAAAAACCCCATTCAAAATCAAAAAAGTGTTGCGGGGAAGAAGGCAGTAACGGCCAAGGGAATGAGTGGGCGAGAAAAACAAAGGTAAAAAGCAAAGGGAGAAAACCGGTGAAAACGATCCCCGGACTGGTCCCTTCAAACTTCTCCTTCTTGAACAACGGGCAGGAGGCCCGACGAAGGGGGGAGTCCTCCACTCAAAAAAAAACAGGTGCCTGTTGGAGAAAAGGGGGGAAACAACCAAAGGGGGGGGAGCTCAAAAATTGTACAAAACTGGGGGGGGGAACCATACGAAAAAAACAGGGCCAAAAGGGTTTTCTCAAAAAAAGGTGAGCACGTTGGGCTACTGTGTGACCCAAGGAAGGGAGGGGGGTCTCAGGGGGGAAAAAAAACAGTCGAAACTCAGAAAACTCTAAAAGAAGTGACTCCAAAGAATGCCTACCCGCAAAAAACAAAGACCAGGACCAAAAAAGACGCAAAAAATTGGTGATCAATCCGAAGGTCTAAATTAACCACTGAAAGCTACATCCAAAGTCGGGTGAAAAGATAAGAAAAAAAAAGAGGGGAAAAGAAAAGAGATCTCCTAAAAAAAAAAGAGTTTGCAAAACGCCCGGACTCTACCTGGCCTGGCAAAGGGTAAGGACGAGAAAATCGAAGGGGGGAATCCCCAACATTTTTGACGCCGAAAGCTGGGACAAGATGGGGGAAAACCGGGAAACGGCGGGAGAGTTCAACGCCGCCCGTCTATAATGTCCGAAAAAAAGCCCAAGTGACAAAGAACAAAGAAATAACCGAAGAAAGGGGACACTGAAAGGAAGGGGTCGGGTCACAATACAACGAGTGGAAAAAATCAAATAAAAAAAAAAAGGCTGTCCAAAATCTAGGGTGCAAATGGAAAAAAGGGGCTCGGCTCCAGGCGTTTTGAACATGGGGGGGGAAGGAAAAAGGCCGAAAAAAAAGACCAAATCAAGAGAAATAGTGCAAAGACGGCGCTCCCAAATCCTCTCGGGAGAATGGGTGAACACGAGGGGTCTTCCAGGTTCGCAAGAAAATTCGTCCTGTAAACTCGAAGAGAAAAGAGAGAGACGTCCTGTCCCCAAAAGGCCCCGAAGGTGCCTGCCACAGCTAACAAAAACGCGCGGGATGAAACTCAACCAGCAAACGCAAGAAGGGCGCGATTATAACCATGCCCGATAACCGGGCAACGAAATGGGGAAAGGAGCCCAAGAACGAAAAATGGGGGAGGGGGGAAGGAAAAACAAGCAGAGGACGTTCGCCACCATCGTAAAGAATCGAACAGGCGTAAGGGAGAGCTCTTCGGAAAAAGCGATAAGCAACAGCTGCCGGGAAATTTTTAGACGAACCGGCAAGGGGCAGGGCAGAATCAGAAATGGGGGTACGCCCATTACGATCCGGGGTTCGGGAATAAGAAGCAGGGGGAGAGGCCTTCAAAAAAAAAAAAAGGAGAGAAAGAAAAAAAAAGCCTAAGAGAGAAAAAAGTTCCTTCCGAAAAACATGGATTAACAAAAAGGCAGGGGAAAAAAAAAACATGAAAAAAAAAAAAAAAATGGAGGGAAAGAAGTAACACTAAGGCGTAATCCCCCTTTCAATGAAAAATTGGAAAAACTATAAGGAAAGAAGGGAAATCAAGAGCCCAAACAATTTTTGGGGGTTTCCTTGACAAACAGCTACCAAACCTAATGGAAGATCCAGGTCAGGGGCGTTTGTTGGCGTACAAGAACTCATAAATCCCCCCAAATGACCAATCCACGGGGGGAAAAGAAATAGGGAGGCAGCTCTGCAAAAACTATGAGCCCTATAATGATTAGAAGGACAAGGGACAAAAACCGCGTCAGGACAAAGGTCGAGGGGGAAAAAAAAAAAGAGAAAAAAAGGTGAAAAAAATAACACGGCCCCCCCCGGCAAAAATCGACCTTGTAAAAAAAGAGGAACTAAATCGAGAAAAAAACGACACACTTTTTCCAGATGGACCTGTATGAAGGGAGCAAAAAGGGGGCTCACGGAGAAAAGAAGGGAGATTCAAGGAAAGGTTTGCGCTCCCCATTAAAAAAACTCAAACATACCAGTACCAACCAGGGGGAGCCGAATGACAATTTAATCTGGGAAAGTTGACGGCCTGGTCAAGGGATTAATCTAACCAGGTGACGTCAGTCAATCACTGGCCTTTCCTGAAGCCTTTCCTAAGGGTATCTGGGAAAAAATTAATAGGGGGGGGGACCGAAAAAAAAAAAGGGCAAAGGTCGAAAAAAAAGGGAAAAACGCGCAAGACTCTTTGGGACCGGAATCAAGGGGGGGAATTACCCGGGTGAAGCGACTCAGGTTGGAAATGAGGGTAACGTTTTCGGGAAAACTATCAACCCGGCCTCAATGAGAAAAGCACGATAAAAGAGGGAGGGATAAAAAAAAGGGAGGAACGCAAAATGAAGGGTTTTTGGTTTTTTGGTTTGTGTTTTTTGTTTTTGGGAATAATGAGTGGGTAAGGGGACTGAATCGTTCGGTATAAGGGGGATCATGATTGCGTAGCGCTGCTCAAGGAAAGACCAGGGGGCGCAGCCAGGGGAAAAAAAGAGTCTTTTCGCCATAGCCTTCAAAAAAAACGAAAAAAAAAACTGGAGGCACAAACAGAATGGGCAGGGGGGTTTCCGCAAGGCATCCAACGGACCGCAACAAAAAAAGTCAAAAATCGAGACTCAACCAAAAAACAACGAGGGGACAAGAGGGGGGGGTATCATGGTTGGGTGTTCTGGAACCATTAGCAATTCTAAACAGGTTCGTGGTGCTACAATGAACCTAATATGAGGGGGTAATATAAGGGGTCCAGAAAAAAGGGAGAGTGGGAAGCGCTACGAATTCAATGATCCAAGTCATACCGAAAAATATTCATTAATAAAACACCTTGTGGCATTAAATGCAAAAATCTTGGGGGAACGGGGAAATAGAAAAATAAAGAAAGCGGTGCGTTCGAGTTAGCCTTTGGGTGCTCTACCTAACCCCGCAGTGGGGATGAGCAGCGTGTATTCAAAAAAAGCAGGGGGGGAGAGGAAAAACAAGACAAGGGGTCGGGGAGAGGCCGGCCTCGATAAAACGTCCCACTAATACAGGCGGAGGCAATCGAATGCACCAGGCCCCCGGATTGGGAGGAGAGGGCTGGGGACACGGGAAAAGGGGGGAAAAAGAAGGTGACGATATATTGGGGGGAGTATTTTCCAGCCCAGTGAATGTAATTGCCTGGGAAGGGGAACGACTGACCAACCATGACGGGGAAAAAGTTCGAGGGGGACCAGGAAGGGAACCGCAGTGGAAAAAACGGAAGTCATCTTTCAAAGCGGGGTGATGATTTCTGCTTGATTGGGAAGGTATAAGGAAACGGGGGGACCCACACTATGTCGCGAGTTTTGCTCGGAACGCGGTTATGAGCAAAGTGAAGGAAGAATCGCGCGTCGGCATCAAAAAAAAACATTATTTTCCTGCCCGGAAATTCATACTTGGGGGAAAAAAAACAAAAGAAAACGAAACTGTTTCTTTATAGGGAAAGGCGGGCACGTAATGAACTGAAAGGCCGGGGTGAAGTCCGGGATTCACCACACGAATAAATCCAAAAGCACAGTGTAATTGAAAATGGGAGAAAACGAAGGTGGGGAACTAGAGGAAAAAGCAGGACAAAAAAAAAGGGAAAAAGGGTTCAAGGCCGAAATAATCTCATTGTACGAATGAATCTCTGTGAAAAAACTTGGTGAGAAAAGTGGAGAAGGGCGACCTTGAGGAATATTCCCGAACCAGGTATCGTCAGGTTCATGTGAGCAGGGGCTTAGCAAGGAGCTGGGAAGTAAAACCAGTACCAGTCAAAGTGATAATCCGGTGTTACTTATTCTGGCACGAGGGAGACACCAATGGTGGGGGGCCCCGCGACATCCGGGAATCTTGGTGGGCGAATCTTCAATACCGGGGGGAAGGGGACATCCAAAGTTTGAAAGGTAGAGGGAAAAAGGAGAGGATAACCCATTGGGGGGGCGATTGGAGACGTTCAATTTAGAAGCGCCGGACTCAGGGCCGAAACGGGTTGAGGGGGGGGAAAGAAACCTTCGGGGGAAAAAGCGACGAATTCTCACTGTGGGCGTAACAGTAGGAACAGGCGGGGGGGGGGGGGTTGGGGGGGGGGGGGGGGGGGGGGGGGGGGGGGGGGGGGGGGGGGGGGGGGGGGGGGGGGGGGGGGGGGGGGTTTTTAGGGGAGAAAGAATCCGCCCTGGAGGCCACCTGGATAAGCGCGTATGCTTCAGGGCGGTGAGCGCAGTTCTGAGAGAGCGTTTGAACAAAGAAAATGTTAAACAAAAAAGCGGGGACCCGGAGACGCGAAAACCATTTCTTAGACTGCAATAATGACGACGCGTGTCCGGAAATCCCGATCAACTAAGGTAGAAGGGAAAAAAAAAAAAGGGAGGGGGAGTCCGAGTGGGGTCCAGATGCGCCATTTGCCATTTGAACAGGGGAAGCAAGGTTAGAAAGGCTAAGGGCGAAAAAGAAGGGGAGAGGGAAGGCCCGCAGAAAAAATTCAGGCGTCAGGGGGTCTTTGATCATCGAGTCGAGAAGGCGGGGTAATAAAGAGGGAACCCAAAAAGGGTTTGGAGAAAGAAGGCACGCTCTAGCAGGGGAGGCGATTTGAAACGGCGGCTGTGAGCTGCAAATCGAAAGAGATCAAAAAAAAAAGGGTGGTGTAGGACTGGGAGTAAAGGGGGGGGGCGCAGAGATGAAGGGCGCACGGTGTAAAAGTGTCTAGGAGGGTCGCTCCATCCTGATGGAACCATAGTCAATTTCAAAAAGACTGGGGCGGGAAAAAAGGAAGCACCGGCGGAGGGGGAGGGAAAACATGGAGGACCCTTCGCTTTAGAGCTCACAGAACGTTAGCTGGCCCCTGGCTGGGTGCAACACAAACAGACCAGGGACGCGCCCGGAAGCAGGTAGGAACATGGCGACCATCCCAGGAGTTTACTGACCACATAGGAGACAAAACGGTGCGCAAACAGAAAAGGGGGAAACGTTACTAAAAGGTCTTTCCACAAATCTGCCAAGCGGAATGGACATCAACGGAGACACTTGGGTGGAAGGGGGGGTGGGAACCGTGGAGCACAAGAGGGAATGCAGTCCGAGAGAACTGCCGCAACATCCTCCGGGGGGGAGCAAAAGCCAGCCACCGAAAAAGTGCATGAAGGCTTAGGCGGAAATGTCAAAGGAGAAGGCGAACGGGGTTGAAAGACAAACTCAAAAGCGCCGTCGGGGGGGGGACCGAAACCCCAGACACGGGAAAGGGAACTTGTGCGCTCAAACCAGTGGGTTTCCATTCTAGGGGACAGAGGTAGACCATAGTGGGATCGGCAAAAAAAAAAGGGGTGAGGTGGGGGGGGAGGAAATGGGCAGAACAGACCCGTGTTTAAATCTGTCCCACGCAGAAGAGGCCGGAGGAGATCTGAAAAAGGGGGGGGGCCAGGGTAGCCGCCATCCATAACTAACATAGGAATTGCCCGCGCAAGAAAAGAATAAGCTCAAAACAACAAGAGTAGGAAGGGGGGGCCGCATGAGGAGGGGGAAATGTCCCCCGGGTAATGTGGAAGGGGTGGAACCAGCAGTATTCTTTGCGAGGGCGCCACTGACTCCGGATCGAAAACAAAAAGGAAGGGTTGGCTGCAAGAATGGTTACGCGTCTTTTAACCATCGCTGCTGGCGCCAAAAAAGCGGAACAACGGAGACACAGACAGCCGCGTCACTTTCCTACATCACCAGGCAGATGGGAATTTTCTACCCAACAAGAGCAAGAAGGACAAAAAAATGGGGGAGCACAGGAATTTTACCAAGATGCTGATTGAGGGGAAAAAAGGGAAGGGGGAAAGGTTGGCAAAAGTGGCGGAAAGGGACACGTACCTTGCACTAATGCAATATGCCGCTGGAAAATGGGAAGGTGTGGGCGGGGGGGAAAAAAAAACCAGAGAGCAGAGAGCGCAACACGAGAAGGTGACCAAAAACACAGAAATGAAAAAGTCGCGTGCCCTAAGGGTCATCACCGAAAAAAAAGACCTCGGCTAAGCGATCGTCTTAAAGAATGAAGATTTGGAAAGCATTAAACGGGGCCACGGTCTGGGGCGTCCCAGAAAAGATGAGAGTTAAAGAAACCCGGGGAACAGGTTTACCAAGCCTGCCTTCAGCACTCCCCGTCGCAGTGACTGTTTAAAATGACCACGGAGAAGAATCCCCGGGGAAACCGAGACACTTCCCTTGAGGGGGGGTGGATCTCTGATTGTACGGTGTGGAAAAACCGATGGAGAACCCCAGATTGCGCAAGGATACCAGAAGTCCTGATTCTCGAATTAGAAAGGGGGGGGGAACTTGGGAAAAGAGAAAAACGGATCTCAGTATCGTCCCCGGCGCAAAGAACTCGACTTCCGCAGCCAGTCCCCTCACACACTCCTCGAAATGTGTGATCGCGTCTCGTCATATGAATCAGAAGAGGGAAACCCGAATGTCTGTCCTCAGCCCAGCGTAATCAGGAAAAAAGAGGGGAAAAGAGGGGGAACCGCACTTTCGTCAGGTCTCAGTGGGAAAAAAAGAAGCCACGCCAGCAAGTCTGAAAAAGGGTCCCAGAAGGAGAAACGAAGGCCAAAGCAATTGAAGAATTCGAGAGACAATGGGCCACCATGAAAACGTGGGAACACTGCGCAGAGGAAAAAGAAAAAATCGGCAGCCTTACAAAGGTTCGTCTTGAAAAAACAGGGTGACAAAACGGCGGGGGAACCTACATTCGACAAAAAGGGGATTCAAGGGCAGATGCCGTATGGGGAAAAGTCTCCGGCTGGGTGCTCTGTTTGTCTAAGCTCGGACCACGCGCATCACCGTCTCAAAGAAAGAACTGCCCCAAAAAAAAAAGGCGCATCTCCCCTCAGAAAGAAATTGCCATCCTCCCTCTCAGTATGCGGCCCCAATAACATTGTCGCGAAAAAAACCGTAGACCGGGGGTCCGGACCACTCTAAAAAGAGGGGATGAGGGGCACGGCGTTTGCTTTGTCCCCGCAAACAAAGGAAAACCGTCCGCGCATTGTAAAAGAACGCTTTACCACGGGACAAGCGTTCCCGAAAAAACTCCACGCCAAGGGAAGGGGGTCGCGCGGCGCGACGGAAAAAAAAGGGGGGTGACGAATGGAAGCCAAGGAG
>Ga0179593_1568805_pt1 | contig 13077 bp, 19 predicted proteins | sample CZODoug2_1_08_16_FD_185931 | JGI IMG/M metagenome (GOLD analysis project Ga0179593, IMG submission 185931) | Vadose zone soil fungal communities from Angelo Coast Range Reserve, California, USA - CZODoug2_1_08_16fungal (PacBio error correction) | ecosystem: Environmental > Terrestrial > Soil >...
AGGGTCATAGGGTACCGAAAATCCCTAGGGAAGAAGAAATCCATTTCAAAAGTTGGGCGCCTCAGATCGAAGAAAAAAGGCAGGGGGAAAAAGAAAACATCGAATCGGAGAACATTGGTGGATTTTATATCCTACAATATTAGCAGAGAAAAAACATTCAATAAAATGGGGAAGATAAAACCCATTGTAAAAAGTGAGGGACCACTAGAAGGAAGGAGACAGGAAACACTCAAATGGAGAGAACATCGGGGCAATTGAGATCGATCTGGACTTTACAATCACAAATCAGGAAAAAACCCGTATGAAGGAAAAGGAGGTAATGCTCAAGAGAACGGACACAAAAAGGAAAGAGAAGATTTCCAAAAAAAAAAAGGTCAAGAGAGGAAAGCACAAGCTTGCAGAAGAAAAAGAATACAAAGTTTGGGAATGATCACCTTACCTTTTTTGGAAGATGCCCCAGGAGGTGACGTAACCTGAGGGAAAGGACGGATTGAAGACACAGACTCCGAAGGGAAGAAAGGAGAAGAACTGGCGAGGGATGAAAGTATTTCGACATACAAAGCGGTATACAATCATTTTTTCCGGGATTATGGGACAAAACAAATCGGGAAACCTTCCAAGCGAAAAAAAGAAAAATCGCGCAAGAAGAGGGGAAGCGCCAAAAGGATACGGAAGGAGAAGACCTTAAAAGGAGTGGGCGATCGACGAGGGAAGCTTTAGCTGAGGGACTAATTCTGCTGACAAACGTCAAAGGGGAAAATATTGACAAGGGGAAATTCTGAGAAGCTACATCAAGATCCTTTGAGTGGACAAAGACATACTTATTTAAAAGCAGTAAAAAGAAAAGGGATTTAAACTTCCATATGATGGCTTTGATGAGGGAAAGAAAAGTAACTTAAGGGAAAAAAAGACCAACCGATAAAAAGAAAGGGGGGGTATTTAAAGTAAATGGAAAAGTTCTCTCAACATAAAAGTCCCCAACAACACAAAGTATGAGAAAATGAATGGGGCTGTTGAGATGGAAAAAAAAAGGATTTCCATCATAAAAAAAGAAAAGAATCCGCTTCGAAGAGGACAAGAGACAAGGGGGAGAAGTCAAGAAAAAACCAAAACTGATAAGTGAGATGGTCATGGGGAAAAATGTAAAAAGATCTGTCCGGAAAACCCTCAAAAAAAGGAGGGCCCGGAAGAAAAAAAAACACGGGGGGGACAAATCTCATGGGGAAGCATGTTATAATCGACGTTCGTGGCCAAAAAAGGACAATTTGCAAAACGCAAAGAGAAGGAGAAAACGGATCCTGGGTACATAATATCTACCAGAAAAGAAACGACTGCAATCGTACAGGCGGTGGTCAGGAGGGGGGAAAATACCGGCGGGGGCACGAACATCATCCACAATGATGGGGTAAAAAATTTGAGGGGGGGGGAAAAAACATCCATATCCCAAAGGATCACGGGGAAGGAAAAAAAAAGCCATTTCTTCAAAGAGGAAAGAGGAGTGAAGGTTCCGGAATGGCACACCAGTTTCGAGGGGGTCATATTGTTCCCTGCAAACCTGGGAGAAAAGGAGCCTGCTTTGAGGAGGAAAAGGGTTTCGGGACAAATCATCAAAAGACGTTGACCGATGTTGCGTGGAAATACGCGGAAATGTGTTTTATGAAATAGCTTAGAAGGCTGTTCGTCAGAAGGGGTAGCATTGAGATTTGTTCTTTCGAGGGAAGCTGGCAAAAGGGGGGGGGGAGAAATACGAGAATTCGGAAAAGAAGGGGAGGAAGAATAATCTAGTAAGTTCAGATGAACAGAAAAGCCCCCATTGCAGTGAGTGGAGTGGTGTGAGTATCTACTCAGTGAAAGGAAATATCTGGAAAAAAAAAAGACGATTAAAAAAAGGGAAACTCAAAAGGAAGGTGACAGGGGTCGATGGGGGGAGTTAACTGAGAAAACTGCTGTGCTCGACGGGAGATTGGGCGTGCTTGTGTCCGTTAGAAGAAGGTTGGGAAAAAGAGGGAGAAATTTAAAAAGGCCTCCGTGGGCGCGCAGAGCAAGACACAATATTTTAGAGCTGGGTGGTAGGGCTCGTACCAGAGGAAGAAATGTGGGAGCTATTGAAGTTGCCGTCAAAAAAAAAACACGTCTTCATGGAGGGTGGTGTCGAAATTGTAGAAAAACTCCCCGTGAAAAGGGCCGGAGGGGAAAAAGCATCCGTCGGGAAAGCTGGCAAGGGGAAAAAAAGATGATTTGCTAAGACCAATGCCTCCACTACCACAACGGCTCCGGGGAAAAAAGAAAGGAAAATTTACACAGGGATTAGGTCTTGGAGGACAAACGGGTTTAAAAGCCAAAGGGGAAAGTGACGAGGGAAGGTTCCCCTCTCTAATGAGAAGGGGAAAATTTAAGTTGAAAGGAATGGAGAAAGGCAATTCGAAAGAGAAAATAGGTAAAAAAACCGCCAACAGAGATAACACAAATGTCTGTTTGAGGTCTCCCATTGGTCTCAAGGAATTCTCCGAACGGAAGGGGGGGCTTTGAGGAGCGAAACGGGAAAAACTGACGTACGGTGCAAAATCGGAAAACTTCGGGAGGGAAAAAAGAGCATTGGAAAAAGGGGTACACGGTGGGAAAAGGGAAGTCGCGGACGAGAAGGGAAATTACAGAGACGGGGGTCACCCCAGGGTGAAGGTGGTATGAGCCGCAGCAAGTTCCACGGAAAAGATTCTTTAAAGGAGGAGGAAGCGTGTTACTCTAAGGGGGGGCGAAAAAAAAGACACCTAGAAGAAAGAGAATGTCACGAAGACTTGAAAAGAAAAGGAATGGATAAGGTCCATGAAAAATCATCTTCTTTTCATTCCTCAGCGGGGGAAAGGTCTCGGGAGCCAGAAAATGTGGCGGGAGAGGGGGGATTTTGGGGGGGGGCGTACGACGATAAAATTTCGGAAGATAAAAAGGAGTATTAGGGGGGAATAAAAGGAGGAAAACACCAACTTCAGAGGAAAAGAGAAAGGTTAACGTAGAAAGATACCATGGAAATGAACCAAAGCAAGAAGCCAAGAAATGAATTTCATTGACCCCCAGACAGTCTAAAAGGAACCATGAGATCGTTGGGAATAAGGAGAGAAGGGAGAGAAAAGGGAGGTGGGTATTATCGCAAGGAAAAGTGCGCAACACAACCGGTGTAGGGGAAAAAGTCACCACGGGTTGAATCTGTCTTTAAGATTCGAGGCAAGGGGCTGCTCAGAGGACATCGCGAAAAAAAAAAAAGGGAAATCACACATCGGGAAAGGAAAGGAAGAGGGGAAAGGAAAACCTGGGAAAGGGAAAAGGAGGCAAGTATGAGGGGAAAAAAACGGTTCTCGAATAGAGACCACGAAACGGTCCATCGGCGGCAAAGGTACGCAGTAAGGGTCACGAACCGGGAGAAACCACCCCAGGAAGGGGAAAGCAATGCAAGAAACAAAAGGAGTGGGTCGAAAAACAATTGGTTGTATCGAGGCTCTGGTAGGATCTCTTGCCTCTCAAAGAAACTTCAGAAGGAAAAAGGAGGGAACAGTAGAAAGGCCTTGTAAATGTCGTAACTGTGGGCCGAAAGGTAAAAGAAAGGGCACGGAGTAAGGGGGGAATTCATGGGGAGAAGGGGTCTCTTTGGGGGAAAGTTGAAAAAGAAAAATCCGAGAAACTCTCCTAGGGCAGATGGCCCAGGGGAAATGCCGAAGAAGGGAGGCGGCGAAAGAAAGGGGGAGGTTGGCTTCAAATAAGAAAAATCTCCGGGGAGTTGTGAAACGTCGTCTAATCGGGGAGAGGCCAAAGAAGTCCGGAGCCCTAAAAAAGAGAAAATCGGGAGAGGGACGAGAAGGGCGGCGGGGAGGACAGCTAAAGCTACATTTCTGGCTTCGCCATAGAAGAAGCACACAAAAAAATCAAAAAGGGCGAAATCAGTGAAATCCTGCGAAATTCACTCGAAGAAAAGACATGAACTTGATGGATCTACCATCACAGATCATCTTCGAAAAGGGGAAGAAACACTTTTGTGCGAGGAGGGAGCCAGCGTAGCAATAAGGGAAAACCATTCAATGAATAAGGGGAGACCTGAAAGGAGGAAATCGGAAGGAAGAAGGGGCTGCAGAAGCATAAAGGGGATATAACTCAATGAAAGACCTTCTTGCATCTTATAGACAAGGCACAAATCGGGGAAAATAAAAAAAAAAGTAATTACTAAAGGGGGAAAGAAGGCTAAGATCGGAGAGATAAGATGCATAAAAACCCATTGACACACGGGGAAAACTCAACAAGAAAAGAAAAGGTCAAAAGCGAATCGCGATGCCCAGCTCGAATCCAACAGGATGTTCTATAAAAATACAACATGTGGGGGGGAAAAACATAATTCCCCAGGAGAGTAAAAAAAGGAGGAACAAAGGAGAAAGCGCTAAGGAAAAAAGACCTGCAGGCTGAAAGGGTCCGAAACACAGCTCTAACGTCTATGATTGTTTCAAGAGAAAGTTGACGAGCAGAAGGATGTTCAGGTGAAGGGGGAGGGGCGCAGGGAGAAAGAGTCCCATCCTGCCACTACATCTCCGCGGGGGATGCACCAAAACGTCTGGTAAACGATACTGTAAGAAATTGGAAAGTCCCTGCGATCAGTCGTTAGCGAAAGCGCTCGAAGGAGAGGGACGTTCAATTCAGGGAAACCATTTAACCGGAGGTGAAAAGCTTGAGAAAAAGGAAAAAAAGATGCAAGGGGAAGGGGGGCCCAAATTATAAAAAAGCAGGCAACAGGGTTATTTAAAGGTCAATCAGAGGGGGAGGCGTTTGAAGCGAAACGGAAGGACACGGACAGGAGAAACGCGATAACAATTTGGATAGATCAATTTATGTGGGGGGGAAAGTGAAACCGTATTCAAGAGAAAGGCTCTCAATGAAAAAAAAAGAGGGGAAAAAAGAGAGAGGAAGAAGGAGAGAGGAGGGAGAACTTAAGGACTAAAATCATAACAAATGAAGAAAGAAAAATCAAGGGAAAATCAGTCGAGTACCTGCAAAGTCTCCACCCGAAAGGAAGGGGTTAAATGTAAAGGGGAAGGGGGTTGACACAGAGGGGCATGAGGGAGCGTACAAACCTAAAAAGGGGATGTCACGCCGGGGATGTAAAAGGCCCTACCATTCTTGCATCTGAAAGGTCCATCGGGGGAAAAAAATAGAATTGCAAAATCGGAAGCTACAAAGTGGCAAAAGAGACCCCACTAGTCGAGCAAAGGGTCAGGCTTATGCTACAAAGGCTTTGTTGAAAGTCGTCGTCGCGAGAAAAAAGGGGTTCACATGAAGGGGGAAGGAGTGGATCCATCTCCGAAAAATCACAATGATGGGGGAATTCATTGGGGGACAAAAGCCCATCCATATAAACGTTCCGGTAAGGGGGGGTTTGGGGGAAAAGAAAAAAAACTAAAGGTCGCAGTAAGTGAAAAAACCGAAGGCGAAAAAAGTCATAGAGTGGAGGGGGCGAATTGGTCCTATCAAAAATTGGGGCATAGGGGGGAAACTGGTGGAGGAGAAAAAAAATAGTGAAGAAAAAAAAAGGGGGGAGTGGCGGAGGCCGAGCTTGGGCGGAGACATCGCGATTCGCTTACAATCCCAGGTAAGGTTGGTAAAGACGCGGCATTAGTTGGGGTGGTGCACTATTAAGGTAAGGGCTTAGAAAGAAAAACCTTTTCAGTCGAAAGGGGTAGCCTGGAAGGGGGGAGAAAATCAGAGGAGAACGAAGGGGGATTTAAGAAGGGGGGACATTCGGAGGGAAAAAAAAGGTCTCTACGTTCGTTCGGGGGACACGGCAAAGCGCCCCCATTTCCAAGGCTCTTGAATGCGGGGGAGGACTTGCCGTCGATCTGAAGAAAAGAAAAAGGTCTGATTGTCCGGGAAAAAGGCTTCGGGGAAGAAGAGAAGAAGGGGTTCGGTCGATAGAGAGAGACCTACGAAGCAAGGGACTGCTTTCACGGAAGGTCGGGCGTTGCCGATATGTCTCAGCAAAAAAAGGGCGCCGATCCAGCTTAAACGGACGTGGAAAAAAAAAAAGACACACTGAATGGCGAGGGAGGGACCAGATACGTCAGAAAATTTCAAACAAACTACTGGACCCAGTAAACAAAATTCTGCTAGGGAGGGGGCCGTAATTGGGGAAGGCAAAAGAGCTAGTCAAGATCGTCGGAAAACAATGATCTGAAGAAAGAAATCATGCTCCTTATGCAAACTACCCAAACCCCAAAGGAGGGGGGGGGGGAGGGATTACAAAATGAACAAAAGAAAGAGCTCTCAGTCGGCTTTGGGGCAGGACCATGTGAAAGTGTACCGCAGAGGAAGGGGGAACCATACAAAATTTAGTTCAAAAACGGGGAAAGTTCAAGGCATAGCGCGGAGCATCGAGAGGCTCCTCTACAAAACATATATAAGAATGAAGGGGGAGGGGTGAACAATTTGACATAGGAGAAGGTGCATGGGCATCCAGGAAGGGGAAAGTTTGGGGAAATGAGAGAAAAAGAACCGTTCGCGGGTGTGTCACGGTAACTTTAGGCCGCCGCGGCGTTCTCCAATCACTTGGAAGGGTCACAGAGGGGCCTTAGAAGAAAGGGGAGACGTAATTACATTGAAGGAGGAAACACCGTTGCGGGAAAACTCTTCGAGACCAAGACAAAAAAGATTTCCTTAAAGAAATAAAGATTCCTCAAGTGTTTTGTGCCACGAACCAAAAGAGAAAAACAAGAATCTAAAGAGGAAAAAATCTAAAGAAGTGAAACGCTCGTTGTCAAAAAACTGTGTCAGGGGCGCCCAAAGAAGTAAGCAATTTCCCCAGACTCTCGATGTGAAAACCTTTGGGGGGGGTGCTGGACCGGCTTCAAGTGGTTGCGGTAGAGAGACGATTAAGAAAAAAAAAAATCTATCAAAAAAGAAAAGATGAGGGGGGGGGAAAGAGGAGTAATAAGCGAAAAGGACCAACCCGGAAAAATGCAAAGGTGTAGGGGAAGAGAAAATTAGGGAAAAGGACGGCAAACATATCCTTAGGAGGGAAAAAGAAGGGCTTTAAAGGGAAAAAAATACAACGCGCTGAAAGGAAGAAGAAGACGTTGGGCACAAGGGATAAGGACGGCGGAAAGACACGTGGGTGCTCGAGTACGCTCCCAACCAACCTGTGGGAAAGCATTGGGAGGGGGAAAGGAAGGAGGCGGCCCGAAGAAAATGGCATAGAAGGGAGGTCAACTCAACAAAGGTCAAGGGATATGTAAATCGGCCCGGAGCAAGAACGCTCCTGCCAGTACCTTTGAAAAGAGGTGTGCTCTGTCAAGATCCCTCAGGATAAAGGGAAAAAGAATCAAGGAAACGCGTTCAAAGTAGAGAGGACCTGAGGGGAGAAACCCAAAGAAGAAGGGCGAGAAAATGCTAAGGCATGAAATGTTGAGAAAGGTTGAGGACTTGTGGGTGTGGCAGGAAAGGTCGCATTGCAGGGAAGAAGGAGGAGGACATTCCACGACGAAAAGAAGAAAAAGGAAAGGAGGGGAAAAGACAAAGCAAGGGGGACTTTTTAACAGGGGGACCGACCAGCCCGGAGATGGGAAGTGGAGGGGCAAAAGGCACTTCGCGTTGGGTATGTGGGGGACAATGTCGCCAAGAAGGAAGGGGTCATTGAAAAAAAGGACGAGAGTAGGGCGGCGAAGAGCGGAGGAATTTGTGCTTCAGGGAGGAAAAAAAAAAAAAAGAAGAAGTGATGAAGTGAAAGGCAAAGACTTAGAGAGAAAAAGAACATCAAAACTAGCGCTCTGTAAGGAGGAAAAAAACACCTAGAACCTCGTCACTAAAAAAAAAAAGTGCTGCGTGAAGTTGAAAGCTGGACGGAAAGACACTACAGGGGAGTATTCTCTCATCCTCGGCAAAAAGGGAAAAAGAAAAATTCCTATGTCTAGCAAAAGGGGAAGCGCTTATAAAGAAAGGGGAAATCATCGAAAGAACAAATGGTAAAAATTACCAAGAAAGGGATCAAGACCGGGGGAAAATTTTAGATCCGAAAAAAAGAGCAAATAACGGTCACATCACCATTCAATAACTTGGTCAATGGGGGGAAGGAAGAAGGGGCAGGAGAAGAAAAGAGGAACTAGATTCTTGAATAGGGAAATATACCTAGTAAAGACAATGCGCATCTGATATCAACAGCATCAAATCGGTCAAAAAAAACCGTATGACGAACCGGAAGAAAAGAGGGGGTCGTCAAAAGGGCATCAACCCAAATCCATTCATGTCAGATGCAGCCTCAAACAAAAGAAACAAAGTTCACGAGCGGAAGGGGATGAAGAGAAATCTTGCCGAAAGCCAAAAGGGGGGAGGGAGAACGAGTGGGAAGAACCGGGCATGACAATATGCAAAAAGGAGAAAACTGGACAAATTACACATGACTACGATACTCGCGATTAACTCTTGGCCGAAGAAGAAGATCACATTCACTAGGAAGGGGTCGTGTGGTGAGCAACCAAGGAATTGACGATCGATCAAACGACGGTTTTCGGACCGAGAGGGCTGGACCAACGTTCAAGGACAAAAATCGCGGCCGCCTATGCAAACGGGGAAAAAACGCTTCTACGAAGGAAAGGAAAAAGCGTCATGGAGGAAGGGGGGAGAGCGGAACTGGGGGTCCGAGGGAGCGACAAGAGCTCGAAAGGAAGCAAGACGCATTCTAGGGAAAAAGTATTTCCAAAGGAAGGAAAGACCTGAGGGGGGGAGGGGACACGGCGATGAAAAATGGAGGGGGGAAGGGTTTGGGAGCAACAGAAATGAATAAAGAGGCAAAGAGGGAAGATTTAAAATTCAAACATGAGTGTAGTAATTTTACTTCTACTCGTATTCAGGGAAGAAGAAAGGAGGAAGCCCGCGATACCCGGGCGGGAGGGCATTGGTATGAGAAAGGGAGGGAATATGGACTGGGAAGTTCGCATCACCGGTGGCTAATCTCACAACACAACGAGGAAGGGAAAGCTGAAGCTAATACGTTGGTTGAAAGAACTTTCCAGTCCAGACGTACTGGGTCCAAAAAGACCCAACTTATAACGAATCTCGGGAAATCAAGGAAAAGGTACGCCTAAAGAAAACTTACGCCAGGAAAAGACATGAAGGGGTAATACCGGTGGTTTGAGAGGAATTCCATCATGAGGGATGTCAACAACCCGAAATTGAGAGTGCCTTTCGGGAGAAAAAAAAGCTTCGGAGAAAAGGGGCCATCATTTGACGCGAGGAATCGGCCACCGCCTTCAAACGACCAGTGGGGCCGGAGAAAGGGGAGCCACTAGAGATCTCCCTTTATTTCCATGGAGGGGGAAGGGAGCTACGACAGACCTTCGTATAAGGAGGGGGGAACGCGGCAAGAAGGGAGGAGGATGGTCAGGATGGTCCAGCTCAGGCAAAGAAAAGAAGATGGGAGGGATCGAGAAGGAAGGAAAAAATTGGATAAGGGAAAAACGCCTCATCAAATAGCCTTCGAGAGGGGGGGGAAGGAGGAAGATCCGGAAGGGAAGGGAAAGAAGGGTCTGCAGCAAGAAAGGAGAGGGAGAAGTATATGAAAGGGAAAAAGAAGGATTTTTTAGCATATATTGTACAAGAGGACTCATTCCACATAGTGGGAAAGGAGAAGGAGGTCAGTCATGCTTGTTTTCTCAACCTCGCAGCAAAAAGCTGGTGGCTGGTGCAGGGGGGGGGGAAAGAAAGGGTATTGTTGTGGGATGGGGAAGGGGGGGACGAGATTAAAGAGGAAGCGTCATACGGTTTTGGGGAGGACGATCGAGATCATGCAAAAATGGACTTTACTAACATTCTATTCGAAGAAAGCACTTCGGTTCAGGGGAGAAGGGGGGAAGCGCCCACCCAGTGCAAGGAAGGAAGGGGGGATTGATTACGAAGACTCTCGGAGGATCTAAAAGTTAAAAGTTCTGAGGCAAGGAAAGAAGAATGTGCTTCACACGGAGAAGTTGGGGTCGATGATGAGCTCATCGTAAGAAGCTCGCGTGGGGGTTTCTGAGGAGGGGCCGGAGGTCAGGGAAGGCAGCTCAAGAGCAGCAGTCCTCTTACAGTAAGAAGGGAGGGCGCCCGCGGGGGAAGACTGCCACCGGCGGGAGTTTTCGGGCCCGGACAAGAAAGCAAAATTTTTTCACGAAAAAAGAAGAAAAAACGCCTTGGCAGGATAAGAAAAAGGGATGTCGAGAGGTGGGGGGACGAGAATTGACGACCGAAGCTCTTCGCCGAGAAATCTAGGCAGGGGAAAAACCCTCGCCCCTTTAAGAATCTGGAGAAAAAAGGGAAAAATGAAAAACTACCCAACGCGAAAGGGGATAAAAAAGACCATGAAACGGAAAAAAGAAGATCCGTTCTTGAGTCGTAAGAAGGTAAACTCAGTGAAAAGGGGAACGTGAAAGGACTGGTTCCCGAAGAAGAAAAAAAAAAAAAAAAAAAAAGAGAAGTTTCACTGCATAGGAAATGCGAGAATCCGCTTAACCGGGGGGACCCAGAGATCAAATCTGTAGAACAAGAAAGGAAAAAGGCTTTGAGGGCAGGGACGGTTGAAAGGGGGAATCACGACACGGTCGCTTTGGGGAAACTGGGGAAAGAAAGGTTCGAAGAAAGGAAAAAGGATCGGACAGAGGGCAAAGGGCAAGGGGGAAAAGTTCACAGGAGCCCGGCGAAAAAAGCTAGATGAAAAACAGACGGATGAGAAAAACCTTGAAGGGAAAAGTACAAGTGATTTGACGTCTCTTGGCCGAGGGAAATTCCGGGGAAAAGGGGGAGAAAGGCTTTCAATCAAGAGGGGTTGTTGTTGGCGCAAAAAAAAAAAATAAGAGCACCAGAACACGAACGACTTTCGCCGATGGCGAACTATTGGCCTCCTTTGGAAAAAGAAAGAGTTCCATCTAGGGTTGAGAGGGGGTCCATAGAAAGGAAAAAAGCAGAAAAAGAAGGAGGGGTTCCGCATATGGAACGAATAAGCGAAACGGGGGAAAGGCTTCTGATTTACTGGTGGCGGAAGGAGGAAAGAAAGATATCGAGGAAGAAAACAACTTAGAAGGGAAAAAAAGAGATATCCCTGAAGGGGGGGAAACAAAATACGCCAAGGGTAAGACAGAAAGTTACCAGGGTAGAATGCCATCTATAACCATAATGGGAGATTCAAAATCCTCGGGAAAAAACAAATCCCTAGAGGAAAAAGCACAACGGCTGGGAAGAGCTGCTTTAATCAAGTCGTGGCATAGGGTCGTGGACGCGGTGCTTCTGTTCGGGAAAAGATCCCGGGTCTTCAAACAACCCAAGGGTAAAACACACGGGTTGGAAAGGGAGGGAAAAATTCGGAAAAGGAGGGAACTCGAAGAGGAAACAGCGAGAAAAAACTCGGGGTGTGTCCTTCAAATAGGGAAACTCAGCGTCCGAGCAGGAAGGGAAGAGGGGAAAAAAAGGAAAGCCCCACGTGCGAAAAAAAGCCTGCGAATGAGTCGAAGGGCACCGGTGAAGCAAATCTTCGACCGGTCAAAGGGGATCATCCACCCATGTAAAGAAGCAAAATGCCTCAAAGGCCATGGAAAAGGGGAGGCATCAAACGCAGGTGGGGGGAGAGAGGTTACTCGTATTTGGAGAAGCCGCGCTAGAAGAAAAAGGAAAGGAATCCTCCTTCAGAAGGAATCACATCACGTCCTTGAAACAGGCGTTTAAAAGGTTGGGCCGACAAAGCAGACAGAAAAAAAAGGGAGGGTGTAAATGGTCAGGCGCAACCGTCTCTTGGGGTAGTGGCACAGGAACAAGATCCTCTGCGCGAAAGAAGAAAGGTGCACGACGAGGGAAAGGAGGATACTTGGACAGGGGAGGAATCGCAAACAAAATCCCCAGTTGAAGAAAAAAGCGTCGACGTTCTGTCGGGCGCAAAACATCGCAAGGACAAGAAAATTCAAGGCCGAGCCCTAAAAATCCAGAAAGATCGTCCTGGGCGACCAAGGAAGAAGGAAAAGGGAAAAGGGACGTGGCGAGATACATGCGAGCTGAAAGGAAAGGAAGAAAAGGGGGTAAAAATGCCTTCAAGCCTCTTCAGGAAATCATCGAAAGGGAAAAAAAGGAGGGAAGAGAACAAAGCCTCGTCGCAAGGAAAAAAGGGGAAGGAGCTCCGACGAAAGAGTAGCAGGAAGCACCATTCAATAAGTGCATGGGGGAAAATAGCCATGTCAGAGAAAAGAGGAAAAATAGATTCTTCTTCTGACGCCTCAGATGATTACCGCGTAACCAATTCGGGCATGTCGATCTTGGTTAAAATTCTAAAAAAAGAAAAGGAAAGAAAGATATAACCAGGGAGAAAAAGAAGATATACGACAAAACACCAATCAATTAAAGCCCGGAGGTGGCCAGACAGCAAAAAGGGTGCTGCCAAGAGAGATGCGAACAAGACTGAGAAAAGCAGGATGTTCTGATCACTAGGAATGAGAAAAAAAGGGACACTATGCACCCAGGGGAGGGAGGGGAAAATGGACAGCTAAGGAAGAAAGGACGAGACGACGCGAGGTCGGAGAAGTACCTGCAGGAGGCCAGAATGTCCTATACCACATCAGGAAAAGGGCTTGGATTTCATCAAAAGAAAGAAGAGGGGAATTGGGGCGAGATCACTCCAATCATTGTGCCAAAGGGGGAGCCAAAGGGGAGCAATCGCCCCATCCTTACGAATTCATCGCTCAGCCGATTCCGAAGAAAGAAAAAAAAAAAACAATTCGGGAGAAAGGCCAAAAAGGAGGGGAATCGACAGAGGGGGGGGAGGATAAGCGGCACTTGTAGTCGGAAGGACTTCGGGGAAGGGAGACAGCTCACCTAAAAAAAAAAAAATCGGCGACGGTAGCTGAAGCAAAAGAGGAATGCCTTTGGGGAAAAGATGAGAAAAGAAAGAAAAAAAAGGGATTAAACTTCCTAGAATGAAGGATTTGGCTGGGGGCTTCTCACTCCTAAAGGAAAAGGACTCGACGCGGGGGGTCCGCGATAAAAGAAGGAATGATGATGGGGGAAAGGGGGGGGGTGGAAGGGAAGGTTCTCTAAAGC
>Ga0179593_1660504_pt1 | contig 13077 bp, 12 predicted proteins | sample CZODoug2_1_08_16_FD_185931 | JGI IMG/M metagenome (GOLD analysis project Ga0179593, IMG submission 185931) | Vadose zone soil fungal communities from Angelo Coast Range Reserve, California, USA - CZODoug2_1_08_16fungal (PacBio error correction) | ecosystem: Environmental > Terrestrial > Soil >...
CACTAGGCGCGACTGTCCGGCTCTCCTCTTACAATTGCGTACATGATGGAAGGTCAAAAAAGGCCAAGGGGAGGAGAACAGAAGAGGTGGGGATCTCCGAATCCCGGGTGAACCTCCTCAGGTACGGTTGACGCATAAATTCATTCTGAAATGCTCTCAAAACATGAATCTCTTTGGCGCTTTGAAAGTCCTGCCAAGTTTGCCGGAGGCGATAGGGCGAAGTGCAAGCGGCGCTTGTACGACACGCTAAAGAGGAGAAAAACGAAGGGGGCGATGGGTGAACAAGACGAGAGGGTGATTGCAGGCGATGAAAAGAGGGATTGTACTTTGATGGGGATTGTTTACGTCGTCGCTCTCAAGTACGGCGCTGCAAGTAGGGGTTGGGAAAAACGCAGTAGAAGAGACGGAAAAGAAAAACTAAGAAAAGTCTTGCATGTAGGGGAGGCGGAGGAAGAAGGCGAGCAGGCGGAAAAGGCCCGATTATGGCGGCGAGGTTGGAAGAGAAAAAGGAAATAGAAGTGGAAGGTGTTGTTCGGCTGGGGGAAATTCGACAACGTAATCACGGGAACGAGGTCGACAAATATGGTCATCGGAAAATAATCTATGAGCTGGGATGAAAAAATGGGTACCGAGCTGGGCAAAAAACGGCAAGCTTCAATTCAGGAGGGTAAGACTCTAAGATACCCGGTGGTAGTGACTGGAGGAAGTTGGAAAGCAGGCACGCACGTTATCGACATTGGGGGCATCGGTCGGAGGCCGCACACGAAACCTAAAAAAGGCCGCCCGACGAAATAAAAAAAGCAAAGATGACCTTTACACACCATTAAGTGTCTGGGTAATACACCTGACCGCAAGAAGCTTAATCCCGAAAGGGAAGGAGCTTCAGAAACGGGAAGCGGCATAGGGGTCGTCAAACAACTTTATCTGAGGAGGGGGAGGTTTGGTAGCGCGGGAGACGATCTATTCTCTAATTCTAGCTCTGTGGGGGGAAAGAGAAGTCGGCCACGTGAGGAGGGAATACATCAGGGGGGACTTCCAGCGGGGCTGATCACGGGGAAGCCAATGATGTCAAGAACGGGGAAGGGGTCGAAAAAAAATCATTGTCTTTGTAGGGCTTTGAGTCAAAAGCCTCTTGGAAAAAGGGAAATGGATTCAAGGGAGAGTAACGCCCGAGAAGACCTAGGCCGTAATCTGGAAGGGGGAGGGACTACTAGGACTGATGATATGCCAACCCACGCAGAAGACCAATATGGGGTCAATGGAAGGGAATCCATTTTATCCTCGGAAGGACCTGGGAAGGGTGGGGGTGAATATTTTGGTGCAAAAGAGTGGGGGTCAAAGGGAAGGGGGGAGAAAAAAAAAGAAATTCCAGGAGGTGGATGGGCTGCAGATGACACTGAAGCACAGGGAAGGCGATTTATCTCATGATTCAGGAGTGGGGACACGACGAAAAACGAGAAGGATCAAGAAATAGGGGAGGCGAGGCCGACCAAATCATCACCTAAAATAGGAGGTTAAATAATGCCGTGGTTTCCAAATTTATCTGGGGTAAAGAAAAAAAAAAACAACAAGGAGAGGGGAAAAGAAGAAGAAAAACACCCCAGATAAATTTGAAAAAGGATTCGACCCTTAGACTTAGGAAGGGTTTGTTCTGGGGCAGAGGGGGGAGCCGCCCAGGAAATTAGAGGCGATCAGGTCAGTTTTTGAGCAGGCACACGTGTCAGTAATCGCCTTACGGGCCAGGAAAGTGTGGGAAAGGGAGGGCGGCAGAAACACGCAACAATCCATTAGTTGTATGGAAGAGGAGACTTGTGCGGAAACGCCTTCCGCCCCAACTCTGCGGGCACAAAAAAAAGATATCCCGATTCTACACACCCAAGTGGAAAACCCTAGAAAAGACTGCAGCGGGGACAACAACTACAAAAAAGATGAAAAGTGGAAACAAATCAAAGGTTTATAACAGAACGGAGAGCAAAAAGCTTAGTCTGAGGCGAGGAGACGGGCGGAGGGGGGAACGCGATTGTGAGACGTTTGTGCCTTTGTGGTCGATCGAAAAGAAAATACACGAACGGAGGTACTCTCCCGGGGGGGGGTCAACGGGTCTTACAGCATAGAAAACCGCGCAAAGAGAGGGAAGTAGGGAACAGCTGACAAATGTAAAATATTAGGGGGAAGCTTCCGTCTTTCAGAAAATCTAAAGGAAAAATAAAAGAAGCGGACAACGCCCGGGGACGAACACGTGCCGCGAAAAAGCCGGCAGCGACATTCGAAACCATGAGGACCGCGAGTTTCCAAGCGTCTTGCGGCAGTGTCAGTACCAAAGGAAGGAAGGGAACGAAATCAAAGAAACCAACCGATGGCGCGCCACGAGCCCGTCGGAGGGGGACTTTATTTAGGGGATTGCCCTAAGAGATGGGACGGAAAGAAGGTGGTCAAACGAGTGGTTGCTGCAGTTTGAGAGCCGAATCCAGAGAGGATTCCTCCCGGGCCAAATGCAGATAAAAAAAAATCCAGACAAAAACAAGCTATCGGTTACCGCTGTACCAAGATAAAGGGAGTGAAAAGGGGGGCGCTGACTGGATTCTGGCTCGAAGGAAGAAGCAACTGAAGAAAAAAGGCAGAAAAGAGAGTGGAGAAGGGGTATTAGAGAGTAACAATCGCCATGACAAATCGGATGCAAACCGGGTTTCTCGGAAAAATTATCGAATCCACGAAATGCACGACAGGGGAGGGGCGATTAGAGGAAATGGTAATGGCGTGGGATCCATTCTCATCCCCAAAAAAGGACAACAATGATAACGCATGGGGGAGCGCCCTACTTTAACAAAATTAACCAAAAGTAAAAAAAAAAAGGGGGGGTCATACAGGATTGGTTGATTCAAACAAAGGGACGAGCACCAAGGCGTGTAAAGAGCAATCGACCCTGGAACAGCGCCGAGGCGAAAAAAGAAGGCAAGAAGGCAAGAAAAGTCCACGGATTAAGTTTCGGAGGAATGATGGAAAGCAGCTGCATACTTGAAGGTTGGGGGAAGCAAAAATTCTTTGAAAACGCAGAAATTGCGGAGGCCGAAAGATGGATCGCCCAATGGGGGGGTGGGGGGTGGAATCTATTCTCAAAACCTTGGGAACGAGGGGGAAAAGAAGACGGGCCATGGGGCGAGTTCGAACGCGACGAATAAGCCTATGCGTGACGAGAGATACAAGAAAAAAGAAAAGAGAGAGCAGGGGAAGTCGTCTCGTACGCCTCTAACTATTACATTTGGGACTTAAAACGGAACACTCGGGTTCTCATAGCTTAAACGCGAAAAAGCTTGGGGGAAAACAGTGGTGTCCGATCCTGGCCGAAAGTGGAGGAACTTTGAAAAAAAATTACCGGCTGAGAGGTCTCTGGAAAAAAAAGAAAAGTGATGAGTGGAACAGTCCTTCAAGTTGGGTCCTAATTCGATGTGGGCCCGGTTGGGAATCTATTCTTACCAAACGAAATTGCGTCGGAAATGAATTGGGTGGGGGAAAAAAAAATCCACTCAAATCTCGTCAATGACTAGGAGGAGCCCAATGCGTTTGAAATTTTCTGGGAGGGGGGGGGTCCAACGTGTGGGGAGAAAAGAAAAGAAAGCGCCATGGCCAAAACGATAACCTATTCTAAAAGGGGGCTAAATCATCTCAAAGAGGAGAGATCGGGGAAGTCGGAGGCATAGCTTTCTATAATCTTGCAAAAAACCGATAGGACTCGAAGCCGCACACAGAAGAGTGTGCGGTTAGATAGGACATCTTGCTATCCTGTAAATGAAAACGACCCAGGGAAAAATGAAAAAAACGGGGGAAAAAAGAAGATTCTCGTCCGTTATTAAATTCTCGACGCGAGGATAGAAAAGAGTCCTGCATTCACAAGACGGGCGAATCGATCTCAGGGGAGGGAAGGAAACGAAACCCGGACTAAATCAAGGACCAAACCGGGCGTGACGACAAGGATTTGGAATCAGAGGCGGAGCAGCAAAACCGAAACCCTCAACCGCCGGGCGGGGTGCGAGCCAGGGGGCAATCCCGGAAGAATCGCAGTTAGAGCCATTCCCCATGAGGTGGAATTTGGGAAAGTACACCTGGGAGAAAGACTGAAAAAAGATCCAAGGGCAAAAACCGGATGGCGGAAGGCGGCGCGGCATCGTGGTTCGTCCAAAAAAAAAAGAGGGGGAAGAGTGGGTCCGACAGATCATTCAGCATTAGGAGAGCTTTGAAAAAAAGGGGGGGGTTGGTCACCCCCCTCGGGGGAGGCCAAGAAGATGGGGAAATGTGGGAGAAAAGCGGATCGACTCCAAGACAGGTGCTGATCACGGGTGAAGCTGAAATTTAAATAACTGACAGGGTACAAACAGACTATCAATCATGGCTTTCTTTTCGATCGCACAAAAAAAAAAAAATTGGTTATAAAGATCCCGTTAGGAATTCCCGGCGAGGACGTCTCCGAGCAGACCGACTGCCTTTTCTAGGAAAACTTCGAAAAAAGGGGGGGAGCTGACACAAAAAAAAAACGATGGGCGGGGTAAAAGCAAGAATGAAGGGCAATTGTGCCACCTTGTGAAGGGTCAAGAGCCGTGTTTTGTCAGGGTTTGTGATGCGCAGGAAGCGAGACACCGCTAAGGCGAAGCAAGGCCAATTAAAGGGCCTTGGGGGCGTCGCGAGAGGAAACAAGAACCAAGGTTACTGTCCATGCAGGTGCCACGGAGACAAAATACCGTCGCACAGGAAGGAGAAAGGAAATCGAGGGAACTCTTCAAAGAAAGCCACAATACAAAAATCCGGTAAGGACAGAATGCAGGGTTGGAAACAAGTAAGTTTGCGGACGAACTCCAACAACAACGAAGTATGAAGAAGGAAGATCAGTTGCACCGATAGAAAAAGGCGGAAGGGGTGGGGTGGGGTCGTATTTGGGCAGAAAAAGATCCCCGAGTGCCGATTAAAAGTGATTTCAAGGGGAGGAAAGGTCATGGGGAGGAAAGGCACAACTCAAGGGCAAATTAAATCTCCCACTGAGTTGCCTCTTTGTCCTTTTTTTAACGTCTATCCGAGACAAACAGACTTTCCATTGGACGGGGATGTTAGATCTTAGGTTGGGAAAAAAAAAAAAGCTGCGGCCCAAGAAAAAAAGGAAAAAAATCGTAAACTCTTTTTCAAGAGGAGAAACGGAAAAGCCATAAGAAAGCGGTCGAATTGCTCCAAAGGCCCATTGTGGGCTGAGGGGGGCTGGAAGGGATATCCTGAAATTGACCAGCAATGAAAGAGCTTAAAAGGGCAGTTCGCGAGGAGATGGGATCGAAGTTAATAGGAAGAAAGGGGGAGGGTGAGGAAAAAAAACGGTGTTGCGGGAGGAAAAGCCCTGCTTGCTAGTCTGCAGGCACCCAGGACACTTTCTGGGAAAAAAATGGGAGTCATATCAACGATGGGAAGTCTCTGTAAAGTGCGCAACAGCCGGAAAAAGGGGGGGAGAGAGAGCGGACCCCCAAATCAGTTTACGCGTTCAAAAGAGATCAGAGAAAGGACGAAACAAACCAACGCGACGAGATCCCGGCAACAGAAAATCCAAAAAGCAGATCAGGAGAAACGCGAACGACGGGCGACGACATTCAAAGGCCCAATGGAAAGAGCCCGGAGGTTCACAAATAGTAAAGAAAAATGGAAACTTAAGGGGTCATTGTTAAATGAACCAGAGCCTGTCCGGGGGAGAAGGCTAGTACGCTCCATCTGACAGGGGGGAAGAGTAGGTTTGAGGGAGGATCCGGAAGATAAATCCTGGGGAGAACGCCCTTTGGAATTGGCTTGTCTTTAAAAAAAAGAAAGGACAACCTGCGGAGACTACCGGAGCACGTTCCCAATGAAGGAAAGGCCCGGTTGTGAAAGCGAGGCGTTATAAAAGAATCACGACAAGTGAGTTTCCGCTGGACGATGTTATACAAGGGGACGTGCAGGGAACGGAAAGGAGGGCAGATCACGACCCGAGGGCCCGCATCTAACAAAAAATCTCTGTTCAGGCGTTATTCTAGGAACATAGGGCAAAATCTGACTGGTCTGCAAACGCCGGGATAGGGGAAGATCGAACTCCAAAAAAAAGGTGAAAGTGAAGAGGGGGGGTTTCGCCATTTGGGATAATGCGTGTTCTCAAATGACTAACCAAAACGCCAATACATGAAGGGTGGGGCTTGATATCGCTCCGGGTGAAACAAAACTAAAAACCATAAAAAAAAAAGGCCTGCATATATACACCGACTAGATTTGAGGGGGATTCCGAAAAACAACACGACATGCAAGGCTTTTGGTCAGAGCGGACCCGGAAAAAAAACAAAACGAAAAGATCGCCGGGACCCTAGGAAACGGAAAAAGCTGCCCACAAAGATATTCAGATGAGCAATCAAAAGGGGTGGCTTCTTCTCTAGTACCTCTCCATGCCTCTGCGCGCAAAAAAAGAAAGTCTCTCTAAAACAAAGGAGGTAAAGAAAAGGGACTAAAAACAACCTGCAAATGTACGGCCCATGTCATCGGGGGGCGAGGGCGAGCGCGTGAGAGACTACGTATAAAAGAAACACAAACAACGTGTACTTATTACCCCTGTATGATGTAAGAAAAAACGTTCTTTAAAGTGAGCGATAGCCGGGGGGGCCGTTCATTGGTCACCGTCAACATGTTTCACCTTCCAACCTGGGATCAAAAAGGGGGGGGGGAGATCTCCAGAAAAGCCCATTGGGCTCGACACCGACTCAATGTCGTGTTCAACTAACATAAAGAAATGATGACTTCCATGGAAAAATGGGAGCCTGTACGCTTTCGTCAATTTGCCTTCGGCGAATATTTCAAGGGGGGAGACCGCGAGCGGCAAAGCCTCTAATCGTATCTGGCCGGTTTTTTTTCAAGTCACTAACGGGTGCGATCTTATGAAAAAGCGATGAAAGAAAAAAAGGTTTTGAGGGGGGTGGGTAGGCGGGAGAAAAACAGGTCGCAGTCATGGGGAAGGGTGGGGCGGCACGAATGAGACACGCGTCGAAACCTCATCGAGAAAACGTAAATATTCTTGCGAGGGAGCTTCAGGAGACGGGGGGAAACGGGGAAGAGAACAGCCCAGAGGGTAAAAAAACGCCGACACAGAAAGTGTGGGGGAGTTTAAGGCCTCGTGAATATTGATCAGGACATTCGACTCCGATAAGGGGAACGCGCAGAGGGAAAGCGGGAGCCATGGGCCCAATAGAACTCGTGGGAGTGATGACTGGGCTAAAAGAGATCGGGAGGCCAAAAAATATAAGGGTTCGGGATCGGGGAGATCTAAAGAGGAAACGGGCTAGACGCGGTAAACCGTTCCGCGAAAATACGCGTTGGACAGAGAAAAGATGGGTAGCTCCAATTTGAACAGAAAGCCCAAAAAAAACCCTCGCACCGGGCGTCTGTTACCCTACGTAGGGGGAGCTAAAGCTCTTTGAGGTCTTTCACACCATTCCAATGAAGGTGGGGGGGAAAGTCAAAAGGAAAAACGAGCCCAACTTTGGAGGATCTTCGAAAGGAGGGGCCAGCGTCCCCAAGAGCGCGGGAGGGAGGGTGAAAAAGGGGGGGACGAGGAGAAGGATCATACGATGCTAAATGTTCAAAGGAACGGCCAACGAATATGTTAGGCTTGGAAAAAAGACAAGAAAAGACTTCGTGATCGAAAACGTGAAGCCTGGGGGAAAGAACTTTTTGTTTTCTCAAAAACAAGGGAGTTGGGACTAGTCCTGTTTATCGCAACCCCCGGGGAAAAGGTCAATTGGTAAAGGGGCAAGATCCCCCTCGGTTATTACATCCTCCAGCTGGCTACGATCGCCTCGGGGACTAAGCACTGAGGGGCGAGGGGATTATAAAACTGGGGGAAAAAGCTACACTAAGCAAAATACAAGGGAGGGGATTACACGAACTCTCGCATTGAAGGCAATTGTTCCGTGAACCACGGGTAAAATTGTTGGCCCTGGGTTTTATTCAGAGAGTGTTCGTGAGAACGGAGCACAGAGAATCTACAACATAAACCAATGACAATGGGCGGGGATGGCGGGGCAGAAAAAACACGGAAGAGGGATGAAGCCAATGGAGGCAGTTTGTCCACAGACCAAAAAATGAAAACTAATGACCATCCTTGAGAATCGGCATCAGGGGAGGGCTAGAGAATCAAAGGAAAACGGTCAAAATTTTATCTGGTAACAAAGGATAGCTCAAAAAAAACAAAATAAGAGAATCCGGGGCACCCTGCAGATAAAGGGGAAAAAAGGGAAAGGAAAACCGGATTCAATTTTGTAGGCATAGAGCGCAAAAAGCCGATTAGCGGAAGGGGATGTAAAGCGGACAATAAGACACTCCGCCTTGGTCAGAGAAGAAAATCCTTCGGGCCGCTGGGAGGACTGTTTGTAAAAAAAAAAACCACGGGTAGAGGGTTCGGGATCGACAAAAGGGAACGCCCCACTCTGGCGGCCATCAAGATCAAGTTATCGGCCGCTGCTAAAGGAACAAGTGAACCTTGAAAAGCTTTTAAAGGAAGTGGGGCTAGGGACGGGGGTCAGCATATCAGCAGTGAGAAGGGAAGGTCAAAGAAAAGTCTGCAGAGTCTGCGAGGAGACGTTACATTGAAAAAAGGCAAAGATCGGAGGGTGGGGGGATTTTAAGTGTGCGATCGAAAAGAAGAAAAGGCCTTCGTTCTAGTCTTACCCACAGCGCAAAGTTGCAGAATGCTTCAACCGTGATAAAAACACCTCAAGGCGGTCCGTTACCAGATGTAAGAGCAACAGCCTAAACTGCCATATTCGGGGGGACATGGGAATTCAGCATCATCGAATTAGAGAATGATCGTCGCCGACGGATCCGCAAAAGAACACGACGAAAATAAAGCCGCCGAGGAAGACCATTCCTGGCAAAAATTGTTTTGAAGCAGGGGAGATGTCCAGAGTCTGGCAAAAGTGGTCCATGACCAAATTCACCGAATGGGGAAGGGGGGGGCAAGGCCCAATCGGGAAAACACGGAAACAGGCGGGAGGTAGGTTTGCGGGGGTGCACAGAAAAAAAATGTAGATACGCCCGCTGAAAAAAAAGAGCAAAGCACCAATAATCCATGAAGACGAGAGATTCGCCAATTGTCCTCTAATGGGCCAGAATAAGGGAGGTATGGGGAAATCAAGCGCCGTAGAAGAAAATTATAAAAAAAAAAAGAAGGCCATGGGGGAAAAAACGGCCGGCTGCAATTGATTTCGGAGTCGAACGCAAACTTCCCGCTGTCCGCATCTAAGCAAAAAAAAGTGAGTATTCGTAGAGTACATAACAATAATCGGGCTGTCTAAAGAAGCAGAAGAAAAAAGGCTCCAAAGGACTGGAGGATTTGGCGCCGGTCGAATAATGCGTGTTCTCACAAAGGGTACGCCCCCCCCAAAAAAAAAGACTGGGGGGGAAGGAGAGCGCCCGACAGTTAAAAAAAATTAACCAGAAAATTAAAAGCGTGATTTCGAAAAAGCAAAGAGTTGAAGGGCTCAAAACACCGGTACTACACCACAGAAGGCGTGGTCTTCATAGCTTGGACTCCAAGCGGACGGCGAACGAAGAGCTCCGACTTCAAAAGCAGGACTGCAGCGGCCCCCCGATTCACATAAAGGTCGGATGATTCATAGAGCACTAACATGGAATTGGGCGGAGGTTGACTGCTTGCTTCTCTCACATGGAAGGAGAGAAAAGCGGATGAAGGGGAATCGAGAAGAGACCTCGGGGAAAAATTGACGGCAACAGGGGGAATGGCGAATTTCTAACGAACTAAGCTCATATATTAATCAAATCTCGAACACAACAACTATGTATGAGAAGATAGATTGATGCAGTCGAAGAGTTACGAGGGATCCAAAAGGACGGGCTTTGCACGCGCATGTTTGCAAACTTCAACGAAGTCAGCCGCTTTGGAGATCGACGATCCCGGACGAGACAGAAAAAAAGAAAAAAGCGCAGATTCCAGGAGGACAGGCTCTTCCATTACTCCGCAATGTTAGTGAAGAACGTAAAGGACGTCTGCCAAGGTTTTCAGGCGATATTTCGAGGGGAGATGCGTGCGAAAGGGGGACCGCTAATAAAAATGGAGAGACTGTGGTTCGGAATAAAACCAAAAGTATTTTGCTCATATTAGACAGCGAAAACAATTAGGGTTGGTAATTTTGTTTTAAGGCGGGCGCTCCTCAGAAAAAGAAGGAGCAAGTAAAAGGGAGTGGAAAAAGAAACTTACTGCGCAAAAGAGAGAAAAACCGTAAAGAGTGGGCCAGTGGCGGGGATCGGAAGACAAGCAAACCATCCCGAGATTGTCGGCGAGGTATCTATCAAGAACGCAAAATTGGGGGGGGGCCGAAAGTGCAGCTGGAAAGGAGTAAGAGACTCCAGGGAACGACGACGCCGCGTGCGGTGACAGCGAAAAGATAAGCAAATGTTCGTGAATGAATTGTCGATAAGAAGGCACAAACAAAGAGCCATGGAATGGCGAATAACGATCTAGCCTGGATTAGACGCCAACATCAAGCAACTCAAAGTTAAAAAAAGGGCCCGTTATCTACAAGTGATCATCGGAGGAAGGGCAAGCAAAAAAAAAAGCGCTACTAGAAATAGGGGGGGGGTCTCCGGAAAGCTGCTCGTTTCACAAATGGAAACCCATGAGTTAAGGTCATGAAAAAGGTCCAGTTGAAAACTATGTGGCATGAAGGGTCGGAAAGGCTCTTCCGACGGGGTGTTAAAAGAGGAAAACGGCGTGTATTTTGGGGCGCGGAGAGCGACGATTCTGGAAGGGTGGGGGGGAACTCGGAAGAACGATAGTGCATTTTCCTGGTGCGTCACGGGAGACAGAACATGGTTAAAGCGACTGGAAAACCCACAGCGCCGGTGCAGATAACAGATGGCAAGAGAGGGGAGCTAGCAGCGTTTCTATCTTTTGATCGCACCGGTGGTGGGAACATCGATCTCCACAAGAACCTTATAAAGATTCTACCCGGAGGAGGAGAGAAAACCTCGGCAATCCGAAAGGTGGAAAAAAAACTGACTGAAGGGATATGCCAGAGAAAACGACAAGAAGAAAAAAATGGTCGGGGCAATTTCGAAAGAGAAAAGGCAATTAAAAAGGGAGAAAGCAGATACCGTGAAGTCAGGTGTTTGAGCTGCCGCCAGATTTGTGCAGAACAAGAAAAGATAAAAGAAACTCGAAAAAGATCTAAAGATTCAATAAAATAACGCGAGACGAAATAAAGGGGCCCCTCAGTCTAGGTAAAATCTGATGGCCACTGCTGCTGGTGGGGGCAAGATGACAAATGACCGGCTGCCGCCTTGACTCCCTTCGCTAGCTTCGGCAAGAGCGGCTCGCTGAAGAAACATCCGTTAAGGAAAGGGGGGGGCCGTTTTCCAAATTATTCTGGGGGAAATGGAGACAAAACAAAACAGGATTAGGAGAAATAGAGAGGAAAGTTGCACCCCCAGATGGTGGAAACCAAGGAGGAAAAATAAAGGAGGGTGGGGAAGTGCGCAGAGAGCCATACCCGAGGCCTATTAGCGCTGGAATGCAAAATGCGGATCCTTCGTTGGACCTGGCACAAAAAAAGAATCGCCTTCGGGCCGGGGGCTTCCGTGGTTTCCGCGAAGGGAAGACCATCCAAAAGGTGTAGATCATCTTGTAAACCGCCGTCCGAAGAGGATGCCCATCAAACGAAATTATCTGTGCCGATCTCGAAGAAAAAAGCACGCGCGGACGAAATTGCTACCAAAGAAAAGTGATGGAGAGAGGAGGGAGCATACAGAAAAGGAAGCGCAAAGAAGAGGCTTATCCAAAAAGAAATGCTCTCGGAGACGTTACGGAGCAAACGGAATCCTCACTGAAATTGGGATTTTGACGGGGGGGGAGATCGGGAGAACTAGGAAAAACACAACGCGTCAACGGTCCATCATGCTTCACAAGACAGCAAACGGGCGCTTCGGGAAGAGTCGGTGGGGAGACAAAAGAGATCGTTGGCCGACCGCGTTCAAAAAGGGAGGGGGAAGGGAATTAGCGAAGGAAGAGACCCCGGAACAAACCAAAAGCAGGGGGACGAACACGAGATCGCAGGAATTGAAAGCCAAAGCTACCCTAGGGCCAATTGGGTGGGGGGAGGGAAGGAGCTCGTGTGACAAAACGGACAGGAGTCACAAATGGGGATGGTGTAGGGGAAACATCGCAGCTTTCCAAAAGGGGGAGCGCAAATCTCGCAAAGACAAGGCTGTCTGGAGGGTACGGGATTTGCGGCCTCCGAAGAGGAATCAAATAAGGGTAAAAAACTGGTCCAAGGGGAAAAAGAGACGGTGCACCAAGGAGAGCCGATTCTCCCGAGGTTCAACTAAATGCAGGAAATAGGGGTGAACTGTTCAAGAAAAAATTCCAACCACGAGAATCCCTTAGAGGTGAAGGCGGGCAAGACGCGTGAGAGGGTCGGAGGAAAGAAAGGGAGAGCAACTTCCGCTATGTCAAGACTAAAACGCAAAAAATCTTCGGCGGTATCAACCTAAAATAATCGGTCTGGTCGAACGCCGGGCTCTCCAGTAAGGGGGAATCTACCAACAAGGAAGTTTAAGAAAAAGGGGGGTGTGGGCAAAAAGAATAATGCGGGGTAGACAGGCTTCCGCCCCACCTTCCCATCATGACTGGCTCGCGGGGGCTAAGCGGAAAACAACCATAAATAAAAAGCCTTGGGTGAAGAAAGAGCCTGAATAAATCGCACAGGGAAAAGGGGGGGGATATCGAAAGAACTCACAGAGGTGGGATATAATGAGCAGAAGAAAAATCCGCCCTCCTCAAGAATCGAAATATCGAGACGACCTGGAACCCCATCCAAAAAGGAGTTCAAAACATAACGGTGTCCCAGGAGGATAAATAACAGAATTGACTTTCTGAAAAGCGTTGAAAAAAAAAGGCGCAAGGGAGAAAGAACGCAGGAGGCGACCACAAAAAGTGAAGGAGCCAGGTGGTAATAGGCTCAAAAAACCATGGACGCGGGAACAAACCATTTTCTCAGAGGGGGGCGAAATAGAATG
>Ga0179593_1704303_pt1 | contig 13077 bp, 19 predicted proteins | sample CZODoug2_1_08_16_FD_185931 | JGI IMG/M metagenome (GOLD analysis project Ga0179593, IMG submission 185931) | Vadose zone soil fungal communities from Angelo Coast Range Reserve, California, USA - CZODoug2_1_08_16fungal (PacBio error correction) | ecosystem: Environmental > Terrestrial > Soil >...
TCATGAAAGAAGAAAGATAAGGGGAGAGAAAGAGAATCGAAGAAAGAGGGGAGACAAATGTATAAATTCCATTTGGGCATACAGGAAGGGGGGGTCGTCTACCTAGGATAATAGGGGGGGAAAGGTCAATGTTTCCGATTTCTTCAGAAAAAGGGGTCTTGTGAGAAATGGGAAAAGATCTTACGGCACCCTGAAAAAACAGGATATTAGTCAAAAGAAAATTTGGAACGAAAAAAAAAATCGTTTCATTAAGAAAACGTAAGGGAAATCCAGATGGGTTTTCACACAAGTTCTCATCCCTGGAGGGAATGATGGTGGGAGGAAAGGGCAATTATCTTATTTCTTGGGGGGTGGAGAGGGGAGCCGATTTTCGTGAGGGAAAGGAGAGTTTTCCTAAGGGAAAAAACCCAGAAGGGGGAGGAAGTACCAGACATTCGAGGGAAAAGAAGGAGTCCCAGCTTATCACCAAGCGGAGTGCCAGGGGCGGAACGCAGTGGGGGGGGCTCGTAAGCTTCCGGAAGGAGATGGGAAGGGACATTATCTCTGATAATGGGATGGAGGTAGTCCGGGGGAAGGTTGCGAGTAGTGAGAAAGACTAAACAGGGAAAGTAGAGGGAAGGGGGGGGGGCATTTTTTTAGAGGAGTCTCGGGGGGAATCGGTAATTCAATTGCAAATCGCCACGAAGGAAGGGGGAAGGATCACCAGGTTGGTCGGGCGAAGGGCGCCGGGGAAAAAGAGAGATTGTATATTTCTCTCATCAGGGAACGGTGAATAGCTGGGGGTACAGCTTCATGGGTGGGGGGAAGAACACCCTCCTCCCGTATGAAAATGGACGAAGGGATGTAATAATGCAGGTGAACTGAAAAACGGGGGAGAATGCCAATTTAAAAGTTGGAAATTGAAAATAGCCAAGACAGGTTGGGGCAAAGGACCGGGCACAGACGGTCCGAGAAAGAGAAGGCGTCCTTCAATCTTGTCGCTGGAAAAAGGGTCCGAGGGAAGGGGTTTTTTTGGGGTATGGAAAAAGAAGGTGGTGGAATCTAGAAAGGAAAATTTGGAGGAGAGAAGATCACTCCAAGTGGTGGAAAAGTTGGAGAAAGAATGAAGAAAGTGCTTGAATTCACACGTGTAAGGGTTTGTTACAATTTGAAAGGGGAAAGACATACCAAGCCAGGGGGGGAGAAGCTCCACGTAGAGTTGTTACCATAAAGAGGTGGGGGAAGGGTCGTCAGCCAGAGAGGGATTGGACTTGGAACAGTCGTGAGAGGAAAAATGGGGGCCTCTTTCATAAAGGCACGAAAAACGAAAAAAAAAGGGGGGAGAGGCCTTCTCCAACCATTCCGTAGGCGGCAATGGAAAGAGGAGTAGTAACTTTCCCAACTCGAAAGGATGTGTCGTCACGAGCCGGGGAAGGTAGAGAAAGGGACAAAGCGCCTTTATTGAAAAAAGACGACAAGAGAATCGGCCATTCTCACCCAAAAGATGGAAAGAAGGAGCAATGTCGTCCTGCTCAGGGGAAAAAAGTTGCGTTGCGAAGGGAGGGAAAAAAGGACCGATACCAACCCCATGCAAAGGGGGGCGGGAAAAAGGGGAGGGGCTGCTCATCACACAACAATCTAGGAGGAAGGAGTTCTACTTTGACGAACCCCCAAGGGGGGTGGTAATCGCAATAGAAAGTGTAGACATTTTTAGACCTCAACACGGGAAAACAGACGTACATTTTGCGGACGAGAACGATAGAGGGGGGGACGGAGAATTCCGTATTCCGTAAGGGAGAGGTGGCCGCTTTATGGGAATAAAGGAAACTAACGCTCGGCGCGAAGAAACAGGGAACAGCGCCGCTCCCATGTTCTGTTAAGAGGAATGTCACCGAGAAGGAAAAAAAGACGGACTGGTTGGCGAGAAAAAGTCTGCAAGGGGAATTTCGTCAACTGGAATCTGCAAGAATGGGAGCACTACTGGATCGAGAAAAGGAAAAGTTCCAAAAGGGGACGCAGTGGGCTGACGGGGCCACATGGGAAAAAAAAATGTGGCTGGTACCAAAATAGAAGAGCAAAAAAAAATTGGTATGAGGGGAAAAAGGTATTGTGAAATGGAAGTCCGTGCTCGTCTGAAGCATCCTGGGGGAAGGTCTCAATACCGCGGGGGGAGGGACGGGGGCTTACGGAAGAAAATGTGACTGAAGATGACCAAAAGGCCGGGTTGAAAAAAAAAGGACGGGCACTCATCTTAAAAGGGTAACCGGGAGAAATTAGAAACTGATCCCTTTCTCTATAGGTTCTCTCAGGGGGGGGGGGATAAGCTGTCACCGAATTTGGAGAGCACGGTCACCTTTACAGGACATTTGCATTGAAGGAACCGGGACAAGTGAAAAAAGGGGGAAGTCACCCGGGAAATTACGGGCTAGGGGGATTGGGGAGTCTCCTTCAACCAAAAAAAAAAACAATGAAAAAGGGGGGGGAGGTACATTCTAAGTATCACCGGTAGATTGAGATCACATCGCTATAATCCTTTGAACCGATTGCCGAAGACAGAACATGGTGTCTTCATAGGGGGAGGTTCGTAAAATAAGGTAGGAAAGTCTTTGCCGTCTCAGAGATAACTTCAAAAAATGCCCCCCAAGGGGACGGATACTTCCTGGGGGGGACCTGATAAAAAGGAAAACAGGATCTTCCCGACTAGACATGACAAGGGAGGAGCCCCGGATCCTGGACGTAAAGTACGAGTTAGGGGACCAGACCAACTTAGGGTTTAACTTGGGGGGGCAAACAAAAAGAAGGTTTGATAAGCTGGAAGCGCACGTCACCGTATTCGACCTTCTTGGGGGGGGGGGGGGTTTGGGAAAATGCCGAAGCGTACCCACGCACTAAGGGAGAAACACCCCCCCCAATCCAACCGACCATCCTCAAAGAGAATAAGTCAGGGATGGAGAAATTTTATTATCTGGAATATAAAAGTAGGAAGGGTGATCCTAAAGAAAGGGGTTGGGAGGGGGAAGGTTCTTAGTCAATCTTGGGGGGGGAAAAGTGGCCTTAGATCGAATAAAAAGAAAAAAATCTCTGAGAGGGAAGGTAAATCGGAAAAAATGGGACAGGGAAAAAAAGTCTGCACTCCCAAGTTAGAAAACAAAGAACAATTTTCATGAAGATTGGAGAATGGGGGAGATTCCTACATTCCGTCAGATTGATAGGGGGGGGGGGACTCTCCACTGGTGATCAACAACAACAAGGAGGAAGGGAGATATAGTTCATCAGGGAGAAAAAGACAATAATTGGGGGGGGGGGAGACGCATTATCGTATCTCCAATGGGATAAGACGGGAACATTTTTCCGGAGATTTCGTGAGCGACGGCAAAACTAATAGGAAAGTGGTAAAAGGTCCTTCAAAGCGCCAGGGGGGCTTGTATGCCAGGAGAGATCTTACAATATTTCGCATTTGAGGGAAAGACTCAGAAAGGGAATAAAAAACGGAGGAAAAAAGGGACTGGGAGAGTAAAAGTCTTGGCATCCAATGGTACACTGCATAGGGGACTGGCCTCGCGTGATTGAGAAAAAAAGGAAGGGGGCCAATGAAGGGGTTGAGGGCGGGTTGGAGTAAACATGGCAAGGAGGAAGGGCCGAGGTCATCACAAACAAACACTAAAGGTTTCTGATTCCAGAGGAAGGGGTGATCCGGCATCGAGGACAAGAATAAGGTTTCCTGGTTTGGGGTCGGAACAGGAAAGGGGAAGTCCCTCAACATCTTAAGGGAGGACACTTTTAAGGTGCAGAGGTGTTAATGTAGTAGTATGAATGTTGCGATTACACAGGTCAAGCGTAAGATCGGATGGTGGGGGGTTTGCTGCAGAAGCTTAGGGGGAAAGAAAGTCATAGGGAAAGGATACGCCACTCAGTCAACGAAAGAGAAAAGGGAAAGGCTTCGGATCCGATTCCACATGACCGGAATTCTCTCGGGGAGCCAGCACTCCCTGGGGGCACTAGGGGTCAAACATCTTCAAGGGGCTCCAATCCACTCGCAAGGGGCGAAATATGCTAATAGGAAAAAAAAAAGAAGGGGCGTTGTAGGGGAAAAAACGGTTACATTCCAAAACGAGGAGACGTTCGAAAATATCCATCCGTGCAGGCATCCTGCCTTTCACAGGGGGGAAAGAGGTCCGAGCGCCTCAAAGCAATCTGTCGCGGTACTGAAAACGTGAGGAAAGAAGAGTGTTTTGGGGATTCCGGAATGGATGGGGGATCGAGCCCTCACCGGAGGAATAAATCCCCGTCAAAGGTGGAAAAAGCTGCTTGATGAATAAATAAGGGGGGACTGGAATCGAGCAAGGGATCTGTTACAAGTTCCAAAATTTGTCACGTCCACCCCATAGAGGAGGAAAAGCTCCAGCGTAGAGGAAAAAACAATCTTCGTGCATACCGTCTTATGTAGGGAAAAAAAACACTGAGGCCGTGCGGAAGGTTCTCGCATGCCAGGAGGGGGCGCGTCCCTCCGACGGAATCAAAAGAAAAAGATTGCACTACTGCAACCCACACGGGGTGGATATGAGAACCAATATTGCGGACAATGGAGATTGGGGGGGAAGTGACCTTTCCAAGAAAAGGTGATCGGCGCAGAGGGGAGAAGGACGTATCGTAAACGTCAAACCAAGCCCTTGAGGAAAAAATAACGCTTACAAGCGCATTCACACGGAAGCAAGTCTCAGCGCCACCGATAGCTCGACTCAATGGAAAAGGAAAGAAGACGGTGAATTTAATCAAATTGTGTGGAAAGGCGTGAAAATTCGGATCCGGAAAAAAGTACATGACCCTCGTGGTTCGAAGGGGAATGACTTGTATATCTCTCTCAAAGAGATAGAATTGGAACTAACCCCTAGGTCATGTGGAGGGGCAATGGGAAAAAAAAAGTCGCAAACGTAATTTTCAACGCCCTTTTCAGGAGACCGCAACACTTACAGGAGGAAAAAAGGGCACTAAGAAGGGAGGGAGCAGGAGTAACATCTTTGTGAAGTAGGGTAATGCAAGAGGGTCCGTGGTATTACATCAAGGGGGGTTCTTCCTTGAAAATATTTCACAGGCGAAAGGGGAGGGGGTCGAGTTTTGGACCGGCATAATCTGTAGGAAAAGAACTACAAAGGATGGGGAAAAACTCATCTCACCCTTTTTGGAGAGGGGGGCAACTGGAAGAAGGATAAAGAGCTCCACTACCGGGGATGATCTAAAAATGAAGGTACGCACGTGAAGACTAACTACATTAAGGCCAAAGGTAGAAAGACAGCCGGCCCTGTGGCTGTACCAAAAAAGGAAGGAGGGAGGAGGGTCTCAATGCCAAGGGGGTACTTTAAAGGGGGAGGTGACAATATTACCAACACTGGGGATAGAGGAAAGCAATCCTTAGGGAAGGACATTTGATCAAGAAGCTGTTCAAACACTGGAGTGGGGCAGTCGAGTACTGGGGAGGGCTCGAACATCCATGCCTTCATTGGAGGGATTGGAAGAAAAAAAAGGTTGCCTTTTACCGGGGATTGGAAAGAGGATGCGATAGAGGGCCGCGTTTAAAGGGAGTGCCCTGAAGAAAGGAATCTGCACGGATTGACAGGAATAATGTTCAAAGGGGCAATTGCATGGAAGGGTACCCCGGGGTGTCAGTTTCAAGGAAAGAGTTTCTTCAAATGAAAATAGTCAGTTCGCTATGTTAATGAAGAGGGACGAGGGAGAAAACAATGACGGCGGGGGGAAGGGTCACAGGGATTGCAGAAGAATCTTCCAATCTCTAAGAAAAAGGGGGGATCGGCGGGAAAGATGACGAAGCCAGCACCCTGGGGGGACTGTCATCTAAGAAAGGGGCAGTGGGCGTAATCCGGGGGGGGAAAACGATTTGGGGGGGAGAGAATACTTAAAATTAGGGAAAAAACATGCCCACCATGCAGATACTTCCGAAAGAGAGGTATTCTCGTTAACTGACTCAAAAAAGGGGCAACAGGAAAGCGGAAAACCAATAAGAATTACTCACTTTCCAAAGATGAACGCCGTCGAAGCTTACTATTTTTCTGGAAAAAAGTACCAACTGGGCAGACCCTTGCAACCAGGCAACAGGGGGGGGGGGTATAGCTGGGACGAAAAAAAGAGACGGCTCAAGTCCCATGAGCATGGGAGAAAAGTTGGGTGTGTTGGGGGATGTAGAACTCAAGCGGTACGCTCAAAACTAAAAAGGGAGGGGGAGATCCACCCCTCAAAGAAAAAACCTCCCTCGCTCATGGCAATTCCTCGAAAAAGGGGGGGGGCCTATTCGAAGAATGGGATTCCACTAATAAAAACATGAAAGCAGGGTGAGCCTTAAAAGCGTTCCAAAGGGGAGGGGGGAGGAATAATTCTCGTTTAAAAAAAGGGCCGTAGGAGAAAAAGAAATCCTGCTCCACGACAAAGAATGTAGAAGGGGAAGGAAAAATCTTAACAAGGGGAGGAGGGCCGGAGAACCCACGAAAGGGAACTACATGGGGAGGAAGCTTGGTATCGGGGAATTCATGCGTCGATCAAGAAACTTATTGGAGTGGGAGATCAATCCCGTATGAAATCTGAGAGAAGGGGGGGACGATTAAGGGGAGGAAAAGGGATAGGAGACAACGGACCAAAGCGAAAAAGGATCGAGGGATAACCAAGGGAACTGAAACAGGGCTGGAGGCAGAAAACGGAGTGGGAGCGCCGTCAAAATCGCAAAAGACGGAGGGACCTTGAAAACATCATCGAGTTGTTCTTTAGCCCTTCTTTGTTAAGGAGGGACGTCCATCGGAGCGAAACCGAGATTAGCGAGCCATCCAGGGAAAAAGAGAGTGGAGGGGGCTTTTATATTCAAGATAGGGGGGGAAAAAACTTCATTGCCGAAAAGAAGAAAGAAGGAAGGTTAAAGGCAGAGGCGGGGGGGGCAATAATTTCCAAGGGGAGCGCAGAGGGAGGGGGTATCGACAAACGGAGTGTCGGTCCAGAAGGGGGTCTACATAAAAACAAAAGGCTGATTCCAGAAGTAGGAAGGTTGACTTGAGCCGGAAAAGTCCCAGCTATCAAAGAAAGGACCAGGGGTTGCAGTTTTTCGACACCAGTGGGAGCAAAGACGGAAGCTGAAAAGGGACACTTTTAAGAGGGAAAGGGATAGGGGGGGAATGACGGGATCCTTGGGAAAAGGGTGCGAGGGGGAAAGCCGCTACTAACCGTCAAGCAAGGTATCGCATGGTGGCCTGAGGGTCTTAGCAGGAAAAATCTGGCATTACATTCCCACCAGAAGAAAGGATATGAAAGGGGTTCGGGCTTGGCATCTGAAGTCCCATGACCGAGAAAGGAGGGGAAGGTTTCTCTAGAACAATAAAAGGGGGCCTGGGTCCAGCGTCAGGGTTTTCCCGGGGAAGAAATCGCCCGGCAAAGGGCGAAGAGTGAGGGAGAGGTCGGGTTGATTGAACTGAAACCTGCCAAGTGTCAGATCTTAATAGTAAAGGACCATTCCGTTCAGCGCCAAGGGAAAGAGACACGCAGGTCCGAAAACTCGGATCAGGAAAAAGTCAATCTTTCGCGTGACTCGAGGAGGGAAAAAAAGGAAGGTTGTTTTAAAAAGGAAAGGTTGGAATCGAGAGGGGGTAGTACTCGAATCAAAGGCACGAATCTTCGGTGAAGGAAAGACTCATATGCTGGGGGGGAGAGGGTTAAGGGGGTTACAAGTGTTCCCCAGGGCCTTTGAAAGAAAATACCAGCCTGGTTCCTTCGAAAGAAAGGTAAGGAAGTTGGGGGGGAAAGGGCGGCGTGCATAACACTTTGGGGGGAATGGGAGTTTCTTCCTCCCAAGGGGGCCCGTGCCAAAGGGGGGGTTGGACTTTTGCCCAGTTTCTAAACAGAGGCCAGGAGGGGTGTCCGGGTCATGGAATTGCACCAACTGAAATCCAAAAAGACCCAAAACAGGAGAAGGGCCTTCTCGGTCACGTAGGAGAAAAAAAATGGGGAAAGCGGGAGCTAATGGGGAGACGTCGCCCATCCCTTGGGCTCCTGAATAACGCGCTTGCAATTCAGCAAAAAAAGTTTCATCCTGATCTTCGACGCGTTCGGAGGGGGAGGGGGGGGGAAAATCACCGTGTCAGTGTTGAGGGGAAAATTCGATGCGATACCCACGCCCGGGCAGGAAAATCGGTTCTTCAAAGGTAGAATTACGGGAGGAAAAAAAAAAAATGGCGAGGGGGAAGGAAAAGCGAGGATATCCGTCATTAGGACGTACAACAGGTAGGTCAGTTGCCCGGGTGTGGGGGAGAAATTTTCACGCCCTTGAAGGGACCGTCCCAAAGGGAATTCACCGAGAGAAGAGAAGAAGACGATCAGGTGCAAATCTGTTTGGCGTAATGCAAGGCGCTTTGTCAGAGTATACATCAAGGGGACAGATGGACGCCGTTCTAACGCTCGCGGAGGACAGCTCCCATTTGGAGGGAAGGAAAAACTACGCAGATTCAAGGAGAGTACAGAGGGGGGGGCGGAAGAATCTCAAACCGTTGGGAAGACGACGTATATTACAGCGCAAGAAAAAGCACTACTTGATCGAGACTGGAAGGGGAAAGACACGGCCAGGGAGGGAAGAAGGGGGAAAATCCAAATGTATGCACTAATGCCGGGTTAGCAAAGGCGTAAGCTTAGAAGACCTTATTGTGTATGGGAAAGGATGGGAACTGTAAAATCAGAGGAAGGGCTCTATTCCAGCAAGGGATGTCCTTTCTCAATACTCTGTGACACCCGAGGGAACGAGTACTACAAAGGATCGATTCCCCCAATAATGATTTTACAGAAAGGAGGATCGACCAGGGGGGGAAAGAAAGGTTTAACCTCACGAGTTGAAAAGCGTACCGCTTTCAGGAAAAGCGAAGGTGGCCCGGCAGGAAAGGGACGGCACGTAAGGGGAACACGGTAAAGGAGAGGAAAGTGGCAGGAATGTTAACTGTGAAAAAAGATTCTTCAGGGTCGCCTTAATGAAAAACTTTCGTAGGACCCCAGGAAAAGGAACAAGCAGGCAACGGGGCACAGAGTATGAGAGAATTGTAATCGGCGTAACCGGGGGGCCGAATCCCGGAAAAGAAGAGAGACTTTCCTTGCGGTGGGAGGAGAGGGGGAATTTATGCCCTATTTGCAGGTACGATAAGCAGGGGCTAGAAAAAAAGGGAGACTTGCCGCAGAACTTTTTCGGAAAACCCAAAAAGGGACAAAATGATCGTCCGACTACACTCACAGTAGACGGAAGGGACGAAGTCGAAGCTTACATGGGGGAAAACAACTGTCTTTCCTGAAACTGCAAAAGGAAACTCTCGCTGTTGGGGGGGGAATCTGATGCCAGAGAAAAGTCAGATTCGACTTTCTTATAAAACAGAAACTCAGGAGGGGGGTGGTGAGGAAGGGGGCGGACCTCACATCGAGTGCGGAAAACGACAAAAGGAAAGCAACTCAGCTCATTGGCAAGTGAAATTCAAAGGAACCTATTCCATCCTGGCTGAGAATGGGGAGGAACACCCTACTGGTAATGGAAAGGGGGAAAACCTTACCAATGGTTTTGCGTTCCAAAGATGACGACGAGTTGGGAACTGCGAAAGAGGGGGGGGGGAGATCTCGGTAACAAAAGAAAAACAAGACAACTCTCTGTAGGAAAATCGGAACCAGGGGAGGGGACATTAGTTTTGGGTCCGGAACGAAATAGGAAAAGCCAGCCCGAAAAAAGAATTGATTTATATCATGTGGCGTCGAGGCGAGAGAAAAAAGAGTTGGAGGCCTCGAAGTATGAAGGAGGGGAGGGAAAAGAAGAAGATGAAGAAGGACTCCAATACGTGTGCGGGTCCGAAGCAGATCGTATCTCCCAGGGAAGGTCACGGAACAGGGGGGGCGCTGGCGTCACTAGTGAAGAAGGAAAAAAGAATAGGAAAAAAACACTGTGTTCCGATTTTAAAGGCAAGCTTACTCATCCAAGAGGGGTGTCAGCCGGAGGGGGGGAAAAAGAGATTACGGCAATCGGTAAAGAAGTTTACGCAAAACGCAAACCATAGCGTGTAAAAGCACCCTTCACAAGGGGGTCCAAGAAGGGGGGTGTGATTCGTGGCATCCCATTCAGCAGGATGGGATACGTGATGTTGGAAAAGAAACTTTGAGGGCGGTGGGGCGGGGGGATCGAAGCAAAGAGGGAATTATTTAGAGAGAGAAAAGTGACCTCCATCATACAACAAGATCGGGAGGAAGAAGATCACTTTGAGCAGAGGGGGGATTAAACCAGCTTCTCCCCAGCGAAATGGGGGGGATTTTCCGGGAAGGGTTGGGCCCGCAAAACGTTAATAAAATAGTCTTCACTGGTAAAGGTCCAGGATCTAGGGGAAAGGTGTGAATTTATGATCGTTGAAAGGGTGGGCAGAAGGCGGGAAAGGAAAACATGTCAAAATCGGAATAGGAAAAGGGGGGCATGGTTTGCTTCAGGGAGAGAAGGGAAGGTCAAATCGGGCATTAAATTGCAAAAAGGGATACGCCACTCCATTCAAGAAGGGGCGCTTCTGCAATACCATTACCGTAGAAAGCGATTGGATATGAAAAGGAAAAACTTTGCAGGGGGAGGGAGCTTGTTGGGGGGGGGGGACCTAGCGCCGTCATTTTTAAAGAAGAAGTATGTGATTGGGGCCCCCGTGGGGGAGAAAAAAGTACCTTCTGGGGGCCAGTAGGGGGGGGACATTTGACATAGGAAGGATTCCGTTCTATAGCATGCCGAAGGCACCTTCTATCCGACTCATATGCGCCTCGGAGGGGGAGGAAGAGGGGGAAGCGGGAAACGGCAAACCGCCGATGAATGTTTTTCTGTAAAGGGATTGGGGAATCGACCTTCAAATTTGGGGAAAAAAAGTCACTCAAGGGGGGAAAGCTTTCTTGAAAAGGGGAAAACCGGGGGCAAACTGGAAGTGTTTTAATAGGGGACATCCTTTGAACAGTACCACTCCGGGGGGAGGAGCGTAAGAGGGGGGAAAACACAGCCGGCGTGCATCCTTGAAAATTGTCGTCAAAAGCCACTGCGGGAAGGGGTTTACTTGGTCCCAGTTAGGACATTCGGGCTCGCCATTAGAAAGGAGCATCCATCACGGGGAGGAAAAGGAACGAACTGAAATCAACATTTGGGAATAGGACAGAGGGCGGCATGTCATTACAGGGTAGCCTGTCAACTCGCCAGACCATGGAGAAGTGAATATTTTTTCGAAAGCAAAAAAACCACGCCTGGGAAAAAGGACTCCGGAATAACGCGGGAATGAGGGGCATTCTCAAGAAAAGGAAATCTGGCCTCGCGCAAGGGAGGCTCAGTGAAATTTACTCACTGGGAGGGGTGGGAAAAGTGTCGGGAAGGAGGGTGAAACAACCAGGCAAAGTTCATGACCTCGGGGTCATCAAGAGAAAAAGGAGGAAAGGGAAAAAGGGGGAAGATATAGAAGAGGGAAAAAACGAACCCCGAGGTAATGAACGAGAAACCTGGGTTTGGTAGCTGGAAGAAAGGGGGAAAAAGAAACTTGTTCGAAAAAAGGGAAAGGGGGAAAGTAAATTCACCTTATCATGAGAGAGGAAGAAGGATCAGTAATAAAAAAGGGGGGAGAATGCGATTACAGGGGAAGAGTCACTCGGTTATTCCTTATGAAGGGAAGGACTTTTGGCGCACCGGGGGAAAGAGAGAGAAAACGACACATATTCCGCGCTCAAATGACCGACGTACGAAGATGTCAAAAGTCCTCAATACGGACGGGGTGGGAATCTCAACAGTTTGGATTTCAGGGGGAAAGTGAGAGGAAAGAGGCAAGAATTGGCTGAAAACGGGGGAAAGGGGAAAATTCAAAGAAGCACTTTCCGCAGTGGCTACTACGTAATCCAAAGGGATGCAAAGGGAGGGGGCCCAAACGAGGGAAAGCAGGGAAAGGTCGAATATCACGGTGAGGACTTGTTAAAGTCCAACACTGAAACTCCCTCCTGGGAAGAAAGGGACTTCTCAATAAGCTGGGGGTTCACAGGAGAGAAGTAACGACAAGGAGTTCTCGATTCCCAAAAAAAAACTGCTCATTTCCAGAAAAAAAAAAAAGTTAATCATAGGAAAAGCCGTTTCCGGGGACATTGACACAGGGGGGCAAAAGAAAAATCGGACAAGGGGCGCTAATGCGGAAGGAAGAATGCCGCTGGAAGAATATTTCAAGGAAGGGCAACGGTACTACTCATGGGCAGAACGGGAAGGCAATCAAAGGAAATCTTCTCCTATTTATGCGCGGTGATTGGTAGCGAAAAAAAGACTCTTGGCAAAAAGATAAGCGCAAAGCACCGTGGGACGGTAGTGAGGGAGAGAAAGAAGGCATTTTAATAGAAAGCACCCTGGTGAGCTTCATCGAAATGGCCGATCCGTGTGGAAGGGAGGCCGATTTTGAAGGAGAAAAGGAAAGCTTTCCTGCAGCAAACATGAAGATGCAGAGACGAAACTTGACGGGGGAGTAGCGGGAACAACATTTCAACAAAGGAGAGGAACTAAAATACATTCAAGGGGAAAAGGACTTAAAGGGAAAAAAAAAAAAGGAGGGGGAGGATGTTGCGGTCTTAAGAAGGGAAGAACTGGAAAAAAAGGTTGATAAGGAGGCTATGCTCGGAGAGGGGGAGAAGAGACGAGGAAGGAGGGTGTTTGTTATGAAAGTAGCTGGACTCGAGTGCTGTCGAGACCCTCCCTCAACCCGAAGAAGAATAATGGGGGGGGAAAGGAGCCTGCCACAAAAGAAAATGGAGGAGAAGGTGTATGAAAAACCCGATCTTGGCATCTGGGAAACGTGCGGGTCTAAAAAAGAGGTTTTGCGTTTGAAAAGGAAAAAATGGGCGTAGCTAAATCTAAAATGTGGGCCAGGGGACCGTAAGATCTAGAACTTCTACAATAAAGAATCGCTGATTGAAAGGGGGAATCGGACCAGAAGGGGGAAGGGTTTTGCCTGCTCTCCATGGGAAAGAAAACCAGGTGATCCCTTGGGGGACGGGGGGATAACTAGATGCGTCTATGTCTGGGAAATGAAGGGGGGGTTGAGA
>Ga0179593_1716778_pt1 | contig 13077 bp, 18 predicted proteins | sample CZODoug2_1_08_16_FD_185931 | JGI IMG/M metagenome (GOLD analysis project Ga0179593, IMG submission 185931) | Vadose zone soil fungal communities from Angelo Coast Range Reserve, California, USA - CZODoug2_1_08_16fungal (PacBio error correction) | ecosystem: Environmental > Terrestrial > Soil >...
GCCTCACCGTGGGGAAGGCAAAGGGGAAAGGGGTCGGCCTTATCGCGATTATACTCAAGGGAGAGCGCCTGAGCCGCGAGAGACAAAGGAGAAAAGGACGAGAAACAACCGTGTTTCAAGAGCAATGTCGAGAAAAAAGTAGAACTTCGTCCTTCGAGTCCCCGGAGAGGGAGTACATGTAGATTCCATGGCGAGAGGGAAAGGGAAAAGGGAAGGGAAAGCGATCGGCATGCTATTCCGACGGAGTGAAAAAGAAAGGCCCTTCACAAAAGTCCCGTCTATTCGCAATAAAGGGAAAAAAGTGGGGGGGAGAAGAGGGAAAATGACTCAAGGGTTCCTACACGCGGCTTGGTCTCAGGGGACGCGCCTGATTCACCTTCCGATGGAGGGGGGGAAAAGAAAGATGGACCGAAAGATCATCCGTAACATTACTTGTTTGCGTTGAGGTGGCTTTGAAAGAGGAGGGGAAAGAGGTTATCTTCCTTACCCAGAGGGAAAGGGGAGGAATTTCATTTGTTTGTCGACAGGAGCAGGAAAAGAGAACGAGACGGATAGCCTCCGGAACGAGCCCTGCACTCATGCTTTGGGCGAAGGAAAGGCATCCCCCGCATCTCAAAGGAAGATCAACGCCAGCCAGAAAAAAAAAAAAACAAAATGTGGTCGCTTCTGCGGGCGCACGCAGCTCATAAAAAAGGAACTTGCGCCCCTTTGTTCGGGGGCCGGGTTGTCTCTGAGAAGAAAGAGACAGCGGGCAGCCTCGTGCAGGAAAAAAAAAGTACTCGTGTTCTCATTAGAACGCACTCTGGTGCTCTCAAAAAGGAGAGAGAAATGGAAGCGTAGCTTTTGCTCCAGATATCGAGCTAAAAAAAAGGACCTCCACTTTAAAAAAATGAGCTGCTCTGGATCTGCTGGGGAAAAGAGAGAAAGGGGGGAGGGGATCCGAAAGGAGAAGAAGTATGCGTCCCGAAGGAGATGTCCGTGAGCGGAAAGGGAGGAAAACGGTTTCTCCCTCTCGTACTCAAGAAGAAAGGAACCCATCCGACTTCAGAATAGAAAAGAAAAATGGCGATCGAACACCGCCAGGAAGGGGGGCTGATCCCTTTATCTATTTTGAACGGCCGCATACCGCGGAAGGGGGAAAGAAAGAAGATTTGACGTTTGGGCATTTCGTCAATGGATAAATTGTGTGGCCGGAAGAGGGGCGCATACTAAAAAAAGGAGAAGGGTTCCGGCGGACAGTTGAAAAGATGATCTTCACGCGAGACATGAACCATGACTGAAGGGGGAGGAAAATAAAGGAAAGAGGCACTTATAACTCATCTCGGGAGAGGGGGGGAGGAGTCATCTTTCTATGCTTTGGAAAATCTAGCTCATCTATAAAGGGGGGAGAGGGGGAAAAGAGAAGGCAGGTGGGCCTTCCCTCCGCCAGTAGCTGTGAGCGGAGGAGGCAGTCAACACAGAGATCACCTCTCCGAGGGAAGATCATCACCTTTGACCACGAAAGAGGGGAGGAAAGGTCTCTCGTCTTTCAAAACGGCTTGCTATCTGGGTCTAAATAGAGAGGGGAAAGGAAAAGATCCCTACGTATGCAGGAGAGAGGGGACTCTCTTTCTATGGAGTAAAACGGCTTGTCACGCGAGAATAAGAGGGAAAGAGGAGGGCGGATAAAAGCAGTTCTCGTCTCTTGTGACCGCAGAATCACTAAATTGTCCTCTAGCAGAAAAAAAAATGGACCTCGGCGCGGCTCACCACCAAAAAAAAGGAAAAAAAAGGGGAGAGAAAGAACAGGAAGCGGCAGCGGGGGGAGTGGTCGCTCACTTATCCCTCAGGAAAAAAGCTGGATCTGATCAGCGCATCAGAAAAACGAAAGGGAAAATGAGGAGAGAGTAAGGTGCTCCTCGCCCGCGCTAGAAGCGCAAAAAAAAAAAAAAAACTCCGACAACCACGCAGAGAAAAAAAACGCGCAATAACTTCTTCGCGGTGAGCTGTCACTATATCTCCTAGGTAGGGAGGAGAATGAAGGTTTGGCATCTTGGTGGGAGAGCTTCTCCATCGAATCGTAGACAGGCTCCGCGAGGAGGAAAAGGGAACGGGCCCCTGATCACATACGAACAGAAAGGGAAGGAAAAAGGAGCCTTTCTATCTTCTCGGGGGAGGAAGATCCCGTCATCTCCTCTTATAGAGAAGAGGGAAAAAAGGGGGATTAGATAACTTCCAGGGCTCCAGCATTTCACCGGTCATGCCCGTGGGAGAAAAGGGAGCGTCGTCTCTCATCACTCTGAGCGTCGATGCCACCAAGAGAAAAAAAGAGGGGAGAGGAAAAGTCTGGGGGTTTCATCGACGGGAAAAAGGAGAGAGAAGACGCTTCCTTCTTACGCTACGCATTAGAGATGGGGCGCTCGCCGGCGAGGAGAAGGGGGGAGGGAAGAGGGTATAGATCATCTTCCTATTCGTAGCTGGAACCAGAAGGGAAGAAAAAAAGACTTTCTCCCCTAACCTAGAGGTCTCTTCTTCTCTGGGGGAGAGCATAGTGCAAGCTCGCCGTACGCTTCTGCTGGAGAGAAGGGGCCACCACTCTACACCCGAAGAAGAGACTCTCCTGATCTCTTTAACGAGAGGGGAAAAGTATGATCGGAGATTCTTTCGCGATGTTGTAGAGAGAGGTGGGGGGGAAAAGGAAAAGGTCATTGCTCGCTTAAGAAATCTCTCCTATTCCCTTGAAGAAAGAGGAGGAAGGGAGCGGATATAGAGCAGAGGTTGCCTTCTGCGTCACCGCCTAGAGGACTACGTGAAGGAGGCCTCTTCTCTTCCGGAGAAGGGGTTTGTTCCTAGCGGGGGAGGGGAAAGAGGGGGGGGAGAGGCATGGGCAAACCCTCCCGATTAGCATGGAAAAGGATAATTCTGAAAAAAATATCCGCTACCTGCGGGAAGGGGAAGAGATAAGCGCCAATCTGCAAGCGTTTCCCTCCTTTTAAAGAGCGAGTCTATCTAGTCGCGCCTGAAAAGGGGAGGGAGAGTTGAGCGCCTTCGATTAGACCCCGCAAACCGCCTCCATAGAAACGCCGGCGCCTTCCCGAGGCGAGGAAAGAGGTCAAGTTTCTGCTGCCGGACATGCGAAGAAAAGGGTCTTTGAGGGGGGGGAGATTCGGGATCTCGCGCCACCTCTAAGGGAAAGAGGGGGAAAGGAGGAGAGAAGCGTTGGATTCGGAAACACAAATACCATTCTCGATTAGCAGAGACCTGATGCGAAGGAAAAAATCGCGCTGAAGCTCAACGAAAAAGGGGGCCCGTAGGTTTCACTGTAGTAAAGGAAAAAAGAAGGGGGGGGAAAAAGGGGAAAAGCGCATAACGACAGATCATGCGGACCTTGCGCGGCTCAGGCAGGAAAAGAGCTCTGTAGGAGAAGGGAGGGGTCATCTCATTTGTGAAGAAAAAGAAAGGGAGAAGGGACACAGAAAAATATCTCTTTCTGGTCGATGACCCTCCGCGGCCCGGGGAAGGAAAAGAAGGTCTGCATCGTCTTCACACTCGAAAAGAGAAAACTCCTGGCGGTGGTGAGGAGGGGGGAGGCGAGGAAGGACTAGCTGCTCTCATAAGGAGAAAGGGCGCTTCGATCATAGGGGAGAGGTGCTCACCTTTTTCGAACAGGATAGAAGGAAGGGGGGGGGAAAAGAAGGAGGAGACAGAAGTGATGGAGGGCCTTTTCTATCTCGCTGCGCTTCAACAGGCAGAGAAAAAGGAAGGCAGCAACGCTTCTTTTTAAACGTGGGAGGAAAGGGACAAGGAGTCTATCCTGTATCAAAGGCAGGAGAAGGGAAAAAGGGATGTTAGCACGCATCTTTCTGCCCTGGCCACGAAGTGCGCAAAAAATCATCTGCGTCGGCAACTCTGCCGGGAAAGACGCCTGGCGCCAGCTCCAAAAAAAAGGGGGGGAAAAAACAGGGGCAGCAGACAATCTATCTTCTCGTGAGCTGAGGGAGGGGAAAAAACCATCACCCTCTGTTTTTCCTCATCTCGGAGGGAACGCGTCCACGATTTGTCCTGGTGGGAGAGAGGTAGGGAAAAAGAAGAGAGGGCCATGCGGGGAAGGCTGCGCTCACGGAGGCTCTATCCGCTCGGGGGGGAAGAAAGATCCTTTTCGCCACCATAAGGGGAGAGAAAATCACTTGGTCTTTCCGATAAAAAGGGGAGGAAATAACCATCGCCCGCCAACACTGTCATGTGAAAGAGTCCTCTTCGTGAAGAAAAAAAACAAATAATCATCGTCCATTGTCTCTTCGAGGGAAAAAAAAGGGGGAAGGGAGGGGTCTCCCATTTCTACCTTTTCTCCGGCGGGGACAAAAAAAGGGGACTTGTTCTTTGCCGGGGAGGGAGGGGGGAAAGACGGCGGACTCGCTGCCGCTCGCGGTGGCCTAAAAAAAAATGGCTCTACATTTACTCCGTCGGGAGAACACGGACTCGAATACTGCCAGGTCGACGGAAAGGGAAAGAAGAAGGAGAGAAATTGCCTTAACCCGGTGTTCATCTTCGGAAAGAAAAAAGGGGAAGGCTCGTGCTCTCTCTACCTTCGTCCCAAGGAAAGACGACATCTGTATCCGCCGCCATAAAAGAAGAAGGAAAAAAGAATAAGAAAAAAAACGAAGGAGGAATAGAGAGAATACTCAACGTGGTGAGGGGAAAAGGATACATATGTCGTATGAAGCGCGAGAAAAAGAGCGAGCCCTCGGATAAAGAAAAGGGGACCGCACTAATATGACACCTTTGTTCAGAGCAATGTCGATCAAAAGGGGACGGCTTCTCGATTCCCCGGCGCCGAGGAAGGGAGCCCATGGCAGCGCTAGGAAGATCAAAACAGAGAAGGGAAAAAAGGAGAAAAAGAGCCTGTCTTGCCCATTTCTATGAGCAGAGGCAGAAAAAAAAAAAGGAAAGCGCCACCCTAGAACAAGAGAAATGGTGCCGACCACGAGCTTGGGAGAGAAGGGGGAAAAAAGGGAAAGGGAAATGGACGATATTTTCTCCGCCAGCGCCACAAAAAAAAGCACTTAATCATTATACAGTGGGGGGGGAGGTGAGGGCCTCCTCACCGAGGGAAAAAGAGAAGGAAAAGAGAATGGTAGGTGCAGTATTTTTGTCGAACAGTATCGGCAGCGAGAAAGAAACCGACTCTAATCTAGCCTTCCGTAGGTGAGAACCCATCGCGTATTTTATTATAAAGGAAAGGAAAAAAAAAACAACAAGAGGGGTCGGGTCTCGAAAAGCCAGAACACGCCGCCGAAAAGGTTTTTTTCTCGTCCCTGTCGGCCGCAAAAGAGAACTGAGCTGCTCCCCTGGGTCGGAAAGGAAGGGGGGGGAAGAGGGACTCAAGCTCTGCATCATTTCGGGGCAGGCCGCGTAAAAGAGCTCCTTTACTATGGGACCATGGCACTCACTCGGGGGGGAGAAGAACCCGCTCATTATCTTTCTCGACGGTGCTCCAGAAAAAAAAAAAAATTCTCGTCCCATTCCTCTCCACTTTCAAAGAAGAGCGATCTTCGGCTGATCTGCATGGGAAGAGAAGAACTCAGAAGGGGGGCAAGAGATTTCCTTGATCTTGCGGTCGAAAGATCGGAAGTTCGCACCTCTTACTCCATCGAAAAAAAGGAAGACCCCGGACTGCAGATTCATCAGAGAGTATTCACGATCGACACAGCAAGGATGGGAAGGAAAAGATCCACGTATCGAGTGTGCCGACGAACAAAGGGAGAAAAAGGGAGAGGGGGATTCTGTTCATCGACCATCACAGCTATTGTCCGGGGTGAAGAAATTGTTTGGTCTTAAGCAAACAAGTGAGGGAAATCCGTTCTCCTCAGATGAGAAGGGGGGAAGGACGGATTCGCCTCCCGGTCTCTGAAACCTTTTAGAGGAAAATTACGTCGTTTTCTTCGAGTAATAAAAGGGGCAAAGAAAGAAAAAGAAGGTAGAGGAAAGGCGGTTGCGCTTCATCTGCAGGCGTTGGGGGAAAAAAAGAAAAACGCATCATTTCTAGCTCAGCAGGAACTGGTAGAGAAGGGAGGAGGGGGGACGTAATTATCCCGCCGGAAATAAAAGAGAGGTGTTCCTATATTCCTCTCTCGGAGAGAAGAAAGCTCTTGTGGGGAAAAAAAAAAGGAAAGCGCAAAAGGACCACTCCCTCCTCGCCGTAGGGAGGCCAAAAAAAGAGACGCGATTTAGCTTCGTCTATCTGGGGCCGCTGAAACACCTGAGAAAAAAAAAAGGGGAGGACGAACTCGACTAACGAGCTGTCGATTTCGCCCTGAACGCGTCACGGGAAAGCTCGTCGTCTATAGAAGGGTCGCGGCTCTTTTATACCAAGGGGAAACAATGGGCCCTATCTCCTCGAAGCGCGAGCCGCGGCGAAAGGAAAAACCACTCGCTCTTGAGAAAAGAACATGAACTCATCGGGCAGAGAGAAAAAGAAAAGAAGGAGGACTCGCGGTCCGCAGCAGAAGAAAAGATAAGCCTCATCATCACCCTCAGCTTGAAAAAGAGGAGAGCGGTCACTTTGCGAAGAGGGGGAAGGGGGGAAGAGGGATGAGAACGTGGCCGCTATCTCCACCCTCGGAAGGACCCTCTGCATAACCGTCAGAAGGAAAAAAGAAGAGATCTCGCGTTCAGTGAAAAAGAGGATTCCAGGTTCTCAGCGTGGGGGCTCCTTCTTCTCCAAGGGAAAAAAAGAGCCGAGCTGATGGGCCGGAAAAGAAGAAAAAAAGAAGGGGGAAAAGAGAACTCCTGGATGTCGGGGCGGGGCACCGAGCCTGGCTAGCTCGAGAAGAAAAAGCATCTCCTCTTATCTCTGACCAGGAGTCGGCTGACTCGCCGCGAGAGAAAAAGGAGGAAGCCCGTAAGAGGCTTAAGGAAGGCTCGTCGCGTCGCGCATCACGGAGGGGGAGGTCCACAATAAAGAACAAGGGGGAAAAAGAGAGAGGGGGGGGTTGTCATCTCCAGTCAAAAACTCTCAGGGAAAAGCACTGCGGACGCGACGCGTAAGGAAAAAAGAGGCGAAAGAGAAGTTTAACGACTCCCTGCTTGTCAGGGCGGGAAGGTCGCGGGAAAGGCGTAGCTGTCACAGAAGTTCAGAGGGGGAAAAAAGACCTCGATGAGGAGCTGTAGGAGAGAAAGGGGGATGTGCCGGAAAGAAAAAGCTCCGCCTTCCTCTCGCTGGATCCGCAGGGCACGCTGACTACCTGTAAAGGAGTACATGGGGAGGAAGAGAGAGGGGGTTGACAATCAACGAGTCGAGCATTTTCTGCGCGTGGAGGTGTCTATCTCCTTTTACTCTCGGAGAAGGGGAGAGGCGCCCCGTGACCGCGAGAAGGAGAAAGGGGGGAGAGGGTCGGAGATCCATCGTGTGCTTCTGCTGCACCGGAAGGGGGCGCGCCACTTCATAGAATCGTAAGGGAGGAAAAGGGGGGAGGGAGACTCAAAACTGTTGTCCGAGCGGTTGCGGGTTGTGAGCCAGGGAAGAAATCGCGCTCTATTTCTCTTCCCTGGGGAGGAAAGGCGTGTCTCCACTCGCCGGGGGGAGAAAAGGAAGAGGAAGAGGTGACGAAAAAGCCAAGTCTTCATGATCGCTTGCCGCCATTGTTAAAAGGAGCACATCGCCCGCTAGTCGATCGAGCCAAAGAGAGAGAGGGAGAAGGGGGGTCCTTCAGAGATTATACCCCTCTCTCCCCGCCTCCATCGCGCAGGAAAACCTGACTGGCGTATTTCGGGGCCTTACATTCGCTCGGTGAGAAAAGGGGGAAGAGGAGGGGGGACATTCTCTCGCAAAAAAAAAAGGCTATCTTGTCTTATTTCCGGAGGAGAAAGATGGTCTCTTCATACCGAAGACAAAGGAAAAAAGAGGAGCTAGACAACTCCTCGCACTTAAGCGCAACGTCGCCGAGGGAGAGGAAGACGGAGTTCACTTGTATTACTGCAGGGGAAGAAATGGAGCCATCCACGGCTTGAAGACAGAGGGTCGTTCCGCCTTCACAACATTGCGTCAGCTGGGAAATTTTCACTCATTTTTTAAAAAGAAAGGCACACCTGCAATATCTTCGTGGAGGGGAAAGGGAAAGGGGGAAAAAAAGGGAATTCAGAAATCTTCGGCCACTCGACCGGGGATCAGCACGAAAGAAGGTTCGATCTTGACTATCTGCTCCGTCGAAAGGGAAGGGGGGTGCCCACGCAGATACACCCCCCCCCGAGAGGAGGGGGAAGGGGGGGAAGGTGGAGACTGGGCGAACCTATCTTCACCGCCCGCTCAGGACAGGAACTGTTCTATATTCTCTTCCATGAAGAAGCAATGCCTTCTTCAGAATACTCTGCATGAAACAGGGGAGTCAGAAAGGAAGAGGGCAAGGACACGGTCCTTGATCCCCGCTAGCACGAGAAAGAGTTTATTTCTTTAGCGAGAGGAAACGAGCTTCGCACCCGCGGGGCAATCGAAACAGAAAGAAGCAATGCCTAAAGCCCTCGTCATCGCCTTGCTCAGCGAATACAAAAACAGACCCCATGGTCTCATCTCAGAGGGAGAAAAAGAGAAAGCGACACCATCACTCAGAGGGGGGGGGGGGGAGAGGAGGAGGGTCTTTCTTTCGTGAGCCGCGGCAAGCGCTTCTTCTCCTTAGAGAGATGGCGCAAAGCCTGAGTGCAATGCCTCAGCAGAAAGGAGGAGAAAAGAGAAAATGGAAGTTTAAGAGGCGCCTGGGTCGCCAACCTACTGCATCCCGAAAAAAAAATCAGGCTCTACCTCGTCAAACTCCAACGCCAACACTGGATGTGAAAGATGAGGGGAAAGTAGAGTGGAGGGAGCGACCATCCTCATCCCGGCCAGTGAATCGGAAAAAGGAACCAAGCGCTTTTTCGTCACCAGTGCAAGGGGGGGAGGACGTCGGTGGCGATGTCCGCTACGCAGGGAAAAGGGGGAGGGAAAGATAGCATGGAACGCCGGCGGCTCGCTGCCTCTCGCGGTGGCCTACATGCGGGGGAATGTCGCTTCGTGATTGTCGGTGGAAAAAAAGAGAAGCCCGTTCTCTTCATAGAAAGAGAAAGACATTGCGGAACCCGTTTTCATCTCGCTGGGACCGATTCAGGAGACAAAAAAGAGTCGCGACCTTCGTCTCCCATTCCGTGAGATGGAAGGAATCACATCCTGGTTCAGGAAAAGGGGGGGAAAAAAAAAAACACTGAGGGAAAATATATATATGCTCCCTTTGTTCAGGCACAGATGTGGATTTTCTTCTATACATATGGGGGGGGGAGGGGAAAGGGGGCGAACGTAATGTTCCTCGATCCGGGGAAAACGAAAAGAAGAGGAAAAGAGGGTCAAAAGGCCCGAGATGAACACCGGGTTCAGCGCAATGTAAGGGAATAGTAGAACGCCGTCTTCGATTCCTCAGGACACAAAAGAAAGAAAGAGAGGGAAGAAATGAAGGATGAGTGAAAACCCTCAATGTAATCCCCCGCGAGCGGCAAGCAGGGAGATTATACTTCCTTCAGCAAACCTCGAGGCTCCATCGGAAAAGAAGGGAAAGGGGGAAAGGGATAAAGCTTTGTTCTCTCCATGTTGGTGAAGGAAAAAATTTCCTATTAGGAGGGGAAAAAAAAACGCCGAAGTCCGCCCCGATCATCAGGAAAATACAAAAAAGGGGGGAGGGGGGGGAGGGTATACGCCTCAACCGATGTAGCGGCCGACCCAGATGGGAGGGAAGATGTTTGGAACCTGATCTTCAGCTAGAATGGGGAAAGGGGAACGAAGCAAGTCCCGTTAGCTAGCCTGACTAAGAGGGGGGAAAAAAAAAAAAGGAAGAAAAGAAGTGCCACAAAAAAAATGCCTGGCCACTCTTTTCCGCGGCCTACCCAACAGCCTCCGCCTATCTATTCCAAAGAGTCTGCGGGCCGCACGCAGCTCATAGAAAAAGGAAGGGGAAAGAAGGGGGCTGGTCGGCCACTCCGGTTTTGCGCTGCGAAAATAAGTGCTTTCAGGGGGAGAGAGCTCCTTTACTCGGGGTGAAAGAGAGGGAAGAGGAAAAAACGGGTTTCCTCACGCAGAAAAAAGCAGATCTTTCTCTGCGGAGAGAGGATCCGTGTAGAGCTCGCGTCCCCGGACTCAAAGGAAGAAGAAAGAAAAAAAACTTGCGGCTGGATCTTGCATTTTGAAGTCGGCCGCAAAAGCATGGATGCTCCCTAATGCAATATGTGGAAAGGAAAGAGAGGGGGGTTCTCACACGTTGATAAAAGGGGGAAAGGGAAAAAAAGAAAGGGAGCTGAACCCATCCGGACGTGAAAAAAAGACTGCTCCTATATTCCTACTGAAAAAAGGGACCAGCTAGGCTAGTTCTTATCAAGGAATGAGGAAAGGATGAAGAAAAGCAACACAGCATACCTCGGCCGCTTCGGGGCCATCGAGAGAGGGGTTCATTTCTCAGGGGGGGGGAGGAACACCGCGTTAAAAAAAAGAAAGGGGGAAAAAAAAAGGGTATAAAAATCTTTCTCAATTTTGGGGGGGGGGGGGTGGGGGGCCCAAGAACCTTTCTCTGATCTTCACTCCGTGGAGAAGGGGGAAGTATATCCCAGTGAAAGGAAAAAAGAAAGGAAGAGTTCGCTTTTCATCTGAGAGTCGTTGGCCGCAGAAAATCATCTATAATTGTCTTTCTGGGGGAAGCGCGCGGCCGTAGCCGGAAGGGGGAAAAGAAAAAGAGGGGGGGAGCGAATCCGCGAGCGCAGGCAACCCTCCGAAAAAAAAAAAAAAAAAAAAGACACCGCGCGCATGTCCTGCCGAAGAAGAAAAGCCTCGCCCGGAGGGGAAAAAAAAAAAAAGGAGCGGCGGCAGCGGGTCTCATCAAAGATCTCCCTCCCGGGAAAAGGGGAGGAATGGCGCCCGAACTGCTGACAAGGAGAGAAGGAAGGAAAAAAGGAGAAGGCCACGGAAAAAGGCTCTTCTCGTGGATACACCGCCTGGCAGACACGAGCTCCTCGAGAAGAAAGGGGGCCTCACACCACCACAAAGAAAAAGAAAACCTCTTCTGACACAACCCGGGGAGAGAAAGAAAAGAGGATTGTCTCTCACTTAGGAGGAGGGGAAGCGTCACCCTCTGGATCTCGATCAGAAAAGGAAAAAACACGGCAATCTTATAGCGGTCCCGAAAAGGTTAGCATCTCTATTCTCGAGGAGGAGAGAAACACTCGAAACCTCATCGACAACCCAAAGGCCCAAGGGCTCTACAATAAGGAAGAGAATCGCTTCTCTGGGGAAAAGAGGGAAAAGAACGTCCATTTTCTTCAGCGTGGAATTCTTCTCCAGCGGAAAAAGGCAAGGCGCCCGAGCATGAGGGGGGAAAGAAACTAGCGCAGCGACAAGATCCTCCTCGAGGTCGGGGAAAGAGGAGCGTAACTTCTTTGCCAAGAGGGATGCTAACCTAGAAGGGAGAAGGGGAAGGGGAGGAAAAAGAGAGGCTTCCATCATTCTCACCTTTCCGCCCGTAAGCGGAGGAGCTCTTCTTCTGCGGAAAGGGGAGTTTGATTACTTTCTATGACAAGAGATAACAACAACCACGGATTAGTAGGAAGCGAGAGAGGGGTCGACATTTAAAGAAGCGTGATGCTCGACTACGAGAATGAGAAGAGAATTGGAGAAGGCGGGTGCCTGCTGGCGCTCGCGGCGAGGGGGAAGGGGCAAGTCTATTTCTCGATCAAAGGGGGGACATAAGTTCCGCGAGACGAGGAAAAGAAGGAAAGAATAAGGATCTTTCCGTCTGCTGCTCGGAAAAAAAAGCTCGGTCTCCTTAAGAAAACTTTCGAGGGGACACCGCATTGCCAGCCACCACAGGGATGGCCGAGTACAGGGGGAAGATAGGGGAGCAACGCGGCGAGGCAGTTCTGAAAATGGCTGTTCGCGGATGGGGACCGCGCGAAGCGGGGGGAAGAGAAAAAAAAGAGGCGCACCGTGGACCGCTCTCCGATTCCCGTGAACGAAGAGGCCTGTCGAGATCCCTACGGGAGAAAGGGCACGTGCCTAGAAAATAAAGAAAAGAGGATTATAACGCGCGGCTCCTGTTGAAAAACACCGGGGTTTGGAGGGAAGCCGCGCCGAGCGCCATGAGGAAAGAGAGGGGAATGTTCAGGGAATTTCGTCCAAGGCGGGCGAAAAGAGAAAACGGCGATATCTGCCGACTAGAAGAGAAAGACGCGTGGCCGCCGTTTCAGGAAAGGGGGGGAAAGAGGGAAAAAGCAGGTCGGGCGCTGGCGCCTGTGTTCGCGCCGGAGAAAAGCCGCCGCCCTCGCGCATGTTCCAGAAGCCCGACGCCGGAGGTACGTGGGAGGGGAAAAAAGGAAAAAGGAAGAGCGGGTCTGGAGTTGTTGCATGCTCTCAGGGAAAAGCTACTTTCGGAGGAAAATACTTCTCGCGGCTGGGCCAGCGGATAAAAAGGAAAGGGAAGAAAAGACAGGCAAAACCTCCTCTCCGTCTGAACGCAACTTCGCCGCTCCCGGCAGGGGGTGCACTTGTATTACTGCCGCAAGGGAGGAAAGACAAGCGTGCCTATCAGCTGACATGGGAAAAGGGGAAGAAGGGAACCAAAATTGCGCAGCGGGCGAGAAAAAAGCTTTTTTCACAAGGAAAAGAAGCCATGCCGACAGGAAAAAGAGGAGGAAGGATCCGCAGAGGACCGCTGTATGCGGCCGTGGATTTTTCAGGAGAAAAAGCCCGTGTGATCAAGCATACCGAAGAAAACTTCCTGGCGGGTTGCGAAGGGAGGGAGAAGATGTCGAGCCTCTGGTTGCCGCCGGTACGCGCCGTCAGGGGAGGAGGAAAAAAGGGGTGTGCCGAACCGATCTTCTACCGACCGAAGCGAATCCGCTGCGCCTGTTCGAGAAAGAAAAAAAAGGGAAAAGAAAAAAGAAAAAATAAGTCAAAGTCAGAATCTCTTGCTGACGTGAAGATGTTAACCCTGAGAGAGGCGCGACCCTAAAATTTTCAAAACATAAGTTTAAAAGAAAAAAGTGTTTTACCAATAAAAAGAAAATACTCTCCTTTAGTGATCAAGAAAATAAGAG
>Ga0179593_1732711_pt1 | contig 13077 bp, 14 predicted proteins | sample CZODoug2_1_08_16_FD_185931 | JGI IMG/M metagenome (GOLD analysis project Ga0179593, IMG submission 185931) | Vadose zone soil fungal communities from Angelo Coast Range Reserve, California, USA - CZODoug2_1_08_16fungal (PacBio error correction) | ecosystem: Environmental > Terrestrial > Soil >...
TGCGGCTCACAGATCTTGCAGAGGGGAAGGGGGAGGGGTAAATGCGAAAAAGCGCAGGAGAAGAGTCGGTCGGCCGTGAGGAAAGGGAAAGGGGCCGTTAAGGGGAGAATAGGGTGGGGCGCTCGCTAAACCGCCGGTCGTGGAGCCGTCGAGGAAACCAAGGTGGGAACAAAGCTTGAGCTCGGTGACCTCGTTGGGGAAGGAAAGAGATATCCTATCGACCCTCCTTGCGGGGAAAGAGGCGATCGAAAATGGCCTTCAGCGAGGAAAAGATGGGTTACAGGGAGTAAAAAATCTGATGGACAGAAATGACCGAACGAGTCGCCTGGAGGGGCGAGAGGAAAGAGGAAGAAAAAAAACGAGGGCGAGCAAGGGGGTCACGAGAGATACTCTGGGTAGGTATTGAAGGCTTAAGGGGGGGGGAAGGGGGGGTTCGAAAGCTCCTCCTCTAAAGAAACACGTCCAAACTCGACTGAAGAAGAAAAGATAGTTAACAGGAAAAAGCCGACTCTTGCCGCCCTTCTCAATGGAGGGTTTGGGAGCTCAGAAAGACGCGTCGCCCGTGCAGGGAAGAGTAGTGCCGGGGGGGGCGCTTCCGGGGTTAATGACAGGAAGGGGTTGATCCTTTTCTAAAGAGGGAGGGGACTCTCAGGAAAAGTAGCCCATGGGGGGGGGGGGGGGGGGAGGGGGGCTCAGGGAGAATCTCTGCTCGGAAAAAGAGCCAAAAGGAATGGGATCGCTCCCGAAACGCGTCGGCGAGAAAAAGGATAAGCTACCGAAAATACTTACGCTAGTGGGGGTAGGGCGATCAATTACAGTGGGAAGCTTTTTCTAAGGGAGGATCGGGAGAGGGGCTCACCAGAACTTAACTATGGGGTGACTTCTTTTACCTCGGCTGCTTGGGAGCTCCAAGGAAAATTCCTTCCAAATAAGTCTACGGTCTCAGAGAGGAGAAGGACTCCCCTCTGATCCGAAGAGGGGGAGACTGTCTGCCCTTACTCCTAAAAGACCAATGGGGGGGGGGATACGTGACCTGCCTGGCGCATCAAGGGTGAAGGTACGGCCCTTCTCGGGGAAGAGTTCCATCATTGAAGAGTCTAGGGAAGTCTGGAAACTACGCTCGCTGATAGCGCGAAGACGGCGGTAAAACGAAAGAGGGACACACTTAAGAAAAAGAAAAGTTCTGCTAAAAGAAAGGAGGTAGGGGGAGGGGCTTCTAAAACCCGACTCCGGGGGTGCGAGCTTCGGCGAAAAGAGGGACTTCCTCGGAGCCCTAAAAAGATCAACAAGCTCTTCTATCCAAAACGGGGGGTCTAGGAGCCTCACAAAAAGCTGTGAACAGAACGAGGGGGTATCTTCTCGTACGGGGGGTCCGTTCCGCTTCACCAAAGGTCACTGTAAAAGGGGTGGGCGAGACGTGGTGGTAGTTTATGGAAGGGTCCCGGAGAAAAAAAACTCCGAGGGGGAAGGACGGTGATCGTTCCACCAGAGCTCTTGAACCAGAAAGGAAAAGTCTACTGCAGAGGGGCGAGGGAAAATAATCCGTACTACCAAACAAAGACTTAGTGCAACTGTCGGGGGGATGGGAATTTGGGACGCGGAGGAGTATCTCTCTCAACAACACAAAGAAAAAGATGGGGAATCGTCGGGTAGTAAAAAAAAGGAAGAAACGGAGGCTACGGGAAAAACTAGCATCGTCGAACTCCTTGGGAAAAAAGAACCCATGAAACCGCTCCGCTGCCGGAAGAAGCATCTCAAGGGACAGGCCTCCTTATGAGTCACCAGAAAAAAAAAAAAAGAAACGGCCAAGGGGGAGGAGGATCTTTATTTCCGTTACTCTTATAAGAAAACCATGCCCCGACCACTGAGAGCAGCTCACCCTTATAGGCGGGTGGGGGAAAGTTAAGAAAAAAAAAAGTACGAGAAAAAAAGAAGGGAGAGACGGGTTCCGGTTTCAGAAGGGGGGGGGTCCCGTCTTACGGAAGAGACTCGAAGGGAGAAGCCTTGACGCTAGGAGGAGGCCGGCCGCCAGGAAAAAGCAAAATAGGGGGAAGGGGGCGCATCGAGCTCAATATCCGACCGGGGGAAATTCAGCGGGAGAAGGGATGGGTTGCATTAGTAGGGAACCCGATACCTCGCAAAGAAAACATCTCCGCAGGAGGGGAAAAGTTCGAGCTCTCCGATCGGAAGGGGAAAGGGCGGGGAAGAAGGAAATCTCCGTGCGGCAGCCCGATCCGATAGCCAAGAAAGCGCAGACATTGAAAAGGAGTCCTGTCATACTTGGAAAAGAGGCGAAGGAAGCTGAGGAGGTGTTAGAAGAACGTAAAGGAAGGAATGCAAATTAGAACGGGAAAAAAAAAGGCGAATCCCAAAAAAAAGAGAACACCTCGAAAAAAGGGGGGGGACCTCGTCCTTCTTCTTGGGAAGGGGGAGAGGGGGGGAACGTCTAAAAGAAAGAAAGTCCCTTTGCTCAAAAAGAACAATCGGATTCCGAAAGAAAAAAAAGGAGGTCGCGTATCCAGGGAGGAAGAGAATCCTTGCAGGGGGAGAGGGGGCCTTTTCTTCTCCTGGGGGGGAAACGAAAAACCGAAGGGAACGATGCAAAGGCTACCCGGACCATTGTTCGTATCGTGAACCGGGGGCACACTCCCCGTTAGAACCTTTTCCATCAGAAAGAAGGCATCCTCCTTCTCCACGACTATCCGCACTTGAGAAAATTCGGATGCCGAGCCAGAAACGACCTCGTGAAAAGGGGAAGACCGGCTGCATCGTCCTAGGGGGGGGGGGGGGGGGGAGAGAAGGGAATTATGCTACTGGGGGGGCCTCTTCGGGGAGGGGTGTGTTCCGGTGGGAATCTATCTGAGAAATCGAGGATCAATCTAAAAAAAAACTAAAGCATCTTCTCTGGAGGGGAGAGGAGGTAGTAGTTAAGGAGGATGGTTAGAGGTTGAAAACCAATGGAGAACTCCCCCTCCATTCTTTAGACTCTCTCTCATTTAAACTTACAAACAAAGAGTAAAATGCTGAAAAGGGAAATCGGATAAGGGGACTATAAGAAAACCCAATATCGCGAGGGAACTCTTTCCCTTTTTTTTCTCTCAGGGGGTGAGAAGCCCGGATTTCGGGGAAGAGCCGCCAACGGTCGGATCAAACGGACAGGTGACTTCGTTCAAGTTGAAGGGGAGATAGGTAGAGGAAAAAAATAGGTCACCTTGAGAATGTGGGGGGGAGAGCGATACACTACGGAGAGGGGATCGCCTCACCCGCCCGGGCCTCTGCACGGATGCGCAGCGAGCCTAGGGAAAAGTCTCATCACAACAAACACGTAGTATTAGGGAAGCATGGTGGGGAAAAAGCCGAGTTCCATTTCTTTTATAAAAGCCCGTAGGAAGCTCGCTCCTCCGTCGTGAAAAAGAGAAGTATGACGGCTGAAAACCCGGAAGGTCGAGCGATAAGTCACGGAGCCTGAGGAGTACCGGTCACCTCCCGGAAAAGAAGGAGATGGGAGCGTTAACCTCGTGGAAAAACGCCGCTCAGAAAAAACAATTGAAAAAGCGAGCTCAAAAGGGTATATTTGTCCTGACTATCTTTTTAAGGGAGAGGGACTTTGCAGATGTCCGCGACACGTGGCCTAGAAATGGGAGGGTCCGCCGAGGGCGACTAAGAAATCGAAGAAAAAGGGATTTTCGTCTCAATGGAAGTAAAAGAAGCGTACAATGCAACTTTCAGGGGCGTGCAAGGGGGATCAGACGAGGGCCTTCCGACACACGAAAAAAAATAGGGGGAGAACTCTTGGCACCTTCTTAAAGAGGCTGCCCTCGCATCGCCCTGAGCCAAAGAAGAACCGAGTGTTAAAGAGGAATAAGGGATATCAGGGGAGGGAAGTTTCTTGCGGGGGGGGGGAAAGGCGTCTTAAATTCATAGTGATGACCAGTGTCCAGTGTGAGGGAACGGGGTAGTTTTCGCTTCTCCAATAAAAAAAGAACCATTTGTCCGGAAAAGCTCTCGGCGTTCCTCGCGGGAGTTAGCCTTAAAGGAAGCCGCCCATGAAACCCGCCAATGATGAGAGAAGAGCGTGGACCTTCCCCCTTATAAAAAAACAGCGGTGCGCTTAGGAGTCGTTGCGAAGGCCACTGTACAAGGCGTGTGTCGACCGCCACGACAAAGGAGCGTACGCGACCTGAGAATCGTCGGTGGTAAATGGGTAAAAAAAGAGGTGCAGGGAGGGGAAGGCGACCCGGCTTGACGGCAAGAAGACGTGCTCTACACCGAGAAGACTCCCTCTCGAGCGCCGAGTACGCTCAGGGAGGGGGAGAAGGCGGAGAACCATCCCTTGAAAAAAGGTCGGGCCTGACTGCCCATGACTCGACCGACCTACTGAAATCGTGGAAAAAGCAAAGAAGATCGACTGGGAAAAGCCTACTTCGCGCGGAGGGAGTAGGAGTTGATCGGCGGAGAAAAAAAAAAAGACGGGGAAAAATGTCAAGAACGAGGGGGATCTTGAGGGAGACCCTCCTTTCTGAGGGTCTCTCAGATCCCACACAAAAAAAGAAGGGCGTTCAGAGGTTCAGTCGGTTCCTTCCTCGGCCCTCATTCGATAAGGAGATAGTTGGAAGTTCTCGGGAGGTAAAGCGTTGTCTTTCTAAAAGTCCCACCCCGGACTAAACCGCAACCCGTACGGGGGGAAGGGATGCAAGTTACTGTTTTCCGCAAGGGGACGCTTTCACGGGGGGTGAGCTTGTGGGGGGGGGGAGACGGGGGGTTTTCGGGAGGGGAGAGCTTCCCCCGTAAAGAGATGCTCACTACGGGAACGGGGGGCACTAGGGACTCCAGGCCTACTACTATTAGCAGAAAAAAAAAAAAAAAAGGACTCTACGTCAAGAAAAAAGGGTGGTCGAGAAAGAATACTACCACGGCGAAAAAAGTAGAGCCGGAGTTCGGGGAGTAGGAGTAATACTTAAGGGGGGCCTTCTACTACAAAAAGGCTAGCGATAGAAAAAAAAAAAGGTAGATGGTGAAAGAGAGAAAACAGACGCTCGGAGACCGGAGATGAAAGAACCGACCGCTCAAGAGAGGGACTACTTGGTAGAAAGGGGGACTAAGGCAGTCCTCCATCAGGGGTCCGCGCAGGGAAAGCCTCGTAGGAGAGAAAGAAGCGGACCGTCACGAAAGTAGCACGGAAAAGTATTTGAGGAACATTCTGGTAGAGGAAGAGGTAGAATCTAAAGGCCCAGAAACAGGAAAAGCTCCCACCCAAAAAGGACCGTTAATTAGGGGATAACTGTTGTGAAAAAAGAAGGGAGACTAATAAGCTGCAGGGGGACGCCTGTGCCTCGTGTTTGGAGCGCAAAACCCGGGAATCGAGAAGAAGAGACGTGGCTGCTCAGAAAAAAAATCTCTTGTACAGGGAGATGGGCCCTCTGATTCAGGCTGATGAAAAAAACGACTCCTCCCTTCGTGGTCTCCGAAGAGGGAATCTGTGAAGGCATGGCCGTTATTCTCCTCGAGTTGGGATAGAAAACCTCGCCCGAGAATTAAAGGAGGGGCAAATAATCGGAAGAGCTCGTGGAAGCTAGGAAGGAAGTCCTTCTATCAGTACCGGGGGTGGAAGGCTTCAGGACGGAAGAGCCTTGAGGTCACGGGACCTCCGAGATAGGGCAGACTGAGGTCGAAGGAAATTCATGAGAAAGGGGGGGAAGCGCCTTTTCTAGTTTTGAAAGAACCGTAGTTACCAAGGTCAAGGGCGATCAAAAGCAGAAAAATCCCATCCGTCCTCAAGGGAAAGGAAAGTCCGGTTTCTTTTCGCAAGAAAAAGCTGACCCCGAAAAAGAAGGGACACGAACACGCGTCTTCAGGAGGCGAAAGCAAAATACGGACGTTCCAGCCGGGAAAAAAACTTTCGTGAGCGACAGGGGGGAGGAGGAGGCGGCATCTCGGTTATTATTTCGAAGAAATGTACGAGACACGAAAGAAAGGAGACTGATCGTATGTCGCCTCTACAAGAAGTTTCTCCCAGTCACTATTACGGGAAAGGAAAGAAGAGCCTCCTTCTCCGCACAGAGGCTGTCTAGGTAAGGAGTTGCCTGATTCCTACTCCAAACAGGGTTGAGACCTTGAGGGGTAGGGAGAGGGCCTCCGGCAAGAAAAAAAAAATTTCACGTAGATGGGGGGGAGTTTTTCTTCCTTCAGGGGGAGAGACACTCTGGGAAAACCTGAGTGCACCAATTGCAAAACGGAGGAATAATACTTTTAAAAAGAAAATCCCACGAAAACAAGCGTTCTCTAAGAGAACTAAGACTTCTTCGAAGAATCACATTGAGAAGAGGACTGTTGGAGAAAAAACATCGATAATTTTAACGATCAAAGGGAGGGAATCACACAAGCGAGGACATAACCTGTCCGTGACGGAGACTTGCTAAGCCTATATGACCATCCTAGAAGCACAAAAGGGGATGAAAAAGGATCCTAGGCGCGGAGGTTACTGGGAAAAAGGCCTCGGGTCGGGAGGAGATGAGAGAAGAGGTCACGTTCTATTTCGCCAGGACGACGCTCACTACGGTGCCTTCGGAAGGGGCGCTTCCGCATACAAAACGGCCATGTAACAATCTGAAAGAGACCTGAAGAGGAAGGGAGCAAGCAATCTCTCTCACCAAAGGAATTGTCGGGACTCCAGGAACAGGTGTTGCTGCAGTATCTTTCCAAAAGGGCGGGGGGGGGCGTAAGAAAAAAATCTCCGTCCTTGATCTAGAGGTAGGTGAGAACCGGCCCCGGAAGTACAGGCGATCTGAGACAAGAAGGAAGTTCAGGAGACAAGTGCATCCCCCGCCTTCACGGAAAGGGGGGGAGCCGACCGAGGGCGTTGTCTGACGAGAGGGAGATGACAATCGCCCGCATAAAAAAAACGGACCGGTGTGGGAGGAAGTTTGGGAAGGGGAAAGAGAAGGAGGAATAGTCCCCCTTCTCTATTTCCGCAAGGGGGTTGACCCACCGCTGCCAAGGACGACAAAAGATCGCGAGAAGAGAGTAAGAGATGGCTTTTGGAGAAAAGGGACAACGTATAGGACTTCGAAAGGACACTCAAGCAGGGAGGAAAAGAAGATTCTCTGCGAGGGGAAGCCGTCCGACAAAAAACGCGGCAAAAAGGAGAAAAAGCAGAGACTCTTCCAAAGGATAACACACTCTTTTTGGGTCGCTTCTTCAAAAGAAACCGCGTCGCAAGGGAGGGAATCAGGGTGAAAAGTGCCGGCACTCGGGAAAAAAAAATTGTCCGTTGAGGAAGGGGGGAGAGGGCGTGTTCAGAGAAAGCGGGCACATACCTCAAGAGTATCCGCTCGAAAAAGGTCTAAAAGAAGCGCCCTTCCAAGAAGAGGTAGTCTCCGCCCTGCTTCTGGGAACGGAAAAAAGGATACGCGACCGCGGGGGGAAAAAGAGTCTGCGGGACTGAGGGGAGGGGCGAGCAATGAAAGGAAGGGCGGCCTCGGCGGAAGAAAAAACCGACTACGTACGCGGAAAAACTCGAGGTGTTCGACAGGAAGGGGGCTCGCGTCGACCCTGCGGGGCCCGGAAAGAAAAGTGAGAGACAAAACTACAAAAACCTTCAGGGAAGAGAGGGGGGAGGAGTCTCCCTACAAAAAAAAAATGACGAATTCAAGCCCGTCTCTCCCGGAATAGGGACTACAGGGCAAGGAGAAACGGCTCGACTAAGCAGTTAAGAGAAAGGGGGAGCTCTCTCTACTTCGGAGGCGCGAGGGGAGAGAGGAGACGGCGTACAAACGCGTTAGTCGACTAAGACCCGAGGAAGAAAGGATACCAAAGTCGTCGGCGAAAAAAAACAGACTCCGATGGGGGAGGAGATCGATTCCAAAGAGTGCGGCCTGTCAAGAGAAACTCTCTACGGAGGAAGGAGAAGCTCTTCTATCCCGACCCAGGAAACCGAAAACACCCAGAATGCCGGGAACAGAGGGGGGCAGAGGATCGTAAAAGGGGGGGACTCCAGAAGGGGGGGATCATCCTTCCTTCCTGTCATAGGGGGGGTGTGCGGGAAGACGGGGGAGGAGATCCTACAAGCTGTCCTGAAGACGAAGTGCAAAGCAAAAAGGGGAGGTAAGCCAGGAAAAAACCTCACGAACCTGAAGCTACGGCAGCGGCGTCGGTTGTGAGGGGCGAAGCCAAAGTCGTCCATAACTATGGGGAGGAAGGGAAGGATCCGGTCTTTTCCTGAAAAAAGACTAGAAAAAAAGGAGGTAAATAGAATGTAAAGTCGTAGAGCGAAAAGAAAGACCGACCCGACCGCGCAAACTCGCCGGGAGGGGACAACAGGGTGCGGGGAAATAGTAATTTCCGCGAAGGGAGGGGGAGGCAGCGCCTCGTTAGTTAGTCCTGGCAAAAAGGGAGACTCCGTAGCACGGCCAAAGAAGAGGATGTCCTGGACGCGGTGAAGAAATTAAGACAACCATTCCAAAAACCCCCCCCCCACCCCCAAACCGAAAACCGCACTGGATACCGTTACGGAAAGGTGAAAGCATTACATTAAGTACTCTAAGAGCCGCCTTTTGACGGGAAAGGAGGTTGTCCTGCTTCGCATCTCAGGAGGGGATCGCTCGATGATGCGTGCGGGCGATAAGGCCGCAAGTATGGGCCCTAAGGCCGAAAAAACCCTCGGAGGAGGGTCGTAAGAAGGGGGGGAACGACGCCGCCCGTTAGGATGCCAGCGGGATGAAGGGGGCGAAAGCTTTTTACAAGAAAAAAATCCCTCGCTCAAGAAAGAGAACGTTCGTGCCCTAATTTCCGAGAAAGGCGATGTCTCTTGAAAGTATTCGAAGGAAGATTGTAGGAAAGAGCCGGAGAGCCTTAAGGAAAATCCTTCGGAGGGGGGTCGTCGTCTTTCAACGGAAGAACCAGCTCGGCCATTAACTAGGCCGCCTTGTCCGTGGTGTAGAAGCCTATAAGGGGAAGGGAGAAAAGAAGGGTCGAAACAGCCCTCTGTCCAAAAAAGGAGAAAAGACTCAATTTCCGCTTACTTCGTGAGGGAGCAGGGGGGGAGGCAGGCAGAAAAGGTCCTTTCTCGCCCGAACACGCTTCCGTCAAGGCAGAACGCAAAAAACAAAGGGGTGACGGTCCACGCCGTTGACAAAAGGGAACTTCGCGGAAGTGGAGGGAGGAAAGTATCATCTCCGCTGAAAGAGAGCGGCGAACACAAGCTATTTCGACGAGGTCTCCTTAATCAGCCCAGGAACTCAACTTACCCGGAAGTGTCTTCCCCGTGACTGCGAAGACGAAGATCCTCCCTTCTATCAAAATCAGGATTGCCGCCGAAGGGAGACTGGCGAAGGACGTCTGAGGTTGGACCTTAAAAGAAGTGAAAGCCATAGAATTTGTGAGGGATGAGTTTCGAGAGGGGAAAGAGGGTCGAACTTACGCTGATTGCACAGGGCGTCTCGAAGTGCCTCACCGCCTCAACCGCCATGCGCGGAGAGCTGAAGATCTCTTGAAAAGAACAGACAAGGCGACAGAGGATTGTAAAAAAAATATAACGATTCCGGAAAAAAGGGAAAAAGGAAGCACACTATCCGCTCTTAATAAGTCAGATGGAAAAACGCCCGGCGGTCGATCGGCACGAGAGGCCGCTACCTAAGAAAAGCATGGCGGCAGGAGTTCAATTTCGCCGAAGGGGACAGGAGGGGGGAAAGGGTCATCTGATCTCCTACTTAAGGAAACGGGGGAGGGTCTGCCAAGAAAACGGGAGGAGTGCGCGCGAGGAAAGCACCGCCATGACCTAGGAAAGAGAAGGACAAAACATTCTGGACCTTTTAGCCGCGGTTCAACCAAAACAACGGATGAGGAGAAAATCCAGCATTGTGGAGCAAGGATAGTGGCCGAGGTACCTTGCTGGGAGAAAGAGGCGACGTGAAGAGAAAAAGAAAGGAACTTCTCCCTTTTTACAGGGAAGGAGAGAACGTCTGTGGAGAGGATTTGCCCGCCGTCAAAAGGTCGAAAGAAGGGGCCTCGTGACCAGGTCTCTCTGACGATAGAACAACGCCTTTCTTTAAAAAAAAGGGCCGGGGGGGGAGAGCGATCTTGTGGCCGGGATACTTCAAGTGGTTGAGATCGTCCCCTGAGAAAACAATAACCTGCTTCGCAAGGGAGGGAAGCCGAGGGTCTACTAATATCGCTGAAAGGGAGCGCGAACAGCATGGGGGGGTCGCAGGGTGTCACCGTATGGCTCGATACGAGGCAACACATCTTACTTTCGCCCACCAGGGGAAAATTACCTCCTAAAAGACCATCTTCACCGTCAGGGATTTCAACTTCCAAAAGAGGGGCATCAAGGAAAGTATAACACGAGGGGCTTCTCGTCAATCCTACGAGAGGGAAGGGCTGATAAACGCTTCAGCAGTATTCAAAAGGCATCAAAAGTTTCCGTTGGGGAGGAGGTCCTTTTCCTACGGTTGGAGGGCTCGTCGTTCGACAAAGGAAAATCGAAAAGTAAACTTTGGAAGAAAGGTGCTCGTCGAAAAAAAATCCTTCCGGAGAAGGGGAAGAGCCTTCTCTTTCAAAAGAGCGGGACTGGGGTGCTCGCTCTTGAAGAAAAAGCGTGTACCTGGGGGCGTGTGCGCTGTCTGCGGAAGTGCGCGTAAGGTCGAGCAAGGGAAAAAGTGAGGAACTTCCCTCAGGGACACCCGCTACGGGGGGCAATGATCCTCTAGGGGCTGGGACCGCGGGCGGACTGGCAAGGCTAAAGGAGGTGTCGGGGGAAAATCTAAGGGAAAGAAAAACAAGGACTCAAAGAGAATGCCGCGTCTGGAGAGAAGGCGTGACCGACAAGGAAAGGGGCACCAGGAAGGAAGGGGCTCTCCCGGATAGGGGGGAAAGGAAAGGATACCGTCCTTCTCGAGAGAAAAGTGAAAGAGGAGCTCGACTTCTGGACGAGTCTCAAGTTAAGGGGAGGACGGAGGGAGCTGCTTCCCGGGAAGGGAAGGTCCCATCAAACGGAATTACCTCTTAATAAACGACCCGCGGTCTTAGGGGAAATGCGTATCCCGAGCTATCTAGCGGAGGCCCATATCTTCTCGAAATCCTACTTATCACAAAATTGCTAGATGACCGCGTCTATCCCTGAAAAAGGGGTCTCCTAAGGAAAAAACAAGGTCCGGAATTCCCCCCTTACGTGAAGTCGAGCTGGATGGAAAAAGGTCCTTAAACCTTCCGTCCCGGAAGGGGGGTGATGGGGGGGGCTACTTGTTTTTCTGGAAGGGGGACCCGCTGCAAAAGGAAAAAGGCTGGCCGTTGCTACTATGAGGTTACTGAAAAAGGGGAACCTTCACGAAAACTCTAAAGGAAGAGGCGTTTTTCTCGGGGAGGACTACGGCGTAATAAAGCGAACACGTACGGAGGGACGTACTATTTCTCTTTCCCGGGGGGGGCGTCTGAAAAGTCCTTCTACTAGAGGTTGACCTCAACAACAAAGGGGATATATAAAGAAAACTCTTCTTATAAAATGATATACCTACGTCATCTGTAGGGGTACGCCTGGGGATCCCGTATGGGGAGAGTACGTCGGGGGGAGCCTGCTTCAGGGAAGTTTCGTGTGGGAAAATGCAGGAGAGGGAACCTCTCCCTCAGGACATCAAGGGGGGGGAAATTCTTTAGAGAACGGTCGATCTAAAAACCGAACCAAGGACGCCCACATCTAATGGAGGAAGTGAATCTGAAAAATACTCGACGGAGGAAAGAAGCGTTTGGTTGCCTTCCAGAGGTGGTTTAGCGTAAGGGGGGGGGCGACGCTCATGAAAAGGCGTAGCGGGGAATCCATAGTCCTCCTCCAAAATGAAAGACGACCGCCCCTTGGAGGGGCTGGGCCGGATCTAACAGCGGTCTTTCGAAGAAGGGAGCGTGATGTCTTTGGGGGAAAAGTATCGACCGAGGGGGCTCCTCGCCCGAGCTCACTACAGGGCGCGCCGTGGGGAGGTCAAAGAGAAGGGGAGAATGGTATGGAACTCTGTCAGAAAAGAGAAACTTTCTCCGTGCAAGGTAAAAAAGAAAACGGGACTTTCACTACTCATCCGGGGGGAAAAAGGCTGCGAAACGTTACTCACAAAAGGAGGGTATGTCCGGCTCCGGGGGGGGATCACTGTAGAAAGGGTAGGGACAGTCCCTTTGTCTAAGGAGGAAAATCCGACGGATATCCCAGACATAACCCTCGGGAAAGGCGTAAAACCTCGATTCGAAGGCTTTGTCGGGTAGAAGGGGACGTCTAACCACTCTTACCACAAGGAAGGATCGCAAAAGGAGGCGAATAGAAACTGCTTTCAAATGTCGAACTTTGAAGAGGGGTGAAAAGAGAGGCCGGCTGGATCAAGGGCTTCTCCGGGAAGAAGAAGAGAAGGACTATCGACTAGATCTGAAAGGACCTGTTCCAGAAAGGCGCCTGCGATTCGACTAAATCCCAGAAAAACGACCGGGTCATTATGACGTTTGCCTTCATCCGCCTGGAACCGCCGCACGATCACGAAAGAACCGTCGGATGTCCTGAGCCTCAACGAAAGTAGACTGAAAAGGGGGGGACGTTCCAGAAGAGAGGGAAGAAAATGTTCCTCTTCCTGTCGAAAGGGTCCATGAGAGGAAAGGGGCTTTCTATGAGGGTACTGTGGTTCGAAAGGGGGGGGCCAATGGCGCGTCTAGAGGGGACCCTTGAAAAAAGAGAGCCCCCTCCATTCTCTTGAGGGGGAAGGGGAGGGGATCTTCGTGCGGTAGAAGAGATGGACTAGAAAGCCCATTCTAAGAGGCTGAAAGGTCAAGGAAGGAGGGGAAGAAAGGGACGAAACCAAGGCAGATCAACACATCGCAGAGGAACGGAATTCATCAACCTTTCCTGGGGAAACACTCCTCCAAGGAAAAGGAAAAGCCAGCTCGCCGCACAACAGTGTCAAAAAGGAGGCGCGGAAGATTCTCCTCCGTCGAGGTGAAAGTCCTCTATCTCCTACTGGAGGGGAACGCTTGGTCAAAGCGAGCGAAGGGGGACGTGCGCGATTCTCCTTGCGCTAAACGCATAAGGAAGAAATTCGCCACACCTGCTGG
>Ga0179593_1429857_pt1 | contig 13076 bp, 15 predicted proteins | sample CZODoug2_1_08_16_FD_185931 | JGI IMG/M metagenome (GOLD analysis project Ga0179593, IMG submission 185931) | Vadose zone soil fungal communities from Angelo Coast Range Reserve, California, USA - CZODoug2_1_08_16fungal (PacBio error correction) | ecosystem: Environmental > Terrestrial > Soil >...
GAAAGGAAAATCCCAAAAAGAATCAAAAGTGACACTGCGAGTTGGGGGCCTTTCTAATCATGGGAACAACGCAGCGACTTCCTGTCGTGGAGTCGCAGCCCGTCAGGGAAGGAGAAAGCTCGTCGGGCTCGGCGTAGTGAAAGAGAAAGGGAGGGCAACGGGATTGTAGGAGTTATGGTCACAAAAATGTACGGAGACCATCGTCAGGCGGGAAAGCAAGAGGAATGTACATCCTTAATGTGACCGGGTCGGGGAAGGGGAAAGAGGGGAAGTAGCTTCGATCCATGGAATGGAGGGAATCGTAGGGTAGGGGGAAATTCTAAAACGGCCGGGCCAAAAATCTCTAATGCAGGTTCGGAAACCGGGGAGGGCGGCTATACAATAAATAGTCAAACGACTGCTCATGCAAGGAGAAACGAAATACAAAAAAGAAACTTTTGAAACGATTCCTCCTTGTGATTGGGTTCACTTGGGGTGGGGCAAGATGATTCCCGTACAGGGGAGGCTTGTCAACAAGGGGACACTTAATTCTTCGAGGGCACATTCCGGTTTTGATAGTGAAGGTACGCATTAAAAAAAAAACAAAAATGAATAGAAAACTCTGGTCTTGTGTTTTTCCTCATGAGGAGAAAAAAGCGGAGAGACTGGTTACTAGGGTGCTGGGGACGGCAGTACCGATAAGAAAAATTATAAGTATCCTCTTCTGGGAAAAGGGAGACAATGATAAAAGGGACGGGAAAGCGTGGTTGCTTTTAGTAGCCTGTACGGTCGCGGGGACAAGGTCCGCTTGTTGAAAAAAATCGTACACGGTCTTGCCGCTCCGGTAGAGAGTCCCTGTCTACAAAGTCCTAAAAAATAAAACCGATTAGAAGATTGAAAGCTCAGGGAATAGTAAAATGTTGTGAAAGGGGGATGCAGCGTGTGGGAGACGGCAGAAGATGGAGAGGAAGAAGGAAACCTCGCGGAGAAAAAAGACGGTCCGCTGGGGTGGTTCCAAGGGGAAGTGTCAGTCGTCATAGGGGGGGAAAAGACGATGCATACAGACGGAGGAAGGAAGCTGGAACTAATATGAGTCGCCTAAGGTGTGGCAAGGGGAGATAATGAATAAGAAAAATCTCAACCCTGGCAGAAGGGAGGCATCTTGGTCCAGGAAAGCCCGCTTCAAAAGTCATGCCAGCGCCGTTCTATGTAAGGTTTTTGTTTGCGGAAAAAGGTCTGCAGGCCGTACAAGGGTGTGGCCTGGGCAAATGAAGGAGGGAAGTGAAACTCCTGCTCCGGACCGAAACTCCACTGCAAAACCACAAAAACACAAGCCGGTGTCGAAGTTCTGGGTTCGGGTTGAATGATTAGCGGATGGGAGTTGCGTGAAGGGCTGAAAGGATTGTACAAAACGTCCATGCCCCAGCCGTTAAGCTTGGGATCGGCGTTCTCCGAAGGGAAAACGGGAGAAACAAGGCTGTTTTGACCCAAGCCGAAAATCATCCAACGTCAGGTCCTTACATTTCGACCTCTACCACAAAGGCGCCGGGGGCCTGGGCCAGCCGGCGGCTGGAACCAGAAGGACATAGGAAAGGAAAAAGAGGAACAAAAGCGCGAGACGAACGTCTTTGTCAAAAAGAATCCACAAGCGAAAAATAGAAACAACACGCAGCAAAAGGACTGGAAAAAAAAGGAGCGTGAGGATGAGGACCTGAAGGGACAAAGAAATAAGGAGAAATACAACATACGACAAGTATAATCCCCGGAACCTCGAACGTGAGTCGTATCGCCACGGAGGGAACGGGATTTATGAGAAGGAGCCGAGTCAACGTAGTGTGTAAGGTTCAAGGCGCTTGATTACAATCTGAAGGGACGGTTTTGCGGAGGCGGAGGACTCAGAGGGAGCACGAGGGATGGCCCGCGTGGACAGGCGAGCATAAGACCAGTAACCACATCATAAACCAAAACACAAATGCCAACGTCTTAATTATCTCGAAACCTCGTCTTATAAGTGACTACCGGTCGTGAAAAATCACCGCCGCCGGAAGAAGGACTTACTAAATCTTAGGGAAAAATTCTTGCAGTATCCCTTGAGGTTGAATAGACTCTCCCTTAGAATAGGGGTATTTTGTAGAAAAAGGCCGTCAAATTATACCAACGGGTCAGTCCAGCAGTCGACAGAAAGCGCGGCGCAAACAGTAGAAGGGTTGCGACACTTGGGAAAGAATCGTCCCTCCCTTGAAAACGGGGGAAGGTTGAGGAGAGATTCATCAAGCACGGAAAAAAAGGTATGCGAAGTAGAAAAAGTTAGAAGCTCGCATCAGGCGTCGCGCGTCGCAGACTCAAAAGAGGCGGACTCTCAGAATAAAAAAGAAAAAAATAATCAAAAACAACGGCTTTGGACACTGCTCGCAGACGAGCAAAGTCAAGTGACAGCGAAAAAAAGTACGACACGGGAAAAGGGAGGGGAGCTCGCCTGACATCTAGGGGTTTTACAAGAAGGGTCCAAAAGTGACGAATGGGCGGGTGGGCCGAGAAAACTGCGCGTAGGTGGAGGGAAAGGGAAAGGTCTCGAGACCCGCGGAGAAAGGGGCAGAGGAGGGCCGAAATGAAACCGGTCAAGTGATTGGAGTCGAACCCTGTGGGGGGATTCAGATAGTCGGAGGGAAGCAAAACACGAAGATTTCCATTGCACTTTGAGCCCGGTACAAGGGGTAGTGAAGATGAAATCTATCTAAAAAGGAGGGATGCTGATTTTTTCATCACCTAGGGCTCATCGATGTAAGAGCCGATAAGAGGAGACAAGAGCACGCAGGGGGGGGGGCAAGACGTTTGCTTCCCTGGGGCAGGAAGAGGCAATTGGTAGTTCCAAATGGAGTCATCCCGAGACAAGTCCGAGATAACGTCGTTGACGGTCTACGCTACTATGATGGGGAAAAAACAAGAAGAGGGAAAAGTCGTAGGGGACCTCGTCCCGGACTAGCGAGTCAATAAGACGGAAAAAGTCCTCCTAAGGGCGCGCGAAGTGCGTTAAGTAAGGGCCGAGTGCGGGGTCCAGAACGCACCTTAAAAAAAAGGGGATGAAAAAGCAGGTGAACGGAATAAAGAGGAGAGACCAAAAGAAGTAGACCGCTACAAAATTCGGACATACTCACAAAGCAGACGTGCGTAGTTGAGTGGGAAAAGGGCCGGCCCACTAACGTGAGTATAGGAGAAAGTAATATCGAAACGCCCGAGCGGCCGACCAAAATGGGGGGAGCTCGTTGGGGAACATCTTGGGAACTGGTAAAGAAAGAGATTCAACAAAAAAAAAAGAAGGAGGAAAAGAATGGGGGTTTCCGGAGGAAAAAAGACTCACCGATGGTCCAAAAAAAACGATAATAAAGGGGGGGGCGGCGCCGGAGAGCTGGTGGGGCTAGATGAAGAAGAGAATCAAAAAACTTATCGGGGAAGGCCATCGGATCACTCAAAAAGGAGTTTTAGTGAATTCTTAATACTTGGCTAAAAAGTCAGAGATTGGGATCTAAAGGAAAAAGGCGCAAAGAGAAAAAAGGGTCCGGGAATTTTATCTGGCAATCATTACCCCCACCGGCCAACTGAGAAGCCACGTGGGAAACTCCCTCTGAAAAAAAAACGCACGAGGAGAGGATAAAACTAGGTACCCTATGTCAGGACGAATAGAGTTTGGGAAGGGGGGGAAATAAACTAACTGCTCGACAAATCACAATACGTCTCACATCATTCAGAGGAGAAAAAAGATTCGAAACGACTCAATCTTAACATAAAAAATGATAGAGAAAGGGACGCACAACGCACCAACACTCCGGAGTAGCTGGAGAAGAGCTAGGACGCGTAAAAATCAGGAGGTCCCAGTTAATCACGGGTGAGTAAACCACTAAAAAAAATAAAGATCGGGAGTGAGAGAGTTCATATGGAGAAAGAGGGGGGAAAGTTCACTGGGGTGATCGTGCTTGGTATGAGACATAAAAATCACCGGGTTCGTCGGAAAAACGCAAAAAGGCTTTGTGGCCTCAGGTCGGGACAAGAAAGATGGTTGCCAAGGCTCGCGGGAGAGAGAAAAGGAATCGTAGGAAAGGGAAGAGCAGCTCAGTTCCACCCTAATGAAGAGGATCACAGGGCATCACATCCACTGGAAGCGATCGAGAAGAAAAAGGTCGGTGCACTTCGAGAGGGGAAGGGAGGGAACGAGGGAGTCAGAAAAGGAACAGCGGTTCGCGGAATTTGTTAAGAGGCATCGCGCAGGGAGAGGCGATACCTCGACTCTATTCTAAAAAAAGAATAAAAAAAAAGGAAAGACGTAACTTACCACGAAATGACGGGTTCACCAGAAAAAGAAAGAATATCTATAAAAGCCTGAAAGGGATGTAAAATCAGAAAAGTGGTCACAGGGGGAAAGATAGGATGACCATCCGGAGTAGCGAGTGTGTTCCGGAAACACGGAGGGAAGGGTAAGTCAGAGCCTGAAAAAGAAAAATCTTTCTCGTGGGATGGGGGATCAAAACTCCCGCTAGCAACCCCGATAGTTTAAAGTGACCATGCGTAGACCCTGAGTAAGGTTCGGGATTTAAATAAATGCAGGAAGGACCCAAAGAGAGGGGAGCCGAAAAGTTTAAAAAAGAAATTTCTAGGTGGTGGGCGCCGCCGTAGGCGGACGACCACGCCAGGCAATCACGAGAATCGATGATTCAATACAGCGAAAACAACAAAGCGAATGGCATAGCGCCCTTTCCAGGCTGAAGGAGAAAAGAACGAAATGGTCTCAGGATAATAAACAAGGAAAGAGACTGTGACGATATAGACTGTAGTAAAGGATGACGGCCGAAGTTGTTCTTAGGGAGTCAGGTATGAGGGAGGACATCACATTACTTCTTGTCCGCAGTCGGCTAAAAGCATGGATCTCATAAAGGAAGTCTGTCAGGAGAGTTGCGGATGAGGGGGGAGGCTTGATGTGGGAGAGAGGTGTGAGGGAAAATCTTAAATCAGTCAGGGCAAAAAAACACAGTAAGGTTAGCAATGGGGGAGCACTGTCAGATGGCCCGGTAGAGGTGCCAGAAGAACTGAAAGGTGGAGAAGGAGACGAGGGTGGAGGGAAAAAAGGAAGGACAAGGCATTATTGGAGGAAGGTTTTTCATAAAAGAAGAAAAGGAAAGTCAAGAAAACAAGCTAAAGAGTTGAACGCTCAGACTACCAGACAAGGACCGGCACACGACAAGACATACAAAACACGCGAAGAAAAGAAAAAAAGAAGCTTAAAAAATCACTTTATCTCAAGTGGGGGGCAATCAGAAGTTCGCGAAAGAGAAAACAAGATTAACATTTACAGACAAACATGGGGAAGGATGCAAAACGGTACGCCAAACAAAGTTCAAGCAGAAAAGGAAAGGGCATGCAATGCGGACGGTAAAATTACATATGTCTTAAGGGTGTGTAGGCGATCGTCACTACTTCGTGCCAAGCACACACCGGCGGCGAAAGAGTCAGCGTCAAAGCTCGACCGCGTGTGCAAGTCCGGCAGAAAGAAGAAGAAAAAACCGAATGCCGATCAGAACATAGAAAAAAAAGACCTTTTCTCCACGGGAAAAGCATGAGAGGAAAAAAAAAAAGGCAACGCTGTGAAAAGGGGCACACAAGAAAGAAAGCACAGGGAGAATCAATCAAAGAAGATAAGGAAATCGAACTTCTGGGGGTGTTCAAAAAAAGAAGAAGAGAAGGACCTTGGACAACCGTGGGTAAAAAGGCTGGAAGCAAGAGAAGAACCGGAGATCCACTCCTAACCCCGAGAGAGCAAGGGAGAAACAAGGGAACTGGACAGATCCTAAAAATCGGACGTCTCGATGGCCGTCCAACCAACGGACCGTGCCCCTGTTAGAGATAGCGCACGATAACCAAAAGGTCACGGGGGAAGGGTCGTTAATTCTTGGGATTAAAGAACAGAGAAAGGAAAAAATGGCAAGGGGCCTGGGAAGCATTATGAAAGAAAAAAAAAGCCCGTCCGGAAGAATCAGAAAGCCTGCAGGAACAGGGAAAGAATCCGCCAAAAGGAGAACCGTGGAAAAAGTGTGGGGGGGAAGAATTTTCTTCATTCATTCAGGAGGAAAGGGGTCCTTTCGGAGTAAAGGCGCCCTACCGAACCAGAACACAATCTGGCTAGAACCAAGCACAGGGGAAGTAAGGACCTCGTACGAAAAAAAGAGGAAAGAAATTCACCTCCTCTAGAGACAGCCATCATCAAAACCGGACCTCGTGGGAAGGTGAAAGCTAGGCGCCAGCCTACTATGGGAAAGAAAACGGGATACGCACCTCAAAGAAGACCTCAAAGTGAAAAAGCGGGGGCAGAGGAGGGGGGAAAAAACGAAGCAAGCAATATTCTATTGAGAAAACGGGGAATTGTATGTTCGAAATCCAAGAAAAAGCCGCTGCGCGGGATTAAGAGTAGTCTGAAGGACAACGCCTCTTGACTGCCTACTAAAATCGGAGCGTGGAGGGGAAACGGATCGTTTAAGAAAATAGAGCGATCTCAAAAAAAGAGGGGGGAGGAAAGAGAGGAATCTATTTCGTACTAGACGGAGAAAAGCGCCCTTGCCTCGTCAGCGTCAAACGTGTGATGTGGGTCCATCAGATCATCGAAAAAAAAAAGAACAGGGCCTGGGATTGATGGTAGGGCCTCCCGGTAGAAGTCGTAAGAGCAGAGGGAGAGTCGTAGGGGGTAAAAGCGAAATGTTCACGTGTAGGTGTCTTAAAGGATGAGCCAGGGAAAACAGGCGATTAATTTAACATCTGAACGAGTTGCAAGGTTAGTGATGAATGTGAATCGCGAGAGAGCGCTGATGGAGGGAAAGCGGAAGGGGAGGGGGGAAGAAAGGGGTCGAAGTCCTTCTAAGGGAGTGAGGGGGTACGAAAAACGATGTGACGCAACGACAGAAACAACTAGCCGGAACCTGCAAAAAACCTGAGACCAAAGTTGTACAGGAGGTGCATCAGGGGAGAGGATTGAAAGGGGGGGGGGAGAAAGGGACGGGAAATGATTCGGAGTAAGGGACAGGGGCTTCAAAAGGGGAAAAACCCACTTAATTCAGGAGAAGCAAACAGGCTTTTCGAGGGGGAAGTGACACGAATGTCAAGGAAAGGACACACGAAACGAAAAAAAAGAAGTGCATGGTGGTTTACAGTAACAGAGGAGAGACCGGGGGTACACTAACTAACTGAATCGAGACCGTAAAAATCACTCTAGCCTGTCTCGTCGAAGGAGGACCGTGGGGAAGAATTGACAGAGCTGGAGCTGGGAGTACAAAAAGGTATGCACGGGCAAGGGGGGTCAAACAGCTGGGAAAAAATTCCACGGTCAAGGGTAAGCTCTGAAAGGTCGCGGCCCTGGGCGAATTCACGAAGGAAGCAAATATTAAGAAGGCATAGGGGGGGAGATCCTCTTGGCGGGGTTGTGATCGTCGGGGTGGACAAGTGAGTCAAAGGGAAAACTACGGAGGGAACTATTGCCTCCGCCTTGGAGGGACCGTTTGGGGGGTCGAAGAAAACGGACTGACTGAGCCGGAAGTTGGTGCTTTTGTCCAGGATCGCATTATAATTCTCATAGGGGGTCGCCAAAAGTGCATCAACGGGAGAGAAGGGATGTACGATTCGTCTCCGCCGGGTTTGCGGGGCACGAAGGATAGAGAGTAGGAGAGAAGGTCCAAAGCCTGAAAGTCTTTCAAATGAACTTGAAAAAAAAGATTGCGGCATACCTTGGGGGCAATCCTTTCTGAGTAAAGTTGGTTTGAGGGAAATCTGAGCAGGGGGGAACCTTTGTGGGTAAAAAGGGGACCGGTCACAATCTTCGTGTTCTCGTGCCGGAAGAACATTACTCCACGTTGCCGCGACGTGATCGAAGGGAGGGGAGGTGGATGATGAAGGGTGGATTTAGTGACGGTGAGGGATCTGTTCCAAAACCATAAAAGAACTTGTGTATCTATGGAAACGTTACCGCCCGGAGGCCGGGGTGAACAAGGAGCATGTGAACCCCTCCGAACCAGGCAAAAAAACTGAAATTGTAATCCATCATTGGTCAACCTCTAAAGAACGCCTAAACGGCCGGCGGCTGGGAAGGCGACGAACCATAAGGGAAACGTCAAAAGAGGGGGGACAGAAAGTCGGGGGAAGAGTACCTCCCCAAGGAAAAGTACAACATCTCACACAGCCGAGAGGACGTGGAGAAAGAAGCTTAGTCAAAAGGTTTAAGAAAGGGAGGAGGAACACAGAGCTTGGGTCAAAAAAATACGACTACGAAAAGGAGGACACTGAACTAGGAAAAGGGAATGTTAGAGCACGGGGGGCAGATGGGAGAAGGAACAGGTCGGAGTGGTCGCTCCACTAAAAAACGAGGAAATCGCCGGAAGGTGGGGAAAAGTACGGTAAGTACGAGAAGTCAGGGAGGAAGGAAAGTCGTGGGAGCATCGCATCAACGACGTGCGAGCCCAAAGCGCAAAAAGGATTCACCTTGGAGATTCGACGTCAGAACGAGAATGGAGCTGGAAACGCCTTGCTTAAAGCACAAAACGCCGAATTGCAAGGAAGAGCGCCTGCACTTACTTGGGGGGGGACACAAATAGGAATTTTTCAGAAGCCGGCAGTTTGAACATACAGGGGCAGCTTCGCTGGTGGTAATTGTTTGGCAGGAGGAGTGACTGGCAGGGAGAAGATGGAAAATTGGCGTCTCATCACTCGGAAGCTGCATACTATCGCAACCGGGGACCACTTGGTGCATCGGAAAGAAATTGAAAACTGATAGAGCGTTCTTAAATCGAGAGGAAAAAAGTAAGTCACGTGGGGAAAAGATTGGTAAAAACGGGGAGAGTCACGGGGGGAGAAAAAGCTCTAACGAGAAAAGGAGCTCATCGGCAAAGATCCTCGAGGAACAATACGCCCGCGAACACGGGAGGGAAAATCTTCTTCTCGGGAGATTCACGTCAAGGAAAAGCGAGTAGAAAAAGGAAGTCGGAAAAAGATCCTCTCTAAAGAAGTGGTTTTATTTAACGCAAAGGTCACAGAGGGCGGGGGCGAATGCCGAGAAGAGGCTATAGTTCAGCAAAACGTTTATCGGGGAGAGAGAAAGCGAAGGGGGGAAAATAGGAAGTGAAGAGCTGAAACCTTCAAATATTGGTCTACTAACAAGGGTGATGAGAATAATGCGATAAAAAGGTCAATCAAAAGGGGAAAACTAAGGTCGGAGTCGTGGAAGGGGATGAAATCGAGCTGGAAGACGATCTAGGGGGAGGGGGAAAACAAGATAACTTGAGACAGGATGTCCTCTCCTGGATCAGGGAAGAAAGAACTACCGGTGCCAGCGTGGTTGGTGAAGGTTACGTCCCTTGTCCAGGTCGAATCAGAATGGTGGATGCTAAGCAGGTGGGAGGGGTAAGATAAACAACAGCAGTCCGAACAGGGGTTGACAGGCCTTAGCGCGGTTGAGTCCCAAACAGGTAATGAACGAGTAATTACCTCATCCTTAAAAAAGCATCAAAATTCCTGATATCTGCGGCGAAGGCTAAGGGTCAGGGCCACTTGCGTAATCTACCGGAGCACCTATTCTCGAATCTTGACACGTTCCTTCTTTAGAGAAAAAGGATACAGGAAAAAAAAGCGCACAGCTGGGGAAGAACCAGAGAAGTGACCTCGGTTATTCCCTGCTAAGGCGGGACGCTAATTGAATATCAGACGGGTTGGAAGAAGGAACACGCGAACGCGTCCAGATAACAAGTGGTGAGATCGGGGAGGGAATTGTGTGAAAAGAGGGAACGAACGCGAAAACAGATGAAAAAAACGGAAAAGAGAGGATATTTTTTTCCGCGGGAGAGTCCTCACGAGGTTCCAAAAGCCGAAGAAGATGAGAAAAAACAGGGGGGGTTCGCGGAAGGGGGAAGAAGGTGCAAGCGACTAAGAATAAAAGTAATGGGAAAACAAAACACTCACTGGGCAGGGTATGAAACGTGGTGCGACTTGAACGTTGTCGACGTAATAGAGGGTTCTCCAGCAGGAGACGTCACGATCAGAGAGAGGTTTCAGGGGCGGAGAGGAAATCCACAGCGCCTTACTCAAATAACCAAAGGAGTCGAAAGCCTCTCAGAGCCCGCCGGCTTCTAATCCGTGATAGGTCAAAACAGCGCAATTTTCGGGGTGGGGAAAAAAACATCACTCTAAGAAGCAGTCAACGAAAGAGCGCGGAACTGTGCGGAGAGGCCAAAATCAACTCGCGAGACATCAACAAAGGATGATAGAACAGGGAAGAACCGGGGGGGCGCAAAAAATACGAAGGAGGAGCCAAGGAGGAAGATGAACGAGAGAGGGAAATCGCGCCTTTCTCGTGCTGGAACCACCAAAGGCGAGACGAAGGAAGAAACGAAAATAGCACCACAAGAAAGAACGGGAACCGGACCGTTCACTGGGAAGCGTGAGGTGGATGAACGCCGAGAGTCAAGAAAAAAAAAGGTGTTGGAATTATGAAATTGGTAGTGGCAGGGCAAAAAGAATTCCGCTAAGATGGGGCCAAAAGACGGTCAGCGGGAGAGAAGAAGGCTAAGGACACGACGAGAAGGAGTGATCGAAAAAGAAAAGGGAGGGACCTTGGGATGAGGAACGAGGAAGCAACATCCACAGAAGTCGAAAAACGAAGGAAATCCGTCCCCCAAGACGGGTTTCAGCGATCGCTGAAGGGGGGGGGGTTGAATAGGAGAAAAAAAAGGATAAACCGACGTTTCTCTTGGAAGAATGGGGTCTCTAGAAGAGGGGCAACATCCTGCGAGGCGCGCGAAGAGGACGCAGGGGAAAAAGTCACGAAACGTGAAAAGTAGGGCTCAAAGAAAAGGACGGGGGTGACCAATAGAGCAAAATCTATATAAAAAGTGAAGGGGAGGAAAGGAGGGGGGGGGGCAAAAAGTGGACAAAACTTATGTACGATCTTGGCACTCAAAGGGAAAGACGTCCTGCGGAAAGTGGCGTACGGTGAAAGAAGGCCGAGCAAAATCACCGGGAGGGCTATATGATCAAAAAACAACGAAGGAGAGAGGAGACCCAGATAAAAAAAAAGGGGGGGGAAAAGTACCCAAAACACTTCTCATCTTAAGATGAGGAGAGGGGGGGGGCAAGAGACTGTCCGGACTCAAGATGTTCAACGAAAGAAAGTCATTCATCCTGGGGGGATTATGGGGAGCCGCCTTCTCTGAGTGAGATGCTCAAAAGACGGAAAGAGGAGAACGATATGGCGTAAGAAAGGAAGGGTCCGCAAAACAGAAATTATTGAAAAGAGCCGTAATCTTAAGGGAAACCGACTACCACAAGGAATCAAACACTCCTTTCTAAGAATAAACGTTAGAAGTTCAAGAGGGAGATACGTTGGTCTAAGTCGGCGTAGGGGAAGATGGAGAACCGTACGAATTCCTCCTTCCGCACCGAAGAGTACGCTCCTCCTTGAAAGCGATACTTGCGGCCGGGGAGTGGATGGCTATATGTGCGCCTGGATTAAGAGGAAAAGCGTTCGTTCGGAGTAACGCTGGGCCGCGGGCAGGTAGGGGACGGCGGGAGGGGTACAAGAAGAAGGAAGGCAGAAAAAAATGGGAGAACTCCAAAAAAGAAAAAAAAGGACTTTATGGGGTAGGGTAATACGCCTTGTTCATCACCCACAAGGAAGGAGATACCAAGTAAGGCCGGAAGGAGAGACGCAAGAGAAATACGCGTCAAAGCAAGCAAGAAGCGAATAATAAAACCTCCACCAATTCGAGAAAAGGGATCGCAAACAACAGAAGTCCCTCCACGGTACTGATAGAGCAAAGACTAAGCTTTAGTGTCCAGCCAACAAAAGGGAAAACTGCAGACCGTTCAGAAAAAGTTCCAGCCAAAGGAGGCAAAGGGAAGGCACGAAGCGGAGCAAAAGAAGATGGAAAAAGGATCTCCAAGTGATATCTTAAAATTCGATCATACGAAGTTACCGCACAAACCGCAAACACCTAGTCGGAATTACCCCTCTCAATGGGAGGGAGTGCACATCGGCTACACGATGCCGCCCGAAAATGAAGAGAAGGGGGAGAAACAAACTTCTTCTCAATCATCCGTTTATTTAGAAAAGACGGTCAAGAACTAGGCAGAGAGTAAGCGAGGGACACCTGAATAAACGGAAAAAAAAAGACACGACCACACAAAGGATATCAATCTCTAAGAGGATTTCAGAAGGGAAGGAAATTGTTAGCCAATGAACGCGAAAGAATATCGGGCAAAGCAGGGGGGGGGTTGAAGAGGGGAAAAATCTGTAAGGGGTCACCGATAAAAGAAAAAAGCTATAAAAAAATTAACCAGACTACCTTCAGGATAAAGAAAAAGTTCTAACTTCGACGAAAACTCCTTAGACTGCTGTTACTGTCTCTAAAATTGGGGGGGCACCACACCAAACAACGGTTGCCCCAAGAGGAAAGGAGACTCCTCGAAACGGACGCCAAAACGGGGGGTCAATGATTTCGTATGAAATTTCATGCATCGGAAGGGGGAAAATCGCAAACCCTGGGTTCGCGCAGGAGTGAAAAGTTGAAGGGAGGGAACGACTGTCCGGAAGAATAGAAGAAGGAAGTCAAAAAGTAAAAGAAAGGAAGGGGGGCACCGATTCAACGTTTTTCTCGTTGATGAAAGGCCTCTCCTAGTGAAGGGTTGGGGCGACGCCCGACTCAAACGTTACACGTTGCCGATCCGGCCGAAACGGCCCGGCACGTGGCGAAAAGAGAAAGACGTAAGAAAAATGCATCGAGAAAAAAGGAGGGAAAGATCAAAGAATCCGAAAAGTCACTCGGGAAAAGATTGGAATCAGAGGAAGACTACAAAGAAGGGATAGAAACCACGGGAACGCAACCCGTACTAAGAGGAAAATGAACTAAAGAGAATGGGGGAAGAAACGAAAAACGGCTGAGGACTACTTGCGACGGGAGGGGCTACCAGGAGAATACAGAGCGAAATCCGAGTCCGATGAGATCTTATGACAACATCCGAACGAAACGGGGGAGACTGCCGGGTCAAGGGAGTTAAACGGATCGTTTACGATCGAT
>Ga0179593_1454198_pt1 | contig 13076 bp, 12 predicted proteins | sample CZODoug2_1_08_16_FD_185931 | JGI IMG/M metagenome (GOLD analysis project Ga0179593, IMG submission 185931) | Vadose zone soil fungal communities from Angelo Coast Range Reserve, California, USA - CZODoug2_1_08_16fungal (PacBio error correction) | ecosystem: Environmental > Terrestrial > Soil >...
AGAGACGGAAAAAAGGGAGATCAATAAGGGATAAACGCGACTCTGGGGATTAAAGGTAAGAGAAAGCCAGAAAAATCTCCATGGTCCAAAGATGACAGTCGCCGAAAGAAGGGATAAGGGGGAAGGCCGAGAGCTGGAAACGCCGCCACATAATGACCTTAGGAGGCCGTATAATGTACCTGCCGTCAGATACAAAGAGGCCATAATGATAGAGAGGAGTCAAGCAAAAGGAAGAACCCATGCGAACGGGGCGAGGGACCCATCTGTTGGGGTTGGTCCGAAAAGAGGGGAGGGGAAAGGTGGGTAGAAGAAAGGGGAAAGAAAAGGAAACAATGAAGAGGACAGTGAACGCCATAGGGAGGCAGGACGCGGCGCCAACCGTTGTTTTTTCATAAAAAGAACCGGGTTCCTTTCTTTGGGGGGGGAAAAGAAAACAAGGGCATGGGGGAACATTAGAAGCGCTCTTAATTGGTGGTCCCAAAGCAGAAAAAAAACCCCAAAGAAAAATACATCTAAACGAAAATCCACCCGGAGAAAAAGACAGGACCTACCTTTATCACCGGAGAGGGAAAAGGAATTGTGGACGGGCTTCAGACGTCGAGGGGAAGGAGACGCCATTATTAACCTAAGTGGGAGTGGGTCACCGGAAGCTAGCTAAGGGAAAACCTTGAAAAAAAGAGGAAAAAAGAGGAAAGACATCCGCGGTAGGGGCCAGGCTCCGGGGCCACAGACGCAAAGAAAGAGTGGGGGAAAGGGGATGGTCGAGAACGCCCGGGGGGAAGAGTCTCAAAGCAGAGGAGCTAGGCATGTCTCAACTTAAGGCGAGAGGGGAGCTTAAAAAGAGACAATTAAAACGGGAGGATCAAAAGCATCAAAGGACAAAGGGGGACGGCTTGGTTACGAGGAAGGCTTAATGGAACTCACCGGTAAATACATTAAGCTCTAGCGAATATATCATGACGTAAGGGGAAGTCAGCAAGAAGCAGGGGTGAAGCGGCACCCAAGTGATTTTTTTGGGGGGTGAAGGGAGACGGGGAGGGAGGTCCATGGGAAGGAAACGGAGGACACCTCAGGAGCGATAGGTCTCAGCCTACGGCTCGGAGACAGAGGAGGCGATGAAGCACGCCGGGAGATTACACAGAGACGCTACTCAAAAAACCGACAGGGGTCACGTCGGGAGTTGATCTACAAAAAGGGGGGGACACGGAGACAGTTCTTGAGATAGGAGCGAACCTGATCTGATACTACATAGAGGGGTGATAAGGCAATATCGTGAGGGAAGATCAGAGCCCCGTTTCCTACGATGACAAAAAAGGAGAGAATCGAGGGAACCCTATATCGAGGGAAGTACAACCGGCCAGCCTAAGGATAAAGGGAAAAGTGGGCTGGGGGGGGTTGATCTTCGTGGAAAACGGGCAAAAATAAAGGCGGACGAATGATTGACCGCTTAAAGAAGTCGCCTAAGGAGAAGATCCAATAAATGGGGAAGGGAGAGCTGGCTAAGAAGTGGAGGAAGGGGTGTAGAATTTCATTTTTCACATTAAAAAAAGGGAAGGGAAATAAGGGGGGAGGGTTTAAGACGACCAAAAAAGTAGGATGTCGCTCACACGAAGGGGAGGAGGGATTTGTCAACAAAGGATTGAAAGGGAAGGGACGTTGTCAAGAACGGGGGCCTATGCAAAGAGAGCGAGGGGGTAGACTACATAGTGAACACTAGAACCGGTGTATCCAACCACTACAAAAACGTGGAACAAGGAGAAAAGTTATCAAGAGTAGAGGAAACAACCTCGGAGGGGGGGGCAAGCGGTGCGTGGGAAGGTAAACTAGAGGAAGAAAGAAAAATAAAAAAAGAAAGAACGGCATCACGATTCGGGCGCAGGGATGACCAAAATAAAAGAGAGCAAAGCAAACCTCCTCTTGCAGGTAAATTGCGCAAGAGTTTGAAAAAACGGAAAGAATATCAAACGACATCAACTCAAATATCAACGTACGCACACTCAACCAAAACGGAGGGGGGGAAAGACCCAAAGGGTGAATTATAGAGACGGAAAGTCTCTCTGACGATAAGAAGGTGGGGGGTATCTGAAGCAACTAACGGAGAACTGGGGGCAGGGAAAGAGAGGTTGTTTAGAAGGGTAAGCTACTTGAAAAAAATGATCGAAGAAGTTCATAGAGCCTTACTCAAGGAAGGGAGGAGGGGGGCCAACGGAATGGCAAGAAGGTAAAAACCGGAGGATTTCAGATCCTGAGGGAGGAAGAGCACACTCAGGGGGGGGGGAAAGCTCGATGGGCAATGCGTTGGGACGTCCATTAAAGTATCCATGGGCCTGGAAAGGCGAGAGAACGAAACTAACGAAAAGCATGGAGATGAAGGGTCCATACAGTGGGCCGCGAGTAATAATGTCTGTTTAGTAGAAGGCGTGCTAGGACTTCAGAGAAAGATAGGGAGGGAGGGGGGGAAAAAAGAAAACGCTACCGAAGGTCTTCACCGCACGCAACTCCCAACGGAGGGGTCGTTCAGCTGACCCTAATCCCCAAAGATAAGGAGCGACCAAGAATCACGGAGGATTGAGTTGGCACCCGGAAGCAAGGGGGGAACAGGGGAGAAGGGGGCCTGCAGGAAAAGGATATAAAAACTAAAAAGAAAAGAAAAAAACATTTCTAAAACAAAGAGAGAATCGGGGAGCATTGGTAACAAGTACCGGGCAAAGCACGAAGTTGTGGGTGGAAGGAGCTGCAGAAGGTGAGATACGTACTAAGAAAATGGCCCCCCCAGTCAGAATGAGAAAAGATGTCGAAAGAAGCTGAACGAGGTCAGAAATCGAACTGGGTACCGGAAGAGAAGATGGACGGGTAGTAGCGGGGCAAGGGAATGAATCCGGAGGGAGAGGGAAAGTCCGGATGAAGTTTTCGTGAAGGCCGGAAAGTGAAACCGAGCGAATCTTCCAGCCTGCACCAAAAAAAAAAGAACACTCCGAAAGGGCTCGCGAAGAACATACGAGGAAAACCTCCCTGCGAACATTTAGAGGGGGAGTGGTCAGGCTCCGGTAACCTGCTAAGAGCAATCGTCGGCAAAGAAAAAGACCTCACTTAGGAGGTGGTCGTGGTGGGGGAGAAGGTCAGCGGAAGTTGGAAAGAGAAAAAAGCGCTGAAGAAAAAACTTGTGAGGGGTGCGAAAAGACCTCGATAGATTGGTAGAAACATGTTGAGACATTGTTAAATATATTAGTCAGCTCACCCAAAAAGGGGGGGGAGGAAAGGGAAGATGAAAAGGAGAGCACGCACGGTACACAAGATCTGGGGTACCTCAAAAGGATGAAGACGCAGAGTTCCAATCTTAGTTCGAGGCCGCGTTCCAAAGAACGAAAAAGAAAGAGAGGAGTGGAGAATTGTGGCCGTGGAGAGGGAAAGTGAGAAGGATCCGCGACACTTCGGGGTAGGTTGGAGCAGAGGGCGTTTCCAGTAGACTGGTATTTCTATATCACGAGAGATGATCTGTTGAAGAGGTACCTGAAATTCAGTAGGGGGAAAAAAGGTGTCGTGGCAAAAAAAAGTAGGCGAGGCAGGAGCGCGAGTCCCGGAGGAGCAGGCACCGAGAAACACCCGGCGAGGATGTAATAGGGTAATAAAAGTTCTTGGTCGCGATAGGGCATGGGGGGCCCGAAGAGAACCGGGGGTGGCCAAGGGGGGGAGATTCCCAGCTGACACAGGAGAGAAGGGGGAAGCGAAGAACAAACGTCGTTCGTTCCCCAGTAGGGGTCGGTACACAATGTGCTACCTTAACAGACGGGGTGCTAATAGATAAATCAAAACCGGAACCAGCGTCCCAAATAACAAGGGTGAACTGAAAGGCCCTCCTTCTGAAGGGGTCGCACGTTACGAGGTTGGGTTGAGTCGTGAAAGAGAATAAAAAGGTAGAGTGTTCTGACCTAGTAAAATGCTCCGCGGTAGGACTGGAGGAATAACTAGCAGTCTTGGCAGTGCAGATCTGGAAAAATACTAAAGGGAAGAATGGTCGAAGAATGAATGGAAAAGTCAATTCTAGTCTTCTTCAGTCCAGCGGAGTGGAAAAAGGAACAGGCATGGATCATTGTGTTCTGACCATGAGAGAAAGACTTCGGGGGAACATATATCTGGGAGCTAGCGAAAGGGGGATTATCATACTGGGGGGCGTGAACCAGGAGTGCGCCTCACTGCCTGCAAAAACGAAACTTATGTAACCCTCGATATCGGACACTTTGGTGGAGTGACTTGGAAAAAAAACAAAAATCTGAGTGCAAGCCAATTAGGAAGTCCGGGTAGCTGAAAACCAGGACGGTCACTTGAATCGCCGAGAACTGCAACTGTGAAGACTCATCTTCAAAGGGGAAGAAGCGGTGAGGGGTCCTCGATGTTTTTTGAATGAAAGTGGGGGGCAAAGGGGTCAGCATGAGTTGGCAATATACCGGGAAAACGAGACATAAAAGGCCAAGAAGGGTCCGTCTCTCCTCAAGGTGGGATAGGATTGGAGGTTGGAAGGTTGAAATAAAAGAGAGTGAAATGAACGGCCAGGATCAGGTAAAAGAAGGGTGGTCACGGGGGACTTAGTGTAGTTTCTCGAGTGGGAAAGGGGGGGCGGCCTCTTCCTTAGAGTGTTGGAAAGACAGGTTCGGATACATTGAACTTCAGCCAAAAAAGGGAGGGAAGGGGGGGTTGGCGCTGCCGTGAAATAGTATCGGGGTGGTTCAAAGTAGCTCACAAAGCGATAGATGATGAGGCAGTACAAGCGGTGAAAACTTAAATGAATAGGCAGAGAATGTGCAAGTTCATCTTGGGTACGAAAGGGAAATCAGGAATGCTCTCATTTGGTGGGATTGAGCCCTATGGTAATGTTTGGTTGCGGGTGCTCGGCAACGACGGGACGAGAACTTGTCGATAAAGTTTTGGCACCCAATCAAGGGTGGTAAGTTAGCGCAATTTCGGAAGTCGGTATAAGAAGGCGAGTCTTTCCAGAGAAAAATCAGTCAAAAGAGGAAGGCAGCTTCTGCACGTTGAAGAAACACGACCTAAACAAAACTTCCCTGTGAAAAAGCAGCGGTCATTTGCGTTGAAGTAGTCGGTCTTCAAAGGAGCTTCGCGGGTCGGAAATGAAGCGATCGGCGAGGTCAGGCACGGGCTATCTACTGCATCTCCGAGCTACTGGCTCATAAATAAACCGGGGGGAAGTACGCAGGTGTCTCCGGTCTGAATCCTCGCGAAAACGTGTAACTCCGGGACCTGGGGAGAGTAAAGCGTAGTCCTCCCAGGGAGAGGGGCAGGGGCCTCGCGTCTGCGGTACTTGAAAGAAGAAATAGTTAGAAACAGAAGAGAGGAAATTCAGAGGCGACAGGCACGTGGATGTTTTGTCATAGTGACGGAGAGCCAAATTGGGACAAAGAAAGGGGTTGTGCTTCCACGCAACAAGAGGGTCGTGGGGGGTTGCCAGGGCGGCAATCCAGCTGAACCTGCAGAAGATATTTCAGAGAGGTGTAGTTAATAGTGCGCGTTGCAGAATGAGGGGGAAAAGCGACGCGTAACCAAAATCGGGGTGTCCATGATAACGTGTGGGTGACGGCGTGCTCTACGTGGGGGAATGGTGGGGAATGATTATTTTGGGAATACAGCGAAAGATCCATTCAGCTAAGACGGGGCCGAATAAGAAAGGATGGAAAACAGGCGTGGATAAAAACACGAGCGCCGCAGAATACTAGAGCCAACCAGGGCGCAGCGCTCCCATCGGGTCGCGTCAGGGATTGGAAGTAGTGGCCGGTAAGAGAGCGAGTGCCTCTGAGGGCAAGGGTTTAGTCCTTATGACACAAAAAATGGAATACTGGCTATCATCACCACAGGAAGAAAGAGTAGGGCACGCCAGAAAAAGGTAGCGGCGCGGTGGACAGGACGGTCGGTTTTAGCGGTGGAGTGGGGATATGTATTTTTTCTGTTGGGGGGAGAAGGGCGGCTGCGTGACACGCAAATTCAGAAGCGGGGTAACAAGGCCAGGGGTTATTGAATGGAACCAGGGGGGGACAAACCGGGAGAAACAGAGGCGATCACGGCTAAGGAGCCAGAGGCTCCCCAACGCGTCAGGTTACGTGGGCGTTCCATCTTCTTCGTGACCAATTGAGAGCTTCGTTCTCGGGTAAAAGAAAAAAAAGGATGAGGACAGTGCGAACACCGCCTAGCGCAGAAGAAGGAGTACATACTATATCCTTCTCACTATGGCCCATTGTGTGACGGCTAGGTACAGTGTATACCGGAATGTGGGCACTATGCGGGGGTGGATGGCTATGCTTATCGGGGTCGCCTTGCAGTACTCCCCATGGAATCATTTCTGTTAATTCAGGAGGTCTAGGGTAAGAATGACTGGTCTGAGGCTTTCTCTCTGGTAAGATAAAAAACAATATGTATGAATGATGTCCTGGCCATACTTTGGGGCCTTCACTGGTCTCGCGCACGAACAACAGAGGAGAGTCTTCAACTCTGCGCAATGTACCGGGCTAACAATAGGAAGATCATCAGCATCTATTAGGAGGGGTTAAACAAAGGAAGAAATGCCAGACACGAAGCTCCAAGTTGAGAGTGGGACCCTAGAGAAATGGATCTCCCTGTGTAGGGACCGAACCGTTACTGCAGCAGGCATCATGACCGGCAAACATCCATTACGGGGAAGTTGCCTGCCGAAAAGGAAAAGATTACTAAGGAGATGTAGTTCTCACCTGGCCTGCAATGAGCAGGGTCTGTGTTTCGGAGGAGTAAAGACTTGTGGTTATGAGACCTGAAAAGAATAGCCTGGGAATAGGGGCAGAAGAAGAGTGGAAACGAACATAGGACTGGAGGGGGGGTTCCGCCTCGGCAGGAGAAGGCGCGCCAGTGTGTCCCCTTTGGGGGTTGGTCTAACGCGTGGGCATTTCGGTGTGGCATTCAATTAAAAAAGGAGTTAAGGAGCATGAATGTGTTGGGGCCACTGGCGCCCTCAAGTCGCCAAAAGGAGGTAAGGTGGCTAAAAAAACACCCCAAAGACTCCGGGACCGGGACTTGCTCAACCCATCCTGACGATACTACTTTTTAGGATGACGTGTCGCTGTCGGTTGATGATCGCCATTCTGGTCGCAAAAGAATGGCGGTTTCCGCGCAGAACAGCACAGGGGGGGACTCACATCTTGAGTAGGTGGAGAGAAGGTTCGGCCACTACGGTCCAAAGAAAAAAGAGCGAACGATGGGGACGCTGTCGCCTCGGGGGTAGATCAAAGACGATCGTGGTATCACGCCACTTGCTAGAAAAAGGTCCTCAGCGGAAATTTCTGTATTGCATGGAATACGAAGTGGCGTTAGGGGTCAATCGTTCAAAATAAACCGCAACAAGGGAATGTCCGAGGGCGAGGACGACGAAGTAGATCCCTGGCAGAAAGATCTGGTACGCGGCGCTTTGTAACCTAGAAGTCACGGAAACGCAGACATTAATAGATACGAGAAAGAACTCTGCATAGGACGTGTCTAGAGGAGGTAGAAAAGAGGCGGCCGAGCAATCGGAGGGGGAGGGTTGGTGGGTAGACAGGAATACATTTGACCAAGGGGGGCTATCACGCGTTATAGGGCCAACGTCAAGGAAAAGGAAGGCATGCGCCCGCCAGACTGACGCAGGATGGGAAATGCGTTCCTGAAGACCCAGGAAAAGGTGACAGGCGACGAAGAAAAGGACAGACATGTGTTATTCCTCGAGAGGGGTCAGGCCAAAGTCAAGTCTCCAGGGGTGCTGTCGGGAGGGGCCTGAAACTGCAACCAATCTCGGTTATTGGAGGCAAGGCTAGAGGCCAAGTGCCGTGACGATCCCAGAGGGAGATCGAGTCAAACCGCATAATCTTGCGGAAAGAAGGACTTAAAAACGCCATAAATCCAGGCTGGGGGGGGCGTCGGTGGAAGCGCCCAAGGGCAGAAGTGCTTCTCGACGGACGTGGGCCGCTTGATAATACTTTCTCCTGGATGGGCGCGTCACTGAACTTGAGCACCGTGGCATAGGATAAGGAAAAGGTTTCTTCGGTGACCAGCAAAATTTTGGGGATAAGGACTTCCGTACCGGAGCCGGGCGGTTGCCTCGAACCGCAAGCAAAACAGGAGAGCATCCAAAAAGGAGAGCAGGTTAGGAATTTTACTGTGGCACAGGACAGATTGAGGGGGGGATGGCAGAAATGAGTGCAGGGCGGGGTTCACTTAGGGGATAGTGCTTAGTTTGTCAAGTGGAACAGAAGATGGTGGTGAGCTACTGAAAAACTGGGGATAATTCCATGACGGCCAAAGAAAGGGGGGAAAAAGCGAAGCGCCAAGGGCCCGGCGTGAAGCCGGGGCTCGGGGCAAACCCTCTTAATCACGCGGTTCCTGGTGGGGCAAGAAACATGGGTAGCAAAGACTACGCAAAAGCTCCTGGCCGGCAGAACTAGCCAGGGAGGTAACGCGAAAACCTGCATCTCTGCAGACGAGCCGGAGAGACGGACTCACGTGGGCATGAGAGTGGAAGAGCAGAGAGATTTCAAAACGTCATGCTTATCACGTGGTGCGAGAAAGCCCTGGGAAGAGGAGAAAGGAAACTAACACTCGCGGGCCAAACCGGGAGGGGGAAAAGGCAGTAGTCGGGAGACGAAGTTGGAAGTATCGGCACATCAGTTTCAAACTTTGGCTTGCTAGAGGGGGGTCGACGTTTAGGAAAGACTGGGAAAAATGTGGAGGCATAGGTCAGAGCGCCTGACTGCATATTGGAAGCACAGTCTTCTGGTGAGGAAAACAAGGGCGAAACTCAAACAATTATTGTATTTCAAAGCAGTCCAGGAAGTGTGAGGGGGAGGAAAGATGGGGAATGGAGAAAAGGGGGTTGAGGGAGCGCCATTGCAGGAGCCTCGACAGGGTTGGCAGGGGCCGTTGTGGCCTAGAAAAACCGGCATGGTAGCTTCCCTTCCATTCCAATGGAAGAAGTTGGTATGACACAGATCACGACGCGCCAGAAAGAAAGAAGGCGGAGATCGCCTACTAGAATCAAGACTGGGAAGTTGATGTGGATACACCCGCCCCCGGCCTTTTTAAGGGGAGAAAACACGAATCCCAAACTTAACCTGGGAGCAACGCTGCAGGGAAACGATGAGAGGAAGACCGCGAATCGGTGGGGACGGATGGTCCGGGCCGGCTGTGACCGTGAATAGAAGTTCAAAGAAAAAAGTCTGATGTAATCTGGAGCAGGGGGGTATAACAACGACCATAATTATTGGGGCACGCCCGAGTGGGGTTGTCATGCTGAGGGCGAAACTGGATCCGGGCGGACTGGGTGGAAGTTGGGTCCAGGAAGGATTCGGAGAGCGATCGCCACCAGGGAACATGGAACGCGATCTCGAATGTTACTGGGAGGGGAAAAGAAGGAGGGAACGTCGCGGTGGGCCTGGTAAGAACATGCGAATAATTACGCGGAAAGTAGCGAAGATGCCCCGTGCTATCACACTAAGCGAAGGAGTCTTTCCATCGTCACCAAGGAGGCGCTACCGAGAGCTGGGGGCTATCGGTGCATCAACTCGTCTATTTCCCAAAGGGGAAATCGTGTCGATGGTCTCGGCGGCCTTGCCGAAAGGTAGGCTCGCACGTCGCCACACCGGAGGGGTTGGTTGAAAATTCGGGGAAACGGAAGGGGATGCTGCGCAGCTGCGACTTTAAGTTGAGGGCCTCGGGCCCACTCGAGCTAGGGGGGTAAAGACCTGAGGTGCTCAAGAAGTTAAGCTCTCTCAAACAGAAAAAAAACGCTTAGTAGGAAGAGAGTGATGAGGGGCCACGACAACCAGTATTACTATCGTAGAGTATTGGCCGTGAAGGCGCCAAAAGGAAGTATGCGAGAGGCAGACGAGCCAATCCTTTCGTGGTAAACCAAATTGGTCCTAACAACAAAATAGTCCCGACGGTCAGTATTGGTCTACTTTATAGTGGAGGGAGGCATGAAGTAAAACAGAGAGGGGGCAAAAATGGTGCTGAAATAACTGAGGGGGGGGCGATGAGCAAGATTAGTAGCGAGCTTTTTATACTTGAGAGGAGAGAGTTGTTATCACGGGGCCTGAACTCGACAAGAAAAGGCAGAGTTCATTAGTCCTACGGGTGAGATTATAAGCCAGGCCGCGAGGGGAAGATTTTCTTTGCCGATTACCTTCAGGAGAGGGACGGGTCAGCCATGGTGGCGTATGAGAGCAGATGAACTTTGTTGGACAAGTTATAAGAAGAGGATTTCCGTCAAGTAGGTTTCTACAGTAGAACTAGACACAAAGGAATGGCGGAAGAGAAGGTTTGAGTTGTTACAGTGATCGGGTTCAATCAAGATGTGTTCTAAAGGGTATCCGGGAAGAAGTCAGAGTGAAAAAGCGAAAACAATTTCGGAGACATACATCCTCCGATTCGGGTACGTTGAGAAAAGGAACGGGGGGGAATGTGGGGGGATTCGGTGGAGAAAAATAGCGGGAGTGGGGGTAGTAAATAAACTAGGGGGGAGGGCGAGGTCTTGTATGGGGAGATAGTACGGCTAGCCTTCGTGTGCAGCCGTGGGGGGAGCTTTGGGGGCATAGCACCATAAGGTCGATTGTGTCACCTGTGGGAACTTTAAAGGGGGGGAAGACGTCTGAGTCGGCACGGGGATGTAACCATCTTTGCGCGGCAGGGGATCAGTTAAGGGATGAAAGTCTCTAGGGACCATATCTGTGGGAGGAAAAAAAAGGTATCTTGAAAATAAAGTACTTTTCGGGGGAAAGGGGCCATGTAGCACCGCCGACCTGGCCGAACGCTGCTCAGGAGAGATGAACAACTGCGAAAGAGATAGGGAAGGTGGAAAGTCTGGAGGGACGAGACAAAGAGGCATTGCCTCAAAGGATTGAGTCAGAGGCTGCACCGATACGGAAAGTGGGAAGGCGCGTCCGTCCGGGTCCGAAGAAAGAATGAGGGAACTCAGATCAGCGGGTGTGTGAACAGGGTGTTAGTGATTATGTTAGGTGTAATTGTTGCACAAGAGACGCATTGAGTGTGTGGGGGGGGCATATCCTCAAGAAACTTCAATGCAAAGCTGGAGGTCCCTCTCCGCCATCGAGGAAGGAAGGGAGGGTGGGAGACGGGGCGCCAAGGGGGGGGGAAACGCCGAGCAGGGTGAGTGGAAGGGGAGGGGCGATGAATTGTAGTTTCTCGGAGATGGAGCCTCGTGGCATTAAGAAGGGTGTGACCTCAGAAAGGATGAAAAGACAATACGGAGGAAAGAGGGAGGGGATGGGGTAGAACGTTTGGGGCAAACGCCTGCAATGGTGAAGAAGGTTCATAGGAAACAAAGAGGCTGGATTACTGTCATATGCAGGTGACAACGGGGGGAAGATCCGGAAAACCTAAATTGAATTCGGGAAAGTAATCAGAAGGAAAGAGGAATTGGGTAGGAAAAGATCAGGTTTGTTGGAAAGTGCGTCGGCTTTAACAAGCGTAAGGGACCGAACCTGTGGGAGCAGGTATGTGACAAAGAGGTGAAACACGAGAATTTCGGATGAAGAGCTCCAAGGTCAAAAAAAACAACGGGATCATACGGGGGAGGAAGGGAGAAGAGCCTAAGCGAAGGCCTTCTGCACTGGGGGGAGCCAGCACGACGCGGAAAAAAGCCCTTTTAAGGAGCTGATGGCGGGGATAATTGGCACAAGATCTTCGGCTTACGAAGGGGAGCTAGAGGCACGGGAGAATATGAGAAGATTGTGTCATAAAAAAAATAACAGAAGGCAGAAAGGAATGAAGACCTGGGTCATCGTCCCCAGCACCTGTAAGCCCGTTGCCTTGGGAAGAGGAGGAAAGAGTGACGGAGAGGGAGCGTCGGCTGGAGGGCCTGGCGGGAGGCAGGAACTCGAAGAGAAGCGATCCCGTCTGAGGCTAAAGAAAAGTTTTTCAGACTTTTGCATCCGGTATCCACGTGAGATGAAGACCTGGGGTGTCGGGAAGGAAGAGTAAAAAAAGTAAATAAGTGTGTTGGTGCGCTGCATCGCATCGAACACCTGCAGGAGGAGGGAGGGAATATTAAGGGCGGACGGGGAGTGAACGGCGTATTGGAGAGCACGTAAACAGGAATCTTTTGCATGGAGCTTGTCTGTCTGGCTGCTGACTCTCAGTTGGGGGGGGTGGTTGAAGAGGTACCCATGAAGCCATTCAAATTGGGGAGGAGGATCTATAAAGAGTAAAGGTGAAGACTATAATATCTCCGATCACTATGAAGGCGCATAGACCCAGCGTGTGGGGTCGAGGGTGCGGATTTTGGGAGGGGTGAGTGTGGAAAAGACTCTTCAAGAAGAGTTTAAAGTTTGAGGTGGACGATAAACGGACCATATCGGGAAAAGAATCAGATCGAAACAGCGGAAAAATGAGGAAGACCTAGAAAAAGTTATAGCGGCAAGAAACAGGAAGGGGAATCCAGTCGGGACAGGGGAAGTTTGGAGGAGCTGTGTGATGTTTGTTGTAGATTGTTCTTTTATAGGTGGGAGGGGGACATGTGGGGGGGAGGGAGGCGCAAAAGGAGCTGTAGGGAAAATGAAAGGGTTTAGAAAAGTGGGCGCAACCGAACGGACAACTGTAAAACACCGGAGAGGCAGCTCTCATAGCGCGGCTGAAAGAACCGGGGGTCATTTGTAAACGGGTGGGAAAAGAAGGCCCCGCGTGTACAGGGTTGGACAGCTTGCGGCGGTCAATAAAAATGATTGGGAACGGGAGAAAAGGCGAACAGCGCAAATGGTGTGGGCCGGCTTTCCGGGGACCTTAAGGGCGAGATTCATATCTGGCAAAGAAGGGGTGGTTGACGTTGCGGAAATGGGGAGCGAATGTGGGCTGAATAGTGTCAGGGAGTGTGGAGGGCTTATAAGTTTCTGACAGGGAACATAAAAAAAAAGGAAACATGTGAGGGAGAGACGGCGGATGCTTAAGGTTGCACACCTTGAGCGTGAAGGTCTGGAGCTTATTGCTCTCTTTAAGTGCATAACAAACGATACAAGCTAGTGGAGGGGGCCTTAATAGGTGGAACGGGGCAGTGA
>Ga0179593_1495450_pt1 | contig 13076 bp, 15 predicted proteins | sample CZODoug2_1_08_16_FD_185931 | JGI IMG/M metagenome (GOLD analysis project Ga0179593, IMG submission 185931) | Vadose zone soil fungal communities from Angelo Coast Range Reserve, California, USA - CZODoug2_1_08_16fungal (PacBio error correction) | ecosystem: Environmental > Terrestrial > Soil >...
GCCCTTCGCCTTGGAAAGGGGGTAGAAACCAGAGCTGCAGGGAGGGGTGAAAGTTTCATAAAGTAGGGCTAAAGAGAAATAACTTCAAAAAGGGGGGACGCTTTCAATCAGCGAAGGGAATCTCCATTTTCCCCCAATGTTTAGCCCGCTAAAACGCGAGAAAGAAGAAAACCGGCCCTGAAGAACGAATGAACGAAAGGGGCCCGAGTAAGCCATAGTAGTAACCGTTGGGGGAAAGAGGACCGAACGAGTAAGACGGAGCCCTTCTTCGATCATGGTCCCACGCCACTGGAGGCGATGGTAACAGGCAATCAACTTAAAAGGGACTTGATACGGGTGACGGGGGGGTCAGGTAAAGGGGGCGGTGATAGCTAGGGAGACCGAAAGCCGTGGGATAAGGAATGCGCAGAGGAGGAAGCGGTATGAGAGGGTGGACGCAGAAGATCTCTGGAAGGCGGGGGGTCAGGCACGGAGCCTTCTTAACCCGAAAAAACTCCGTACGGAGAGGGAGGAAAGGGGAGGAAGGGGAATTCTCGGGGGAAAAGGGGGCTAAACAGATCAATGGAAAAGAGGGCATGGGAGGGGTGTAAACCCCCCTGAAACCGCGACGCGCCATGGAATAAGCATAGACGTGGCCGTGGGAGAGGAGGCAGAGCTCTTTCAACGTCTAAGGCGGAGCAATTCCCAAAAAGGAAGGTGTTTTCCGAGCTCGGGTCGAAGTGGGGAGACACTATTTGATGCCATCATGGGGGCCTCCACCAGCGAACGGGAGGGGCATTGAAAGAAAGTGCCTATGTAGACGATAAGAAGGGAGGCTGGAAAAGAGTCGCTTTAATCGGGCCTCGTTTCTGAAGGTAGATGTTGCCTTCCTCCTTTTGAGTGAACGGGGACAGGGGTGGCAGGACGGCTGCCAAGCGTAGGAAACAGAAGAAGATAGGTTTCGGCGAAAGGATATCCGCGTACAATGAAAGACCCCAGGACACGTTTCAGAGAGGAAGGAAAGGACTCAGGACCGGAAAGGTGGGGGAGCGGAGCTGGGGCAAAATATAGAACATAAGCCCTCGACCGAGGCCGTTTTTGGGCCAAACCCAACCGCGTCACGGAAATGGAAAATCAGGGAAAAAAAAAGCCTTTGGGGGGGGACTTGGATTCCGTCGACTGCAAACCATGGAACGGATTCAGTTGGGAATAAGGAAGAGTGGGGCAGACAGGAGTCTGAACCAAGGACGGGCCTCACCTACAACTAAGATTCAATCTCCAGGAAAAAGCTCATCCCTCGCGTAAAAGGGGACTGACTTCATTGACGCTAAAACTCCCTCGTGACAGAATCGCCACAATAGTGGAGGGAAAGCGCGCCCGTTCAAAAGTCCTCAGCAGCTGGAGGGAGAAAACCGAAGGCCATCAGCACTTCCGTAGAGGAAAATCCGAACGTATCAGGAGAAGAGGATGGATGCCTGATCCAACCAGTTTCCCCTAAAATAGCACCAGAAAGGCATAGTAGGGCTCAGCCCACCCCCGTCTCATCACTCCCAATTTTCCGGGGGGGTCAGATGATGTTAAACGCGGATAGCGACGGGGGGGAGGGGGCAGCTCCTCGACGAGGTGCGACACCGAACCATCGATCCTCTCGTAGAACCGGGGCTCACATGGTCTATGTAACGAGATGCAGCGCCGACGAGCGAGGGGAAAAGTAGATGATCCGTTCTTGCCCGAAACAAATGCGGGCTCAAGGGGGCGATAACGCCTTCGCGAACCATGCAAAACGGTGGGCGAATGTCCTCATGCGCGACAGAGGGAAGAACCAGCAGTAAGAAGGGAGGCTTACCCTAAAGCTGATCCGAACTTAAGAAATTCTGTACTGTCACACCGTTTCAGGAAGCCCGACAGCTTTGGCCAGCAGGGGGAACTGGGATGGTGAAAAAAAAAGCGGCCCATTCTCCTGGCCAGAAGGGAAAAAACGCAGCAGACACCAAAAGTGGGAACTGGGAACACTCATCATTCCATCATCCGCGACCGAACGTTGTAGCCTCAAGACGATTTGAGCGCCAGGGGAGAGCGGAATTTTCTCATGCATCGAGAAAACACGGCGTCCTCTGAACGAACAACAGTCAAGGGGGGGGAAACTCGATGGCCCATGAAGATCCAAGCAGGTAGAAGCGGGGACATAGGTGATTTCATACGTGGGCAGCGAGATCGCAGACTGATTTTCTGAAGAACATATGGAACAAAAAAAAACGTAGGGGGGGGGGAGAGGGGGGGAAAGGCAAAAGAAGAGCGACGGAGGAAAGCAGAAACACGGGGAGAAATCACATGGGGGGAAAGGGGAGATCACTGCAATGACGAATGTATCGACGGACCCATTCCAGGGGAAGTGGTGCAGGCCTCTATTCATACAATCTGAAGAGGGGGAGGAAGGGAAACATGCGCAGGAGGCGGGCTAAAATGCGCGGGGCACCGCTGGTTAGAGAGGATACTGTGAATGCTATTGGGAAGTCAGGGGTGGGGTGAGCTGAGGAGCCGAAGTTTCAAGCTAGCCAGGTCGCACCAGCCCAGGAATAAAAAGGATGGCAAAATCGAGCAGGGTTGATTCGACGGGACCAGAAGCGAGCTGGAAAGAGAGTTTCCTCAAGACGCCCTCCACGAGCGGGGGGATATCTGGATGAGCGAAGGGGGGGGACTGAAAAGCGTGCTTCTTTCATGGTTGAGGGAGAAGGAGAAAGAAGGGATCAAATTGTTGCGGGAAATAAAAATCGGCAAGCACAGAGAGGGGATAATAGATTACATCTACCAGAAAGGGGGAGAACAGGGGAAGGGATATTCTGGAGCAGCGGGAGGTGGGGAAAAGACGTCGAGTGCACTTAGGACCACTTCTCTAGGCGGTCACTCCTTAGAAAGAAATGGGAGCGGGGAAGTGCGAGCCGGTGAGGGGGGGGGGTTTTGGGGAGCCACCTGAAATAGAATCGTCCGGGTGAGCCTCGCTGAGGGGAAAGTCCGGACTCAATCATGTTGGTACGTTAAGAACCTGAAGTGCGCAGGAGCGCCTTGAGGGGGGAGCACCTCAATCCATCGCTGAGGGAGGAAGGTTCACTTGCAATCGTCTCACTAGGGGGTCGAAAGAGACGTCACAGGGGGGGCGGGAAAAGGCAAGACGTACGAAAGCGCGAGGCGCTTATGGTATTACAGACGCGGTCATAGACTATTCGGTAGGGGCGCTGACCTTGAAAGGGGGAGTGGGGGGAGAATCGTGAGGGCTGCACCCATCAAGAGGTGTGAACAACGGCCTCAAGAAATGGGGAAACAGACGCAGCCAGCACGAATAAAAAGGTGGGAAGTAGGGAAGCTCTGTGCAGGAACAACGCTGAAAGGGCATTCTCGGAATGTGATAGAGAGGAAAGCTCAAAGCAAAGTTCCGCCTGCTGACTGCGGAATACTCCAGCCGGTACTTTGGTGGGGTCGCCGCGAAAGACAGGAGAGCCTTTCCGACTAAAACGGGAAGGCTTCTTGTTAATACGGGAAAGGGACTCAACAAATAAGGCCGGACACTAAAAGCGGACGGGACCGGACAGAAAGGCCCGCTCAGCGACAGTCAGGGGCTGAACATGACTGAGGATAATAAACTGCTCCGCGGGAGCTTTGGAGGCCACAATGGAAGGGGGCCGCAAATACTTTCAAAAGGCCGGAGGCATATCGCAACCCAATGTTGGAATGCCTCAGCTACCCGGAAATCGACGTCGAGCTGGAGGAAAATTCCGATGATGATTTGGGGCGCGGCGCGATGAAAGGAAGTGCAGAAAGGTGAAGGGGTAAAATTAAGAGAGAAGTTCTACCCCCCGCCAGACATCTTAATTTGGAAATAGTGAGGATCTAAAGTAAACGGCCGGAGATGCAGACAAGGGACCTTCTCCTGCGGGGTAAGTGTCCCAAAGGGGGAAGAAAACTCCATCGCCAGGGAACGGGCTAAGTAGAGGTCGCGGCCACAGAACAACACGCGAGACGCTGCAACGACGGTCCGAAGGGAAAAAACAGATAGGGGCTTTCGGAACTAACGAGGCCACAGCTACTACTAAAACCAAGGGGCCAAGCACGGGTAAGTTCAGGAAGGAGTGAAGCGAAGCATCACAAAGGACAAGTGTAGTGGGGCGTTACAAGGATCGACTGAAGGTCTAACCCTAATCTCGTTCGGCCGGAAAAGTGGACAACGTGGAACAAAAGCTGGATCAGCCTGTTAAACCTGAAGCTTAATATCTTCCCGTCAGGGAGTTTCTTGGACGGCAAACGCCGGAGGGAAATCAAGTCTTAAAATTGGAGATCCGCGGAAGGGAAATGAAGCGGAACTGTGGCGTGATCTTCTCCAGCCCCAACTGACTCGACAAGGTCACCCCCCTGCACGCGAGGAGGTCACAAGTTCAATGCTAATTAATTAAACAAAAAAAACTTAAGGGAGGATGAAGAAAAGAGCAAAAAAGAGAATAAATTGGTCCGAAATAAAAAAGGAATGGGGGGGCCGTGGATAATTGGTGCGGGACCAAGGAGTCACGTCCACCGAACCTCTTTATCAGACCAGCCATACAGAAAAGGCGTCCGTCAAAGGAGAGGCTGTTCTCCATCAAAAAGACCTTCCTTACTCATGAAAGAGGGAAAGCAGGATATCGAGGCACTTTGTCCACGGGGCGGCCGACGTTGGGACGAGCAGGAATCAGAATCCTTGGCCACGAAGTTGAATGCGATTCTCCATCAAGAGGGAAAATTCAAACGGGGATTTATCAAAGGAGGGGCAAAAAAGGGAGGAGAGGGTGGCCAGATCGGATGGTAAGAGAAGCCGGGGAGACATTTTTCGGCGAGGGCTCAAACTCAGAAGCGTCTCAGAGGCGAAGCGCTGATAGAGGAGTCAGGGCGCAGTTGGCGTGGTTTCTTCAGCAGGCGAGGACCCAACCCGGCAGGAGAGGAAGGAGGGGTCGAAGAAGCCTTCCGGTGGTAGTCTCGGAGGGGCCAACGAGTTCATCACTTCAACGGGGTGGGAGGGAACTCCCCTCCCTTAACTGAAGCTACAGGAAACGGCGAACGCGCGAAATAAGAAGGACTGGAAGAAATCTTCAGTCGATGTCAACGTTCGTCCAGTTCTTTAAAGCAGGCCACCAGGACTGGGGTCAGGGCCTCGACGAGTCTGGGAAAAACCCGAGTTGAGGCCCTCAAGTGTGGGCATCCACCGGAAGCAATGGGTCAGTGAGACTAACTCGAGTTCTCTCCTCTCCAGCAGGAAATTCTCTGAAAAAATCCGAGGGAAGAAAACGGGAGGAAAGGTAGATTATTAACCGTCAAGGGGAAGTGAGGACAACGGCCGTGGGTACTACTTCGGCTTCGCCCATAAACGCCAGTCTAGGGTTTCGGAGAAGAGTCGTCCTCCTCTAGCGCATGAACAGAAAAAAGGGGGAAGTAGGGAGTAGGACAGGAAATTGCAGGCCGGACTTGGGGAGACTAACGCGATCCAAGAACACCGAACGAGAATCTAAAGCGCCTTTGTGTCGTGGCAAAAAACCCACCGTCAAATAAATTCGCAAAAAAGCTGGTTCGGGGGGGGCTGCCGGCGGAAACCGGCCAATTTCTGAGTCGGTGACACCTATTCAGAAGACTCCGATTCGAATACCCGTGGAAAGGAAGCACTCCCAATCGTCTATTAGAGATCGGACATCAGCCTCATCGGCAAGCAGGTACCTTGTCGTACGGCAGGGGACGCGTGAAGAAAGAGGGTGGCCGAGGAAAAAAGGTCGTACTATCGCGCCCGTCAAAGGACTAGCAGACTGGAGGAGAGCCCCTCGACCCTGACACCCCTCGGACCAGAAAACTACAAGAATAATTCCTGTGGGGAATACCGAGAACGTTTAACGAAGAGAGAGAACGAAAGGAACGAAGAATAAAGTGCTCAGACCCACTCCAAGTAATCTCTGCCATTACCAGTAGATTGTCTAATTATGTTTAGACGAGCGAAAGAAAAAGTGGGGGGGGCAAGACTCCTCACCAGAAAAGTATGTCAATTACTACCAGGTCTAATGCTGGGTAGAGTACTAGAGGGAAGAAGACGAAAGAGCTTGCTTGTGCGAAATAAGGAAAATCGTTGACAATTCCCTCAACAAAGGAAGGGAGAAAAGGCGGTCACTAGGGCAGCGAACATGAAGAGGAGAACGGCCTGGCCAACCTTCAAAGGATCATCGATAGAAAATCGGCGTGGGGGTCTCTACGAAAAAGAGTGCCGAAGAGGAAAGAGGAGGGGGGGACCCTTTCCGAATGCAGCAAGGATAGATTTTGGGGGGGGCAAAAGGGGGGGGCTTTCCTGGGGGTTTGCGAGGAGGAAAGCCTTTTCCATATGAACACCACCGAGACCAAAAAAAAGAAAGTGAAGAAAACTCAAGCATCAAGAAATCGAGAACAGAGCGGTGCGCAGAACAGGCGCATGGAAAGAAAGAGACAATGCTTTCGCGGAGTCTCGACGGCGGCCTCTTAAGCACACGTCAAAGTGAATGGACAAGCGGGAGGGGGGGAACCATGATAGTCAGGCGTAAGACTTTCCAGTAGGTCAGGTCATAATGTGTCAGGCGAGCCGTCAGCTCTGGGTTTCTGAAGGCATCAGAGCTCCGAGGAAGAGAAAGAGAGAGATTGCCTCAGAAAAAAGGCGGAGGATCGGACACAAGAAAAAAATGAAGGGAACCCTGTACAAGGCGGAAATAGGACCCTGCCGAGAGAAATGTCCAATAGAGGGATCGGTCAGCGTGAGACCCTATCGAGTCCTTCTAACATGCGAAGAGCGGCTCTAAATGATCAAGGGCAAAAACCGCCTTGTCTTCGGAGGGGCTGAATTGCTGAGGGTGCATTGGAAGTTGGTTGAAAGAGAGGGCTCTATGGAAATGCTAACGGGGACGAGGCGCACCATCCCAGTAAGCCAGTGCCTGGGAAAAAGCTCATACTTTATTAAGGAAAAAATTGACAGGATGCGTGCAGAGTATTAAGGCGCCGACCTCCAAGCAGGCTCTATGATCGCCAACATTCGAGCGTTGACGCTGTCATGGTTCGCGAAGCTGTGAGAAAGGGTAGACACTCATTTGTGGGAGGAAGGAAATATCTGCACGCCGCTAACGCGCGTGGAGGAGGGAAGAAAACAGAGAAGAACAAGGTAGTATCTGAAAGAAAAGGGCGAGCGGTAGGTTACTCGATGAGACTGGCCAAACTTCGAGAGCTCAGAGAAAACGAGAAAATTGTGGAGGAAGGAAGGAAAAGTGGGTATTTTTCTTCACACATAAGACTAAAAAAAGGGTGAGCTCAGCTGAGGGGAATGGTCGGGACTAAGCAGGGAGTGGCGGTGAGGGGGAGAGACGTAATGCAGAGGGATGCCCCTCGGTTGGAGAGAACATCCAGCGCTGAGTTAGTTGTGAAAAAGGGGGCGCAGGTACCGAACTTGGGTGGAGGTGGGAAAAACGTTCAGTTGAAAAGAGGGCAGTGAAAAAAAAATGACTCGAAAAAAGTCCGCGGATTCGCTGAGGAGGGCCAGGAAGGACTCCTAAGAGTCGGGGGTCGTCCGTGAAAGGGGATCTTAGAACATCGGATGCCCACGAGAAAGGTTCACTGCCTCCAAATACGGCCCCTGACAGAAAAAGCACGATCCACAACGGGGGAAAAGATTATGGACGTGAAGAGGTGGGGTGTTGCTGAACAAGGAGAGGTTCTATGCAGACTTGGAGGATCGCGAAAACCGAATCCTTCCATAGTCAAAGTTAAGACAAAAAGACGGTAACCAAATTGTTGAGGTTTTAAAGGAGACTAAAGGAAAAGAGAGAAATCCGCCGAAACGAGGAGCGGAACTGAAGCGGGCAGCGAACCGACCAGCTTCAGCGCAAATAAGGAGAAGAGCCTTCCGCCCAGAGGAAGAGTGAAGGTCGTCGTGGCGCTTCCTGAGAGAAAACTAGGGAAGTCTCTCAATGAACTGCTGCTGCGTTTATAGAAAAAATGACTGCAAAATTGTCTGCCACGAAAAGTCAGCCCTATATCTGCAACCAAGGGAAGTGTTTAATGCAAACGCAAGCCAAAAACCCGGGGGACATCGACTGCGAAAGTTCGTCCACGGATGAGTTTCATGGGCATCTGCGAGATTGAAGAGTTTGAGAAAAACCCTCCATCAGAGTGAAGGAAAAAAGGCTTTTATACATCAGCCTGGACAAAAAAACGATCGAGGGACACCTCCCTGCCGAGACCTCGGTGTGCGAGCAGCTATTGGGAAAACAAGCCATCGCCCGGTACCATAAAGGAGGATTCCCTGTACCGAGAAGAAGAAAAGATGAAGATGAACCGTGGGGGGGGGGGGGGGGTGGCTTAATCCACTCGTCGGGCGACATCCGCAGGCCAACAGCCTAAATACTAAAGGAGGGAAAGGGACGACAAACGTGATGGCGAAAAAAAGAAATCCGCCATTCACGTTTAGTGAGAAAAGGGAGCGAAGGGAATTGGGCAACAAAAATTCAGGGGAACCTGCCCTATGGAACAACGGGAACTACAAGTGAAACCTGTTTCTGGACCCACTTGCGCCGGCATGTCCGGGGTTGAAGGGAACAGCCGAAGAGAAGGTCTCATAATTTTAGAGAGAAAAGAATATGGATTGAAGAGCGGGTAAAGGGGTGATTAAGCGGTAAAAAGAGGAGAAACGGTAAAAGACCCTGCACGCTCTGGTTGGAGAAAGGAAAGGCGAAGGGCCTATAGCTCCCAAAACAAAGGAAGGGGGGAAATAGAAACCATGTGGCCCTCTCAGGGAAGGTCGAAGAGACCAGAGAGGTCAAGTTTAGGGTTACCGTGTAATAAGAAGTTGGGGAGGCCATCTAAGATCAAGAAAAACCGTGAAGGAGTTAATCAGAGCCTGCTGATCGAAGGACTGAAGGACCGGGCGTCGGCTCTGGTAGCCATCGAAACCGGCCTTACGGACATAAACATTCGGGGTTCATTTATCCCGTTGTCAAGGGAGGGCCAGGCCTGAAACAGGAAGCGGGGGTCTCGAGCAGACGGCTCCTTGTCCCTCCAGAAACCGGTGATAGAGGGAGTCGTCAAGTCGAACTAACCAAGAGAAAAGGGAGGCGTATAGCTGTTGGGACGCACGGGAGGAAAGTAGGAAGAACCGTGGAGATCACAGTTCAAGTCGGCAAGAGGCGAAGAGGGAGGCGAGGCTCTCGTGCGACGATGATCGAGGGCGAAGGGCGCTTTGCGGGGCTGAAAAGAAGGCGGACTGCACGAAGACAGCAGGAGCAGAAGGAGGTTTCGGATAGAAAAGACTTGGAAAGGCTCTATGTGATAACACGATCAGGGCACGGCGGGGGTAGTAACCTCAAAAACCCCTTAGGAAGATACATCTGCTAAACGTCTACCATGAAATCTCTACGGGGGCCAGGGAAGAGAGAGGGGCGCTGGACGGGCTAAAGTAGAAGGGTGGGAAAGCCACAGGAAGGGGGTCCGATTAGGGACGATGTCGGGGCAGCACGTCTTTGGCCCTCCTTTGGGGTGGCTAATCCAGGCGTCATTGAGCGCAGGTCCTGGGATACGAAAAAAGGCGGCGGGGACGAGGAGATGTGAAAGGCGTGAAGAGGGGGCTTAGGTAGATCCTTCCTCCGTTTTCGCCGAAAGAAAAAAAAAAGGGTCGGCGGCCGCCCAACAGATTCGGACCAAATCCCTCCGCTCGGAAGGCGAATCGGGGAGACAGGAGTAGGAAGGAACACAAAACAAACCCAGTAGTCGGAGTAGCTCATTACAGAATTGGCAAGGGGGAGGGGAGGGTCACAAAGGAATAAAAAAATAAGAGCCTCGAACTCTCCGGGAAATTCCAACACCCACACATCGTCACGTACAATCTTACAAAGCTGAAGACGTGAGGTTCTTCCGTTCTTCGACAAAGAGAAGTGTGGGACATCCTTGAGATTGGAAAAGACCTGAGCTACGATCCCCTCAAACTGGCGGAAACTAGAGGGGTATAGACTCACCTAAGCCATCCGGGAAATTTCTTACTCAGGGAAAAGCGGGACAGCCATCTTAGAGAGTCGCAACAAATTGGAGGGTACAGAGAGAGAAAGGGGTCAAAGGACCTCAAGCGCTGGGCTAATGTGACACCTTAAGCGGCCATCCGAACGTACAAAGCGCAGAGAGTGAAAGAAGTCCCGTTTCCCCGTCGCAAACCACGAGATCTAGGGCAGTGGCTCAAAACACCGCTCGACGCACATTTTCTCGTGGAGAGATTGTCGGGAGGAGAAGAAAGTGTGGATGGGGGACAGCTCTCTCCGGTCAAAACAAGAAAATATAGATCCATCGCTCATATAAGCCAGGGGGGCCAATGCTGGGTCGTGGGTCATGAAAAAGGACCAAATCTGGAGCAGCTATTATCGTGGGAAGGACCGAAAGGCTCAGAGTAGAAAAGAAGTAAAGGGGGGCGGGGACCAAGAATAAGAAGGGGGGGACGAAGTTCCTCCTGCTCGGAGGGGGAGATCAACAGCTTATTGGCTAACTCAACAGGAAAAATAGGAAAAGACGTTCCACAAGGCACTCCCGTCATCGATGGGGGAGAAAGACGGGAGTCCCTTTTGTGAGGAAAAGTAATTAGTCCTTTGGAATAGCGGCCACTCGCTCACCAAAGGAACTGAACCCACTCAGAAAGGAACAGCACCGCTAACAAGAAGTGGGGATCATAACGACTTTTGGGAGCCCTCTAGGCTCTGTGCTAAGGCTAGGAATCATGGGCGCCTCGGGACCACAAACAACATCGATTTTATGAAAAGAGAAGAATTTCGATCACTCATGGTGGAAAATTCTAGTGCAAGTGTGGGCTGCTAATCCGTAGGGGCCGAGTCTTTCTGAAGGACAGATCTCCAACAACAACACGGATATTGGCTTAAAGGATGTGCCCTAAAAGACTAAGCTTTCTCCTTCCACACAGATCAATAGCTATGGAACGGGATCGCCTGGAGGGATAAGGGCCGAAAGCTCCATCCTTTGACGTTTGGACTCAGCGCCAGCGCTGGGGGGATCGAACAGGACGAGAGGGCGGCTCTCACTGCGAATGCGACAAAAATCGCGGGGGTTTTAGGGCTGGGGAATCTGGGTGGGTGTTCAGTGTCCATTTGGGGGGGGTATCTGGGTGGGGGGAGGAACTATCAAAGGTTAAGCGCCGTCCGATCCAGACCAGGACTTTTCCTTTGGCCAAAGATACGGGGGGAGGGGGTCATTCGAACGGGTAAGAAGGACGGGAAAAGCAATTGTTTACAGCGCCGCCCTAAAAAGATGTGCATAAATGGAGTCGAGAAATCGCCACGGGTTGTCTTCTGTCGTTTCGCGAAAGTAAAAGCCGGGAGGAAAGAAATTGGGGGAGGGGCAATGAACGATGCCTACAAAAAGGAGAGAAAGGGAAGACGAGGAGTGGATCGATACAGAGGGGGGGAAAACAGCATTTAATATGTCTAAGGATGAGGTTGAAAGGAGGCGAGGAAAAAGGCACCTGGGAACATAACAAAGACGAGAGAAAAGACAATCAATTAGACCACGATCAAATTGGGAGAAAGTGGGTCGAGACGGGGGAAGGGGGGCTGGCCACCTGACCTATGACTCTTCCTTTCGCTGAGGGGAAACTAAATCGGCCAATCAGGGATGGCGCGGGAAAGTAGGGATGCAGAGACGGAAGAGCGGAGCGCAAGGAAGTTGGCAGATCCATCCAGCGCTGAGGATGAGGGGAAAGGGGGGGATCGCTACCGAAAGTTGTTGAATACATCACTCACCGATGCTTACAAGAGGCTGCGCGACACGGTACGCGAGGGCCGGAGGATTATGTTCTCGAACGCGGAACTAGGACTATTCAGGGTATGTGAGAAGGACATGATCGGGTAGAAGAGGAGGCTTACCACTCTCAGTAGGAAAAATGCAGACGATGGGAGGCCGCCGTCCTAAAAAAAGCACGACCCCAAGCTTTTTTAGAATTAGTGGGAAGGGGCGCGTTTGGGTGGGAAAGAAAAAAAGCAGGTCGAGGCGGGGAGCTGTGAGGAGACGAGGAACAAGAGCCAAGAATGAAGTCCTAAATTAGGAATACGAAGACAGGGGTGATGTAATTCGCCGACGAAACTGGAGGACGATTGACGCCGAAACCGAGCGGAATTGTACCGAGCCTGGGAAAAACCCATCGGGAAATAACACGCGGAAGCTCATAGAAGGACAGCACTAGGCCGCTGAAGAGAAGAGTCCGAGAGGGAAGGTAAGGAGAAAAACTCGGAAGGAACGCAATGACGGACCATGGCGCGGGAGGACCACAATAGGGAGAAAAAGGGCCCGGCAACTTCTGGATCGGCACACAACGGTCCTGTGGAAGGGGGGAGAAAGCAGAAGGGGGGGCCCGGAAAAGGAAGGAGTCCGCTTCTGCCACTTCGGGGGGACTGGCGCGTACGATGCAGGAATACCCCCAAAAAAAAAACCCCCCAAAAAACCCCCCACAAACAAAAACCAGAAACCCCCCCCACCTCTTGAAAAAATGATCTGGATACATCGAGACAGGAACCACGGCCGATCTGAAGGGGACACCTCAGGCGGCTAAAAAAAAAGGTATGTTCGTGGCAGTCCGAAGGATTGGAGTGAAGAAAAAAAGAAATCACGGACCGCGAGCAATTCGGCGGAAAGACGCGAGATACCTGTCTCCTAGGCCGAGGAACTCGGTGAGAGCCAGACAGTCGGGAGAAAATCTGAGTCAAAAAGGAGAGAAAAAAAGGAAAAGAAGGGTGTAAGGGGGACTGAGTTGATGAAACGCATTAACGTGGATGGGTTACCGGAAATGGAATATACAAACTTCTCTTCGAGGACGAGAGGGGGACAGGGAAATAAAGGAGGATCATCCTTTACATGGACCGAGAGAGAAAGGAAAGGCCGGTTAGTGATGGGAGGGCCGCGAAAAGGAAAGGCTCATAATGGCATAGCTTACGTTAAGAGAGTCCGGAAGCCCAAAAAGGAGAGACACGGGTCACCCTCCCCTGCAATCTAGGGGGGTGGTGTATTCGACCTTACAAAAACCAAGGCAAAGG
>Ga0179593_1704309_pt1 | contig 13076 bp, 14 predicted proteins | sample CZODoug2_1_08_16_FD_185931 | JGI IMG/M metagenome (GOLD analysis project Ga0179593, IMG submission 185931) | Vadose zone soil fungal communities from Angelo Coast Range Reserve, California, USA - CZODoug2_1_08_16fungal (PacBio error correction) | ecosystem: Environmental > Terrestrial > Soil >...
ACCTCCTCACAGCGCTGGGAAGGGGGACATGAAAAATGCGGAGCGCTTGCAACGCGGGAGTCTGAAGGACCATTACCAAAAAAGGGGGATTTCTCGACATTGAAATGGGGCTCCTAGGGGAAAAAGGAATACTTCTGAACCTAGAGGGATCGCTCTCCGAAAAAAAATGGGAGGTTGTGTTTCAGAAAGGACTTCTATATCGGCGGCGCAAAACCTTTCAATCGAAAATTCACTGAGAAGTCACCGTCAACCGAATTCTCTTTTCTGGGACGGAAAGAACCTTTCGGACCCTAAAAACTTTCAAATTCTCAGTAAAACAGACGCTGCAAACCTTTGGTGGTGCTTAAAAAAAAAGGGGTCTCTAAAAAAAAGACTTCAGGTCCGTGCCTATCTCAGAGGGGGGGGACTTGAAAAGTTAGCTTGGATTGAACGACAGGAAAAGAGGCATCTTGCAACCAATAGGCGCTTATAAGGGGAAACCTAAAGAAAGGCAATAAGACGTGTGAACTACATCCACAAAAAAGAAGAGCTCCTTCTTGGATGCCGGAAAAAAAGGCACAAGGGGGGTCGGGCCTTTTCCTCAGGAAAGGAAGGTTCAGAGCAAACTCCGGGGGAAAAAGAGTCAACTTTATCCTTGGGCTCTCGTCGGGGGGTTAAGAAAAGGATCTCATTCACATCGGGAAGAAGTTTCGTGCACGGGGAATCGATTACCTCGGAGGAAAGACGCGCGCCTCGAGGAAGAGCATGACGTCGGCAAATTCGATGCCTGAACACGAAGATTATCGGCAAAGAAGCTTTACCGGGGGGATACCTCAGACCAGAGCGCCCCGGGTTCGCTGCGTGGACAAATCGAGGGCGGAGCGCCTTTCAAGAAAGGCGCGAAAGGGCCGATCGCGATGGTGGAAAAACCGCCGCGAAGGAGTGATCAAAGGAACTCAAGGCAGAATCGTGTTGAAGCCTCCTAGAAACCTCATGTCAAAAAAAAGCTACAGTACATGGGCCGAGGGAGAGCAGCCGATCCTCGATCAAAAAAATGGGGTTCCTCGGGAGGGCACAAAAAGAAGGACATTCTCAGCGAAAGAGGCATGCGGGAGAGAAGAACCGGGACTCGCATGCTGGGGGGGGGGGAGGAGCAGGCAGGTCAAGGGCGAGTGGAGAGGGAAAGGGGGGTTTATAAAAAGGGGCGAAAAAACGGATCCATGTGTCTCGCAGGCAGGGTCGGAGAGGAAGACAGTTAGCCCCGCAAAAGGGTCCGAAAAGGGGGGAAAAGGCCGCACTCTTGCTTAGGCAAGAAGACGGCTCGTTGAGGGGCGGGTCACTACCTCAGGGAGTGGTAAGCCTGGAGAAAGGGGGAAATATCCTATAGTGCTTACCGTAGCCTCCACATCGAACGTCTCGCTAAGAAAAAACAACTACCTCTCTGGAAAAAAACGAGGGAAGGAATCCAGGACTCCAGGGGGATTCTCAAACAGAAGAGCTTCTGGGAATAAAAAGGTCAGGGGGGAGGAAAAACTTCTTGGAGAGCTCTGACCTTGGCAGAAGAAGACGGCTAGATGAGCAGCAAAGGGGGAAAGAAAAAAGGGGGAATATCTTCACCCAAGTTGAAGGCCTTCGAGATGAGAAGAAAAAAGCGAAAAAGGCTCTCTAAAGGGAGCACCGAGGTAAGAAAAAAAGGGGGGACCTCTGGAAACTTCTTCCCACAGAAGGGGGTTTTTTCCAGATGGGGTTGCTCGCAAGGCCTTCTTCAAGGTTAGGGGGTATCTTCTCGGGAACACTCTATGAGGCGAATTCTTCTAGAGGAGCCGGGGTTTCTCCTCGAGGTCATCTTACCACTGAGAGAAAGAAAATGCTCTTAGGAAAGCCTTCTTGGCGGCAAATCAACCGCTGGTTCGGAGGTCTTGATAAAGAAGAAAAGTCACTAAAAAAAACTATAGCAAAGCTCTAAATCTACAGAGATTCGCTTGGTTTCTGATCTTAAGTCTTCGGGACTCCTTCGTAAGCGGCCAGGGTTTCTCTTCTGCGCTGGGGAAAGAGCATGCTCCGGGGGAAACCTTCGGAAGGGGGGGGGGGGGAAATGTTCCCCAAACCCGGAAAGGGTCGCAATGGAGTTTAGGGATTCTTTCGTGTAGCTCACAAAGCTACGGACGGGACAAGCAGGCATACGCCGCACACGAGCAGCTACAACGAACGAGTCCCGACAGCAACAGAAGGGGGCGGCGCGAGGGGAAATCAACGAAAGGCTCACCGATAAAATACTGAGAAAAAATGTGGCGCGAGGGGACCACTCTGGTTCGAAGGGAGGGGGGGGCCCCAGAAGGGACACGGAAGCAAAACATCTGGTTTCAGCGTCACAAAAGAACACAGGGACTTCGACGTGCTGTAGTCTCTAGAAAAAAAAAAAAGATTATGAGAAAGCGTGACCAGAGGAAAGACTTGGTGCGCGCGGACAGGGCGGCGGCCACCAGCATGGGGAAGAGAAATGACGATCCACGACCCGCGTGAAGAGCCACAAAGTCTCCATAGGCGAGAGATGAGCCGGCCATGGCAGGATCGCGCCGCGACTCGAAAATCTATCTCGGCGAGGAGCGCCAAAAACGGGGGGAGATGTTTGGGCTTTTCGCCGAAGTAGATGCAGGCTGGAGACCCGCATAAAAACGAATCCAACCCCCGCCGACTGGACGAGTCAGGGCGTCCGCGAAAAAGCCTTGGCCACCGGCAAGGGGTTGGCGAAGGTTCCGGCTCGAAAAAGGAAAAACACCTCCTCTTGAACGCGGGCAAGGCCCGACCACAGCCTATTGCGAAGGGATAAACACGGCATCGAAACAGGGCAAGGGAGGCTCTAGGGGGCGTAAAAGCGTAGGGCGTCCGGCCCACGAAGGGCATCTCGTTGAAAAAGAGGACCGAAAGGAAGGGGCGATCGCCGGAACAAAAAATTCGGGTGATTTCGGTCCGGGGAAATCACCAGGCACCAAAACGACCTCATGCGCGGCCGGGAAGGTCAATCGATCTCCTGCGCTCGGGGAAGAGCACCAACCCAAATAGAGCCCCCAATTCATTCAGCGGATCTCAAAATTTAGCGGAAAACTAAGGTATCTGCCTGTTAATCGTGTTACCGCAGATATCTGTACCTTCGGCTCCCTTTTGGGAAGATGCGGCGGGAAAATCATCATACCTTGAGTCAGAAAGCGTCAGTGGGGAATACTATAGGAGAGCTCTTCTGGAAGGCAGAAAAAGTAGTCGGCTTCGCTAGGATCTCAGCCGGGGCAACCTGAAGGGAGGGGCGCCCCGGAAGCGTCAGCAGAATCCTTGGGAAGGGATCAAGAAAGTCTCTCGAGTCCGAATAGCGCCATGTACAAGGCCTCCCCCCAGTGGAAGCGTCCTTGTGGTGAAGAAGAAAAAAGAATTATAGGAGGGAAGGGGGTGGCGCCCGGCATAATAGAGGAAGGATCAGGGAATCGGCCGCGCAAGGAGGACTCACATGAAAAAATACGGAGGGGGGTCGTTTCCACCCCTTCCAGCGCAGAAAGTTTCTCGGACTTTGGAAGCGTGCTCGCGCAGAAAAGGCCCTCAAAGTGGGATGCTGGTTCTTAAGAGGGCGAAGAAAACATCGAGGGGGGATACCATGGAGGAGAAAAAAACTTCGCGCCACTCTGAAAATCCAGAAACATAAGAAAGGGAAGAAATCCGCTTTCTCCAACGACCGCCTCAACGATCTCGGGAGAACACAAAGTCAGTGAGAGAAAAAACCGCCCGCACATTCCCGCGGAAAGGAGGAAAGGAGGTAATTTGGGGAGCCACGTGAATAGCTGATCTCGGATCTAGGTCGCAGAGGAAAGGTAATTTAAGTGAAGGGGGGAGGCAATCAGCTGCTTCTGGAGGCCCACCGATTTTGGTCAATTTTTGCGGGGGGAACATCACCCTGCTGGATCTTCCGGATCTCTCGAAGGGGCGAAAAGCAGAAGGTTCAATAAGCGGCCAACCTAAATCCCAACCGAAGAGAGCGGGCTTCCCGAGTTAGTCGAAACCTGTCCTAGAAAGTGCGGCGGGATCCGTCCGAGGGACATGTTGCCTACCTTGCGCAAATTCCCATATCGATCGCGTGGTTTGCATGGGATCACCACGGTCCCCCCGACAAAAAACGACCGCCCGATTATGGGAGAAAGGAGAAGTGGCTTCACAACCCTCGCGCAGCTCACAGAAAACGCTCACGTTGACGGGGGAACTTGCGCGGAAAGAAGTAACTGCTTCAGACCGACCTCGGTGGTTGAAAAGCCGAAGGAACGCCCTCGACGGCGAAACGGGGGGTGTTAGTCCGCACGATGTTCTTAAGGGTCGTTCTGCCCGCCTAAGGACCGTCTTCGTGAAAGAAATCTATGTTTTTAGGGCCGGCACACTCAGAAATAGGTGCCCTCTATCTAAGAATTCCGATTCTCGATCTCTATCCCGAAACCTTGGCGGGGGGGGGGGGATCCATTGGTTGGAGGTTTCGCTCGGGAGACGCACGTGCCGATCTCGCAAAAAACCCGTGAGGAGGTATGTACTCGGTGATCAGTTGCAGGGGGGCGCCGCCGGTGTTCCTAAGTCCTCTCATACTCGTCTGCCCACCTTATCTAACGGTGTTGTCCACAGCAAAAGAAACCGACCCTCGATTTCAAAAGGTCGCGCGGGGACATTTCCAGGAGAACAAAAACAAGGGGAGTGGGGTCCGCGAAGAACAGGCAACGCGTTCTAGACTCGTCGGCCCCCCGCCTTCGAGGGGGGAGGCTTTCAAAAACACACTTATTATGATGAAAAGAAAAGATTCTGGGAAAAACCAAAGGGGTCCGTCAACCACCGAGTCTGAGCGTTTCTTCGGCCACGCCAAGACCCTGGGGCGGGAAGACGGGACATTACTGTCGGAACGCGGGCCTCAGATGTTTCTGTGCGAAAGACGAAGCTACGCACAAAAAAGTAAGGTGGCGACTGAGGTGAGCTAAGAGAGGAGCAAGGGGAAGGGCTCACACCTTATCAGAATCACCTCCATTCCGTCAGGCTGCTTCGCTCGATCGGGAGCCTTGAACCCCCGAAGCACCGAACGATCGCCACCACTCTACGCAAATTGTTTGAGTGACCGATCGCTCGACATACCGGCGGATGCTCAGCTACTGGAATGGCCGCCAGGGGGGGGTAGCTTGCTTCAGGCCTAAAGAGTCAAAAAGAGCGTTACCATAGAAAAACCGGGACTCACTCCTCTGTAATCGGTTCGAGTAAGAGACACGAAAATTTTCTCGGGGGCTGCATCTTAGTCTGCCAAAAAAGGGGGGTGTTGACTACGAGTGAATGAATGAGCCTCACTCTTAACGGTGAGCATGATCTGCGGCGCCAAGGATTCTCAGATCATCGGGCGTCTAGATTTGCACTGGGCAAGGATCGAAGTACAGCAGGCGTGAAATCCCAGCGCATCGACTAGCGTCAGGTCTTCACATTAGGGACTGGAAGTCATTGGGCAAGTATAAATCTGAAACTGTAGGGAAAGCTCTCCAAGTCTTGGGAACGCCGGAGAGATGACGGCTCGCGTGAAAAGGGATGAGCATGCAGTGTGAACGAAGGTGGCTCCGCCGCGGTCGAACGATAAAAGACTGCACCAAAATGGTCATCCCCATTGGTAAAGACAGCCGCTGAGGGGGAGCATTTCCCCAAGATAACTTAACAGACCCGGTCAGCCGAAACGGATAAGCCTTTAAAAGGTGGTGTGGGGGTGTGTTTTTTTTCCGAAGCTGCCCCAATTTGCGAACCTGCGCAGCGGGAATGCTATGACTGAGCAAGGACATTCTGGGGAGCGCATCATGTCAAGCGATATCAGAGAAGGGGAGAGAACCTGGGACACGCCGAGTGGACGCGAAGAAAGAGAAGGAGGGAAGTATGGTTGAAGGGCGGGGAGTGAAAGTGGAGGAGGAGGCAAGGCGTTCGATGAAAGCCAGGGGAGGTCTGGGACTCCGGTGTGCTCAGGGGAGGTAGGACGCTTCGAGAAGAAGCACCATCAACCGAATTAGTAATGGCCGAGGAGCCTCACTGCTTCTCTCATCAGATCAACGAGCAGGCTCGGGAGTCACTCTACCAGAAAGAGCATTGAGCGGATCCTATTAAACGATACTTAGCCTGGGAGGGAAAAAACATCAAAGATACCTTTCCGGCGAGTCTCACTGACGCTCTCGTGCCTGGTGAAAAAATTTTCCGGCTTTCGAATCCCGAAAGAATCGACTTCGAGACAAAAGTCCAAATGCCGTATGAAGGAGCGCAAAAGGGGTCAGATCTCGTAAAAAAGAGGGAAGAGCCCGGTCGCCGAGACGGGGGAAGAAAGGAAAAACTATCTCTAAAGACAACCCCGGGATTCACATCAATTGGAAAAAACGGCTTTCCGGGAAATCACAAAGGAGAAACAAGGTCGCAGGGAGGATCTGCGCGGGCACCTGAAAAAGCCAGTATTTTAACGAAGAGGGCTCTGCTGCGGGGGGAAAGTGAGCTCTCGGAGGAAAGCACTATAGAGCTACGCGCATGACGCGTTTTGTCGAAAGAGGGTGTTGCATCGGAATGAAAAGGCCCCAGGCCTGCGTTGAAAAAAGGGAGGCCAGGCGCGAGTTCGCTCCCGACCTTAGGCGGGAGGCGAGCGAAAAAGGCAAACCTATGCCACGCTCGAAGGGCGATGCCGGCTCTCTGACATAGGGGGGGGGAAGGGGCTAGCGTGCTGCGGCCAAGAAGGGGCTTCCTGAGGCGCCGCGCGAAACTTCTCAAAGCTGAGAAGAACAAGGCGTCCAAGCCTCTACCCGGGGGGCAGACGTTGAAAGGTATCGGCTGAGAGGGCTGAGAGAGGATCTCGGAGAAAAAAAATTCCTCTCACAGAAGACTGTGCCTAGAACAGCCTAGTATCGGCGCAAGCTCGTCGCTTCGAGGCAGAAAGGGAGTGGAGAACCTCTATCGACAATGCGAGGGGAGACCTGGGTCTCGAGGTGTGCCACAGAGGGTCGTTTCTAAATCCAAGGGGGGAAAAGAGGCACATGATGACTCTTCTGGCAAAAAGAAGGAGAATCGCACAAGGAGGGGATGGTCACGGAAAAGGGTTCAAACAAGGAAAAGAGGTGAGGATAACTGTTTTCCGAAAGTCGAATCCCGGGGGGATCATGTGCAAGGGCCGGAGGAAAAAAAATTCTAAAGGAGGAGAGACCCTAAGAAGAACCGACAGGGAAAATCCTGAGGGAAGAAAAGTTCACTTTTCAAAAAGCCGTGACGATTCAACAGGCTCAATGATGCGCTCGGTCGTCGAAGGGGGGCGGCACCGGCGGAGATCTTTGCGCGTAGAGGTTCTTGAAAGGGAGATGCCGGTGAGCTAAGGCACGAAAAACTGCACGACTGCGGAGGTCGAGGCGGAAAAGAAAGGGGTTGAAAAAATCACCGGAAAGGTTTGCAGGAGGGCCGCAAAAGCGTAAACAAGGAAAGGGCGAAAGAAAAGCCGTACCACCTGTAAGAAGAGGGGCGACACTGCAGGCGAGACAAAGGAGAGAAGTCAAGGGCGGCTTTCTCCTCAAAACCTCCCACGAACATGCAGAAGGAGAAAAAAGCGTGCCCAAGGATCGTCATCAAAGTGGGACTTCCGGGGTGGAAGGAAGATGCCAAATCACCTGGAAAGAGACATTCAATTTTCTCAGGTGAGAGAGCTCTTTAAAAAGAAAAAAAAAGAGAAATCAATCCAAGGTGGTGGGTAGAGGTGGAAAATGGTGAGGAGACCAAAACCCCTGCCAAAGCGTCTCCCAAAGCTTAGGAAGGAAAAACTCACGAGGGGCAAGGGGGGAAGGAACCCTTTCATATCGAGGGAACTGTTAAGAGCCCAAGGGAAGTCTCTGGAATCTACCTTTACAAAAGGATTCTTCCATAAAATTTCTTGCTAAGCGGGAGGAGACTCGGAGGGAGTTCTCTAGACGTAGGTCAGAACCCTTTCTCTTAGTCAGTGTCGGGGGAGAAAAAAAAAACAACTAAGTTAACCCTCTCCCAGTAAGGGGAAGCCGCGAGGAAAGGTTGATCACAAAGTACTTTCTCGTTGTCCAGGGACGAGTCCGGAAAACCCCACCCTATGAGGCGGGGGGTTGAGGAAACGGAATGATCTGATCGGGAGGAGGGGGGCTCCAAAGAAAAAAAGCTCCAGAGGAAAAAAATTCTCACGGGGAGAGCACCGGCGAGGCTCCGGGTCGGTGACCATCGAACTCAAGGAAGCTCTTTTATTCTTACTTGAAGGAAGCGGGAAGGGCTTCCTCTCCCCTGGGGGCCCTCGAATGTGCGTGGTGGGGGGAAGTCACGGAGGTCGCAGGAAGGGGGGAAAAAACATCGACTAGCCGAGAAAACACAGGGAGCCCGGCACTTAAGGAGGGGGAAAGCCAGAAAAAAAAATGTGGGGGAAAAAGACAGGAAGGCCTCTCTCTTGATGAACGGCGGAAGCGGTCGACAACAATGGGAAAGGCGCGGGATTCCGAACAAATCATTCCCTAAAGCGCAGGTTCTTACCATTGAAGGGGGTCCAGCTAACTATGGAAAAAAAAAGGGAAGTGTCTGATCTCGTCTGACTGGAAACATTTAAGTGAGCGCAAAGGGGGTGAATTCGGCTAAAAAAAAAAAAAGGGAGGGGGGTTCCACCACCGATGGAAAGGAGTTATGGGGGGTATATCATCGCGAAGAGGCGGAAAAAAAAAAAAAACCCGAGATAGAAGTTATGGATAGAATAAGTTAGAGAGGCTCTCCCAGAAAGAGCGCCAGGAAAAACACGCCTTCACCGGGGAAACGGTCCTTGCCAAGAAGCTTCCTTTGGTGTCTGGTCTGGGTCTTCATCAGCATCCGGGAAGAGGCGCTTGAGCCGGGAGGGGGGAAAGGCAGCCCGTCATGAAGAGGCAGGAGTAGCGAAGGGTGTCCTCGCGAAATCTGGATCAGAAACAAGTTCCAAAACGCCACGCAGAGTATGATCGTGAATAATTAAGGGGGCGGAAACAGCCCTAAAAAAAAACACCGGAGTCTAAGCTTGAGGTGGGGAAATTCAGCAGTCGAGCTATCAGGGGAAGACCTAGGGGGAAGATCCTAAGGGGAGGACCGACGAGGCTCCTGCGTGGGGTGGGGTAGAGCCGAAGGGGGGTCTTTGCAGCCCAGCTTGCGTGAACCCAGCTAAAGGGGAAACGAGTTAAAGGGACTGCCTTGGGGGAATAGCGCTCAGCAAGCCAGAGAAGGACAATCTAGTCGAAATACCAGAGCCGGGGAAGAGCTTCTCTCGGTGTGGAAAAAAAAAAGCCGTGAGCGGGTGGAATGATCCTGGAAAAAAAAGAGGCGTTCGCACGGGAAGCTCTCGGGAAGCCAAGCCGAGGGGAGGAGTAGTTTCTCATAGGAGGGAGGTCGAGAGAAACGTGGGATGCCGGCCTGAGGGCCGAAGATCAAAGCTCTACCCAAGGTAGGGGGGGGGCTTCAGGGGAGAGATGAAATCACACGACCTGGTGCATGGAAGGGAAGGGGGCGACTCTCTCAAAAAAGGTAAAAGAAGTCTTCGAGAAATTTCTTTTGGAGTGGACCGAGAAAAAAAGAAGGCGTTCTGCACTACTCTTGAGGCCAAACCTCTGCCTATTTTGGAGGGTCGCACACTAGATAAAAAAAAAAAAGGATTAGGAGGAGGTCTTTTCCCAATACAAATAGACGAGGAAAAAAAAAAGAACGATGACCGATGTCGCGGGATAACGCTCTAGGGGGTCTCGAAAAAAAACAAGGGGGAAAAGTGGACATTTCTGCTCCGGAAGAGAATCCGGGATGGTCGGTGTCTGAGGAGAGCGCGAGCAAAAGTGGGGGGCTATCGTAGGAGTCTGCTGGGGAGGGGACGCACCTTCCATTCTCTAAAACGAAACCTGAAAACAAGCCAGAATAAAAGGAGCTTGTTCTTCGGGAGAGTACCGAAGTGCTCCGACAAATAAACAAAGTTAAGGACCTTTCTCCTGAACAAACAAACAATCACACGTCAATAAGTTTGGACGGAAAAACCGAGAAGAGACTCCTCACTCCAGAAGGGGGGAATTTAAAGCTATCTCTAGTACTGCTCCTGGGGTTTCTGTCTTCCGAACCAGAAAAACTCTTAAGGAGGACATCACGGTAGGGGGGCAAGACCCGGAATCCTGGCACTCTGTGCCGTCTACAGCCAAAAGAAAGGGGCAACGGGGCAGAGTAGGGAGGGGAAGGAGGGGGGGCACCACCGGGGGGAGGGGAAAAAAACGTGAAAAGCAGTGCCTCTGAAACAAGCATCTGCAACAAAGGAGTCGGGGGGAGACGCGGTTGTGACCAAAAAGAGACTCCTTCAGGACTGGGCGGCGGAGGTGCGTGTGCAAAAGAGGAAAAGGGGGGCGGACACCATAGGAGGCTCGGGAGAAAGCGCATGACGGAAAAACATGTCCAGAGGGCAAAAAAAGGAGGACCCTTATGAAAAAGAAGTAAAGACCTCTAGGGGGAAAGTAGTAAGGGTAAAAGGGGGTTCAAGCGAAAAAAAAGAGGCTTGTGAAAGGGGGGCAGGGAAGGATGAAGAAAATTCGATCTGTCGAAAAAAGGGGGGGAGGGACGCCGACCGGATCGAGGGGAACAAACAAAAAAAAAGCCCGGAAAAGGGGGAATCTTTTGCCTGATCCCAAAGGAGGGATTAGTCACGCCATCGAAGTCAAACAGCGGAGCTGGAAAACATATAAAAAAAAGGGGGGTTTTTTCCTCAGAAAAGACGCCTGGAAAAAGGAGCTGGCCTTCTTCGGGGCCGGGGGGGGGAAGGCACGATCAGGGGGTGAAAAAAAAAAGCGATAGGGAGGAGGGAAGGCTCTACTCTTTTTGAAGGGCGCCGAGTTGTCGCAGAAAGTCTCGGCATTAACTGCGGGAGGGGGGAACCGACTAGAAAGGGAGAAAAAAAGAAAAAACAAAAAAAAAAAACTTCGAGGGCGGCGCTCGCAGGACGCAATAAAAGCAGGGCTCGGGGGAAACGCCTGTCACAGGGGAAAAAAAGGGCGTATCTCAGGCCGCCTAAATGGAGCCGTTACAAAAAGAACCTAAGGGAACAGGAAGGGAAACACCTATATTTCCGGGAGAGAGTTCCCTCACCACAGAAAAGTCGGGCACTTTGGGAGGGAAGCTGTCTCTACCCAAAAGACGAAACTCATCTGGGGGGGGGAAGGGAATCAACAAGGAAAAAAAAAAAAAAGAGCTCTGCTGCCTTAGGGGGCTTCGGAAAATGTAAAGGAGGCTTCTAAGAGGGGGGTCTATCACGAAAAAAAACTTTGGCGGGAAGATTCTCGCCCTGATCAAAGAAAGGAGAAATATGTCAAACAAGTGAGAAGGGGGAATGCTGCCGGGAAAAAGGAAATGGAGCCTACGCAGCTCAGGAGGAACACCACGTTCGCGTCACTCTCTAGAAAGGACGGGCACGACCCGAAAAACCGAGAGGAATTTTTAAGAAGGAAGGGAATTCCTTTTCCGAGGGGAAGAAAGGTTCGAAGGGGGGGGGTTACTGCTCGACAGAGGAAGAATCGAGGCGGACGAAAAGGAAAAAGACTTAAGAGGGTCTAGGGCTTTCTCTACGGAAGTCGAGAAGTTCGTGTGCCGTAAAAAAAAAAAAAAAAAAAAAAAAAAAAAAAAAAAATTAACTGTTCTGAGGAGAGGAAAAGAGCTGCCCTTCGGGGCTGTCAGGGGGGGAAGGAAGCCCCTCCTATCCAAAAAACTAATCGGCATCTGCCTGTAGAAGCGGATGCCTTTGAGAAAGAGTCTTACCAGGGGCTTCTCCTCATTCGGATGGCCCGACTTCGGAAATTCTCTCCGCGCTAAGAAAGTCGCCACCACGAAAAGCTCTCGAGGGGAGGAAGCGTACCCTATTGAGAAGCCCAGGGGGGGGGGGGGGGGCTGCTGTTCTTTCTAAGAAATTAGGGCATAGAGAGAAAACCGGTACTCTCAGACAGGGGAAAGACGTTTTCCTTACAACGGCCTCCGAGAAGTCAACTCCCGTCGAAAGGGAAGAAAAATCTAAAGATCAAAAAGCAATTCGAAAGACTCACTTCTTTGGGAGATGGGGGGGGGCACAGGGGGGGGAAAGATTTCCCGATCTTACAAGGAGAGGGGAAGCAGATTCCAAAAAGGAGGAAAGACTTCGAAGGGGAGGGGCCCGACAACCTTGGAAATCCAAAAGAATTATTAAAAGAGAGGAGAGAAAGGGGGGACCGCACATGACCAAAGTCAGAGAGGGAAGAAGTTTCGGGAAGAAACCACCATCATTTGCTCGGGGCAGAGGCGGGTAAATTCAAATCCAACGACCCTCTTAAAAGAGCGCAATAGGGGGGGGTGAGAAGGGGTCGCAGGGGGTCGATCGCTGTGAGCCTTCAAAGGAAAAATGACTGCGAAAAAAAGACTCGCGTTAGGCGCGGGCAAACCCGTGAAATGGGCAAAAGGGCAAAGGTTCGCGTAGGAGGTCTCCTAAGTATATGCCAAATCCCTCCGTAAGCGCATATCCAAAAAATACGAACACAGGAAGAAAAAACTTCACGAGGGAAAGGGCGAATGTTCCGAGCGGGAAAAAAAGAGCCCCGCCTCGTGCCGCAAAGCGGAAACCCAAAAGTCAAAAAAGGGGGGGAGCCAAGGAAAAACTATCCAGAGAGCAGAAGCTATAGTGGGGGGGAGTGAAGAGAATCTCCTCCAGGAAAAGAGCTCGGGGGGAAGAAGTTCCCAACAAAGAAAAGATAGAAAGCATACAGAGCAAAGAAGGACTTCAGGTAAGGGAAAAACCTCGAGAAAAGAAAAACCCATGCGCTAAAACGATCGTACGCATCCTCTTACAGAAATACAACCCCACGAAACCCCGGAAACGCAAACTCTAGAAAAACTCCGGTCTGGGCCCGTGTAGGGAGGGAAACAGAAAGCTATCTTTACCGAAAAGGACCGGTTTGCTGAAGACGCTGGTCTGAAAAGAAAAACGTCGAAGGAAAAAGGAATGCTGAAGAAGAGAGTATCTCTTTGGAGATCTAAATCTCTTATCGGGAGAGCGCAAAACCAGTCAAGTG
>Ga0179593_1342194_pt1 | contig 13075 bp, 14 predicted proteins | sample CZODoug2_1_08_16_FD_185931 | JGI IMG/M metagenome (GOLD analysis project Ga0179593, IMG submission 185931) | Vadose zone soil fungal communities from Angelo Coast Range Reserve, California, USA - CZODoug2_1_08_16fungal (PacBio error correction) | ecosystem: Environmental > Terrestrial > Soil >...
CCGTCAAAGGTGAAGGAGGACCAGCGAGCAAGGTTAAATTAAAGTCATGTCCTAAGGGGCCTTGAGGAAGACTAGGAAGGTTGGGGCGCCTGGTTTGGCCTACCGAAAAGCCGGACGCGCACCGGGAAGAGATGACTCCGCAACAACTTCCCCTCACTGCTGCCGCTGAAGAAAAAGACAAGGATTACCTGACGGGCGAAAAATGGGATGCGAAGCCTTCCTCCGGTGCAGAGAGGGGACAAATAGTAAAGGCAAATAAAAAAGATCACGAGTGGGGGTTAAGCATCTTGTCAGCTAAAAAATCGTCCAACAGGGGGCAATGGCGCGGTGGTAGAAGAGGAAAAGGTTCACATCAAAAGATGGGACTTAAATCACCGGGAAAAAAAATAGAAAAAAAGAAAAGCAGCAGGAGGCTCTCCACATCACTGCGCGAGCCTCAACGCCGCCAAGGGGTCAAGAGGTGGAAAAAGACCACGGCTAGAGGTCCGGGGGGCAGGTAGACGACGTCAGGTGACCCCCTTTCGATAGAGATGCCGGTCTTGGGGGAAAGGCCAGCCAAAGCCGATGCTCAGGAGTCAGGCAACTGAGGGGTTGGACAGTCGAAGAAACGAATGGGGGGGTAAGCAGTTGCAATTGGTTAAACAAAACATGGGGTTGAAGGAGCGAAGGTTCTGTGAGGGGTCAGAAATAATCACCGCATAACATAAAAGGCTGGGAAGAAAAATCCGCACTTTCACGTCGCGCCGAGGATCAAGGGGGGAGGGCCACGCAGGGACTTCTACTAATGACACAGCACGCAGAGGGGACAAAAATCATCAAGGGTCATCCGGACTTGAATTTACCTCAAGGAGGCTCGTGGGCTACAATAACGGGGAAGCACCGATCGTGAGCCTCGGCAAAAAAATGTTGTACGCAGAGTGAAAATTTTGACGTCAAGGGAGAAAGAAAAAGGAGGCAGGGAGGTCGCGTCTAACAACGATACCAAAAACCGCACAAAAAAAAGTTCGGAGGAAAGAAAGAAAACCGCGGAGGAGTATAGCACTTCCGAAAAGGTCCCTGACCCGGCCGCAGACTGCCTTCATAAGGCGAAGGAACTCAGCAGGAGTGGTCGAATGCAATACCATCGACCTGGAGAATGTTCATTGGACCAAGGAGGGGCTAGTCTCCATGACACGGGGACGAATCCTTCTGAACGAACTGAGCGAAATAAAAGACGAAAGGCAAAAAGAAACACCTCTGATGCTGTTCAAAAATGAAGGGTCTGAGACCCAAGAGAAAGGATAACAAAAAAGGGGAAGGAGAGCAGGGGGAAGTGATCGGGTGTACGCCAAAAAAAACGAAAAGACCTGCGTGAGGGCGACCCTGGCGGGAGCGGAATTGGAGTAAGGGAAACGCCGGATCAACGGACCGAAAACCAAAAAGACGGAACCAGGGAAAAGGCTCAACGGAAGATCCCCGGAGCCCAAAAAGGAAGGGTGCCACGACTGGAGGGGCCCGGAGGACAAAGCGGGAGAACGAAAGTCGAGGAGCAAAAAGCAGAGGGAGGGAAATTTTTGGCAAGGCAGCCAGGCACCCAATGGCACGGAACTGGAAAGCATGTGCCCAAACCCATAGCCCCAACGAGCAACATCTCGATAAAAATTAGCTGCCACTCGATCGGTGGAAATGGCATTATACGGGCTGTAGCCCGGTGGAATAAACCGGCAAAGGAACGGCTAAACAACTCGACTGTGAAAAGGGGTTAACGATTCCGGGGCTGTCCTGGGGGCAACAAGGAGTGCCGCTCGGGTGCGTAAGAGGTATCGAAGCGCAACCGATGGGTTCAATTGGGGGGCTCAGGGTGGCGAATTAAAACGCGCCAGAGACGATGAATGATTCAACTCGCAGGGAGAGGTGCCGGGAAAAGGGACTCGTCCGCCGCAACCTCAGAGAAAAAGGGAAAGAGAACGCGGAATAAGAGAAAAGATTCGCGGAAAAAAAACACAGCTGCAAATAACACTTTTCATCTGGAACGCTGGAGTCAGCTCCATCAACAAAAAAAAAAGGGGGCAGTAAGGAGGAGAGACTCCATCGGTAATCAAACAAAGTGGGAAAGCTGTTTGGGGTAAGGCCGAAGCTGGAAGAGGGGATCTTCGCGGTGAAAGAGGGCCTTTGAAATGGGATGGTAAGAACAATGTAAAAAAGTAAGAGATGTGCCAGCCAGCTTTAGGAGGGGGAAGAAGAAGGCCCTGATCAAGGGGTCCCGTACCAAAGTCACAGAAGTTGTCAAGGAGATAAGGAGTACGAAGAGGTAGTCAAATACCGTAAAGTCCGAAAACGTAAATCGGTCGGCCGTGGACGGGCCCGCAGCGATTTCATGTATGGCAGGGGGACCTTGCCATTCTGGATTCCAACGGATACCGAACGTAATCCACATCTAAGCTCTGGTCACATCGGAAACGAGATTTTCTTTGGGAAAAAAAGGGGGCGGGGGGGCACGATTGGTGGGGGAAATGTCCGACCAAATGACAAGGGACATGGGTACACTTCGGAACGTCTTACTCCTCTGGAAGGCGAAGAGGGGGGGGGCATAGGACGGTGTAGTTAGCACCGAGCGTGAAAAAGAAAACACCCATCCCGCCCGAAAAACGGGGGCTTCTCTTGGAAAAAGGAATGCGGAAGCATTACAAAACACGAAAAGCCGACTGTGGGTCCGGTCCGTTGACGGGAAGGAGAAGAGAAAAAAAAAAAAAGAATAAGCGCCTCAAACTCGGAAACAGCCGAGGAGAGTCCGCCCCGCTCACTCCGGGTAGATAACTAAACAAAGTGCAATCCGGGATCGGTCTCCTCCAACGGGGGGGAATTGCCTTGACACGCCTCCGTGGGTAGGAGGCCGGCGCACGGGTTTATGTCGCTGCAAGGGAGGTAAGGAATTCACGGCGGGCCGAAAAGTCTCCTCTACATGGTAAATGATCCAGAACAGGGTTCAAAAAAAAAACAGTCTGCAGTCGGACGGGGGGGAATCGATGTTCAAAGAAGCCGTCTGCGGGAAGGAGTACCTGAGGAGGGACAGGAACGGGGCACGAATAGAGGCATTAGGGGAAAGGACCGAAATTGGGGGGAGGATTGTCAGGGTCAGTCGCCTCATCAGTACTACCATCGTCGGGGGTCGACCTTGAAAACGAAACTAGAAATTAAACAGAGGAGGAAAAAAAGACTGAAAGAATGAAGAGGGTAGAGGTGAGGTATTAAAAAAAGAAAATCAGTGTCCGCCACTAATTGCTCCGGATGCATTCTGAGGAGGCCGATTGAGAGGTTACCCGAGGGGTGATGGGGTGGTATGAAGGTCGCCTACATCTGGGCCGGAACAAAGGTCCGATATTCTCCCTCTCGGACAGAGGCGAAGTGGGGCCTCATCCAAATAGTCGTCAAATAGGTATGTCTCGATGTACAAAAAGCCCCGCCTAAACTGAAGTCAACCCCGGAACAAAACTCATGCATATTCCACCCAAGGGACCGAAAACCGCCTTTCCTGACAAAGGCGCATAGAGCGTGCTTGCAGGCAAAGGAGAAAGGCATCGCGAGAAAAAGGGGGAGAGGGAAGGACGTCCGACGGAAGAAAATAAGAAAAAGGGGACATAAAAGGCGTGGCAAAGTTCTCGCAGGAGAGCTCCGCGAGCTGAGGGTTCTTGGGGCGATCTTAGGAGGAAAGGATAAGGAGTGCGGAGTTGGGGAATGGGCCTCCTCAACTAAAACGTCTCTACCAGGCAGCCCATGGACGTTCGGGCGAAAAGAGTGCGGTAACCCCCCAGGCTCTGGGGAGAGCAAGAGCCGACGATGACTGCGCGGCGTAGTCTTAACGCCGCCAGCAGGAGGATAAGGATTCCGGGGAGGTTCTCCGCGAACGACAAGTCGGGGTAGGAAGGGGTCGTAAAAAGCCATTCCTGAAACGGGGGAAAAGTACGGCTTGAGAAAGCGCCAAATCGCCGGTAAAAGGTGACAGGGAACCGGCGCCAATGAAGAAACTGATCGGCTTGAAAGGGGGGAAGATGGGAATCGCACCGCCCCGTTACTGAAAGATTTGGCAGCAGAAGGGAGGTTCGTGAAAAACGCGCCTCACTGAAGATGGGGAAGAGCGTGGCCGATCATTCAGACTGGGAAAAGCTTGAGCGTGGGAAACAAGAAGCGCAAGGGGGGTTGGGTGCACGGAAAGGAAACCCGCGCAACCATTTTTTAACAAAAAAACAAGAAAACGTAGAAACAAAAAAAGCAAAAAACGTATTATGAGGAAGAGGAGATCCCCCACGTTGTATGGGTTTGGACACAAGGTTTCGCAGAGGGGGGGATTGCCGGCCGACAACCGCGGGTTCCACGCTTGCACCCTATCAAACCAAATGTACTGATCTGCACTCAAGGAAGTCCAAAATGTGAAAGTCTGAGCGCGGAATCGGAAGTGCACGACCAACGCAGGCGGATCCCCTGACAACTGGCCGGTGCGGAGAGGGTGCCGGCACAGAGATCGACCAAGTCAAAAGAAAGGGAAGCCTCTCTAGTGCACAGTGCCAAGAGTTAAGGATTGGAGCCTGGTGTGCAACCAGAAGGACCGGCCGGCCTCGGGCCTGGAACGAGGGAAGGCGTCTTGACAGAAAAACGCAGGATCAAGAAATCGAAAAGCTACCACCGAAAAGGTAATTCCTCTCTAAGACGGAGGAGGAGTCAGACAAAAAACGGGCGCGCGGGCGCAGGGCTCAGGCAGCGAAAAACTAGAATGGGGGGGGAAAGGGGTCAAGGAAAAAACTCTAAAGGAGCATTTTTGCGCATTTGATGATTCCTAGGAAAACGCGAAAAAGCCATTAGAGCACTGAATACGGGAAAACCGGAGATCGAAGAACAAGAAAGCTGAGAGCGCTCACTGAGGGAGGAGATCAAAAAAAAACCGAGGTAAAGAGTGGGCAAATCCTTCCCGATAGTCTTGAGGAGAGGGAAAAAATGGTCCGCACGAAAAAGATGAGGGGGGGAAACAGAGAAATACTCGGGGCTCATTTGCAGTGGGGCCCTAGGGCCGTTGACGATGGGGCGAAATCAGTTTGAGAATTGAACGAAACATAGGCGGGCTGCCAGAAGACATCAGACGGGCGAACAATGACTGGCTGGTGAACAGACGGGCGTAAATAGTGGGGCTAATGAGTGGGGTCCTTGCACCATGCAGGAATGGGACTACGTACCCAAATCACGCAAGATTGCGCAAAGAAGAGGAAAACTATTAGTAAAGTAGAAGGAAGAAAAAAGACTCGGTTAGGAATAATTACGCAAAACAATCTTCACAAATCGGGCTGACGTGGGGGGACTCTCTTTACTGGTTTGAAGGGGAAAGGAGGGAGGGGTGACGGGACTCTGGCTCGCACGATCAACAGAGCGCAAAAAATTTCGGCAGGAGACTCAGAAGCGCTATAGAGCCTTAGTAGAGGTCATCGGCCAAATAAGGAAGGAAGGAAGACAGACGCCAGGTTAGATAGAGAAGATTGCGTAGAAAGGATAACAATCGACTTTCGCATGGAAATAAACGCAAATCGAGTCGGGGGCCGCGGGCCGCCAAGGGAAACCAAAGATCGAAATAAACGCCTAGGGGCGGGAAGAAACAACCCGGAGCGGGAATCAATTCGTGGGGCGGTAAGCCCGGAGGCCAAACTTTTAAAAATTACTGCAAAAAGTGGGTCGGGGGGGGTCGTCCTGGCAGGCGGTGTACCGCCAAGGGGGATGCGAGGGAAAAAAGGGTTTTCGGAGGAAGGACTTAAAAACGAACGGCCTAGGTGAAAAAGAGCCCAAGGATGAGTTAACCCGGAGCCCACTTCGGGTGGCCCGCGGGGATGGGGCGTTGCAAGCGCCGGTAAAGAAAAAGAACACCAGGTCGCGATGCAAAAAGAACGGCATGAAGACGCTCGTGGTGGCAAGGCCGCCGTGGCGCAAAGGGGCCGAAAGGGCGACATTGAACAAAACCATGTGACGCCCAAAGCAGGCCACAGATAGGGAGGGACATGATATCCGGGCTAGTCGAAGGAATTGATTTAGTACAGTTTTAAGAACAGCCTGGAAAAGGGGGAAATGACAGACGAAAAGAGCGAGGGACGGGTTAAGGACGAAATCAAAGGGTTATGGACAGGGGTCCCCATTGGGACTACGCGAAGAGGGCGTCAGGAATGTATCAAAACGGCAAACAATGCAGGTCCGACAACGGGAAAAAATTGGTCTCCTTCCCCCTGAAAAGAGAAAACTGCGGGACTTCTTCAACGCGCTGAATCGCTGGTCCGGACAAGACACGCAAAATTGCGCAAAAGGAAAAAAGACAGAAAGAGGCTCTCTCGAACTTCGGCCTGACCAAAAAAGCCCTTAAACAAGGTTCAGAGGGATACCGGGGGGGGGGAGGGAGAGACTCGATGGAAAATATAGATATGACTACCGAGTTAAATTAAAAATTTTTAATTCTGGTTGTGGGTAAGGGCCAACATGGGGGCGAGCGGATAGCCGAGGGGTAAAGCGTGCCTTTGAAATATGGGTGGGGGCGGATAGATTACGTAAGGGGATGGGGGAGTCCGGATCGGGAAAACCCCCACCCCCAAAAAAAACAAACCCCACAAACAACCCCCACAAAAGTTTTAGAAACTGATCTTCCTTCAACTTACCAGAAGTTGCCGATTGAGAAAAGGACTACATAGGCTGAGGGCACTAACGGGGGAAACCGGAAAATTACAAACCGTAGAATGCCAGTACCATGAAAAAAAAGATGGATGTATTGAAGGGACCGGGCAAGGACCTGTTTCCACGGGAGGAAAAGGCCATAAGAATTCACCTATGAATCCAACCAAAGAGGTCAGAATCAGGTCCTCCCGAGCTGGGGGGTGCGAAGTGGGGGTGCGTGGCAAAGATGGGGTTTGGAAAAAGGGAGCCAAAAGGGCCAGGGTTTAGCAACTTGAAACTTGCCAAAATTCTGCAAAACCTGAGCGTCATAAGGCGGTGGCATCGCAGACGGTTCTCTAACGGCCGAGGGGATAAACCCATGAAAGCCGAAGTGGTTAAGCATGAAGCCGTTCAAAGAAGGTCATTCAAATCCTCGCCGCCGCAGGTGGGTCTCTGGAGGTTGACAGCCGGAGAGAAGAGGAACGAAGCCAGGTGCAGCGAAAAAGCTGGGTATCAGCGCACCATCAAATCAAGGGAGCAAGGAGGCAACGTTGGAATCAGGGCGGGGGGGCGCAGCACGATGCCTTGGCCAAGAAGCCGGGGGTAGCAACCGACCACGAAGAGTTTTGGGGAAAAAGGAAAAAAAGTCGGGGAAAACTACGGAAGACGGAAGCGGAGAAGAGACCTGAGATGGGAAATGAGGCACCTTCGCAGGTTTTCACAGGGGGAAGTAATACAAGAAGGTCCCGATCAACTTCGACCACTCGCCGGTGTCCGGAAGCTTGTCAAGAGACAGACAGGAGGAAATACGGCGGAGGTCGCGCCGAAGGTTGGGGAGGAGTCTGGGGAGGAAGGTTCAAAAAAGAGAAATTTCTGAAAAAAACGGAAACTCAGCCGTACACAGAGCCGTAACCAAAGAACGCAGCAGAGGGCAGGAGAGTTCGGGGGCTGCCGGAGAAACGTTGATTGTACCGGGGGACTACTTAACAGCATTAGGCCTTCTTGCAGATGAATGGAAAAAGAGAGGGCGTGATGTACGTAGTCGGGGGACGTCAGTCGGGAAAGTCAAGTATCAGGCTCAATACTGAAAAAGGAGCTAGTTCGAAATCCAGATGTTAGCCGTGAGTGATGTCCGAGAAGTACTCAAGAAACCAAGAAGAAGTTCGCGATGCAAAACCAAGGACGAAATCAACTGCAGATGGGGGCCGAACAAAGGGGGTCGACCTGAAAAAGAAGGGAAAGATTAATTCATACACAAGAGGGAGTATTTCAAGAAACTTCATCGGCGAGAAAGGGGGGGAAGAAGTGGACACCTCAGCCGACACGAGGATCGGACAGATGAAGAACTCAGGGGAAGGGGTCCGGGGCTATCGGGTAACGGAGCAGAAAAAATCAGAGATGTCTTCGGGTCACTTTCAGTGAAAAAAGATCCGGAGAAGATATCTTCAGGCCCAACAGGCTCAAAAAGGGGAGTGGTTTGCTACTTCCCGCGCCTAAGTCCCAGCGCCCAGCCGCAAAGGGAGAGGTCGCGCACGATGAAACCAAAAGGAGACGGAGGCTCCTTCTCCGCCAATCCGGCAAGGGAGAGGAGTCTTGCCCGAAGAATACGTGAGGCGGAGGAGTAAGTTGAGGGGGGGGGAGACGGAGTAAGAAGGATATTGAGCCCGCGAAGTTCAGAGCCCTTGAAGTAAAAACAAGTAGGAAAAAACGGGATCCAAAGAGCCTGTAAAGTGTACAGGGCCATGCGCCACTCGCTCGGAAAACTGATGGCTTGCAAATTGGGATCGGCGCACCCAGCTTCAAAGGGAGGAAAACTCGGTGGGGCGTCCGCATGCAGTTTGCGTGAACGGCAGACTACGCTCAGCACTTCGGACAGGTTTCGCTTGGGAAAAGAATGGAAGAAGGGAATCTTTATCGTTGTTCGAGTCAGGAAAGAGAAACGGGTGTGGGGCAAGAAAAACAGCTGAAAACTGGAAAAAAAAAAACTGGAGAAAGAAAAACAACAACTTGTGCGGGAAAGAAGGAGAGAAACACGTTTGGTTTTGGAACACCAAGGGACGGGAGCGATGATCTGGGCCTGCCTATAAAAAAACCGCGCGCGCGCTTGCTCGCCAAGAAAGCAAGAAATAAGGAAAACGCAGGGGGGGAGAGAATGGTCCTCTTGCGTCTTCTGCAGGGTACAGGGGAACCCTCACGCCAACGCAGGCAGGTAGCCACCGAGTCAAACTCAACGTGGGACGGGGGAGCCGTGCCAAACTTCAAATGGGGAAAGGAAGGTCTTTTCCCCCGGGGTCGCATGTAAAGGCGGGGCCGGCGGGTGTTCGCCGGGTTTGCCATCAAACGACCAACAGGGACGTGAAGACGAGCCTCGGACAATGGCTAAGAAAAAGAAGAATTCCCCCTCGACAGGGACTCAGGTAGCCCCCTTCCACTAAAGTACCGAGAAAGGATGCGGGAGTCATCCTCCGCCGAGCGGGGAGCGCTCGGAGAGGCGCGCCCCAGAGCCAGGTTGTTGAAGAAAGCATCGGGGACGATAGGATGTCGGATAACTTTTGGTATGAGGGGGGAATAGGGAAGGAAACGCTCAAAAAACGCCAAGGGACCTGAAGATCATTAATCCGTAGAGCCAAAAAAAAACAAAGAAAATCATCGATTGATGTATAAGAAACTCCAAAACTCCAAGGGAAATTTATTTCATCTGCCAGATCGATAGGCTGCAGAAAACGAAGGCGGAAAAACTTTAAGCTAGAGGCAAGTTCTTGACAGAAAGGAAAGCCATTGTGGGGAGACCCTGCTGTACCTGGGGAAATGGGTGTCATAAGTCGGAAAGGAGGTGACGCGGTGGGGAAATTCGCGAAGTAGGAGGGGAGGTAAGAATAAAAGAAGAGGAATACCATACGTTAGGGGGGCACATCTCATCTTTCCGTGCAGATTTCGAGTCAAGATGACGTTGGACTGGAAACTAATCAGCCCGACGGAAAGGACACATAAAGACAAGTCTCTCCATCAATCTGAAAAGAAATTCCTCATTGTCAGAAGTGAAACAATCTCGTTGGGGAGAACAAGAAAGGAGCACGCAACCGAAAATAGGAAAAAGACATCGGCTTCTTTGGTACGCGAGGGGGAAGGGAAGGGAGTGCTATAAAGGGAATGGAAAAGTTCTCTTTGCGGCAAACAGACGGTCCTCAAAAATTTCGGGGGAGGGGGACAAAAAGAATGAACCCGATAAGAGCCTTATTATTCGGACCTCCGGCAAAGGAGGGAGAACCGAGAAAAAAAAGTAGAAAGGGATCTAGAAAGCGTCTGCGTTCTAAGAAGACCAATTCGAACAATGGCTAAGGGAGGGAAGGGGGACCACTCAGTCGAGGAAACGCAGCGGGCAGAATAAGTACTACTGGGCCTCCAGGATCGAAAATAAAACGACTCGTCTGGGGGAAAGTACGACCACCAGAGTAGGGAGGAGCAGAAAGTTGGAGGAGCACAGGGAGCCCGGATGCAAAGGGGGAGGAACTTACGCTTAGTTACGTACGGCCGTCGCTGGCTGTGTACGGGGCGCCACGGGGGACGGAGGAGCCGTATTGAAGGTCTTCGCCGGCTTCAACGGAAGACCCAGGGAGGACGAAAAAAGTAGGGGTAGCTCCGAGGGGAGTCACCACCAGAAACCCGGGGGGGGAGAGGTTCACCCAGGTGTTGGACCGTAAGGAAAGACGGGTCGGTAGCGAATAAAACAGCAGGACTACAAGGAAAGGGAAATTGGGGGGAAGGAAAGAAGCTAAAAGGGTCCCGGAACTGGCCGACAAGGTTCACAAAACAATAGTGCAACGCCCAAGAGAAAAGCTAGGAGGACCGATACTGGAACTCGATCGGAAGATGGTTAATGCTGGGGAGGGCCTTGTTGAATACCTGAAGGGAAAGTAAAACAAAAACCATAAGGGAAAGATCGCCGGAGGGGCCAGTGTTAAAGGCACAGAGAAGTCCCGGGGGATTAAAAGGTCAAAAGGGGGTGAAGCCCTTGTGAAAGCGCATGTATAAAGAGGAAACCTTATGGGAAAGGGAGTTGACCAGGAAAAGAAGGGGAGCTTCCAACCCGTCTCATAGAAGAATTCACTGGTTACACAACCGATATCTTCCAAGGGAGAAGAAACATAGAAAAACTCAAAGAAAAGAACCAGCTAATATCCCCTAGACAGCAGGGGAGAGGACAAAAAAACAGCTTCCACAATTCAGAGGGGGAACAGTAAACGAGAAAAAAACAAAACGGAGGAGTAAAAGGATATTAATCCGCGTTACCATAGGAACCTTGTGGAAGCTGTTGTGGGGGTAAGAAGGCGGTACGAGCGGAGGAGAGCGGGGGAGAGAGGGAATGTTAATAAGGTTTTAAGGAGCTTTGAAACGCAGGACGGGGACTAAAATAGAGTTTTTAATCCTTCCGAGGGTCTCTTTGTAAGAGAAAGGAAGCCGGTCCCAGGGGAAAAGTGACCATAATTTGTGACGGATGGAATCATTCGTAAAAAAGAAAAGGCGTAGTCAACGAGAAAACCGGGAAAAAAGACCTGAAAAAGAACGCGGACGGGCTTAAGGACCTTGAATAGGGGTTAGGGTATTTCAGGACAGTGCCATGGATTGATTACACCGGAGAACAGCCAGCAATAGCAAATCTCTAGGTGCAGCAGAAAATAATCTCTGGGGTTGGTTCTGCACGAGTTGGGTTGTGAGAGGTAGACAAAGGTTAAGGGGAAAGGGGGTAGCATGGGTCCTGGCCAAAAAAGGGAGGACCAGGGAGGAAGTCGACCAGGTGGTTAAAGGGGTGAGGTTCGATACCTTCACGGATGAAACGACAGAAAGACCGGTCTTGAATATAGACGGTGGGACGGCCTGGGATAAAAAAAAAGAAAATGGATCTCAAATTCACTCGACAGCCTCCTTTGGGGGAACGGTCCAGTTTTGAAGACGAAAAATCAAAGAAAGGCAAAGCCAGAAGGGCGCGACACAGCCCGCAGGAGGGGGGAAAAAAAACCACGATCACTCCGTAAGAACTTTTTCATAAAAGTGCGGGGGCGAAGCAAACGAATGGAGTAAGAAGCCGTGGGTAGTCTTGAAACGCACCAGGTTTAGTAAAAATAAACATTTCGAAAAAGATCGAACGGACTCTACCGGCGAGGGAAATGACGAGTACAGGGTTCGCAGGGTCTGAGTAGACAACGATTCCTCGACACTTCAAAAACAGGAGAGAAGGACTTCCGTCCCTTGGCCAGAAACTAGGTATAATGAGAGATAGCAGGGGTTCAGGAACGCCGAAAAGTTTGTGGGCGGCGGCGTGGGAGGCGTGTAGAGCCATCTCCTCACTATATGAAAACCTTGACTTCAACTCCAAAACTACAAGAAGAAAAAGATCAGCCGGATGGGTCGAGTGCAGTCTCCCACGTTTACTGGTCCGAAAAGAAATCTTCTCCTTAGAAACATGAATTAAGGGCCGGCAAATTATGGTGAAAAAAGGTAAAGGATGTGTACGGAGTCTGCCTTCATGCGGGGGGGGGGAAGACAAAGGCAAGGATCATATGACAGCAGGACCGAGATGTGTCTCCAGCCAGGAGTTCAGCCAGGAGGGGGGGTCAGGCGAGGCAAAGAAGTCTAGACTGAAACAAAATGAGAAAACCTTCAATTCCGATGGGGAGCACCACAATCTAGCTGGAAGAAGGGACGATTACAAGGATCATCGGGGGGGCGGACGGGCTGTCATTGACAGACAAAGATCAATGAAAAGAAGGGCGGAAACTCTAAGACAGGGGCGGCAGAGAGCACTCTGACTTGGCGGCGTGGAGAGCTTAAAAACAGAAAGAGAGCGTAAAGAGCTGGGGATGGGCTAAGGAGAAGGGGGAGGCTATTCAAAGTCGTTGGATCTGCCGTCCTCGGCCTAAATAAAGGGCGACCATTCGCCCTGGCCGATGGCTGACCGATGAGTAACCAAAAAAAGTCTCATGTGTTAGAGCCTCGGACCGCGCGCCTCGACTCTTGAGGGGACGAGCTCCGTCGTCTCGGATAAGGTGGCGGTTGGGGGAGAAGCGGACGCCGTCGGGGGAAAAGGCCTGTGAAAGTAAGCGTAAAGGTCTCTACTTCAAGGGTAGGGGGGGGGAAGAACCAGGACATAACTCCTGTCCTTGACCAATCTAAGAGGAACCTTACGCAAGAAATTTTATCGCTGGGAAGCGTCGCCAACACGAGAGAAAGGTGGCTAAACTGTATTGTCTGGGGAAAAGCGAGAACGAACGCTCCGCAAGTCTGACTGGAAGTAGATGTCCAGGGAGAAAAAGGCAATCCTTGATCCGTGTGTAGAGGGGGACGAGCAGAAGCGGTTGGGTCTGCAAGGAAAAGAATCTCCAAAACAAAAAGGGCCTGTGGTAAAAAAAACCCTAACTTGGGG